>JAABUP010001261.1_pt1 | contig 53302 bp, 45 predicted proteins | sample 5559201 | NCBI WGS metagenome assembly JAABUP01 (sample SAMN10711887, study PRJNA513373) | rock metagenome | isolation source: Antarctica rocks | place: Antarctica | reverse complement strand
TGAGTTGGGAAGGGATAAGATGGGAGTTGGAGGGGATGAGTTGGGGAGGGGTGAGATGGGGAGGGATGAGGTAAGGTAAGGTTAGGTAAGGTAAGGTAAGGGGATGATGGTTGAGGATAGTGGTGTTGGAGATATGGGTATGGGTATGGGTATGGAGTGGAAAGGGAAGAGAGAGCGAAAGCGGAAGGTCGAGCTTGAAGGCAGTGTCGAGAGCTGCGGAAACTAGGACTGCCGAAACTGCGGGAGAGTCGATGGAGGTTGACTCGAAATGGATTGCTCAAATAGATCTATGCATTGGTAGGCTCGACATCCTCTGGACTCCATGCAAAATGAAATGCTCACTCCTGACTCCAATCCAGTTTCAACCTTCCCTCGGCAACGGTGTACTCCTTCAATTGTCTCACCACTTCTTCCGCGCCCAATGCCTCGATCAGTATCCCCGCATTACCACGAGCGATGAAGCCCGCGCTGACCGCAGTCCTCACCCACTGCATCATGCCATGATAGTAACCCTCGACGTTGAACACCACGACCCCCTTCTCATGTATGCCCAACTGATTCCACGTCACGATTTCCATCAGCTCCTCCAGCGTGCCGTACCCACCCGAAAGCGCCACGAACCCACTCCCCGGCCCGCCCTCCATCACAGATTTGGCCATCAGCTTTTTCCGCTTGTGCATGTCCGGCACCACCGTCGTCCGGCCATATAGTTTCTCGTCGACGGCACTCGCGCCGTCTTGCTCGTACTTTATCAACGCCTCCGGTATGATGCCGTGCACTGCTTGCGGGCCGGAGAGGGAGACGAGCGTTCGGGCGAGCTCGCCCATTAGACCGACCGTACCGCCACCGTGGACGAGGGCGATGTTGTGGGCGTGGAAGCTTTGGGCCAGAGAGCGGGCGGCCTCAAGGTGTGCTGCCGAGGTACCGGGCGAGGAGCCGCAGCTGCAAATCGGTCAGTGGAGCATCGGACAGCCGTTTTAGATGGGACCGCCTACAAGACGCAAACTACAGCACCCTTCGATGTGCCGTTCAAAGCGGGCGGATCTCCCAAGCTGTCTGTTTGGGACGCAAGCGGCTGGGGGGACATGTCGTATTGAGAACGAGCTTTGAGTTTCAGGGTGACGTGTTTGGCTCAACACGGATCTGGGTTCATGGAAGTGCGGCCGTGAAGGCGTTTAAGTAGTGCGAGCTGATATTCGTTCCATGCAGCCAAATCTTCCGTCGTTGATATGCAGTAGTTATGTACTCGTCTAACCCGAAGGTTGATGCACATGTCCATGTTGTTCGTGTTCGTGATGTAAGGACGCGCTCAGCTACTCGGAAGATCAAACCATTGATCTCTTTTAGGGAAGATCCAGAAGGGAGTGAAAGCCGCGCCACTGATTTGCGTCCCACAAGCAGCGCAACCTCTATGGCCGAAGGTGGACGAGGTACACGACAGATCCTTCTGCAGATCTGATCAGTGGAATCTGTATCAACAACTCTAGCCTAAGCACACCATGATTGGCCCGTCCGCTTCTGCGGAGGTCGGACCGTAATGCTTGTCTCAGTCACTCTCTTTCAAGTAGTACCTACATTGCACCACGTCTTGTACAACAGAGAACAGAGCAATGGTTGATGTATGAGCATGTCTCATAACGAGCTTGTCATCATCGATATTTCAGTCTTTACTTCTTCAAGTTCTTTCACTGTGAATTTCTTTTGAGATATTGGTCAAGACCATTCTGGACCGTCGCTTGTTTGTTTGTTAGTATATCATTGTTGGCTTCCATCCAACTTGCAGCACCCTCACGGTAATGAAGAATACCAAGGCGCCTGCGTAGCATGCACCCGTGAAGACAATCAGACCCCAGTACTGCCCATGATTTGATGATAGAATCTGCCCTGCAATTGGGACGCCCATCAGACATCTAGATGACGCCGATCATCAGCTTGAACTTGTTTGCGCCGCCGGATGAAGACTTGTGCTTACCCAAAACTAGCAATCGTGTAGCATGTAGCGCAGTATCTCCCGTAATTCTCCGTCTTACATATCTGGCCTACACAAACCGGTGTCAAGCTGATATTACTCCCGCTACCAAAGCCAAAGAGGACCGAGTACACGACAATCAGCGGGGTCGAATTCGCTGCTGACAGCCACAATGCAAAAGTACTGATGAGACACAACGTCACGGTCAGGATCAAGGTATTGAACCGACCGAATCTGTCAGCCATGTAGCCCGGGAGCCACCGTCCAAAGAAAGATCCAGCGTTGAGTATAGCGAGAATTTGATAGGAGAATGCGGTGGAAAAGCCTTGTGCGAGAGCATCAGAACTAAGATAAGTGATAGGGATGAAGAGGCCCAATTCAGAGAAAAAGACACCCGCTGTCATAAGGGAGAATGGCACACTCCTGAAGATACCGAAGTTTGGCAAGACACTGCCGTCCTTCTTAGGAGGTAACCGAGAGCGTACGAGAATATTACCGAGGACGAGCAGGAAGAGGAAGACGAACCCCATCACCCGCGTACTCCAAGCAAAACCAATCTTGGGGAAAAGAGTCTCCAGCATCAGAGGGAATATGACGCCGCCGACTGACCCTCCAGTCGTAGCGATGCCCATAGCATTCCCACGGCCGATGAGAAAGAAGTGACTGATCACTGAGACGGCGGGCACGAAGATAAGGGCAGTGCCAGTGCCTCCTAGGATCCCGAAAACGATGATGAAGTGCCAGTACTCTATCGTCAGCCATCAGCATGTTCGCTCTGTGAGTAAGAAAGATTTGTAGGACCCTACCGGTACAAACACCCAGAAGCATCATGCTCGCAATCAACAGCACGCTTCCCGCACAAATCAGTGCCCTGGGCCCCCTAGCGTCGAAGATTGGCCCAATTTGAACACCGCAGAAGAATGCGAGGAATGTATAGAGGGAGAAGATCCAACCGGTCGTCGCTTGGTTGAACTTGCTCAATTGATGCGTGCTGAGGTATGCTTGAAATGTCCCGACGCTGTTCATCATTCCAAAGGAAGCCACCATGGCACTGAAAGAGCCAAATACCACGGACCAGGCGCGGAGGCCACCCTCGGGGTAGTCGACCTCATCCTTCGAGGTTGAGGTGGTCGGGCCTGATGATGGACGTAAACCACAGTCATTACTGCTGTCGCCCTCCTCTTTGCCCCGCCGGCCTTCCATATCCTCGGGACCATCTGTGCTTCCGGCTCTGTTGCAACTAGGCTCATCATCGTCTCCATGCAGGCTCGGGCTGGATTGTGCCATCGGAGGATGGCTCGAAGATGGGGCGGCGAGCGCCCGCTTTGTGCCACTGTAGGGAGTGTTGCTTGCTCGTTTACTTTTGAATGGTGCTCATGTGTGGTAGTCCTTTCGGAATGTGCTGTGCTGCGCTGCGATGTGGTTTGGTGCGTCGCGAATCTCTTTCTCGGTTGACGTTGAAGAAGTCGCAATCAACGCCGACATAACTCCATCACTTCTGCTACTAATGAGTGGAGGATGGACGACGCATAGGTCTTAGGCAATCCACCCACTCACCTTTCCTTCTTTCCTGCTTCTCACGCCTTTCCATGTGGTGGCGCTGCTGTTCATCTGAATGTAGATCATAAGCACCAGAGATCCAGGGCAATCTTTGAAATCCCGATGATCAACACCAGCCTTTCGTTGCATCTCCGAGAGTCTCCGACAACGGTTTTATGGTGTCCTGCTTGTCGATACGCGCGTCTGGAATTGTAGTCAAAGGCCATTGGCGGCGGCTACACTGCGGTTACACCGCGATATGGCCTTGAAGTATGTCTCAGCAGTATCGGTGACACGGTACCTTGGATATTGTGGGTTCCATTAGGTAACGCATGGGGACCATCTATGCCTTTTAGACCACGTATTGCAGGACGCTAACGTGCTGCGAGAAATCATAGACGGAACGGACCGTGCCTAGCGGAGCACATTCGCAACTAAGGTACCTAGTGAAGACTACCGCTAGGGCTCAAAACTATCGTGTCTGTGATGAAATCCAATCGCGTTGTGTGAAGGTGATTAAACAACTCTATTACGTTGTTGCAGCAACAAATCCGTGACCTCAATGCATAGAATCTCGACTCTGCCAGATACTTTCAGAACTCCGTACCTAGAAGGGCCGCCAATAGCTCTACCCCGTCCTGAAGCCCGCTCCTCGTTGACCTTGTTCAGTCCAAGTTCCTTGCATAGGATCTACTATTCTCGTAAAATGTTGAGGGACAAAACAAAGACGGATGCTGGGGCCATCAGCTGAACTTGGTTGGAATCCAGCCACAGTTAGCGTGGATGCTGCAAAACGCAATGACTTCCTTGAGCAACACAGATGTTACCGGGCAAGCGGCTTTCGGTCGGGTGTTTCCAGCCTCTCGGACTCTGTTGGAGATCAGGCGAACCGTTATTCTTCTTGGCCTAGAGCGCCAAAGGCTACCTGGACAAGAAAACGAGCGTGCCAGAACGACCATGTACTCCCGGTGCCTCCGACAATCATGAAAACGAAAACCATCCATCCGACCAACCATCCGACTTGCGGCACGGAAAGATCGATTGGTCTTCCTTCGCGATTTCTCGCATGCATGATCACTCAAGGTTGCCACTGTGCCAGTACGTCACAGAGGCCAAACTCACGGAAACATATATCTTTGCTATCCTTCTCAAGTCATGCCTAAAGCAATCGCACAGCTGTAGTACACAACCAGTATCCCCTCTTTTCAACCCCACACCCTCACAATATGGGCCACGCGCCCGCACAAGATGGGGTTCTCGGCACAGAAGCCCTCTTCGACAGGCTGAACCAGGCATATGGCGACGCTTATGAGGTCAACGAAGCGCAAATAGATTGTATCCAAAAAGCCATCAAAATGCTCCCTCGCGGCGCGAGTGTCCTGGAATTAGGCATCGGGACCGGACGCCCCACCGCTTCCATGCTCGCCGAAGCAGGCATGCACGTCACAGGCATTGACCTCTCCTCCAACATGCTCGATATTGCCCGCCAAAACGTCCCCGGCGCAACCTTACATCGAACCAACATGATTGCGTATCAACCCCCGCGGGGCCAGAAATTCGATGCGGTCTTTGCGATCCTGGCTATCCTGCAGCTGCCCACGAGCGCTAACCGCGCTATGGCGTTCAGGATGGCGCACTGGTTGAAGCCCGGAGGGCTGCTCGTTCTAGGCGCTATTGATTTCACGGACGTCCCCAAAGTAGATGGGTATCCGGCTGATCCGGAGGGGGAGTGGCTGTACCACCGGTTTATGGATCAGGTTGTCAAGGACAACACTTTTGGTGTGGGCGATTGGGTGAGTCTGTTGCGAGCTGCGGGCGTTTCGCTTGTGAGCATGGATGGTTCGGTTTTTGATGTCAAGGCTGGCGTGTATAACCTGGAGCCGCAGTGCTTTTTGATCGGGCAGAGGGGGCCGAACGAGGCGTTGATGGGGCCGTGGCCTTTGCCGTGGAAGTATCGGGGACCCCGTGTAGTTGGGCAACTGGGCTGGCAGGACTTTGCGGAGCGGCTTTGGCGGAAAGATCGCGGTGCGCTGTCGGAGATCTTGAAAGACAATCGGAACGTACTAGAGGTTTTTAGCGGGAGTCAGCCTGGAGAGGAGAAGCACTCCTTGACCCTAGCGGACAGCACTAAACACTCCAAATTCGACGGGTCTGGATACGACGAGGAAGCAGCAGCAATGCCTTTCTCCACCAAAAGCTTCGACGCGGTCGTCGCTAGCTGGACACTACACCTAGTGAAAGACCTGGAGCATACCCTCCACGAAATGGCTCGACTAGTCGACCCTTCCGCGCCAAATGCTCGCCTGATCATCATTCAAGGAGCTCCCTACAACGAACTTATCCAGATCCTCAACAAAGTCGCTTCCACCGCCGGGGAACCACTCGACCACCAAGGCTTCCTCTTTCATACCGCCACAAAGATATTCGCTGAGCACGGCTTCAGCGAAATCAGGCTCGAGCCTGTCGACTATGATTACGTCAGTTTCCCGGAGAGAGATCTCCGAGAGAGGTCGGAAAGCGCGGCGGAGGTTCTCACGAATATGTGGTATCAAGAACATCCGTATGCGGAGACTATCAGGAGGGTAATGGTGCCGGAGCTTGAGAGACATTTTGAGAGTGAAAGACACTTGAATGGCCATCCGTTTGAGATTGGGAATCAGAGCGTTGTGTTGGTGGCGACTGTACCTCGAAATAGTGCAACGAAAGTAAAATGAAGAAAATCACTAGCATCAGGTTTAAGGATGAGAAACAGCTGAATGTAACAGCTGTCAGCAAAACTGAGAATCAGACAGGTCGGAGCTTTATGCTTAAACAGAGTACTGTGAATACACATTGTCTGTAGACATTGTTTCATGAAATCATTGATTTTTACAGTAAATTGTCTGATCTGAGAAGAGGTCTGACTCGAGGAACAGTTGATCCTAAGCACTGATTATCGTTTCACTCTGACTAAGATCAGAAAGATCAGAAACACCTACAGTACCCACAATGGGTCACATATCTGTAGTGAAACACACACAAGGTTTGTGCGAGGCTTTCCATGAGTATGCTGAATGTTGCTGTTTATACCCTGTAAGTACATTTCTTTGCCCGCTTTTGCTTAATGCGAGTAAGCTTGTCAAGCATGAATTTCCTATGTTGATCTTCGCGAATGCATTTACTGAGACACACATTGATCCCACTTCAGACGTCTTCTGTGTAGTACATGCATCGATGAATTTCCCCACAGAGACGAGTTATGATCGCAAGCTGCAGACGTATAGACGGCGGTGTATTTCATGGAGATCAGTTGTGACATCATTGTTCTACTTAAGAAGCCCTCTGCCCCATTTCAAGTCCATCAACACAGTCTTTCAACCATCATTGATCATAAGCAGCTCCATATCGGTAGCAGCATCATGCAGTTCCATACATGTACTCTCGCTTTCATCATTGGCTTCGCGCCTCTCATTAGCGCTCAAGATCTTTCGATCCCTCCTCAGTTTCCGCCATGTGCTGTACGTAAATTTAGCTCTCTGATCGTCTGTCAAACTACACGTACTTACGAATTGATCTCTCTCTCTTCCCATCTAGACACAATGCGTTACCAGTTCGCAAGTACTTTCGGGATGTACTCAGTCAGATGTCACGTGCATCTGCAAAAATCCGACTTTTGTAGACGCAGTCCAACTGTGTGAGGGCAGTGGCTGCAGCGCTTCCGACATCCAGCGTAACTTCACCCAATACCTTTTTATCTCTCATCTCTCTTCTTGACCAAAGCTCTCTAATACCTGACTTCTCTCTCTCTCTCGCTCTCTCCATCTAGAGATCATCAGAACCTCAGACCAACTCTGCGCTCCAGTCGGTGGCGTATACAACAACTATACCCTCCTCCACCCCAACAAGCCAACCTCCTGTCCCACACCCAGCGGAACAAACTACTACCCCATCCCAACCTTCCCCCCTCTCCAGAACCGGCAAATCTCCATCACCGACTCCTTCGCGATAGCACACACCATCTTCAACCTCACCAACCTGCAAATCTCCGACCCCGAATCCACCATCGTCGACGCCTGCCTCGCTCGCTGCAACACCTACGGGCCTAAATGCTCCAGTTTCTTCGTCAACCTCGGCATCCCTTATCCGCCTCTATCCCCTTTACCCTCGGGCCAAAACCAAAGCCAGGCGAGTAGATGGTACTGTCACGGCTACGACGCGCGGTTGACTCCGACGGATTTTGAGCTCGCGACCGTGCCGGGGACGTATCAGAGCCCGGACGCTTTCAATCGTGCGTGCGACGGGACTACCGCGCCGAGCCCTACTTCCTCGAACTATACGTCCAGTCCAGAAACTCCCGCGCCATTCACGGGGCAGGCTGCGAGGCTAGAGAGGGGCGCTGAGGCTGGGACGGCTTTGATCGGTGTGGTGGGGGCTTTGCTTGCTTGGTTGTGAAGGATGAATGAGGTTGGCCGGTATGTTATCGCATGCCTTCAACTTGCGGTAGAGGCCTCGAGACATGTAGAATATCTTAGACGCGTTTCTATGACTAACGTACTCATACGCAACTCCGGTCGCAAGTCTCTACAGAGTTCCGTGAGGTTAGCAGAACTCCATATCAAAATTAAACATAAAGAGTAAACCTCACTAGAGCAGGTCCTCGATAACCGTGCATTACTTACTCTGACATGTAAGTGTACAAAAACACACTCTAGCACCTTAGTAACCAGCACAACCCACATAACTCAAACCAAAACCCAAGCTTCTAATACGCCAGAAAGAACTGTACAAATATGTATCTGACAAATTCTGACGTTCGCTTCATCTCTTGAATACTGCCGAGGTAGATATTTAAGATTTGAAAGATCACGTCCGAAGGCATGAAATAATAGGCAAAAAAAATTATGATATACAGACAAGAACGAAGTTACAAGAGCAGAGAAGCGTTATTACTGGGCATAAGTATAATAACCTTCAAGCTCCGTTCCACGTGCTCAGAAACCATGCGTTACGAGTGAATATGTGAACACAGTCGATGTGAGTCCACACAGTGCAAAGACAGGCGCACGTAGACCGATACCGCTGTAGGGTAGAAAACTAATGCCCAAGGAGTCAGAAGGGTAAAGGATCCGAATAACAGTATAAGGGGTAGGTAGCCACTAACGAGCGAGCTGAGCCGAGTCAGGTAACAGGACTCCCGATAATTATGGATTCTGACAGTCAAGCTACAATAATGAGAGAGGAGCATGAGATCGTCATCAAAGTGACCGAACGAATGTCGTAGTTGTTATTGTTGAGCCTAAGCCTAGGCCCAGGCCCGATTCAGAACCAGCGCGCACGCGCCGAAATCCAGAGACCTTTTCCTTTTTGAGAAACGCCGACCATGCCATGTCATGTAGCGGTACCTCTATTACGCCCCGCCTTCCTTTCAGACAAAACCAACCATCCACTACGTCTTACTCCTGCTCTTCACTCCCCATCTCGTCTTGTCCCCTCTCCTCCTCATCGGCCTCCTCATCTTTCTCTTCCACCTCCCTCTCCTGCAGCCTAACAACACCAATCTCCACAAGCCTCTCCCACACCCAATCCCTCCTCCCCACCTGGCCCCTCTCAAAATCCAATCCATCAAGCTTCGTCAAAGTGGTGCCGCTCGCGAAGAGCATCTTGTAGACTCGCCTGCGGAGTTTGGTGTCTGCGTCTAGACGCTCGCGGTAGGGCGTATCTGTGGTTTTGGTTGCGGGGGCAAGGTCATACGGTGATGCTGGAATGTCTTCGGTGTCTGGATTTCTGTTTTTATTGTCGGTGTGCGTAGTGACAAGGTGAGATTCTGTAGACGTAGATGGCGGCGGATAGAAGCCCAATGTGAGAGGGTTATTCCTTAGATCGAGCTCCTGCAGAGTTCTGAACCTTGCGAGCACGGCGGTTGTTCTTCGGAGGCGGGAGAGGCGGTTTCCGGCTAGTGAAAGCCTGGTCAAGCGGATGATACCTAAGAGAGGACGGATATCTTTCAGAGCGTTGAAATTGAGGTTGAGAGACCGGGTGTTAGCTATCTTCTGACCGAACTCTGGGGGGAGGGTTTGTATGCCGGAAGAGGCGAGTTCGAGGTGTTGGAGGTTTAGGAAGTCGGCTTTGGGGGCGAGGGTGGGAAGTATGTTGCCTGAGAGGTATAAGTGGCGTATATCTAAGCAGCCATCGATGCGAACGTGATCGGTCTTGGGCTCTAGGTCCAGTGTCTGCTCTCGCATCGACAGTGTTTCGAGATGCTTGGCCTTATGAGGGTTGTCGACTCGAACAATGCTATTCTTATCCAGACGAAGGATGCGAATTTCAGGGAATGTGGAGATGTCGAAGTTCTTGAGACGGTTACTGGCGAGCTCGAGGGACTGAAGACTTCGGAGCGGCTCTGATGCCTCGGCGGGGAAATGGGTAAGCTCGTTATGATCTGAAACAGTTAAACGCTGTACCATCTCGGGAATGTATCACAAGCAGGCACTAACCAAGATTGAGGTGCACTAATGCCGGTAAGGAGTGCAAGTTGAGGACATCCTTCAACTGATTGCCGCTAACGTCGAGCTCGTACAGTCGTTTCCTTCATGAACGTTAGCCTTGCGCCGGCGATGGCGTTTAATCATATACGTACAGCTCAGCACCCTCAAAATCCACAGTTTCCAAAGAGTTTCTCCGTAGTCGCAGGGTGATTAGACCATCAAGGTCGAAAATACCTTCAATATTACTAATCTTATTGTCGTCCGCCCTCAACTCTCTTAAGTGTATCAAGCCACTGAAGCCATCCAAGTTTTCGATTTGATTGCCTGACACATCCAAGTACTGCAAGTTGCTCATATGACCCCAAGCAGTCAAGCTCGAAAGGCAATTACGCTGTATTCTGAGATTACGGATGGTGGATGGAGCACCGTTCAATTGCCCAAGCTCGTTGTCCGCCACATCCAGGTCTTCAATACGTGCACAAAATTCTCGGAGCAGATGTAGGGTTATCAAGCCTTGGCCTTGGAGGTCGAGCTGTCGAATGTAGTCCCAGTAAGGTTCATACGGCTCGACATCGGTGACCTTCTTCACAAGCTCTTGAACCGCAAGAGAGAAGCTGCCTTCCACGTCCTTTACTGAGAGATGGGCGTTACGTTTGGCGACGTGGTTGATGTCAAGCTGGAGAGACTCATCGAGCTGATGAACAGTAAAGTCTGGAAGCGGACTAAGATGGAAACTGAAATTGGATTGTCGACCTGCACTAGAGGGCACTGGCAGTGGTGTGGAGACGGCCAAGTCATGGCTCTGTCTTCGGATTTCACCATGACATTCGCTGAAGGACACCTCATTCAACTCGTCTATGCGCGAGACTGGACGTGCAGTAAAAGATTGACCTCCAAAGGATACTCGACGAGCTGTGCTACAGTGGGCAGACCTTTGAGCGAAGCCAGCTGGTGTTCGTTTCGAAGCACTGCGCTGATTTTGCACTAGTCCTGAGAAATGTCCAAGGCAAGAGTCTTCGACAATTGATTCACAGGATTCGTTCCACATCCTCGGATCACGATCCGGTGACTCTTCGTATTCGTCTTTCTGGACATGATTCACTAAAGGCGAAGAAAATGCAACAGTCACAACTCGAGCTCTATGTTTGAGGTGATCCGGTCGGGTAGGGGTCTTGGACAAGCGGCCCCCAAGTATACTGATCTCATGCTCCACTTCCTCCTCACGATCTCCGGGAGAGGGTTGTTTAGCCTCAGCGCGTTCTTGGTGTTTCTCAGGATGAACCTTCGTTGCATGGTCTTCATCATCCCAAGACGTTGCACGAGTCTCTGTTATCTGCTGACTGGACGCCAGATGCGAATACCTCGATGGGACTGAACTCGTATCGAAGGGTACTTCTTCAATCCCCTCGCTGGTGCGAGGCCTTGAATCTTCCATGCTACCTCCTGATGGCTGTTCTTCCTTAGATTTTGAATCTCTCCAACCTATTCCACTAGATTCAACGGGGTTGACCACCCCGTCCTTGATCTGTATCGCGAGTGTTTGAATACGCTTCAGCTCTTCAAGCTCGTCCACACTCAGATCGGGGATATGTTCAAAAGGGTCATCATCAGTTGCCTCACTTGTAGGTTTATTGGAGCCGGCTACACTATGCACCTCAGAGCCCTTCCGCTTGACCCAGGTTTGCTGTACATGATCGTACGTCATTCCAGCAGCCTGAGCTGGTATGAGATGAGAGACTTTCTCTGGCGCAATCAACGCTTTGTTTCCCGAGCTCCTCGAGGAGCCTGTGGGGATTGAGCGTCCAGTAGAGGGTCCGCTTGATGGCTGGGACGCATGAGATCGTACCTCATGATGCGACTGGCCAGTCATGTCTTCTTGAACCGAAGAACTGGAATGCTTGCGCTTGCGCTGCGCTTGGACGTTCTCGAGAATCCGGATATTTGATGGTTCACTCTCAACCTCTGTCTCTGAGATAAATATTTTCTTGCAATCCGTGGCGTTAAGAGTATTATTCCCATGCCGGTCAATATCCAGAGACTTGAGCGATGACGTGATAATAACGTCAACTTCATCCTTTTCCTCGAACTTCCTCAGATGGCTGAGGACTCTCGGATCCAGCTGCTTCGGGCCCCTTAAAATACGTAGGCTTACGCCTTCGCGACTGGGCGGCCGAGAAAATTCATCCTTCGTAGATTGATCGTCGTATGCTTGCTCGCTGCCTGCAGCATCTTCTGCCTCGGATTGCTCTATGCTGGCAAGACCACTTGGTGGCTTGCCCTTCGCACGAATGATGTTCATGACTTTCGTAGCCTCATTGATAAAGTCCTGAGTCGTGATGGATGGCTTACGGCTGTCGGTAGTAATATTCTCAGCGGCGTGAACGGCAAAGGTAGCTAGTTCTGCCGCCACAGCTTGGGTTTGAGCTTCGATACCTTCAGCCGCCTCCGTCAAGTCTGCAACTTGCCGGTCGAGGGCTGTTTGTTTTCGAGGTTTTGGTGTACCGGAGATTATCCCCTCTATGGCTTCAGATCGTTGGCCTTGTCTCCGATGCTGACTGGTTGTAGGCGTCCTCGGGCACAGCATTTGCCTTAGAGCGATAATCTTAGGATCCGCCTCTGGGTCGTTGGAATCGTACCGAGCGTCTTTGCGTTTCCGTCCGATAATGGACTGCATTTGCTGAGACCTCTGTTCAACTGCATCCACATCCTCCCGATAAAACTCACTTCCCACGGTATCAGATGTACGACGGCGCTTTGGCGCAGGATCTTTGGCTGGTGAGTTTGGAGGGCGTTTGCCTTTCATCTGCCCCTCGACCTCCTGCCGCTCGTCAAAAGACTTTTGCCGTTGTAGACTATGCTTAGCAGTATTTCGGCGATGAGCAGGTCCGATTTCTGCCACCCACTGCCGGGTGATAGTACTCGAGTTCCTTGTCGAGGAACGGTTCGACTTTCGTTGTCGGAACTGGCCAGACCCGCTGAATTCCGGAGAACGCTCTAGGTGGATGGCAACGCGCATTTCAGCACCGTGGTTCATCTCAAGTAGTGTGGGCTGGGTTTCGCTACCATGGTATTTTGAGATAGATCGAGACGACATAATGGAGACCTCTTCTTTAAACTCGTAACCATGAAGTTGTCCTTCTCCAAAGCTGCTAGCTCTGGTGATCTGCTTCAGCAAACCCGTGGCTAAAGCAGAATTATCCACCTTTCCTATGATGAGGTCATTCCTTGTTTTGGCACACATTGGCCCATCCATTGAGCGTGTTCTACCCAAGCCATGCACATCATAATTCTCCTCTTCATTGACATCTTCAGGAGAGCTAACCTGAAATTGACTCATCCTTCTCAACAACCTGTCATTAGTGAACGTGTCATAATCACCAAAGAGCTTCAACGGACTCCCTGAAGATTCCTGTTTCGCTGGGTTTGCGCCGCCACGAGTTGGGCTTGTGGTTGGGGTCTTCAGAACAGGCGAAGTTGCTGGTGCCGACGGTAGAGCTTGGCGTGTGACAGCAAGGGCCGGCCCCGGAAGGACAGGACTGGATAACAGAGACCTATCGTTACCACTGTCAAGCCGTCGGTTTGCTAAGATATCGGATTCGTCAAAGCCTGGAAGAGATGAGGGGCTCAATCTCCGTCTTTGGAACGACCCATCATTCGAATAGCCTCCGCGACGCACGTTAATGAAACCACCCTTCGATGCGAACACTTCTGTACTAGTTGAGAGGTCGTCCGGTAGAGATTGGCTTATCCAATCATGTAATCGATGTTCTGGCGACGCCTGATCGTCTGAGTGCCCGTACTGGACGTCATGATCACTTGACCGCGTCGAAGGCCGTAAGCTCTCCTGTAGACCTGAACTTCCAATTTGTTGACTGAGATGTTGGTAAGAAAGGTCGAGTGCAGCGTAGTCAATATTGCCATCTACCGTGTTGTGCGTTGATACGACGACAGGACTAAACTTCTCATTCCGCCACTCCTCTTGGCCACTGATGGTCCTACTACGCTCGACGTGATCTTCTAAGCTGTTAGAAGGTGGATCGGCATCCTGATCTTCGGCGCGGCGGATTATGGCACGGGATCGGTCTTCATATCGGCTATCACGATTTTGTGATGCGCCACGAACGTCTCTCGGTGTTCGATCCTGGGAAGAACGCAACGGGCAACCGTTGTCTTGCCTTGATACTTTTTGCGCATCGTATACCGCGCTATCTTGCTTGCGCTCCGGGCGACCCGACCGGTCCCCATCGTCTTCGCAACTTCTCTTATGTTCTTCCTCTTCTTCCTCAAGGGCATCTAAAGCCCCTTGCCCCAGATGCTTCGTGTCTAAGATCGAACTCGGGTTCTGCGACTGCTTGGCCAATGTATATGGAGGAGGACTTGACGGGAATTCGTCGTCTTTAGCGACCCTGAACCCACGCGTCTTCTTCTGTGGTGGCCTTGACCGTGTTGTTGCAGGTTTAAAGATGTTCTCCAAGCCCATTGGACCAAACAGATCGCGCTGTTCGCCATATCCCACTTCACCCTTCAAAGCCCGTCTCTTCCATTCTGGAGTCTCATGCCGTTGTCCATCTCTCTTCGGAGAAGAGCTCGGGAGCTTATGCTGTACCGTATGATACTGGACAGATTGCAGGGAGGAGTCCGAAAATGCTCTTGAACTTCGAAGCGTGTTCTTTGATATTGGGAGCTTACCATCTAGCTTCGTTGCGTCTTCCAGTGAGCGTCGAGGACGGAGATTGAGTGTTGAAGAAGTGCGCTCGCTCAGAACCTGGCTGTTACCCTCAGCCTGCGATGCGCGTTTCGTTGTACTGCTCAAATTCGCCGCGGACGTAGAGCCCGAACGTAGTTTCAAACGCGGTATACGACTTCGGGATGTGTTGCAAGTGTTTGAGCTGTCCGAAACCGAGGGACTGCCATTGAGAATTGAGGGCGCTGGAGAAGGTCTCGGTTGCGAAACCCAGTCTTCTGATAGAGAATCAAGCCAACGATCCATAGTATCTGTGAATGGACAAGAAATAGTCGTTGGCGGCCTTCAGAATAGCATGATGCGCCTCAATCCCGCGTCGGATTAGAAAGTAAAGATACGCGATAAGAGCTGAAGAGCGTGTTCGCCGAGTAAAGAATGTCGATCTCGACTCGAGCCGGTCGTCAATCGTTGCTATCATAAGTCAGTCGTCATGATGTCGCGTTGGGTCCGATATCACCGCTGACATTAAGTTGTTGGTTCTCGCGATCTCGGCAAAGTTGCATATATACATACTGCCACTAGGGTCATGTCCGTAGCAATGAGCAACGGCGAAACACCAGGAACTTCTCGCGAACATGATGATGGACCTTAGCATGATAACGTACACGTTATTCAGAAGTGTGTTGTTTGACGCATCTGACTTGCGCTGGAGCTTAGAGATAGCTGCTTCTACATCAGCTCCTTGGCAACCGCCTTGACAGCTCCAGGAACAACTTTGCCATCCACTGGAATCGCGATGTCATATTTGCGACAACCCTCTCCACTGACATTTGAACCATTGAAACCATCAGCTTCCGAGATTGAGGCCTCAGGCTCGGGGTCTGATGAAAGCTCGAATTACCACAAAGCGAAGCGTCGTCGAGTAGAGGACCTTGGGCGGCAATACCTAGCAGGACGAACGCTGTTTATTCAATCTGCTAGCCTGAGAGGACCGTTTGATGATGGATGGGTCATCCCATGGAAGAATGGTGAGAGAGGCAAGTGGAAACCGGGCTTTAACAAAGGAAATGAGCGGCTTCCCGGGAAAGAGTTGGCAGACCAGGTGGTCAAACCAGGGCCAAAGGACGAGCATGGAGCTGGGTACTCTAGGCCTTACCGGCATTCTGGAACCGGAGGAGCGGAGGAGAAGTTACGATGTGTCGATAAACCTAGTACGACGCCCAGAATTCCAGGGCTTGCCGCTAGGCCGAATAGAACGGCACAGGAGCAGGTAGAGTTGGAAAGAAGGGAGCAGAGAAGGATACGCAAGGAAGAACAGGCGTGCAAGGCGGCTTTGCTCCAACGAGATGGGTTCGGGAAGACTGCTGAGCAAGCTGTGGATTTGACCGGACCCTTTCAGCTGCCTCATCAGGATACGAGTCCTAGAACCATGATTGCAGCAAACGAATGGTTAAAGTCCGATGAGGACTATGTTCAAGAACGTCTACGGGAAGAACCAAGGTCTCCCACACCAACACCCACCTCTCGACCAGACGACAAACGGGCTCTTTCAAGACCATACCCAGAACCACACACTCCAACGCTTAACGCGTCACGGACGGCTCCGGTGGCTTCTGCTAGGCTCGCGGGTTTTACGCCAATCAACATACCTTCGCGCACTCTAGTACCGGTTCACCATCAAGAGTACCAGCGGAAGAAGCGCACTTCACGGTCGCCATTAAGTACTCCTATGACGGCGAAAAGGCGAAAGTCGATCAGGCCCAAAGTATGCCAGCAAGGCTTGATTGAAGCAGGCGCAGTTGCTGAAGTGGAAGGACAACGCACGAAGGAACTTCTATACGAACCGGCCTTGAACGCTGGAATGGTTTACCTTCCTGCTGTAGATCCGCCATCAGAAACGGGAGAACTGGCTGACAAGACATCATCCGCGAAATCTTCCGCTACACCTGCTCAAGGCGATCGACCGGTCCCGAAGAAAGCTTCGCTAAGCAATGTCGTTAGAGAGTCGACGCCCGCTACGAGAACTCTGCCATCGATGAACACCAAGACCGATCGTAGCTCTGTACAGCACTCGGACACCGGTCAAATCTCCGCCGTTCCGGACAGGGTCCCAATCACTAGGAATATATCGCATTCTTCGCCTTCAGACGCCAAAGGAATGCTCCAGGCAGTTCCACCCTCGACAAACATGTCGGAGTTTAGATATCGACGAGCTCCTAAGATTACAGACAACAAGCAGCCAACGGTCGGAGAAGCTAGCGTTGAGCCGTCTGCTTTCGAGATTGAAAAGGTGAAAAAACCTAGAAGAATGGATTTTCCTTCATCGGGTGATCCTCTTACTAGACAACCGGTGCACACATCAGCGGATGGAACATTGCAACAATGGGAAGGCAGTGCAGGAGAAGCTTCTGCATCCCAGCGTGGCGGAGATTGCTCGAGCATCTTAATCGGGAAACTGCCAGAAACTTCGATTGCGTCCGAGAAACAAGCATTGTTGCAGCACCAGGCTGACGATATTAGTCGCATCTCAAGCGTGTTCCAAGAGGCTCAGGTTGTGCCTAATCAATCTGGAAACTTGCCACAGGCTCCATCCGCGCCTTCGACCGACCTTATGGAGACCGACAAACAGTCCCTACATTTCGGCACAGAAAACGATGACTCAAACGTTCACCTATCGACGCAGGCGGCAATTGCTAAAGCTCAGCTGTCTTTCCGAGCAGATATTGCGTCGCCTATCAAGCAGTCCTCTCTGCCATCATCTCCAGCTAGAGATGCCATTGGATCATTCCAGGATAGCGTTTCCCACGTAGTACCAACCGGACACGGCATCACTCCATTTCGAACGTTTCATACCCCGTCTCCTGACACTTCCACTAACAAGATCCCGGCTCCATCTTCTGCCGACGAACCTATGAGTACGCAAGAGATGATAGATGCGGTGACACCCTTCGCGTTCAGTACCATCAAGAAGCCCAGAACGAAGAAGAGGATTAGTTTCGGACCTTCACCGATTGGTTTAAAGCATGACAGTGACTCTGATGATGTCAATGAGGAATTTGGCAAGTCGGGGCTAGACATGGAAACAAGTCCTGAACCCTTAGATCAAGCCAACAAAGGGACACATTCGGCTCTGGAAGTAGGCCGGGGCCCGTCGAACGGGGTATCTGCAGCCCACTCTCTGTCTCTACCATCTTCATTCTCCATTGCGCCCAACGGAACCTTGAAAGAAGTGTTTCAGCAGGACGGGCAGGTTAACGGCGCTATGATGGATTTAAACGCTGTCGTTGATGACGTAGGAAGCTTCTTACAGAGTTGGGATCTCGAGGCTGAGTTGAAGAAGAATACTGGTCCATCGACGGTAGGAAGCACTAAGCCCAGCAGTCGAAGCAGCACAGGTATGCGGTCTGGACGCGAGATGATTTCGAGGTCACATCACCACCTGTAATCTAGATCAAGATCACAACCTTGACTATATCTCATCCTCGGGGGTTTTCTGTCGGAGCAAGACCGCGTCTGTAAAATTACAATTATAACCATTCGACGCTGTATCTTCATTGTACACTCTTCGCAGTCAATACTTGTGTTTCCACCTGAGCACTAGACGCTAACAATCTTTCGTTCCCGGATGGTTAATTCATTCCTGTCCTATCATCAGAAGGCATCTGCTATGTGTTATGGATGCTGCAAAGCTTCTGGCGGGTATAACATCACACATGCCGTGATCTAACACCCTCAACGGCTGCCGCTGTTATGCATTGGCCCCGCGCGCCGGTTGATGCAGAGCGCTGTCCGTAGGTATGCCCATGGATTCTGATGGATCTCTTCCCCGATCGCGATATGCGAAGCACGTTGCCAGCTGATTGGAATCCAGCTCACGAACAAGACAGCCCCAGTACCGCAGGGCATATAAGCGTACCGTCGTGCTGACCTCACAAACAGCACAACGTGGACAGATCTAAGGTGTCATAATCTTGAAGTCATTTAGAATAGCAATCGTGACATAAAAGAATTGATTATACCAAGGTGTCTCTGTGAAGTATGTACGAGATAAGGGACATTGTTCAAAGCGCTCGAAGGCCGTATCGCTACGGAAAAACGTCCATCCTAGTACCTGTGAAGATCCTCGCCAGTGAGGTCACTCAAAACCTTTAACCGGCATTTCTTGAAGAGCAAGTTCTGAATAATCTTCCCGCATCTGAACGCAGGCACAACGTATAGGAGTCATCTCGAGCCTGTAGAACCTGCGCTACGAGCAACGTGGCAGAATTGACACTTCAGAGGGATATATGCAATAATAGGGGTCCAAGCTGTACCTCGAGCTTATCGGAAACTCCCCCGGCATTTCCAATCTTACAAGTGCAAACGCATAAAGCTCAGCGAATTGTTCCGCCACGCTGTTGTAGCGGTCTACCAATGTCCAACTCATGACAAGCCCCCTTTCCGCTTCAGAAAATACCTCACCTGCGTTATCGGTGAGGTCTTCTGAAGACCCTCAAGTCCTTAAGAATGACCCGCCACCACTCCCGGCGCCGCCCAAGGCGATAACGCCAACCTGGTTCGTCCCGTCTGGAAAAGCAAAACCATCACCACTGGCATTGGCATTGGACGGACCTGTAGAGTACGAAGATCAGAGAGCTCAACTATCTGAGAGGGAGAGTATCTTCGCAACACATTACCTTACGTCGGACAGCGTCGTCAACGATCCTCCTACTGTAGAAGGCAGGCACGACGACCTCATTACGCAACAAGATGCAGCTGCCAAGATGGAACTGCCTGTCCCACAATTTCCGCATTCGCCAGAACCACCCTTATTCTTCCACAAGACAAGATCCTCATCGGCGATAGCATCAATTAGGGGTTTCGAGAAAGGAATCGACGGTCGAGCGGGTACATATATAGGCTCACCTTCAACAGAAAGCGGACGTTTAGGATTATCAGACTATTGCAGAACAAGAGCTGGATCATTGGAGCGTATTGATCGAGAAAAAAGGTTCCATGTTGTTCCACCTTTCATCAGCCCGGTTGATACTCCTCTGAACCGTCCATCAACTCCACCTGAGAGAATCGCAACACCGCTGATGTCGGGAGATGGACAACATAACACGGCACACTACCGTAAGGATGAGCGGCCTCATCGAAGGGAGCAATCGATGTCTCTTGGCGATGAGCGCAGCTCAAGCCGCAATGAAAAGGGCTATGTCGAAAAGAGGATAGAAGCAACCCTAGCCACCGCGGAGCCGGCTCAGAATGCAAGAAGCCGAAAGACTAGTCACTATCTAGGTCTGTTCAAGGAGAACACTCCTTCCCAAGAACACAGAAGGCGGGAGGAAAAGGCTAAAGAGAAGACAAGCAAAGAAAAGGGTTCCGAGCTAGAAGATCAGGCGAGGCTCAACGGTGAAGACATCCAACCGGGCAAACCTCATAGAAACGCTCAGAGTTCTACTCGAGATGGTGGAAGGCTGGACTCAGACGCTTCACGAGCAGCTCGACTAGGCCGCCTGTTGCAGCCAGCGGCCGAGCAGCAACATACTCCAGATCAGGAGAACGATATGGAGCAGCAGACATCGCAAATTATCTCCGCTAAATCGGCAAACTCCTACCACTTGGTAGACGTTTCAAACAATTCGACACATCATGACGACAAGTCCGAACAAACCTCAAACATAGGAGATGAGGGCACCGTAAACGTTCTAGGGCATGAAATGGCACACGCTTTCCCATTGCGTCTTCTAGAGGAGATACGCAATCACCATAATCTAACACTCGGTGCTGGGCGGGGAACTTCATTCTCGAGGAGCATACCAACCATCTCTTCTGAGCGTACTAGGTCTTCATCGTCCAAGACTCCTTCTCAGCCACCTTCCGGACATGGTAGTGAGACATTGCGAGGTCGCGATGAAGGAACGCAAAGTCGCGAATCAGGTGATAACGAAGATGAGGATGAGTCCGATAAGGAACAAATCTCCTCGGCCTTGTACTTCCCTCACCAAACGCCATCCTTGGAGACGATCGAGCGAGTCAATTCGAGTGAAAGTACGAAGATCGACGATACTCACCATCAGGGCTCATCTTTTGGATCCGACGTTGAGTTACTCGAGTATTGCCAGAGTGAACATCAAGAGTCTCCGTCCAACGAGGTCGATATCGACCTCCAGTCTTCTGACGAACATCGCTATCTTCATGGTGATCTGCAACAGCCACTAGCGCCTTTGCATGAGGGCAACGACCAGCCCTACGCCAAATTATCCGAAGTTGGCCCCTCTTCTGCCTCAAATTCAGATTACGAATCTTTGGATGAGACATACTCCTCCCGGGAAGACGAACTGAATCTAACCGATGATGCTGACACGACTCCAACGGCCACTCCGATCGCTCATGCTCCGCTTACCCGCCTCAAGTCACGAAACGCTCGCCAATCCCCACCAGCTCCTCTAGGTGCCGTTGAATTGAAGCCTTACAACCATCAAGTCGGAGGGCATACCACTGTGTTTCGCTTCTCGAGACGTGCTGTTTGCAAGCAACTCAGCAACAGAGAGAACGAGTTTTATGAGACGATCGAACGAAGACATCCTGAGTTGCTAAGATTCTTGCCAAGGTATGTATGGCTTTTCCGAACTCTTAATAAGGCTTCGAAGCTGAGATATCAGCGAAGATGCAAACCCTCGTTATCGACGGTCTTCCGTGCGCTGGTATATTTTGCTAATGTAGTGCTTTTGGGTCATGTCTAGATATATCGGAGTGCTCAACGTCACATATCGCAAGGCTCCAAAGCGTAAGAAGATCAGAAAGGACGCCGAGACAGAACCGAGACTCCCCAATGGCACAGAGTCGGCACCTACGGGTCAAAATAACCCGGAAAACTTGGCAGAGCCAGGAAAAGATGAGCAGAGACAGCCAGCCAAAGCCCCGTCAAGCGCGCAGTTTGAGGATCAACCCCGGACAGTAAGTCATTCTCAACAACCAACGCCTGTGCCACACGTGATCTTTGAGAACAACCGGCATATTATACCCGAAAGCCTGTTCGGCGTTCCTCCACGTACATCAAGCTCCAGAATATCCGCACTGCTCGATGACGAGGAATCCTATCGGAAGATTGAATATCAGGATCGTACTAATGGGGATAATACCAGAGACACGGGCTCTGCAACCGGGATCACTTCGCCAACCAGGGCGCTGCTGGCAAAGCCTCAATCCAGTTGGGGTGCAACTACAGTCAACACGAAGCTCCAAGAGCAAGTCTTGCGGGAAGTCTTTGGTCCTCCAACCATACACTATCACCAGCGCAATGCGCATAGTCATCATACTTTACCACGAGTCAAGGAATTTGACGGTCAAAGAACCAAGGTGCTGGATGCTATCTCTTCTGGAGGCCGTCGAAGCAGCGAGGATCCTACCACATTCTCTACGAATGCTCTCGAAGGGGATTTAGACCGTAAGCAAGGTATGAAGAGCAAGACGGAGTGCAAATATCCTTCCCAATTGTTCCGTAAAGACTCGGCATCAATGCCTTCTACGTGCGATACAAGCCTGGAATCTTTGGAGAAGATTCGGTCCACGAACGCCGAGCAGATAACAAGGCCGACATCTAGTGGCCGCCGCATCAAGCGACGTCACTCGGGCAGCGGATTACGTAGAAGGCGCAGTACTGTGGACAGCAACAAGAAAATTGATTTAGAGTATTTTGAGGATGACGGTTACGGTGGGGACAAGGAAGATGAGATCTTTCCAATGGACAACGTCTCAGGAACCCCAGAAGTGTCATCCTCAGCGCCTGGCAAAGATGGGAAATTTGGGCGGGCAGCACTTATGACCTCAAATCGCATGAATATGGCACCGGACACAGCAAATGATCACTCCCAACGTATGCTGCTTGCATCTTCATCTGTTCCAGGATCGGTGAGAACTTTGGGTACAGGTCGAGGGCCCGTGAACCCGAAACAAGCCCAAACACAGCCAGATGAACGAGTGCAACATTTTCTACTTCTAGAGGACCTGACAGCGGGAATGAACAGGCCGTGTGTGTTGGACCTCAAGATGGGGACCCGCCAATATGGCATTGAAGCCAATGAGAAGAAGAAGAAATCCCAAAGGCGGAAATGTCAAACAACCACCTCGCAGCAGTTAGGGGTACGGTTGTGCGGCATGCAGGTCTGGAACGTAAAGAAGCAAACCTACCTCTTCGAAGACAAATACTTTGGTCGCGATTTTAAAGCTGGTCGAGAATTTCAAGATGCGCTCACTCGGTTTTTGTACGATGGGGTCAGCTATGCCAGCGTCTCCAGGCACATTCCAGTCATTTTAGAGAAGATCACCAAGCTTGAAGACATGATTCGAAACCTACCATGTTATCGATTCTACGCGAGCAGTCTCCTTATGCTTTACGATGGCGCTATCGGTAAAGAACTTAATGGCGGAATCAACGGTCAGGTCAACAAAAGTGGCGATCTGGAGCACCCGAAGTCAAACATTGAGCTGAAAATTGTTGACTTCGCCAATTGCATTACGGGCGAAGACAGGTTGCCAGACAACGTTCCCTGCCCACCGCATGATCCCACTGGCGTTGATCGAGGCTACCTGCGAGGCCTGCGTACGCTTAGGACTTACTTCCAGCGCATCTGGAAGGAGATCAACGACCAGGATTACGTGGAAAGGGGAGAGGGAGAAGGAATGGCGTTGAGCCAGAGGGGTGCTGGACATGCCGGGACTACCAGGGACTGGACCGATGGTGTAATGTACGAGGATCCGGGAGATGTCAGTTCATGAGCTCTGAGGTCCATTGCGCAACGTGTCCGCTATTTGCTCGGTCCGCTGTTTGCAGGGCACGGGCGCTGTACGGGAACGATGCACGATTGATGCGTTATGGCAAAAGCTACATGGCGCAGGTCTCAGTTGTCAGTCTTAATGTACATAGTAGCAATCACTATTCATAAACCTGATGGATGTGAGTGTCCGAGTTATATTCCTAAGAGGTAGACGAAAATTGTCGAGGCAGCTCAGTGTGGGCAAGTCACTAGCCGCCTGACCATGCCAACACTAGGACACGTAGTCACGATGCTTCGAACGAAGGACATGAACTCCGGATCAGTTCATACTTTCTCCAACTTTCCCTGGGATGATGTAGTACAGCTATTTACATAGCGACAAGGTGGTTCTTTGCCCTGTCACATTCATTCGCACAGCCCCTCGTCCAGCATGCCTTCTATCCAAAACCACAAGGGCGAGATTGACAAGCTGGACTTTGACTCGCATCGACCGCATAGCCAACACAACGACGACTCAGATGCTTCTGGACCGAGCGGGCTTCTGGATGACGACGAGAGTTTCTTCAGCATTGTAGCAGAAGGCGTCGTGCGGCGTGATCGTCGAAGTATGCAAAGGGCAGTCTTGCGATACCTTAGCTTTGCATGCGCTATACTGAGCTGGTAATCCAATCTTTCTTCGACACTGCGAAGCGTTTGGCTTACGTTGCTTGTATGTTGTAGTCTTTGCGCAGGCTCGATAACAGCCTATTCCCTCTACGGCCACCTCTTCCTCTCCCGCCTGCACTATACCCAGCTTCAGGTCAATATCGTCTCCATAGCCGCGGAGCTCTCGATGTACCTGCCCATTCCTTTCTTTGGCTACCTCTGCGACAGGTATAGCCCCCGACCGCTGTCTCTTCTTGCGGCAGTCCTCTTCGGGTTTGCATATCTTCTCGCTGCATTAACTTACCGCCAGGGCCCTCCAGTAGCCGCAGGAGGCGAGGGGTGGCCGTTTGGTGTGATGGTATTGGCATTCGTGGGGGTGGGCACGGGCACGAGTTGCATGTATCTCTCGGCAGTAACAACCTGCGCGAAGAATTTCGGAAGAGGGCGACATAAGGGATTTGCGCTTGCGATGCCGATTGCTGCGTTTGGGTTGAGTGGTATGTGGCAGAGTCAGGTTGGAAGTCGTTTGCTCTACGAGGTCGCGACGGATGGTGGGAGAGGGGATGTGGATGTGTTCAAATACTTTCTATTCTTGGGGGCTACATTGTTGGTTGTGGGGATGATTGGTGCAGTGGGTTTGAGAGTTGTGGATGAGGACGAGTTGATTGACGAGGCGGTGGAAGAGCTGGAGAGGAGTGGACTGTTGGAGGGTAGTGCGTTCTTTCAACACGCCGCTGTTGACAGGGGGTATGGAACGCTGGACGGACAACGGCCACCGAACGAGGAGCAGGAGAGGCTGAGAGAGGCAGATGAGGCGAAACGAATGGAAGAAGAAGAGCAGAGGAAGAAGACATGGTTATTGAACGAAGAAACCAGACGATTTTTACGCGACCACACCATGTGGTGGCTCGCCGCAGGTTTCTTCCTTGTCACCGGCCCGGGCGAAGCCTACATCAACAACCTAGGCACCATCATCGGCACCCTCTACCCACCCTCCTCCGACCCATCCATCATCCCAACCACGGCAGCAACACACGTCTCCATCGTCGCCATCACCTCCACCATCGCCCGCATCCTCACCGGCACCCTCTCCGACCTCCTAGCCCCAACCTCACCACCCCACCACTACCGACCTACCTCCGCCTCCTCATCCCTCCGCTCATTACAGGCACCCCGCTTCACCCTCTCCCGCATAACCTTCCTCCTCACCTTCGCCCTCCTCCTCTCCCTCGGCCAAATCCTCCTCGCCTCAGGCGCCATCCAGCAACACGGCGACCGCTTCTGGCTCGTCTCCGCCCTGATCGGCGCCGGCTACGGCGCCGTCTTCTCCCTCACCCCGATCATCTGCAGCGTCGTCTGGGGCGTCGAGAACTTCGGCACGAACTGGGGGATCGTGGCTATGGTGCCTGCGCTGGGCGCGACGGTTTGGGGCGTGGCGTATTCGGCGGTGTATCAGTGGGCTGCGGGAAGGCGGCAGGACTATCATGGACTGATTTCTAACACTAGACCTGGCGTTTTGGGGAGGACGGGGCTATGGGAGGAGAAGGCGGAGGTGCTGTGCTACGGACAGGCGTGCTACGCGAGCACGTTTTGGGCGATGGCGTTGAGTGTGTGGGTTGCGTGCGGCCTTTGGGTTTGGGCGTGGAAGGGACCCGGGGGTTGGAGTAGACGGGGGATTGCCGTCTAGGTCGTCTGTTTCTCGCTGTTTGATTGGATTGGGAGAGGGACGGGGTACTCGTACACAGCGGGCGTGGGGCGTTTGGGTAGGGAATACATGGGTGGATGCTAGATCACTCACAGCATAGACAATCAATGTACGGCGTCTTAGAGTGAGGGTCACCGTCAACAATCTGATGACATCCATCTCCCCGACCACTCAGCAAGAAACCTCCGCATATCACAGTCACAGTCACAGTCATAGTCACGGCACTACCGCTTTTCACATATACTCCACCACTCCATCCCACGTACTTTACCCATCCCTCTAAACCCTCATCAGCACCCATCGTCACTTTCGCAGTAACAGTAACAGTAGCAGCCTCAGCCTCAGCCTCAAACTCAAACCCGAACAATCTGGTGGCTATACATAGTCCTTGGGTTACATCACAAGATCGAAACAAGCACGCTGCTGTGCTGCTTACCTTTCATGTTATCCACATCACATCACATCACATGACAAAAGTTTTGGTTGAGGATTAGATCCGAGTTTAGTTCATCGTAGGCAGGCGGGTTGCTTGTGGGCTATAGACTGCTGGAAAAGTCGGGATTGCTGCGTTTTGGAAGGGTTAGGGTGGGTGTGTTTTGGGTGCTTGTTTATTCGTTGCGCTTAAGTAGGGAGGGTGTGGTGGTTAATGTCTCCGGCCAGAGCATGGAGAGTATATAGTGGGATTTGTAGTGATTTATGGTCTTCAGAGGAAAATGCTGCATGAGATTTGCGATGGGATCTCCTGTGTAGTAACGGATGAGACTCTAGCCGATGACGTCGAAGGACTTGAAATGACATTTGAACGGTACATACTGAACATACCCAGAAAAGGAATTCAGTCTAGGATGTGCTACTATAATACTCCGTATGATCCCAAGAGTCGACCACGACGACGATGAGCTGGGGTATCTCAACAAGGACCCAAGACGCCGCCAGAATGTGTTTTATGCGCTCAAGATCTCCTCGTCTACTGGCATTGGCGAATAGACGTCCAGCTCGCCGATACTGTTCTCGTCGCCTTCATGCAGACTATCGCTGGTACGAGTGTCCCTTCCATCGGTTTCACCCTGCGGACAATCATTACGCGTGACCTTGCTGTTACTCCTTTCCGCTCTCGCTAGCTCCCTCTGCCTCATAACCTCCCTCTCCGCTGCCACAGCTTTAGCCCTCCTCTCTTCTACCTCGGCTCTCTTGACGACCTTCTTCAGCCCGTCGCTCGCGTTGATCAAGCCGTCGATACTGATTGCGTGGTTTGTCATCTCGTGGTTGATATACCCATACACGCCAGCCGGCGTGTCGCACTGCATCAGGTTCTTCTCGTTGAGTTTCAGCAATGCCAGGGCAACTTGAAATAGAAAGGTGCTCCCGTCGTTCGTGCAGAGGACAACGTCCCAGACGCGGAAAAGTGCTTCGGCTGAGAGGCAGTCTGTGAAGACTGATAAGAACCACTGAAAGGTCAGAGCTTCGAGTTCGATACCAAGCTCATCCAGGTGGGAAGAGAGCTTGGGCAAAACCTCGGCGACGTACTGGCGAAGGACTTGCTGATCGGCACGAGAGGCTAGGAGCGAGTGGTCGTAGTAGTGCTCAGGGAGGATATTTTCAACCATGCTTGCGAGAACCCAGAATGCGTCTTCAGCAGTTGGCATGATAAGGAGTAATGATGCTGTGATGAGATTCATTCCCTGGCAGTACCCAACATCCGAATTTCGGCGTGAGTAGGCGAGAAGAACTTCGTTTAGTTTGGCGACGCCTGGGCCTTTGCGGAAGAAGACGTTGTCGGTTAGTGTACGGTTGATGTCCATCCGGATCTGAGCCACGATCACTGGGTCATCGACACCGTTGCTGACCAGGTCTTCGTAATAGCCAGGTGCTCGTAGAGCCGAAGCACCGCTGCACTCGGCCCAAATCTTCGCGCGGTATGCAACGGGTATGCCGCCAAGAACTAGAGACTTGAACTCGTTCCATTTAGCACGGCCAACTTTGCCCTTGTTACCGAGCCCAGCGACACCGATCATCTCCCCATCGGTCAGAGAGACCTCTGGCATTAGGGCCTGCTTCGAACGGCCTTCATGTACAGCTGCCTCACCCTCCTTCTTCCTATCCGCGCGTACTTTGCGTAAGAATTCGTTCCACTTGACAGTCTTGTCGCGTTGGAGTGAATCGTGAAGCTCAGTAAGCTGCTCAAGCAGAAGCTTCACTGGTTCATGCTCCGCTATTACGGGAGACATGGGGGTGGTAGCAATGGATGTTGTTGACAGAGTGAACTCCGCATTACCTGCTACGACAGGTGATGCTGACGGTTGAGGGTTGAGGCTCAGTGACGGCAAGGATCCCCGATGCACATTAGCAATTTGTGGTTGCTTCGGGTTTGTATCAGCATCTGTATTGGCCAAAGCTGTGATGGCGCCGGCGGATGGTGTATGCGACAAGAGCTCCGTAGGGTAACTTGCAACCTTCAAGTAGTCCTGCCACTTCAATCCGGATTTCTCATCTATCAATTCCTCCGCCGCGGCCGGTGTGTCTGGCCGGAAATCAGTGGATAATGGACTACCTAAGATGACCTTCGTCGCTTCGTTCTTATTAGTATCTGCAACCACGTCCGCGGGATCCCTAGCGCTAGTAAGCATTTCAACACCGCTTGCACTCCTGCGATGCCCCGTGTTTTCCGCGGTTTCCCCCTGTCTCTTTCTACGGCGCTGATCGTAGATGAATCCGAAACTATCCGTGAGGAACTCCGTCGGGTGATGGTCATTGTATGTTTGACTCAATGTGGGCGGCCGAGAGTCTGGCGGGAGAATAGTGTCCATCTCGACTGGGCCCAGATTTGTAGCACTGTCGGCAGATGCATCCGTTATAGGGCTTCCTGGAGGTAATATACTGGACGTGATGTTACGCCAGCCTTCCTGCGGAGCTCCCTTGACAACACCATTGACACCTGCACTTAGCGACGGAACAGACTTTCGAGGGAGCTGCGCATTGGATGACTTTTTGTTAACCTTCATTAGTGCTGCTTTTGCGGAGCTTCCAGTATTTGTCGATGCTAAAGAAGCGGTCCTTGAACCTTTCGCAATTCCTTCACCCGTGGTGGCAGCTCTGCCCCTCACAGTTTTCTGCTTGTCACCTTCGCGACCAGCGGTTGGATTCCCAGCAAAAAGCTTCAACGTCCAAGAAGTGACGGAGAGTGACGACTTGCGAGAGTGAGTGTCCGAATCATTCCCGTCTTGGGCCTCCAGGCCAGTCTGCGAACCGGCAGTCTTGCTTCGGCTCAAAGTGGAGCTATCGTCTGGCGGCTGGAATAAATCGTTTTGCAGGCCTGTACGTCGTGCGTGCCCACCACTTGAATTTCTTGGCTTGACTGTTGTATCCGTATCTTCAATCACGCCACTAACGATACTGCTTGCCTTACTGGTCTTACGACTTGCCAAGGTCCCGCTCCACAGATAGTCCTTCCAGCCCTTCGCGTTACCTCCCGAGCTGATTGATCTCCCATCATCATCACGAGGTGAGAGGGCTTCGTCTGCGCGGATCGTGGCTTGGCGGTCCTGCTCATCTACAGTATCCATATAGCCCTCGTCCAGCTCCAGACTGCTCCCAACGACTTCTGCCATGGCATCGTTCACCATGTCGTCGATGTTATTTGCTGCACTCGTATTACTTCGTATACCGCTAGATCTCTTTTTTTCAGGACGTCCTGCCACCACTTTGTTTTCACCCACGGCACCTTTCTCTATGGGTTTCTCAAGGCTATGCAGTCTTGCCTCGATATCCAGATTCGACACCTCAACTTCTCTCAGCATCCTTTTCAGCTCCCGTTCTCGCTCTTCTGCTCGTTGGCGGAGTGTGGTGACCTGCGCGTCCCGCTGTGCCAGATCCGCAGCCATCCGGCGGACTAAAGCAACAGCACCGGTCCTTGCTATCAAACGCTCGATGTGTTCGTCACTTGCATGATGGAGCGCTCCAGGGATATCTTGAGTTTTCGCGGTTGAGTCATCGAAGAGCGCAGAACGCCCTCGAAACGACGGAGTGGAAGTTGTAAGACGCTCGACTATTGATGGACTATGCTTAGAAGATTTTCGAGGTGTTTGTGACGCTGGTTGCGCAGGCGTAGCTTGCCTCGATGTCTTTGTACGAATAGTATCTGGAGAGTTTTCCGGCGAGAGGGATGGGAAGGAGGTGACGGACTTGTCTGACGTCGGCGTAGGTGTGGTCGAATTAGTGGACGCATACCGCCGGGCTTTGACACGCACGGTGCCTGATTTGTGGCTTCTCGTTGAGGTATTGGATGTTTGTGAGGAAGTCCGCTCAAGGTGCCCATTGTTGTTGTCGTCCATCACAAAGCGCTATTTCTTGTAAAACAAACCAATACACATAAGGTCTCGACGGATCCTATGAGAGTAGCTTTTTCCTTTGAGGTTTCGCAAATACTACGGATTTGGCGGTACGGTTTTCTCGCTCGTGTGAGTTGTTGGAAGTTGCATAGGCGGAGACCAACATCTCAGAACTTCGTCATGGACGACAAGGATGGCATGTACTCTAATTTGCGAGATACAGGAAGGACCTTCTGGCACTGGAGCCGCGGTCTTGGTATTCCATAGATCTGAAGTCTGTCGAGGACCAGAGAGTGCAAGATAGGTGTGAAAGAATCTGGTTCATGACGTTACCTTTACGCGTTGAGCTACGCTTTTCGAAGCCCGCAACAAATACATGTACGAGTACTCATATTTACAATCTTCAAGATCTTCCACAATCAGCTTTATGCTAACCTTGGTCAGGCAATGCTTCGCTGCAAGAGGTTCCATCTGTAAATCATCATTTTCAGTAGTTATTAATGCTATTGTTGAAGGTCATCCTCTGACGGGTTTGTTGTGGTGTTGCTTATGGTACACTTCAAGACGGATTCGTATATAAGCAGACTGTGATGTTTGTTTTATTCCTTGGCCGGACACAAAACTAAATGATAGAATGCCTACAGTAAGCGCAGGCTCTTGAAAGTTGAAGACGAACAAGTGCCCGCTGAGTAGGTCCGCTTACGACTTGGCTCCAGTGTAGATCATCGGTAGGAAGATGCCTCGGTTCCCCAGGTTTCGTTGACCTCCCCGCAAGGCCAATGTCAACAGCTTGTCAAAAACCAGGCGCAGACTTCAACGGCTTCGAGACATCGCCAAACCCAGCATCCTGAACCTGAACGCTTTACACAATGACTTCTGTACCAAAGCAACGACTACAGCAGCTCAGTGAACAACTTTCAGTACCAATCAAGGACCCTGGTACCTTCGAAAACATCCCCAAGATCCGCCGCATAGCAGGGGACTCAGCTGGACAGTGAGCTATCCACCTTCCGTAGTATTCAATATGACGATATCTCACACCCTATAGGAGAGTCAAAGGCAAAGTCGTCATCGTCACAGGTTTGTCCTATGCGTTCCCCCCTAAGACACTTCTCACTAACCCTAACCTATCAAAGGCACAAACTCCCCAACGGGCATAGGTCGCGCCTCCGCCCATCAATTCGCCCATAACGGTGCCCGGGTCGTCTACATCTGCGACTACTCGAGCGAACACCTCCCCACGCATCAACGAGAACTGCAATCCCTATACCCAGATGTCGACATCCACGCAAGACATTTCGATGCTTCGAACGAGGAAGACATGAGGCGCGTGGTGGACGAGGCATTGGAGAAATACGGCAGGCTCGACATCATGTTCGCCAACGCGGGGATTGTGGGACAGCCAAAGATCTTCACAGAGATCGAAGGTGAAGAGTTTATGAAGACATTGAGGACGAATGTCTTAAGGTACGACGCCCCTCCACCCCCCTACTCAATCTCAAAGCCGTCTCGAAGAAAGCTTGCTGACCCAAGCACTTTCCCACACAGCGTCTTCCTCGCCACCAAACACGCCGCAAAAGCGATGCAACACACGACCCCCTCCAAACCCTACCCCTCCGGCAGCATAATCGCGACCGCGTCCGTCGCCGGCCTCCGCTCCAACGCCGGCAGCACCGACTACTCAGCCTCCAAAGCAGCCGTCATCTCCCTGATGCAGACCACCTGCTACCAGCTGGCTGGCACCTCGATCCGCTGCAACGCCATCTGCCCCGGCGTCGTCGAAACGGGCATGACGGCGCCCATGTACAGCGCGGCAAGAGCGCGGGGGACCGAGAAGAAAATCGGCCAGTTGAATCCGTTGAGGAGGGGCGCGGTTGCCGATGAGGTCGCGAGGGTCGCGCTGTTTTTGGGCAGTGACGAGAGTAGTTATGTCAACGGGCAGACGTGGGCCGTTTGTGGTGGGTTGAGTGCCGGGCATCCGGTCGTGCCGGGGAAATTGGGCTGAGAGGTCGGAGGCGCGGGGGATTGGGAACTTGATTTCTGCGTGCGCGCGAGGAAGATTTTCTACGATATGACCTACCATGTATCCCGCTTTTGGTTAAGAAATATGGCGTCGGCAACGGACGCCGTATCTGAAGTGATAAAGCCTCATCGCCAGTCTGTTATGGCTGACTTTGCAATGTGACATTGCCTCTCACATGATGGTGATATACATTAGCATTTGATGAAGCGTGCGATTGAATGGCGTACATATATTCAAGAGTGCACAACCGCCACCATTATTGATTGCACCGCGATGATCAAGCACCACAGGGCCTGCACCGCGCCAAGTCCTATCGAGCACGCACCACAATGGACCCATCGCCAACACATGCAATCCCTACTCTTCCAAAAAAGGGCACAAGTAACAAAGCCTCAGACCAACCCCACCGCCCCTCCCAGATCCTTCCTCAACACATCCAAAATCTTCCTATCATCCAACCCCGCCTGCGCACCACGCGTCCTCGCATCCTCAGCCTCATGCTCGCCGTAAGCCGGACCTAGCGGTGTCCGAACCGTCGATAACAACTCCTCGATCTCTTCCGCTTCTTCCTTCGAGTGGCCCAGGAATTCGGACTCGAGGATGAAGCCGCCGGGAAGGGAGCGCGGGGCGTGGGGGAGGGTGTAGATTGTTGGGAATTCGAGGATGACGCGGTGTTGCAGGCAGGAGGAGAGAGTGGTGGTGCGGGGGAGGGGGATGAGGACGTGCGAGGAGGAGGGCGTGTGCGGGCGGAGGAGGTAGAAATGGAGGGTTGGTGTTGTGGGGCCGGTGGGGGCTGGGGGTGGTGGTGGGGATGGCTTTTCTGTGGGGAGTGGTGGAGTGTGTGGTGGATCTTTGGGTTTTGGTGGTGATTCGGTGTATTGCGGATCTTCGGACTTTGGTGGTGGAGGTGGAGGTGCTGGTTGTTGCTCATCTGCAGGGGCGTGAGACGACTGTGGCTGGGCAGTTGATCGGGTCGTTGTTGATGGTGGTGTTGGGTTTTGGTCGGCGTCGAGCTTGCGCTTTTTGGTGGAGGTTTGCTTGTCTGCAAGGAATCTTGCATACGCTTCGGTCAAGGGTAGGGTTTCTAGGCAGCTTCCTAACTCCTTCTTGCCATTATTGTGCACCCATTCGACGGTCCAAGACAGACACTTGTGTCTGTTGGAACTACCATTAGTGCTGCCCAATCATACGGATACATGCCCGGACATACTTCTTATGCCAATGAGTTCGGTTCTCTTTACTCCTGACCATACCCTTCGGCGCCCTGTCCACGATCACTCCCGTCCTCTCAATCGCCCTTTGCACGTTGACCTCTCCTTTCTGAGGCCCCGATCTACGTCCCCGATGTGAGTTCCCACTACTGCCGTCCGCCAGCTGTACACCCCGACCCTCAGCATCCTTTTCCGCGCCTTCAATCCTCCTCTCAATACTCGTCAAAAAGTTATAGTCTCTGTCGATGCCGGCCGCGGTTGCGAGGTCGTTTCGTCTGATGTACGCGGCGGGGTCTCGGACGCCAGAGCATTGTGCCCAGAGCTTGTGGCGCTTCGTGCAAGGGAGGGAGCAGGTTTGGGTCGAGCAGCGGGGACAGCGGTATTTCGGGGGATTTGTGTGACTGAGATGATGCGTCAGCAATCTGCTGGGGAGATGCTGACGGACTGAGCAAACCAGATTTTACACAGCTCACTGAGGAGCGGTTCTGCCGTCGTGGTCATTGCGGGATATGACGAAAATATTTCAAGGGCGGAGCGACATCGGATAGATGTAGACTGTGATCGTGAAGCTTATCGTAGCGGGTCGAAGAAGGTTTAGATGAATATCTTTCAGCAAACCTTAAGCAACTTCTCAAATCATCATATTACATGTAATATTATCGTTGTGAGGTGCTGCACGAGTATTGTACTTTGTACAGTGCACTCCGGGATCCTCATCTACGAGCGCTTGAATGATTAGTCTTTGCAGAAGGGAAGTTGCTGTGTACTTGTTCAAGTACGCATTCCCTGTGTTCGAAATGACAGTCTGCGCTATGACCTGAAGGTGCTCCTCAAACCGGAGATATCCCCTAGAGCTTCCTGAAGTGGAGATAATGACCAGTCCAGTAATCTTGGTAAGGTCTCTGTATCAGATAAGCTTTGGGTACTGAAATGTTATGTATTGATCCCTTTTCGCTAGGCTGACTTATCGCGTGGCTTTCGCATGGCGCCACCTTAAGTTAAGTTGCAGTATCGGCGACGAGAAGAAGCACGAAAATGTGCACGAAAACGACTCGACATACCTATGCAGACCGAAAACGCCTACTTGAAACGCAATCATATATCGTACGGCTGCTGACCAATCGATCAGCCACGTCTCATGCCTCGACGGGTGCAAATCGGCAGATTGCAGTCATCTTCCACGTTCTTGCTACCTGGTATTAGAGTAAGATTGGCTTTCGACCATCGAGTTTTCGCCTCGGACCCCTGTCTCCTCCTCCGCCTACGTTCCTTCCCAACACTACTGCAGGTCCCCAGCCCATCAGACTCGCTTCTCATCACTCTGCATTGGAGTAGTCCGTAGCTATCTTAGAGAGCATTCGATTGGCCCTACTTCGGAACACTCCCGGTGCTATTACGCTTTGAGCTATCCCTCTGTTTTGAACTTGGGCCTCCTGATCAAAGCGTGGGAGCTTCGGTCTCGCTCTCCAATTCTGCCTCTGTCTTTTCTCGCTCTCCCGCCTTTCTGTTGCAGTAACATCGATGCGTTGGTAAAGATCCGATGCGATTGATGCCCGTTGATTGCAATTGCGACAGCACCGCATCGATGTCCGGTAGACAGTAGACTTCCCGACCCTATCAGTTCTCAAGGCTTGCATTGTGCAGCCCTGTTGCTTTCAACCGTTTGTGCCGTGTCTACTGCATCTCCCGTTCAGGCCTAAATTCTCCGATTCATCCACACTCCGTGCCTCGCTCGTTCAAATCCGCTCGACGGACCCATAAGAGCTTCGATCTTCGAGGACCGACACTAGCGGACGTCAACAGCAGTACTTGTCGTCGAGGTGAGAACGTTAGAACAGACAGTCCTGTCCCGAGAGTGGAAGTGGACCAGTCATGGTACCCTCAATAAGAGACCACGCCTCCTTCGTCCGTCCGTCTACACGCGACCGGCCTTCGACTCGCGATCAAGCCGACAGCGCACTTGTGATCCCCAGTCGAACGTCCTCCCTTCACTCACGCATCACTCAACCTATACCATCGACCCTCACCATCAAACCAGCACAGCGCACACCCAAGACATTGACACATGCGTATATGGTATGTGGTGTCGGGCGAGAACCATCACAATGGGTAAAAGCACCGTCGCCTTCGCAGGGGAAAATTGGTCATATGAAGGGTGCTGTTGGGCAGTTCTGGTTGCCAGAGATCTTAGGGAGCAGTCCGAGGTTGGAGCAGGATAATGAAATCGCTAGGGCGTTGCACTCTGCCATGAGGGTAAGAAATTCCACTAAAGACGACTATGCCTCCAACCCATGTGAAGGGGCTATGTGCCTCGATACCGTTTACTTTCCAATGTAATGCTAACGATAACAGGCTTGCTTTCCACACGATGTCGAAATTTGTACTGGTCGAAGCCAGCCACATTGCGTACACCACTCCTTCGTGCTACAGCAAGATTCGTCACACACATTGTACGGTATTGCACTCCGAGTCTGGTCAAGGGCAGACGAAAAACGTGCGGAGACCATCCGCGACCTGCGTAAGAGGACTGAGTCAGACTTCTACGATTCAGTGGACGAAACATACTGGATCCCATATTGCTTGAGCTTCCTTTCGAGATATCCTCTGTACAACCTCTTGGGTGATTACCTTCGAGGGATGTGGATCCACTGGAACAAGGCAACGAACCTGTTCCACGCCGAAGAGGTCTCGCGCATCCTCAGCTTTCCTGCACCGAGGCTTAACGATCTGGTCAGGATTGATATGAAGGACTACGCGCTTTGCTACCAGTTCCCATCTTCGCCGACGGGCTTTCAAAACTTCGCCATGTGGCCTCTGTTCACTTGCTTATCCATTCCAAACATTGTTGGAGTGATCGAAGCTGCTTTGTCACCAACACGACGCATAATTTTTGTCAGTCACTACCCGGCGATGCTCACCGTTGCTGCTGAGACTATCCGCTTCTGCGTCCGCGTGTATGAATGGAGTGGTCTCTACATTCCGGTCGTGCATGCTCGCCATGCAAAGGAGCTCGTTCAAGAACCAGGCCCGTACATCCTTGGTTTCACCGCCGAATGCCGTACGCTCTTTACTGCTCCTACCGATGCACTGGTTGTGGACTTGGACCGCAACTTTGTGCTGACATCGAGTCCACCAACTGCACTGACTGCGGGCCAGAGGACGAAGATGATCACCCGCATGACTCAAGCGCTCAATGGTGATGTCACCCCTTCTGGCGCTCCTCAGCACCTCAGATCGGCGTACGGTGGCGGGAAGCTCATACCAGCTGGTCAAATCATTGTCATGAAGGGTGAGGTAGAAAGCATCCAAGACCCACAATGGTGGAATCAGGACAGTGTAATGACCGTTATGGACCACGTCTGCGAGAAGCTAGTGAGTCTCCTAATCATATCCTATACACTGGATCATGCTAAAGCTCTCGATAGGGACGCAATACAGGCATGAAAGCAATCTTTGGTGGTGCAGTCAAGAAGCCGTTGATGACCAAGGTCTCGATGAGACATCTCAACGAGATTGTCCGCGAGCGCAATCAATACTCTAGGGATGCACTTGAGGCGTGGCAAGATTTCATCAACCTAAAGGGGAGGATGGACACGGAACTGTCTAAGGTTACGAAGAGGAATAACTTCCTTGTCGAAGAGCTTGAGAGCTGGAAGCAACAGGTAAGGATTGCAATTTTCCCGCAGTGGCATATGATACTGATGCCTTTCACAGTTCCTCAAATTCCAGGCCTTCGCCGAGCAACTCACAAAGGAGACCCAGGAACTCAAGGTCAAGATTGAGAACCACAAGCGGGAGAACCGCCGGCTTACCGTCATGATCGACCAGCAGAAGGATGACGCCGCTCGCCTCACTGTCCGCCTGTCCGGCACGGAGAAGCAACGCGACGATGCCCTCGAGGCGCTTGTCCTACAGCAGGAGATTGCCGAAGAGCTGGAACGTGAACGCAAGCGCAACAGGAAGGAGCTTGCTGGTCTTCAGCACACAAATATTACAATCATTCGTCAACGCGACGAGGCACAGCGTGTAGTACTACACCTCCGCAGCCTGATCAATGGTCAGACCCACCATATGGAGCATATTGTCCGCTCCTTGGGAAAGTCGCCAGAGCTGTCCGAGTACCTCGAAGACGGCTTCGAAGATCTCCCAGAAGACGGAGAAGAGGGTGTCGAACCTTCCACACCAAACAATGCTGACGACGCATCCGAAGTTGGCGTCATCAAAGGCGTCGCAGGTCTCAAGTCCGACTCTCGCGCGTCCTACAGCAGGGCCAGCACGCTTGACGGCAATGGCAAGCCGCTCGAAGGCGAGGACGTGACGCCTGAGATGGAGAGTCGTTTTTTCAACAGTCTGACGAGCAAACGCTTTAGCCAGCTCAGCATGGCAGACGTGGCTGATAGGCATCTCAGGGACAAGACGGATGCCATTGCAGATATCATTCGGAATATCAGCGAGCAATGTGCTGCGGCTGTTGAGGGATTGCAGTTGGCGCAGGATGCGGATAATGAATCCGAAAGCGCCGAGTCGAAGGAACACCGAGACAACCGCCTTGCGCCGTCTGAAGACGGGCAGGAGCACTCCATCCGCACCGATGGCAGCGAGATGGGTGAACCCTCGGCGTCGGATAACGGTGCCGAGGATTCGAGTTTCCTGAGTCCAGATGGAAGGAACAGCAGCATCCCGCCTACCCCGGATTTGGTACACAACAGATCCAGCACTTCCATGTCGATGGTCAGCAGCTCGACTACGCCAGATAGGGCAAGCCAACAGTACACTTACAAGGATGTGCGGACAAAGATCGTTGAAGATAACGATGCGCATGAGAAAGCATCGGTGAATGGAGATTCGCAGGTTGAGAACGGCCACATCACCAAGCAGCCAAGTGACGATCTAATAAGACCAGCCACCGCAAGACTTGTGGGCCAGTAAAACAAGACCGGCTGAGTCTGCATCAGTTCCAGACCTTGGCTACCTCGCCAGTCCAAACTCAAACTTCTTTGGTGTTTTGGTAATATCCCTTGATGGTATTTTTCTCATTGAGCGACTTTCACAAAGACGGAGAAGGCTTGGTGGTTCTTACTTTTCCGCATTTTTCAGCTGCAAAAAATGTTACGCTTGACGTACTTGGTAGCTTATCTCATACTAACGTCGTAGCGCATTCCTCTCATCTTCTCCGCCCTGCTCTACGGCCTCACAGACTCACGTCCCTGTATCTATTTACTCAATGGAGATGTTGTGGTTCTAGCCAAAGCTGCCCGGTCCTTTGCTATGAAAACAGGGAGAGTCCATAGCTATTATATGGGGGTCCCTATGCCTAACATCTGCTTAAGCCAGCTTGTGCTACCTAAGGCTCACACATTGCTATTGAGACCTGAAGCCCTAAGATTGATGCGTGCTTGCGGCTCTTTCACATGGATTTCAGGGGGAAATGAATCATCCCTTCATTCACCGTGACCTAGTCAAGGATTATCGGTAAGCCCCTATGTCTAGCTTAGAATGCGTATCATGGTGCACTAAGGTGATGACCGCCCCGATATCAGTTAACAGCAACTTCACTGTGTCAGTGGTCATTCAACGTCATGCACTTTCTAGTATCATGAGACTGATTGCTGCATTATTCTAATCTTTTTAAATGAGAAAAGTCAATGATCACAATCTGACTTTAAAGTGCTCTGGACCCTGTCTTAGATCACACGACAATCAGGAAGTATGAAATCGTTCCTTCCCCAAACAGAACACAAAGCAACTACGATTGAGGCGCGATATTCCTGCGCTCACCTTGAAGCTCCTCACAATGTAACCAACACATATTCCATCGTCTGTAGCCTTTTGCCCACAAAGAGTTTCTCAATATTATCGTTCCCGTCGATCCACAAGATCTTATAGTATCGTTCAATGCTACCGCTCTTCAACACCACCGCCAGCAATGGACTACTCAATAGTGTATTTCTTCTCACCAGCGTCCTCCTCTTCCACACCGTGGTCGCGCCCACCAGCGCCCAAAACCCACTGAAAGACAATTCACCCGACTGCTCCTGCTACGTAACCTCCGGCTCCTCAGCGTCCTACTTTAACTTTCACCGCTTTCACGACTTTCGCGCTCTCCCGGGGAGTCACATTGATATACCGTCCACCTTGATTTCGGGCCAGGACAGTGGCACGGAAGACACTACGAGTCCATTCTTTGATGGCTCGGCCTGGAATGCAGATTGGCATATCCAGAATTGGGGGAGAAATGCTACTGCGGACGGGACAGTCAAGATGGTAAACTCGGCACAGAATGTCTATATCGGTACTATAACCATCTCTTGAACCCAGCATGTCCATTCGAAGCTGACAGTCGTCCTTCATGCGTTAGACCAAGACAATCTCGGAAGCCCCACCTGCCTCACCCTCCGCACAACCCGCCTCCCCACATTCCAATCAGCCGGCGAGGTCGAATCCCTCCAAAAGAACGTCCTCTACGCCTCCATCCGCCTTCGCACCCGCATCTTCGGTTCCCCCGGCGCCATCGCAAGCATGTTCATCTACTACGACGACAACAACGAGTCTGACATTGAGATCCTCACCTCCGACCCATCCACACACATTCGATACTCGAATCAACCCACCGTTGACAAAGGCGGCAATCTCATCGCCGCCGCCTCCAATGATGTCACGTTGCCGAAGGACACAGACTGGACGGCTTGGAACGAGCATCGGATCGATTGGTTGCCGGGCCAGAGCGCGTGGTACATCAACGGTGTCAGCGTGGTTAATATGACGTATGGCGTGCCCAAAAAACCGAGTAGTCTAACTCTAAATGTCTGGAGTGATGGCGGTATTTGGAGCGGGAATATGAGTGTGGGAGACGAGGCGTATTTGCAGGTTCAGTGGGTGGAGATGGTGTTCAATACTTCCGGCCCCGTGACCGGCCCGCGTGGAGCTACGCGCGGGAAACGATGGCTTGGGCTTGCCGGAATGTTGGAGAAGAGGAAGGGGAAGGGGTGTGAGACTGTTTGTACGGTTGATGGCGTGCAGAGGGTTGGGTTTCCGGAGGCTGATGGCAAGTCCATGGCTACTGCAGCTGCGGCTGGTGTTCGTGGGGAGTTTGCGTCTTTGGTGTTGGTCCTTGCGGTTCTCGGAGGGCTTTTGGCTGTTGTTGGTTAATCGGCATCGGGCTCAGGGGGTTTAGAGATACCATTCTCATTATATCGGCGTTTTTGAAGTCAGGTCTGCCATGGTAGGGTAGTGCACATTCGAGTTCTGGGATTCGGTCGTTACAGTGGACAGCGTTGAATTAGCATGAGCTTGACAAAGAAAGAACTTGACTAAAAGTTACCCGTCTCCATATCGTTTCGAAGCTCAACAGCTCTTGTGAACTGAAAAAGATCATTTTAATAATGCCGCCTTCATGATCTAACGTGCCGAGAGCGATGTTCCCAAGTACAGATTACGTAAGTCGTGACGTGATGTGACTACTTCGCTCGAAAGCTTTACTTGACTATCTCTTTTTATTTTAATCTAATATGGTCTCAATGTTCCCGGAACATCTTTGTACGTTCCCACTGCATACATGTAATATGATTAGCCACCATTATACCATGGTTCTGGGCACCGGGCCAAGCAGTGCTTGGTCAATGACGGTGTATACGGCCCGTTCTGCTGTGCCGCACCTCCACCTTCGCTTTTGGAGTCCCCTCACCAAAGAGCAAGATGTCCTCTGCCAAACATCCAAATGAGAAAGATCAACTTTGGTTCCGCTACCGCAATTATTGACCCTCGGAACAAGCTGTCTCTATAGATTCATTTCAACCATGGACAGTGACACACCACATCTGACGACATTCCTGCTTGCAGCAGCTCCGCTCTGCCCTCTGTCAAATCCCCAGCGCTTTAGTTTCACCGTTAGGGTCGTGAACCGTGATCCTGATCGTCGTCCGGTGACTATCTTGGCACATGACACTATACTTGATTCCAGTACGAGTCCCCTTTCGCAAGGCAGAATTGAGATAGTCGAGTCTGAACCAAGGGATCATGACAACTTCTGGCAACCCTTGCCCGTCTGGTTCACGACCGGTAACGTTGGCAACGTTCACTGTCGACGCGCAGATGGAGGGACAAATACATCAGGTGATATTCAGCAGACTTGGGACTTTGATAATACTTTTGTCACTTTGCGGTACGGTGAGCGGAATCAGTGCGAGCACGTACTTACGACACCGAGCGAGGCAGGCGTAGGTGCAGCGATTGACACTGTTTGCCTTGAGACGGGCCGGTCGTACCGTCTAAGACTAAAAGATCATGGTATCTGGTGGTGGAGATATGGTACAAAGGAAGAAATACTACAGCCCAAAGGTACATCAGCTCCATTGGACACTACTCCGCAACTTCCTCCTACAGTCGGTGTAGATGGAGCACGTTTCAGAGTGATAGAAGATTTGCCTTATCCACCTGCAATATCGGTCTCTCTGGCAGCTTCGTCCGATGTATGTCGTCTCTCTGGTTCGCCACTTTTCATTGTGACAGCTACCGTTACATATCACGGAGTCCAATCTGTTACGGTCCTCTCCGGTTTCAACGTGCTGGACCCGGAATTTGATTTAAAAGACTTCGACATCTTTGACTCAGAGACTGGTGTGCCCATACGCTGGGATGAGATCGCCATTTGTCGTGGAAGTGCACGGTACTGGAATGATTTTTCAACCTTGGAACCCAATCGATCATATAGAAACCAGGTGACGTTCTCAGCCGCACAAACTAACTCTCTCCAACATGGTCGATCGTACGTGTTTCGTCTGCGACCCTGTGATATTTGGTGGAGCTACCAGGCGAAAGATCGGATCGTCGGACCAGAAAATGAGTCAGGCGTCAACCTACGATACGTACCGCCAATACGCCTTGCTTGCTCAGACGAAGTCAGGTTCCGCGCGGAGTAGTCAGAAAAGATGCTGAAGCGCAGCGACTGAGCTCCAAGGAACCGAACGTTTTCGACTGTGGGCTTGCTCGTCATCACCCCACCCTCCTCCGGAATCTCAGCGCTTTCTCACACCAAACACATGGCTTGGATGATCCTGAATGTGGCACTCGTGTGTGGCATGACGGGTGCTGGTACGAAGGCTATGAGCAAAATTCTCCGCCACCCCACACTTTATGCTAGCTATTACAAGAGTAACAACAACGCCAAAAACTGAGATTTTTCTGCAGAGCTAGAAAGTTCAGAGGTTGTCTTAGACACCGATGCATCTGCTATATATGTTGTCATCATTTATAGCAATTTGAGCCCTTCTCAGCCCTTTTGCTCCAAATAGCATGGAAGTCGTGGGGTGGCGGAGAATTTTGCTCATAGCCTTCGTACTCTGGCCTTCTGTTTGCAGGAATTCAATCCTACTGCTCACTCTAACGCGAAGCTCGAGTAGAGCTCTAATAAAAGATCATTAAGAAAAAGACATGCTGTCAGCACAGCTTGTCACGTACGTGTCATCATTGATTCACACGTTGCCTAGTACTTCTTCCACCACTGTGCCACCCTTAGAGTAGGAAGCCCGCAAGGCGGTGTTTCCAATGTGTTTCAGGCACAGGGCGCGTAAGACTTCTTAAGCTGCTTTCAGAGGATGATGAGCTTGTACCACATAGTTGCGTTGTCCTTGAGGGTATGTTGCGTGGCTCTGTCGACAAATAAGAGATATGTTCGATCGGTACTTCATTTTCTAAACGGATTCGATATGTTGTTCTCTGCCTGTAGGGGTATTTCAAGGCTTCATGTCGGAGTGGCAGTGCTTCAGCTTTCTACCAATAAGATCTACATGTCTTGATTACCAAGTAGGATCGAAGCCTTTTTCATTCTATTGATACCCTTCAACTGTTTGACTCAGGCCGGCGTTGCATCAGTTGGCATCCTGATGAGTCCGACGCCACCAACGGTAAATGCTTGAACAGCTTGATTTTCCGCAAAGCGGCGCGCTGCTGCGGTCAGTTGTCAGTATCATCAGTACACCAACTAGGATTAGAATCCCGATAACTCAGGGGTTTGTTTGCTTACAACTTCATAGACGCCGTTGAAGGCTATGTCTTCTATTATTACACGGCAGAGAGTGACGTGGGAAGGGCCTTGTGACCTCTCAATCCAACCACTTCAATAGTAAGTCTGGGAAGCGATTGGACGGACAAGAGTTGGCTCAAGGAAGTTGGATCGAGAAGAGTTGGTTTAAGACGGGTCGGTTTAAGAAGAGTTGGATCGAGACACCATCAGCATATAAAGATGGGAAAAGACCGAGAGAATCCCACATCATCAAAGCTTCCACTTTCAACCCTTCTCCCACAATTGACATCAGGCAATACTTCGCTTCTACCAGCTTCGCAGTTCTTCATGATGCGTCCCTATGAGACCATCCTCAAGACTCTCGTCGTATGCTATGCTGGAGTCTCTGTGGCCACTCCCCTTCCGTGGGTCTCCTATTAATACACTACCCAGAGACGTCCTCAAATTGCCATGGCTGATACTGGAGCAGTGAACCCACGTCATCTGCCGGACCTGAACTCACCTCACGAAAACTTTTTGCAATCAACAAGTTCAAATATGAAAACTGGCCCGATACAGAAGATGCTCGAGCGAAGCGTGGCCGTCTCGATTTCGCTTTTGACGGGTGGACCCGTTTGATGCTTGCCCAGAGAACCGCAATCATCCAGAAAAATAATGTGTGGAAGCGATGGTTTGCCGACGACGCTCACGAAAATGTCAAGAGGGTGAATTACAACATGATGGACGAGCAGGGGAACGCAAAGCCCCAGATAGCTGAAATGGTGTGCGATTGGAATGATTTCGGAAAGGTCTGCGACAACGGACAAGGTGTCAAGGCATATACCAGCGAAGGAACTGGCCGATTTCACATTTGTCCACTAGGATGGGTAACGAATGAAAAAGAGCCTTACAAGAATTTCCCAGATCTGGATCAGGTGACTTGCGACAAGCTGGACCGCGAGGTCAGCTTCAAGATGAACTCGCTTGCTTACATCCTGGTCCATGAGTTCATGTAAGGTCTACCTGTCCGGCGGTATCGATTGAAAGATAATTCGACTGATATATTATCTCTTTCCAGACACTTCAACAAGAATGCTAGGGATGTGTAAGCCACCATTTTAGCCATCATCATCAATTGCTCGGCTTGAAACTACCACTAAGATACTTTTCATAGCCTCGATCCTCCAATCGAGCCCTTCGACTTCGTAACTGGGCCCTTTCGGTCGTGGCAGTTTAGAAAAGATAGTCCGAACGATGTTGCATACAATGTGGAAAATTATGCTTGGATGGCCGTGGTAAGTTTCACCGATACACGCCTGGAAAACGGGGATTAAATCGTGCTCATTCCGCAGGACCAACATTTTCAGGCTCTCTGCAAGGGAGAGGACGGACACTTTGATGACCCTAACGCTGACACCGGTTTGGTACCGCCGAAGTGATTTCAAAGGACATGCCTACTGGGAGGTGGCATCAATGGTATGGTTTACTGCGGGTTCCTTTCAGAGTCGGCACCATCATCTCCCTCATCGGCATCGATGGTGATTTTGGCAGCTCCTTGGTCCGTTTAAGCCATTTATAGCTGTAAAGTGTGAGTTCGCCATCTGAAGAAATCTCGAGCATTGCCCTTCATATGTTTTTCTGTCTTCCTCGCTAAACTGGTTGGATCGATCTCCTTTTAAGTTCTGTGCTTCTACTCCGTATGTTGGCGAAGTTTTCCATGACACTCGCTATGCTGCTATATTGGTTTGGGAATTCGGTCTTTATTTTCCTACTTCTGTTACTTATATAACACAACGAAGCAAACATCTGCATGATGTAACATGAGCTTTGAGAGTGAGCCTTCGAGACCACAACGCAGCAAAGGTCAGTGATTAGAAAATGATTACCCAAGGGTAACACGGATGGGAGTTTCCCTTCTGACATCAGTTCCTATTAGATGATATGGCATATTAACGAGTAGCAAACGGGCTGTTTTCACAGAGCAGCCGCATCGACATGTCGCTTGATCAGCGTTTCCGTTTGTGCGCTTTGTCGCATATCGTCAATTGCGGATCTGAGATGTGGAAATTGTCGAAGGACTGCCTAATGCACAACCGATAGTAGTAATCATCATCCCGTCTCTCCAATCAAGAAATTCGCATAGTTCATTCTCAGATCATCGTGAGATGTGCCATTATTCGATTTTGTGAGTTGATGAGGTTGGTGGTTGAATTTCGCGGGAAGATTGCGATATGTATGTAAACAAACCTCCGGGAGAGCTGCGACGAAACCTTCGAGAAAGCCAAGGAGGCAAAGCTTGTGTACAGTAGACTTCGACGCTAGTTAAGCCGGAGCTAAGTGGTTTCCTTGGGTCAGGCCCTCCCGAATTCCCCGCTGCAACAAAGTCGACTTGAGGGCAACGGACGAAAAACGACAGCGGCACCGGCACATGCGCTTGTCGCCCCTTTTCGGGACTGAAGGGATATTCCGTTTGCGCAACGGAAGTATCGTATCCATGCAATTCGCTTTTGTTGTGTCGGGCCCGGTGTTCTATTTGTCTTGCGGGGAGAGGCTTTGGTCGGCACTCGTGACTGCTCTGTGACTCCCAAGGAGGTGGAGAATCTGTGCTCGTGTAGAACTGCCAGAGTTTTCAGATGAAGATCAAACGCCTCGTGGGTCCCTCGTGGGCTCGTTTCCAGAGGGCTGGGTAGATGTGGACGTTGACGTCCGTGAGCCCATGCGCCGGTGGTTTCGGGTACAAAGTATCTGTTGGCTGGAGGCAGGCCTAAGCAAGCCTTGGTGCTGCGTCCGCATAGAAGCCGGATCGATCTGAGAGTAGACTTGGTTTGTTCCAGCGGGACTATCATGTACTGTACGGATGTTTTACGAGTAGGCTGTTATTAAGGTATTGATTCTCTGAGATGCCCCTTCTGCTTTGGCTTGGATGTGTGATTGAACCCTGACTAGCGTTCTCTCTTGCCATACTTAGCGAGCCAACTCCCGCACCTCCTTTGCAGCCACTCTCCCTCCCAAACGGTCTTGAAATTGATTACTTTCGTCTCACCCTGTGCGCGTCGATTCAAAGAAACACTGGAGTTCTCATCTTGTGTGGTCGTCAGTAAGTTGGCGAATCGCGGAGTATTCGCTTCATAACTGCGAGATCAGAAACCTGCATGACGACGCGCTTGTTGTGTTGCAGTCGACCGTGGGCCAATCACACCTTTTCTAGCGGCCACTTCGCATGACCTCCTTACCTCACCTCCAGTGGTTCGGATTACCGCAACGCAGGCCCACTCTCGGTCAACATGGGTTTGGGAAGTAGGTCCGAGAGAGATGCAACATTTTGTCGCTCCGAACGGAACTCCAGAGAGATGGCCAGCTCTCCGCCTGCTTCGCCGTCCGGCCTTTCACAACGGCCGGTGAGCGCGATGATCAGAGCCCCGAGGAGCACCAGTCGGATGAGCATGAGCAGCAAGCAAGGAGGTGGCAGTAGAGCTTCAGATGAGGATGGCAAAACTTCTGTGAAAGTCGGTGAGTGGACGATGATGTTATATTTATCGGCACGATGCAAGGAGACTTGGTAAACGAAGACTGATGATGATCGTCATAGCGGTTCGTGTTCGGCCGCCTTTGAATTCGACAGATCCTGGCTTCGACCTCATTCCGCAGCGATTTCAACGGTCTATGGTCCAAGTGACATCCCCGACGAGCTTGGCCGTCGATTCTCCTCAGGGCCGGAAGCTCTTCGTGTTCGATCGAGTGTTTGGGGAGGATGTCGATCAACAGGGTGTCTGGGAGTATCTGGATGAGAGTGTCAACGCCTTTGTTCAAGGTTACAATGTCTCCGTTCTCGCTTATGGCCAGTCTGGTGCTGGAAAGTCGTACACGATGGGTACCTCAGGCCCGGCGGAGCAGAGTGATCCAAAAAACATGGGTACGTAGTCCTTCGTCATCCCGCTTGGACCGATGTACCTTGTGTGCGTAGTATTCCGCTCAATACCGGCGTTCCCTAAGATACTAATACTGGGTTTCGCAACCTTAGGGGTGATTCCACGAGCTGCGGGCGTGTTGTTTGAGAAGCTCTTTGGTCTACCAGTACTAACCCGTAACGGATCTTCCGGTCTTCGTACCCCGACCCGGTACTCTTCAAGTTCAGTCCAGACCCTTCACAGCCTTGCCAAGGCAGGAGCAGAGAAGGGCTGGCAAATGACAGCAACATATGTCGAAGTAGGTATTTACTTCGCTCTGTCTGCTTGCTTGTCTAACTCTCCTCCAGATATACAACGAGCAGCTCAGAGACCTTCTGGTTCCTGAGTCCGTGCCTCATGGCGAGAGAAGCACAGTGACAATCCGCGAAGACACCAAAGGTCGGATTCTCTTGACTGGCTTACATCAAGTCACAATCAATTCCATTGAAGACCTTCTCGGAGCGCTCAACTTCGGTTCCTCCATCCGTCAGACGGATGCAACAGCAATCAATGCCAAGTCCTCGCGATCACATGCAGTCTTTAGTCTGAATCTGATTCAACGGAAGAACAAGCTACAACCGACTCCGACTCAGGAGAAACGATTCTCTGTACCGGTCGAGGCGATGAGCGGTGCGGAAAGCTGGGTTACTGTTGACAGCAAGCTCCACTTTGTGGACCTGGCTGGTAGCGAGAGGATGAAGAATTCCGGAGCTTCCGGTGAACGTGCCAAGGAAGGCATCTCCATCAACGCTGGACTCGCAAGCCTGGGGAAAGTCATTTCGCAACTCTCCTCCCGACAAGCTGGATCGCACGTGTCGTACAGAGACTCTAGGCTTACACGCCTGCTACAAGATTCGCTGGGTGGAAATGCAATCACGTACATGATAGCTTGTGTGACTCCTGCAGAGTTCCATCTTAGCGAAACTCTGAACACGGTGCAATACGCACAGCGGGCTCGTGCCATCCAAAGCAAGCCCCGTATCCAACAGGTGTCCGATGAAAGTGATAAGCAGGCTGTCATTGATCGCCTGCGCGCCGAGGTCTCTTTCCTACGAGAGCAGATTCGCAATTCGGAACGTGGTGACCGACGAAGCAACATACCACAAGAGCGTGCTGAGCGGCAGAATGAGCGAGAGGTCGAGCTGCAGAACCACCTTTTAGACATTCAAGAGAATTACAGTGCTCTCAGCCAGCGCCATGCCAAGCTCATTTCGGAGATCACCAAGGCGAGAGATGGCGACTCGAGTGATACCCCAACCTTGAATGGTGCACTCGGAGACAGCGCGGTCGAGAGGTTGAAGCGCTCGAACTCGTTTGCAGAAGCTGTGGAGCAAGTGGTTTTGGAGTACGAAAAGACCATTCAGAGTCTTGAGACGTCTCTATCAAACACACGGTCCTCGCTTTCGAGTACAGAGAGCAGTTTGTTAGAGAAAGAGACCAAGTGCGCTTACATCGAAACGGTCAACCAGCAGCTTCAGACTCGCGTCCAGAAGATGATGGATAGAGAGTCAAGCACGGAGCATTATCTACATGATCTCGAGGCCAAGCTGGATGGACACTCTTCGGGTGAAGAGAAGAATTCTGCTATCATAGTCGAGCTTCGGAAGGAGATGGCCAGAGTGCGCGAGAATGAGGCCAGCTGCGAGGATTATATCACCACTCTCGAGGAGCGACTTGCGGAAGCCGACCAAGATATGGAGTTAATGCAGCGTGAAGTGGACCGCTTGGAGCATGTCGTGGAGCGTCAACGTAGTGTCGGAAAGCTCGATAATCTTCTGTATGAGCTTGACCATATCCAGCAGAATGGGAAGAAGTCTGATGACGAGCCATTGACCAACGGACATTCAAATAGAGAATCAAAAATGGCCCACGAGCGAGGTGTGTCGCAAGGGATCCTTCGAGAAGCGGCTGACACCGCTATCCCGGAATCTGATGACGAATACGAGGGTCATCCTCCCTCAATGACTCCAGAGCGCAAGCAAACTTTACCGATGGACGGGGCCAGAGAGCCTGGGGATGAATGCAAGGACGAAGTCGCGGCATCCGTACCACACAGGGCACCACTGGATGACCCTGTGCCTCAAAGTCCGGCACAGGCGAAATTTGTGGCTGACAAGCTTGAGGATGTCACACAAGAGCTCTTCGATCTTCGTGTAGAGCATGAGTCGACCGTCAACGAGTATGATCTGATGTCTGCCAAGTATGAGGAGGCCGTGCGTACCCTTGCGGAGCTCCAAGATGCAGTTGATGAAGCACGTCATCCAGCTGCCCTGCCGATCGTTGCATCACCAGCATCGACTCGGCCTACTTCTTTTTTAGGAGACGCGAGGGTGAACGAGCTCAAAGGTGGAGGACACTTATCATCTTCGCGATCGCTCTCATCGGAATTGTCCTTGGCTGGGGAATCGCCCACTGCAATGGAACCATCTGATGTCGAGACACCGATCAAGAACTCTGACTCTGAAGACGTGGCGAGGGTGCTGCGGAAGGAGGAGACGCTGGCTCAGGAGATGGAGCACTTGAAGAATCTGCAAGCCGAGAAGGAGGAAGGCATGCTTGCGCTGACTGAACAATACGCACAATTGCAAGATCAACACTTAGAAACCTTGGATGTTGTTGAGAAACTCAAGGCCGAGGTCCATAAGGCAAAGATGAATGGTCCTACGTCGCCGACTTCACCGGTAGTCCGTCGCAAGTCGAGTCAGAGCCTTATGGCAATCGATCGAGCTCATCGCTCCTTGGCGTCTCTGCGGAACATCGCAGCGGAGAACTTCGAAGATAAGCCAGATATCATGCAGAACTTCGAACTCAACCTCAATACCGCAATGCATGAGCTGCACTCAAGATCTGAGCGTGTTCAGGTCCTTGAGGTAGAGATCGCGGGAGTCAAGAAGGAGATGGAGACTAAGATGACCATAATTTCAGGGCTGACACGAGAGAGGTCAAGTTTGAAAGGATCGTCGCCGATGGATATCTCGGTCGTCTCTTCGATGCGAGATCAGCTTATGCAGAGCGAAAGCCAGATCCGAACTCTTCATGAGAGTCATGATGCTCGAGAGAAAGAGCTTCTTGCAGAGATACAAACCCTGAAAAACTCACTCACGGCACATATTGCTTCTTCGTCAATGCCAGGTATTTTTCCAGAAACTCCCCTTCCAGACTTGTCGGGTTTCAAGCAGCTGGGTGAGGGTATTTCAAGCAGTGAATCCGTTCAAGAGCGGAAAATCGTTGAACTGCAAGAGGAATTATCGAGTTGGGAAACAAGACACCAGTCAGCGATTGAGTCAATGCAGGCTTCCGAAAAGAAGTCGCTTACGACGATTGCTGAGTTGGAGGCTGAAATGGGCCGCGTTGAAGCCATGCGCGTGGAACGGTCCGCTGAGTCTGACGCGCAGGCCGGTAAAAAGGCTGTTGCTACAGCTGATTTAGAGCATGAGAGGAGCAGACACCAGGAGGTGGTACACTCATTGCAAGAAAAGATTGACGAGCACAATGTCACGATTAGTGCCCACGCAAACAGAATCCCAGAGCTCGAGCAGTCACTTGTGGCCGCTCGTGAACAGCTTGAGGAAAGCGTGAATTCTAAGAAGACTATAGAAACCGAACTAGACGAACAGCGGATGTTGGTCTCCCATCTGGAGTCACAAGTACAAGAGCATCAATCCGCGGTCGAATTCTACAAACACGGTCTGATGTCGCTACATGACTCTCACGACCGCGAGCTTGAACGGTTGAAGACAACCACGGCCGCCGCTCAAGCTGATACCGGAGCTCGTCTGGCAGAGCAAGCCTCAAAACACAACGATACCGTTACGTCCCTCCAGCAAGAGCTTAGCCATGCAAAGAACGAGATGGTTGAGCTACTTGCAGGCGCTGCTGCCATCCTCAAGGAAGACACTGCCGTTGGCATGCTGCAATCCCAAATACACAAGCTCCATGAAGATAAGACTGACCTTGTCTCCGTGTACGCTGAAGCCTCCGAAAAGTTAGAAGTAGCCGAAGAACACAAACGAAGTGTTGAGGAACAAATCGAGCGACTCCGTATCACTGTCACAGAGATGACTGAGGTCAACAAGGAAACGGTCAAAGAGCTTGAGATTGTCAGTGAGAAGGAGAAGAAGAGCTCTCACCTTGTGGATGAGCTTGAGGAACAGATCGCGGCCAATTTCGATCAACATCAAGCCGCCACTAACAGGCTCTCTGTCATCAAATCTCAGCGAAATCAAGCGGCCGATGAGGCCAATGCGGCAAGACTAAAGCTGGAAGAGGAGATAGAGGTCTACCGTAGCCGTTGCGGCCAGCTTGAGGTAAGATCCACCGAATTTATCCCGCAAGTCGGTCACTAACGCAAATCCAGGCTCAGCTCAAAGGCAGCAACCCGCATGCTGATGGCTCACAATCGCATGATCGCTCCAATTCCATAACCTCGAACCTCCGCAAGAGCGCTTCTGTTGCTTCACTACCATCCCCACCTCCAGCCATTCCACTTCCGCCCCTACCTACAATGGCAACTGGCAACACGGCGAACGGACCGTCTCCAACAAACTCTCGTCATGCAAGCAAGGATCTCGCTAACGCTCAGTTCGCCGAAGACCAAGAAGCCCGCATTCGCACCATCGAGAAACATCTCTATGCTGAGAAGCAGCTCACTGCTACCCTTGAAGAAGCCCTTGTTGACCTCGAGGCTCAAGGTAATAAAGTCAAGATGGATATGGAGGCTTGGAAGAAGAAGGCCTGGGCTTATGAGGATGAAGTCAACAGTCTGCGTAAGGAGAGAAATTCGAGTCGGTACTCAATCCAAGCCGTGGAAGAAGAGCGCAACGCGAGAAGGGAGGCGGAGGCCGCTAGAGCGCATCTGGAAGAACGCATGAATGCGATCAATAAGAAAAAGAAGAAGAGCACGTTGAATTGCTTTTAGGCTATCGCTGGGGGTACGGTCTTATCAGCAACGTCGTTACGTACAATCATGTCATGCTTCTACTACCTTTCATGCACAAATTTTCTCTTTACCTTTGCACCAGTCCATTTGGCGGGTATTGGAGATGAGCATGGCGCTTCTTAGTCTGTCGTTCAAGAGATACCACTTTGGCGTGCTTCATTGCGAGGATAGCATGGGAGGTACATTGCTTATCACTTTTTCGTTCTTACTATTGCGGTTGCAGCATAGCCTGTACTCTACCTAGCAACGTGAATGCTTATGAAGACTCATGACGATACCGAATCATGAACGGTAAAAGTCCGTTCTCCAATCAGAAATTCGAATAGTACTCTGCATTGGAATCCAAACCCCTTTGATGAACGTATACAAATGTTTGATGCAGTACGCCCGCTCAGTCCTCGTCACCACATCTTGCTCCTCACCAGGTGTTGTAATACGAATACTGCACAAAGGCTTCGTTTGGAGAACGATGATCGCCAGGGGCTATCTCGGCAAACCTACCCTCTACGAAAATAGAGCTTCATCACAGTACTTGGAGCGTGAACACCAGCCTTAGCCCAACACCACCAACAAAAGATACGATGAGCAAGAAGGAAAAGAACATGGTATTCTTCCACCCCGACCTCGGCATCGGCGGTGCAGAACGCCTCGTCATCGACGCCGCCGTCGGCCTGCAGAACCTCGGCCACACCGTCACAATCTTCACCTCGCACTGCGATCCGGCGCATTGCTTCGACGAAGCACGCGATGGTACTTCTCCAACCCCCTCACCTCCCCCTACACCATGCGCTCGATTGTTTAGGCATCGACGCTGACACCGCCGTCGTTGATGATACAGGGACACTCGACGTGCGCGTCCGCGGCCACACCCTGGTCCCGCCCTCCATCTTCTCGCGCCTCACCATCCTCTGCGCCACGCTGCGCCAACTCCATCTCATCCTCTCCGTCAGCGCGTTCGGCGACGAGCTCGGCGTGTTGGCGCCGGATGCGTTTTTCGTCGATCAGTTGGCGGCGGGGATACCGGTTTTGAGGTACTTTTGGGCGGAGGTGAGGGTGTTGTTTTATTGCCATTTTCCGGATCTGTTG
>JAABUP010001260.1_pt1 | contig 53333 bp, 59 predicted proteins | sample 5559201 | NCBI WGS metagenome assembly JAABUP01 (sample SAMN10711887, study PRJNA513373) | rock metagenome | isolation source: Antarctica rocks | place: Antarctica | reverse complement strand
CTCGTGGTGCTTGTGGGAGAGTCAAGCAGGGAGCATATATATGACGGCTGCCGGCGTCATGAAGCTGCAAAGGTCCCACTTCACAGAGATCATGCACAGCGTAAAGCAAGTGACACAAAAGGAAAACTGCTCGTGGTGCTTGTGGGAGAGTCAAGCAGGGAGCATATATATGACGGCTGCCGGCGTCATGAAGCTGCAAAGGTCCCACTTCACAGAGATCATGCACAGCGTAAAGCAAGTGACACAAAAGGAAAACAGCAGCAAGGTAAGAACAAGCATTCCTGTCTTGCATGTGTCTCTCAAACAGGATTGCCTGTCAACGCTAGCTGCACATAGGAGGCACTGGAAGTTATGCAGACTGCTGTGTCAGACTGCTGTGTCAAATCAGAGCCAGCATGACCAGTGTTGCATGACAAATGCAATAACCAATAGTTCCAAATTTTTTGTATGTTGCAGATTGCCTGTCCTTGCAATGGCTGACAGTGTTGTTGTGCTCATGCAGGACACGAGCGTGCCTCATGCAAACCAAGACCCGGAGCTGACAGCTGTCAGCAAACAGCATACGTAATAACTAGCAAGGAATCTGGAGCAAACTTGCTCGTTGAGCGGCGTCCTGCCTACCTCTTTGGCTTGACAGGAATACGCACTCTAGCAGGTGATTGATACAGCACCAATCTGGCATGATCATTATGGGGTCTGGTTTGCTGCGGCTATCTGTTCAGCTCTGACTTCTGGCAGATGATGTCTGCAGTACCTCACTCAGGTTTATCAAACACTCTGACTTCCAGCAGTTGATGCTGTAAACACCAAGCTGCTGGGCTACTTCACAACTGCACATGTGCGTATTTGGCCACAAAGCCCTCCCAGATGTTTCACAGATGTAGTGATGTTGAGTGAATGACAAATCTGGCTTACAGCAGTTGAAGCTGTGCCAAAGGTCATCTTGAGTGGCAAGGTCGTTAACTTGTTGCAGACATGACAGTGTCAGCCTGTTCATGTCAATCAAGTCTGAAACAATGCATTTGTGTGTACTCTACTGATGAACTAGCGTCCAATGTATAACCATTCAACTGTCAGGAGCAGACTGATCCTGTGTAGATCCATTTGCAACACCATCTGCAGCTGAACCTTTGCTATCTGAGGAGTGCATGCTCCCCAAGGTAACACCTCCTTGCACATCAAAGCTGCATTCAAATTTGCCCACTGCATTGTATTGTGTTGTTTGTGATTAATATCCTGGGAACCAACTGAGGGCCAACAGACAGAGTTCTGTTTTTGTGAATTCAGTCAGACAACATACACTTCCTACAAGAAAAGCGTTCCCTGAGAAAACCACCACATGGGCTCACACTTAGCTTTGAAGCCTGGTACTGTACAAGTTTGCCCACAGGTCATAACGCCTGCCGTAACGCCCATTGACGACTGAAAGCTTCTTCTCTGATCATTGCCGTTCTCCGTAGCTGCAGGGCGACCTCGGCATTCCGTTTTGTAGCTTTAGCTCTGCTGCCCGCCTGTGTCTGCCACTGCGCGCAACAAAGGCTATGCGGCGTCAACACGTGTGTCTGGAACAGCCAACGACATCTTGCAGAGCGGACAAGCTGCAGGACTGAGGGGCTGCCAAATACTAGAGGTGATCAGAATGGATTTCTTCAATGATGTGGTGAGAATATGCATTTCCTTCAGATCTTGCTCTGCCATTTGTGTCAGACAATACCTCCCGACGCCTTTTGTCGGTTCGGTAGAAGCATCCCTGCCAGGGCCTAAAGCGCACAGGCAGTGACCAGCAAGTCAAGCAATTGCACATGCGTTTCACACTTGCAGTTCTACGTTTTGAGAGCGGACCTGGCCGAAGGCGTCAACGTTTCCGGTGGCTGCTATGTTACTGTGGAGTCTGGTCCACACCTTGGATTGCAGCAAGCTTGCGCCTTTCTCCAAAGTACATGTCCGGTGAGCGTCCATATCATTATTCACATGAACGATGATCGTTGCACTGACTCAGTTCGAGCTGAGTCCCAAACTTGTCTCTGCAGGCTCAGGGCTATGAGGTTGTGTTCCTGCCCCTTGAGGCAGAAGTCTATGCCATTGACGCTCCTGTCAATGACAAGCCTTGTATGCTGGTCTCTGCTCAGACCCTTCACAGTGCATTTGGTGCAAAGTGAGTCTGTGAACATGTCGACATGTCACTGTTCTTCAGACACTGAGGACAAGTTCTCTCTGCAAACAACAGCCCTCCACCAGCAAAGCATCTACTTACACCTACCCCTGTGTGCAGCAGAACATTGCCTGGCAGGCTTCAGGAAAGAGCAGATCCTAGTCAACTCCTAACAGAGAAAGCTTCAGGGCCCTTGCAAGAAGTTGAGACACAAGCAAGGCAAAACAGCCCTCGCAATGGCGTGATCAAACCATACTACGCTGTAGGTCAAAAGTCAATGCTGCGGCAATTGGGCCTGCACTTTGTGACCGGATACAATAGCTTCTGCATATCAAAGAAGCAATCATACAGACAAGCCTGATTGCTACCAACACTTTGCAAAGATCTGCTTGCGCATACATAGCCTATGCATTGGCTATAGTCCGAAACATAGCCTATGAGTTGGTAACAGTCTAAAGTATGTTAGTGTCATGCGCTGCAGTATTATGTGCTTCAGCTACTGCCAGATGTGCTGGAGAGCCCAGAAAGGAAGTCTTGTGTGGCACTGGAGTCTGGACCTTACAGGGACCTTGTCACTGCTTGCACTCAAGCCAGTCAATACACTGGAGTAGGTTGCATAGCTTCAACAATCTGCACACTGCACATTGCTGCGGTTTTTATGCAATAAAAATATGCGTCGGGCATAATCTGTATACAGTCAACAATTCGTTCTTTGTGACAAGTCAGTCTGTGGGGTCCTGTTGCTCCTGCTCTGATGCTTGTCAATCAGAGCAATCAAAAGCATTTCATGGTACTCGTACTAGGTACTATATGTTGCTCATGCGGTCTCAGGGGGCGTCAACGAATTTGGTGCGACTGCCAACATGTATTCAGCAATGGCCACTTCCAGGTGGTCCCAATAGGCAGGTGGTGCGTGTGCCCATCACCTCTCCCACTGGGTATGCCCTTGTCGCCCTGTCAGCATCCCTGTGTTCTTTCCTGTTTCCCTATGTGTCAACATACCTGTACCTGTGGTTGTAGCAGACCTCTCTTGGCATCTTCGCCTGAGGGCTTGCCTTCCCTTGTTTGTGCACATCTCCCGGCGTGCAGTGTAGCTGAATCAGACCGTACCTGTAGCTGTAGCAGACCACTTTTGGCATCTCTGCCTGAGGTCTAGCCTACTATGTCTACCTGCATGGTGTGTCTCTGTGTACATGTTCATTGAGATTGGAGCACACCTTGTTGTTTCACCTTGTGACCCTAACTGCATCCAGCACATGAGCATCACATGACAACTTGACTTACTTGACACCAGTCCTGGAGTGAACACATCACAGCGCTGCAAAGTGTGGCCCATTGACAGCAGGTTCACATTCTAACACTGACTTTGAGCAGGACCCAAGTTCATCTGCAGTCAGTGCCATTCTGTGTGAGGCTAATTGCAGCTGTACATGGTCAGGGCTGATGGAGGCTCATTGATTGCACAGGTACCAAGCAAATGCCTCTCAGGAGCACAGAGACACCCATGACTCTGAAGGGCATAGGCAAAAGTGGTCAAACACAAGATCAGCTTTGCAGGAGCCCATTTGGTCACAGCAACAAGCACCAGTAGCAGGAGAACGCCGTGTCAAATCCACTTCCTCTAGGCTAATGCCAGACCCTGCATGCTGCCATTCCCAGGAACAGCTGAGTCAGCTTCAACAGTCCCAGGGAGAGCTGTGTCAGGCTCAGAAAACCCAGGGACAGGTGAATCAGCATCAGCAGTTGGTGCAGCCCAGGCTGGGGCAGGAGGGGATTACCCAACAGCCCTCGCAAGATGTCGAGACAGAGGCCAACAATACTTTGGGACATGCAATGCCAGGGCAAGCTTCAAGGAAAAGCCAGCCGGGCAGTCAACAGCTCTGCGCAGCCAAGCACCGGACACAAGCAAACTTGCCAACAGAAAAGAATGTAGATCAGAGGGAAGGCGTGGGTGCTCAGCAGCATGGTGCAAATAGTGCATTAGACACGTCAGGCAGTTGCAGACTGACAGCTGGTAGTACACAGTCACTGTCAGGATGTCATGTGGCAGATGGCATAAGATGTGCAACACCTCCGATTGGCAGGCTTCCAAGACCAGATGTACTGCTGTCAGGTGCTAAGCTCCTGTCCCATAGCGCACTGCATAGTCAAGCTCTCCACAGGTGCGGACACAAAACATGGATGTATGCCTGCGTTGATGCTGTGACAGTCATATTGGTTGCAGCCTTGGGTCACATTTGCTTCAAGAAAAGGACTTACAGGTCTGAAATACGATACATTCTCTGTCCTTTGCACATGACATGCATACAGATGATGACTGTCTAAGCCTTCATCATGTTGTGTGGCCCTTCTGAGCAATCTGCTGTGAAGACCGCTTGGCATCTCCATTCAGCATTTGCATGCTGAGTCAGCATCAAGATAGATGAGGTCAAAATTTGCCACAGTCAAGTCCATTCTGATGTCAACCTGATTCCATCATTTGCAATTGCAACATCACTTCATGGTTCATCTTGTTGCAGGGGCAGCAGCAGAGGCAGTGATGCAGTGTCCAGTCGTTCACCAGCTGCTGACAAGTCAGACCAATGTCTTGCTGCAAAGCTGACCCAGGTTTGCACCGAAGGCATGGATGCACCCTTGAACACTGCAACATGTCAGCTGAGCACTGCAGATGAAATTGAGCGTGTTGACACAGCCAACAGCGCAATGCAGGCAAGGATGGTGGCAGCAGTTGCAGACAGCTCATGCAGCGTGGTTGCTGGTAGTGACACTGTCTGTTCCGAGGTGCAGATGCAATCAGGCAGCCCTGGGTGTGCTGACAAGACTGCTGGAAATATCAGGGCAAAAGAGCAGTTTCGTTTGAAGCTTAGAGTGCTCTGTCAGAACGCAACATCAGGTTCTGTTCCATCACCCATTGCATTAGGTCAGCACAGTGCTGCAGTAAAGGATATGACAGAAGGTGGCGCAGATCTCCTTTCCAGCAGATCTATGTTGAATGGTGTGAAACGTTCTTACAGCCCAATACATGCAAGTTCTGGCAAGCGTAGGACAAAGAGCAAACTCAGTCATGTTGGTGACTGGGCTCCTTGGGTGTTAGCCAGTCAGTGTGTATTGTGCAAAGTCTGTCACGAGGATTGTGAAGTGCACAAGACTTCACATTGTGCGATATATATCACAATGTTTGCCGCAGCGATGGTGATTTCATTGTGAAGCAGCCCTTAGTGAGCAAGCATGTTGTGCAATCACTCGAATCCATGTATACAAGTACAGCAAACTCAAACCAACACTGCGGAACGCTGTTCACAAATCCTACCTACAAACTATGGAGGTAACTGAATATCTCGCTTTCACAGAACCGGCTGATCTATTGCCAAAATTCAGCTTGCCACACCAAACAAAAGTGGTGCCTAACTAGCTAAGTTAGCGAAAAGCACTTGCTCTGGAATTACGCCTAGGCTTCTGCAGATTCCTTTTGTCCACAACCTTAGGCAGTGCCAAAGGCTTTGCATGGTAATCATGAGCTTCCTTCAGGTCCAGCACAGGTGGTGCCCGCCGTCTCTCAGGCTCTGTATCCCAAAACCCTTCATCTTCTTCCTTAAGGTGCTGTAGGGCCCTAGGGCGTGCCCTGCTCATTGCCTTAGCCCTACCGTCCTCCACCCTTGTTATCCAGTCCCCAATCTGCAGCCACAGATACTGCCTTGCATACAGCGCCCACAAAAGAGGGAAGAATGGAGCAGAGCTTGAGTGCACAAGATGCAGCTCACAGCAGTTGCATGCTAACAAAAGACAGACATGATTGCACTTGAGCTTGCACCATTGTAACTGCAACCTTGCTGCAATGATCATTGTAGAGACAAACTGCCCTGTGTGGTCATTGGAAAGAGCTTTGCTTTACAGCATGCATGCGCAGCCAAATGCTTTATAGCCTCATGAGGGCACTTTACTGAACACATGTGAACAATCTAGCAGCACAGGCAGCTGCAAGTAGCTCGCAGATGCTCTCACCACAAACACAAGTAAGCAGAGCAACAGGGAGAGGAATTGCTTGACATAAAAGCAGCCAGAAAAGGCTGACCTGCTTGAAAACTGAGGTGATGAGGGGGTCATCAGGCTGGGTGCCCAAGTTCAAGGGGGGCACCACCGAGGTCTGCTCCTGGAGGCTGTAGCTGCGCAGCTCATTGGCTCGTGTATACAGGCCTTGCTGCTCCTCCAACAGTGCCCAGGACTGCAACAGCGGCACCAGCGTCAGTCACACACATGAGTACTTCACCTGTGCACCTGAATGCTGATGCTTACAAAGCTGTCAAGCATGGCTGATCTTTAGTGCACACTGAAGTCAACTCGATTCAAACAGGCTGAGTTAACAAAAGCTTGCGGCAAGTGATGTTTTCTCATTCAGTCATTCATCAATGGCCTGCCGCCTGGTGTGGAAGCAAAATGCAATGAACAATGTGTAAAACATATTAACAGCATTTTCTCTGTGTCAGATTGCACTGACCATCACAAGGCTGCGTAGGAACATGCTGACAAGCTCATCATAGCAGACTTTCTGGCTGGAGGAAACAGAGTGCGGTGTGGTTACAACACATACCGCCCACGAAACTTCGTTCCGTGGGTTAGCTTTGACTGCACACTTGTACAGCTCGCGTGCCAGTTGGATGGTGCCATGCTGTGCCTCCAGCACAGCCCAGGCCTGGAACACCTGAGCCACATCCTTGCTTACTGGATCTGCCCACACGCCCTGCAGGCATCATACGTGTTGGCAGTGTTTTCTCATCTGACATGGCAGTCTTGGTGTATACTTCCAAGCGCTTCTCACTGCTTGCTTGGCATTGTCTCCCACCAAAAAGAACATGTGCAGAGGATGCAATTGACCTGATGAAGACGATCTGTTGTGCTCACATGCCAGGAGTAGTTATGGTTGTGGTAAACGCTGCATCACAAATTGATGACAGCCGAGCAGATATCACTTATCTTGTGTGACCTTGTTTGCAGCAACAAGCAAACAAGTCATCAGTACAGCCATCCTGTGTAAATCTAGGTGTTGTTGCAAACCACAGACAGCATCTTTTTGGTGTTTTGCTTGCCCTTAAGCAGGCCTGTCTTGTCCCCACGGGTCGTGGTACACAGCATGCAGGTCTGCATCTCCCATGTGCCAGTCAGCAGTTGCATGTCTCACCTCCTGAAACAGAGCTCTGGCGGTCTCAATATTGCCAGCTTGAAACTCCAGGACCCCCCAGGCCTGCCAGATGGGTATGTGCCAGGGGTCCATCTTGCTGCCCTGCTCAAGCAGCTCCCTTGCCTTTCCTGCGTTGCCATTGTCCTGCTCTAGCAGGGCCCATGCCTGCGCGTGCATGTTCATTGTCACCAGCATTCATTGATCAGATATACTGTTGTCAGGAAGGTGCAATGTGCGGTCACATGCATGACCAGCGCCTGACAAGATATCTGCTCAAATGCCGGATCTGACTCGCATGATCAACAGCTTCTGTTGATAGGCTTCACGTCGCAGATGGCAGATACAAGGATGTGCTTGGTCAATTGCCTTACTGTGACTGAATTGTGACAAATGATTGACTCAGATCATGGAGTGACACAGCCAAGAAGCTGGGTGACAAAGACATAACATAGCATGTGTCACAAGCATATAAACAAAGCATGCACAGCTGAAACATCTCAATGTAGAAACGCGTTTTTACTAACCCCAAGGTTTAGTTCTTCACTGTAGGATGGACATTTCTGTAAGAATATAGATGTTTTGGGATTGAAAAGAGCAATAAGTCTGCACAGATAGGATTGGAATTGGCCCTTGTGCTACCTGCAGGATAGCTGGATCCCTGGGGTTGAGCTGATGTCCTGTCTTCAAAAGAGCCCTTGCGTTCTCCAGACTGCCCTGTTGCTTCTCAAACAGCCCCCAGGAGAGGTAGGTGAAGCGTGAGCGAGGGTTGGCCTCTAGGCCTCGTCTATACAGATAGCGCACCACAGTCACATCTCCTTGACTGGCTTCCATGCCAGCCCATGCATGCCATATGGCATGGCTCTGGGCTCCCTGCAATCCACAGCACACAGGTGATCCTCAATCCAAGACAGACCGGGTTGCTGGCAAACAAGCACCACCGCAAAGAAGCTTTGCTTGAGCTCAGAGTCCAAACCCATGTGCTCGCCAGTGCAGTAGGCCAGGCCGTCACAGACTGGGAAAAAATGGCATGGCTCCCAAAAAAGGCAAACACAGAGAAGATGGCGCAATAGCTAACCAGAAAGGCTTACCAAAACAAAGTGGGAGTGTTCAACAGGTTGGACGCATGCTAGGCAGTAGACAGTGTAAATTTGCATGCTGGCAACTGACCATGACAGTTTTGGTTCCTTCCATGAACCACTGGCGGGCCTCCTCCGTGTACTTCAGCTCTGTGGCCATCAGAGCTAGCGCCTGATACAGGTATGAGTTAGGGTTTGACCTTGTGGCCTTGATGCCCTGTACACCACCCACATCTGCTGTCACATCATCTGCTTGTGTCCAGTGACAACTTAGCCAGAGTGTGGAGTGCACTTGAGCCTAAGACAGCTTCTGTGCTGGTATGCTTAAGCCAGCTCCTTTGCATGAGCTATTGCTTGTGCAACAAACCTGGGAGCTGACATGGCATGTTGCCAGCCCTCAGGTCTGTTGCACTGACAGCAAGCAGCTGAGGTACCTCAGCACAAGCAACTCCTGGCATGTCTGGTGTTGACTTCATGGTGCACGTGAACACTGCTTGTTCTCATGCAGTATAACATAACAGGCTAAGTGGTACTGCTAGCACCTAGGTATGCACAAAGCTGCTAAGCCAGTGGGACCAGACTGACAAAACTGGTGGCATACCTTCATCCACAAATCCCGTGCCTTTCTGAAATTGCCTTGCCGCTTTTCTAGCAAGCCCCATCCATGCCAAGAGGCTGCGTGCTCATTATTGGCCACCAGCGCAGCATCATAGAGCTGCAAGCATGAGCAGGCAATTGTCGTTGTGCTTGTCCATGTCATGACATGCATCGTCAAACAGGCGTGAACACCATCAGATGTAAAGGGCTTACTCAGTGCTTGCCACATGTGCTGATCAAAGTTGCAACATGCTGTGGTTGTTCTGTGCTGTTCAAAGTTGCGGCGTATCATCGATTCATAATGCGCAGTAGTGTACTGTAAAGAATACCGCCAGACTCAACCTGTCTAGTGCAGTCAATGGCGTTCTGAGCTATGTGGAAGTACTGAGCTCATGAGCTCATGATTGTGAATGCAACTTGAATGAGCAATCAGTAGCCTTGCTATGATGCCTCCTCAGATAGCATGGAAACCTGCACACACCTTGCGTGCTTGGCCCACATTGTTCTGGTTTGATTCCAAGTATGCCCATGCCTGCCAGATGTACTCGTTCAGGCCACCTGCGTGTACCACAGCAGAGCCGTTCTCATAAAGGCAGTGCAGGCTCAAGCACAGTGCAAGTCATGCTGCATCTGCTTGCTGAGTTCAGAGCATCTGGTCATATGAGTACAGGAGACAGCATCACAGCTTGACATCTGTTTATACCTGTGGCTGCTGCACCGTCATCATAAAGTTTGCGGGCTTCTTCAAATCGCTTCTGTTGCACCAACAACTTGCCCAGTCCAACATATGCCCTGCCATCTGTAGGATCCATTGCTAGCACACGCCGCAAAGTGGACTCAGACTCCTTCTGACGCCGTGATTTCTCCTTGTTGCTGCTGGCCCGAAAAGCAGCATTGCGGGACAGCCTTGCACGATACTGTAGACCAGGAAAGACAAGGCTTGTCAAACAGAAAACAGTAGCAGTATCTGGCACTGTGCTCAGCATTGCCAGATACCGCTGAGCGTTGCGTACCAGGAGAAGGTCTCTGTTGATCTTGAGAGGCTTTTGTGACGCAGTTTGTGACACCGGAGCAAAGAAACCACTGTCCCAGGTTTTATTCTGATCTTGTGAATTTTGTGCAGGAGCCGCAAGTTCGTCCCAGTCACCCTCCCAGTCAAGGGAGGCCACTGCTGCTGGGGTTGTTTCAGGACGATATTGCTGATATCGATTTTCATTTGAGGCAGGCTGCTGCACACTGCTTCGTGCAGAGCGTTTGTGGCCAGCACCTCGACTGGTGACGCAAGTACAAGCCGGTATTGTCCTACCGCTAAAACACGCGGGTCCTGTGTCTGGACAGACCCCCCACAATGCGAGGGCCCTCATGACAAGGCCTGTCCAGGTCACAGCTAAATAAGGACTGACGTTGTGTGTGAACGTTTTAACGGTGGCCCTGGCGTGAGTTGCCTCGTCCAAAATGCGACTTTCCGATGTAGCGAAGGGGCTGGTGATGTATGCGCTCCAACGCCGTATCAAATTGCTCTTTGACAAATGGCAATAGTCCTTCTTGTAAGCCAAGAAAGATCTTATTCATCTTTCTCATTGGTTTCGGAGCACGACCACAGGTTCTAAATTAGCTTATCCCGGTTATGGTTATCTGCGCAACTGAATTGTTGCAGGCCATTTCTTTGCTCGAATCCATCTGTGCAAGTGCCGTTTGGAGACACACCTTATTAGCGTCATGAGTGTTCTAAACTTGCAGAGCACTGGTCGTTACACAGTTCACAGCAGCAAATGTGCGCCCGCCGTACCGGCACGCGGTGATCGGGCGGTCAGTCACGCCTCTTGCGTGGTAAGGCAGAAAGCACAGCTTCGCACAAGCAACGAGGAGTTTTTGCAAAAGGTCAGCTCCCACTCGGCCTACCCGTCGTCCGCTATGGTCCGTAACTGGTCTTGTAACGCCAGCAGCGTTCCCCTGTGTGCGCTTGTGCAGCTGAAGAGCGCCAAGCTAGCATCCACAGGAACAACAACACAGCAAAGTCTGGCTGTCTTGACTGTACCTGCACGCTTCTCAGGTGGCTGGATGCAGAGTGAGCAGAACAAGCTGCAGGGCCAACGCTGCTCGCACTGTGGTCAGCATGGCTGCTGGAGACTCCAAGAAAATCCTGATGCTAGGTAATACTGCCTTCACAAATTGCAATACACAATGCTTGTGTGTTTGGCAGTTCCTCATTGCCTCATTGTTCAGGTGGCACAAGGTTCATTGGAGTCTACTTGGCAAGGCAGCTTGTAGAGGCAGGCCATGAGGTTACTTTGCTGACTCGTGGCAAAAAGCCAGTCACATTTCAGATCCCGGATGACACAGACCAGGGCTTTGAGCAATACAAGTCAGCTGTCAAGCACATTGCTGCAGACCGCACAGATGCTGATGCATTGAAGCAGCAGCTGTCAGGAGCTGGTTTCCAAGGTAACAATAAGTATCATCACACCTTCATTTTGCCAACACATATCACTTGGCATAGCAGGTTGAGCAGGCCCCAGCGTTGCATCGCATCGGATCTGGGCAGATAGGGTTTCCAGAAACCCTAGCATTTTCAAACTTTATTTTGTCAGGGAAGTCAGGTATGATGAAGGGTTTAGGAATTTAGGGTGTTTTTGCAATTTGCATCGGTAGGTTTAAGGTCCAATGTGAGGTAACGTTGGAGTAGTTTGACAGTCTCTTGGCATAAAATGACACGCTGCTTGCACTCATGGCAATTCGTCTGCGATTGCTAATGATCGTTCTTGCTTTGCACTCGCTCAAGCACCTTGCTGTTGTAATGCTGCAGTGGTGTATGACATGAACGGCAGAGAAGCAAAAGACGTAGAGCCTGTCCTGGCAGCTGTTGGTGACGTGGAGCAGTACATCTTCTGTTCATCAGCTGGTGTGTATTTGAAGTCAGACCAAATGCCCCACAGAGAAGAAGACTCAACAGATCCCAAAAGCAGGCACAAGGTAAACACATGCGAGTCGTCCCATCAGCAAGCAAATCTAGACAAGGGCTATACTACAAGGAGAGTGGAGTGCTTCTGTTGTCAACTCACTTCATGCCACTGAGCATGGACCTGCAGTACTGCTCACACTTCCTGCTTGACTGCTGTTATGTGTTGATCTATTACTGTGGGCTTCTCCTGCAGTAAATGGACATCAGCTCATGTGCAGCAAAGCACAGCATGAACGACCTCATGCTTGCACAATCAAGCAGACCAGTGCATGTTGCAGGGCAAGCTGGATACTGAGAAGCTGCTAACAGACAAGGGCATCAACTTCACCAGTGTACGCCCTGTCTACATCTACGGGCCCCTGAACTACAACCCAGTGGAGGAGTGGTTCTTCCACCGCATCAAGGCTGGCCGCCCCATCCCTGTGCCCAACAGTGGCCAGCAGGTGAGCCTGTTCGCAATGTGCACATTAGTGACTGCAGCAGTATTGCTGTACTGCCATGCATCATAAGGGCCCATCATGTTGAGCAGCCCGCTATCCTGAGTGTGCACAAGCCCCAGCATGAGCAGCAGCTCGCTGCCGAGTGAGAAAAGATTGGTACCTTTCCCTAGTGCAGGGGGGATGCACAAAAGACTTGTCCAGTCATGTGCGTGGAATAGGGTATGGTCAATGAGCCCATTTGATGCATGTGACAAGTGGTAGGGTTGACATGCATATATCTGATACGGCTGGCATATCTCATACGGCTTTGTCTATCTGCACCTGCAGCGGACATAGCCCTAAGGTCAGCTTGCTGCAGAGAAGAGGCCGAAAGTCTACCAGCACTCACATGGCAGTTGGACGCTCACATGTGTGCCACCATTGTCACATCACAATGATGCCATATAAGCGCAGCTCACAATTTCTGAGGCAGATAGTCATTACACTGTGCTCTCAGAATGTTGTTGTGAAGTTGTAGTGTATTTGTGTTAAGTACTTCATCATGCACAGTATGCCTCAGCAACGTTCGGATCAGTTTCCATCATGCAGCGTGTCCACATGGCATTGCAGGTCACACAGCTGGGTCACGTCAAAGACCTAGCAACAGCCTTCCATAAGATTCTGAGCAACCCCAAGGCCAAGAACCAGATCTACAACATCTCAGGAGAGCGCTTTGTGACATTTGACGGCATTGCCAAGGCCTGCGCGAAGGCTGCTGGTGCCCCTGAGCCAGAGCTCATTCACTACAACCCTAAAGATTTTGACTTTGGCGGCAAGAAGGCGTTCCCTTTAAGAGACCAGCATTTCTTTGCGTCCATTGATAAGGTAGTTCATCTGAGCCATATTCAGATGCCTGGTAACTGTTGTCACGGTGCTGTTCCTTACCTGTTTGACATTGTTCACTTGCCCAGTATCTGAGTGGCAACTTGGGATCAGATGCATTCCATAACAAGTCACAGGTCGGATCAGGTGTCCAGCTGTTTATCTATCATTGAGCCTTGCTCAATGTGTGTGTGTGTGATGTTGCAGGCCATGGCAGACCTGGAGTGGGCGCCAGAGTATGACCTGGTCAAGGGTCTCACAGACTCGTACCAAAAGGACTTTGGCAGAGGCACTTTCAGAAAAGAAGCTGATTTTGCTACCGATGACATGGTTCTCGAGAAGGTCAAGAGCAAGGAGCCTGCACTTGTTTAAGCCCGCAGACCATCAAGAGCTGGATTTCAGTTGATAATATGTTTCTGCACAGAGTATGCACAGTCAAAGTTGGCTTTGCAATGCTCAATGGTTGCCTTTGCAGAGCTAAGCGCTGTCATTGGCTTGGGGTAAGTCAATTGGCTGCAACACAAGCGTTGTACGAGTAGCTGATTGTAAGTACTAGTGTAGCTTAAAACATCTCATTGTGAGTGGACCTCATGAGCTCTGTTCTCTTGGCTACCTGAGTGTATAAGTCCATTATTGGGCCTCCTCATCGAAAGCTGTGCAATGCTTCACACCAAGTTTCATGTGCCTAATCAGCGTCCCACTAAGAAGTTTGACTTCAGGCATCACATACCAGCCAGCATGTGGCCTGCATGGCATAGCATGTTGTGCTATCTGGTTGTCAGCTTACATGTACAACCTCAGCAGAATCACAGACTGTGATGACTGTTCAAAGCATGTGTCAGATCTAGCAGACTGTGCAAGACCCTGGCAGCAGGTGGCCTTGTTGCCATCTACTCTGCCAGTGTACATATCGGCGTGCATCCTGCATAAGTGTTCTTCCAGGTGGCCTGCACACTGTGTCAGTGACATGCTGTCAGCACATTTACACCATCACGCGTCTTTGAAAACTTTACACCCTGCAACAAAGCTATGAATCTTACTTGCTGCAACCTTGCTTGGCTTCTTTTTGTGCCCACAATCAACCTGTGAAGCAACCCAGGCAGTCGATGTTGCCATCCTTGTTCACCAGACCTGTGCTATGTACAAATGAAGTCATAACACAGTCTGCAGCGGCTGTGGCAACATCTCAGGAGTTGTGCTTGAACAGCTTCAAGCTAGCCCAACTGCAGGTCACCTGCATGACCACTTCAAGCTGGGCTCAGCCTGCCCCAATGCACATACCCCTGAAAGTTCTGAATTTCATCTCAGATTTACCGCCACAAGGGTGACTGGTACAGTCACAGGGACCAGCAGTGCATAGAATGTATCCTGCTGAATGTGCTGCATCAGCTTATTCTCTGACAAAGGCAGAAGCTTGCACACCTATATATGTACAGATTGTTTTGTGTTCCATGTTGGCTTTGATTGATTGCGTCTGCTGAGGGTTCTGCACAGGATAGGTCTGACGTGTTAACAAGCTTACCACAAGACAGAAGACAGTGCCAAACAGCAGCAGACTGGCTGCAAAAATCAGCACAAGTCTGCAGGTAGCATTGACCGGTTCAGCCAACGCAATGTGGGGGGACATATTCTGCAGAATGACACGTTACCCCCAAATGACTGTGCCAAAGCCATAAGACTTGTTATGTTCGCTTTGCTCGCTCAAGAGCTCCTGCGCGACAACGCGGGTGAAAGTGCCCTTGCGACCCCTGCATCTAGTATCTAGGAGCGTGCAGCAGACCTGAAATGAATGCGTGGAAGCGACTCTTCGCCAGTTGACCGAGACTTTCTGATCAGAGTCTTGATATAGCTTCAACATACTAGACCAGTGCTTCAGACTCGGCAGTCCGGTACCCTATTCACTGTCGTTAGCAAACAGCATTGAATCAGCTTTCCTTGTAGCTGCACATCAGAGCAAGCAGCTACGAGCAAAATTCGTTGTATCCAGGATCCGGAGCGGAAACGAAATTCATCTACACTTGCTGTTTGTGCAGGCCTGGCACATGTGGGCCCTAGGGACATCTCAGATGTAACATTCTCTCTCTCTTCTCTCTGACGCTGTTGCCAATATATTGACTCTGCCCTGACGCTCTGCCCAGGTGCCCTTTACTTTTGGCTTCGCTTGTCCTACAGCCTGTCATTTTGATAACACTCGTTGGTGCCATTTGAAGGGCCTCTTTTCTTCTGACCAACGAGACCAACGAACATCTGTTCAATACGGGAGAACGATCTGCGTGGACATATTTCTTTCGCCTTTGTTGGTTTCAGTCACCAGGCCCTGAGGGGGGCAAAGCTTGGTGCATTGGTGCACTTCTCTCTCTCTCTCTCTCTCTCGCATATTATGCCTTCATCAGTCAGCAGGCCACCCTCATCATGCAGCTTCTTTGGCGTGATGGAGTTTTGTTGAAAATTTAGGCAGGTACATGAAGCGGGCCCACAAACCTGCCCATTGAGAGCTCATGTTGAGTCCCTGATGTGATGATCCGGTCTGATTCACCACGAGGGTGCCTAGCTACTGTGTGCCAAGACGCAATTCCATTCACCGTTCCTACCCTTCAGCCAGCAAGTAATGACTGGTGTGCAACATGGTCTGCATGACCATGGCTGCAGCAGCAAATAAAATGAAAACAGGCAGATTTGTTCTGCCAGAATGCGTGGTTTCAACTGGATCGAGCGAATTCTTCTTGACCTGCTAGATTCGATTCGATATGTTTAATGTCCTGGGGGGCAACTAAGACCCAACAGACAACAAATTCAGTTCAGTGCATCAAGAAAGGTACTTGTGATGTCCGATACAGCTCACAGCATGCATGTGTAAAATACATATGTGAAATCCTGCCTAGACGTGTTGAAATTATTGTACATCCTTGCACAACCAAAAGTGCAAGGATGTACTAGACTGGGCTGCAGATGCACGTGATGACTGTGTAATGCTGTAATGCTGACTCAGCTGTCATTGGGGCAAAAGTTTGACCTGCTCGCCTAGCAACGTGTGTTTACACCTTCACCGCTGCGGAGGGCCTGAGCAGTGCGTGCACCTCCCGAGACTGACTTCAGACGTCGAAGTCAAATTTCATTCGGCCGCGCAACGCACATAGCAGAAACTAAATCATAAGCCGCGATCGTTGACTCTGAAGCCCTGGTTGTGAACGGCAATCCTTCGGTTGACACGTAGTACAGCGCAAGCCTTGCAGTCCCTTAAGGGAGCTCTCGGTCATCCGAGATGGCCGACAGTGAGATCGCAGATCGTCGCATCGTGCAGCTTCGGAAACACCTACTTTCAGCTCCTCAACCACAGCAGTCCACACAGCTCGAGGCGGCTCCTTGTGCTGGCAACAGATCTTTGCCTAGGTTCGATGCCACGTTCATGGAACACTACCTGGATACAGATCGCGGGCTAAAGGAAGAAGTGTATGACCTGTTTAAGCAGCATCCTGAGCTGCTGTATGCAGTGGAGGAAGGGATGACCAAAGGTAGACCTCTTGAGAACAAAACGTGCAACGTCCGTGCTGGGTAATTCATCATCTGAGACAATACACTATCTGCAGAACAACATCGTGAGTTTGTACGCAAGCAGCTGCGAGTAATTCTGAGCAGTGGCTACAGTCCAATGAGTTTCTTCATGAAGGATTACAAGAAGTACTTCTACATGGCAGAGCTATTGGCGCTCGTTGACTTGTCCTTGGTAAGCATGAGCACAAGCATGCAGCATGTTCACCACTACTATGGGACAAGGGTTATTGACGCATGCTTTTGCTGTGTCCAGACTGTCAAGATGGGAGTGCAATACAGTCTGTGGGGAGGCAGTGTCATGAACTTGGGCACTGAGCGGCACAAGAAGCAGTACTTTGACGCAATAGACAAATTCCAGATCCCAGGTGATTCTCATACTACACATGAATACAAGACTTCATCAACTATCACGCAGGTCCAGAGCTGATTGCTCACAATGTGGATATTTCGGATGGCTGACGACACCTTGCCATTGCAGGCTGTTTCTGTATGACAGAGCTTGGCCATGGTAGCAATGTGGCAGCTCTGCAGACAGAGTGCGTGCTTGATACCACCACAGACGAGTGGATAGTGAATACCCCTGATGACAGTGCTATCAAATGGTATGCCTTCTGCTTCTTGCGTCTGATGTAGCAACACCATCAGTCTGCTCCAGGAAAAGCATTCAGGAAGACATTCTATCTGCATTGTGTCATCTAGTCTGTACAGACGCTGCAAGTGCAGTGTGCAAGGTGCAACATGCGGATCCCAGGCACGCAGTTGTCACCCAGCCATAAGCAGCAGCTGAGCACGCCAATGCCATAGCATTGCATTCAGTGCATCCAGTACAAGCGAGAGGAGCAGATCACAATGGAGGTGATGTTGAGATAGAGGCCAGAGCTTGCCTTGTTGCTGAGCACACCAACACACTGCAGGTGGATCGGCAATGCAGCTGAGGATGGCAAGATGGGGACCGTGTTTGCACGGCTCAAGGTGGCAGCACCTGATGGCAGCGGCGCCCTTGACGACCATGGTGTGCATGCCTTCATTGTGCCCCTCAGGGATGAAGAGAGCCAGTGCTTCCCTGGTGTTGAGATCAAGGACTGTGGCTACAAGGTAAACTCTCTCCAGCCAGTCCAATCAGTCCCTGTACCAGCATGCATGCTTGCTACCACATGCAGCACAGTAAGCACCAGGCCGCGCTTACACTACAGCCAGATCTGCATTCCCGTATTTATTATGTCATCTGCACGTGCAATGCACTGCCAGACCTGAGACCAGACTTGAACAGGAGCGCAAGTGGAACAGAAAAATGTCACTGAGTTGCACTGTGATCTAAGCTCTACAGGATCTTCATCAACAGCCAGTGAATTCCAACCAGCCTGCAAGCGCACAACCCCTATAGGACATGTTAGTCAGCATATGTTTGCATGGCTCTTCCATTTTGCTGGCACTTGCACCTGCAGGTGGGGCTGCAAGGGGTAGACAATGGGGCCATGCGCTTCACTAATGTGCGCATCCCCAGAGACAACCTGCTGGATAGGTTTGCTACTGTGGATAGGGGTGGCAAGTACAGCAGCCCTTACTCTCCGAGCAGGCGCTTTGCTGCCACCTTGGGAGAGCTGACAGGGGGTCGGGTGGGCCTCACATGTGGATCCCTGGGGGTACTCAAGGTGCGCTGTCGTCTGGCATGCGTGCCTCTTGGACACAGCGTAAAGGCACTGCACAACAGGCTCTCAAGGCTCTCAGAACAACTCTTGCAGATGTCACTGCGTGGGCTGCTGAGCCAGCTGCCATGTCTACTACCTGCGCAACGGAGTGCTGCAAACACTCTGCTGACTGCCTTTCCATGATATCATTTCTTAATCTTGTCACTCCGTCAGCTGTCTGTCTGACATGTATCTCCATGAATGTTTTGTCAGATCCCTGCCGAGCAGGAGCTGCTTTTGCTGGCTGCCTCGTTATGCATATGTGCTGCAGGCAGCAGAAGCCATCACCATAAGACCTGTTGCTCAGCAATAGCCTGCCCACCAGCATAATCGGTTGCCCTGCAGGGAGCAGCGACAATACAATGAACGTGGTACTCAAAAGCAGCACTTGCCTGATCGCCAGCATGAACTGTTGTCTCGCAGGGAGCAGTGACAATCACAGTTAGACAGACTGCTCAAAGGCAGCAACCGCCTGTTCAACAGCATGGTCTATTGACTTGCAGGGAGCAGTGACAATCACAGTACGGTACGGCGCCCAGAGGCAGCAGTTTGGGCCGGCAGAGGGGCGGGAGGTGGCTGTGCTAGACTACAGCAGCCAGCAGCTGAAGCTGATGCCCATGCTGGCCACCTGCTATGCCCTCCACTTCACCGCCGCCTTTCTGGTAGAGCAGTACACCCAGGCCAAGCGCACTAAGGAGGAGGAGCTGGTGGCTGATGTCCACTCCCTCTCTGCAGGTCAGTTGATGAAGTTCTCAACATGGTCCTTGTCATTGGTGGCTGCAAGCACCAACGTGCTTGCTTAGCTGCTTGCATGCGAGGCTGGACTTGTTTGTGGGCGACCTGGTCTTGGCACCTGCAAATATAGGGCACAGATCGATACCTTATCATGGATCTGTCCTGTTTGCTCAAACTTGAGGCTGCATCAGAGAGCATGGCATGTAAGTGACCATGTTGCTTGCACACACTTGGTCAAGCCTTGCAGCCAGGCAGAACACACAGCAGAGAACTGGCAGCTGCCCTGATCTGTATACATCTGGTGCTGCATGCCATCTTGTGAATAAAGAAATACCGTGTCTGACTGCGCTTGCTGTCAGTGAGGAATAGCATGCAGAATAAACACTGGCTATGCAGGCTTGAAGGCATATACCACCCAGTACACAGCGCAGGCGCTGTCCATTTGCCGTGAGTGTTGCGGAGGGCATGGCTACGCCGCCGTGAACAGGTTTGGAGCCCTGCGTAGCGACCATGACATCTTCCAGACCTTTGAGGGAGACAACACTGTGCTGCTGCAGCAGGTATGCCCAGCAACTAGTCAGCCGTGTACTGGTACAAGACACTGCGCTGTCTCTTGTATCTTGGGTGACAAGTGTGTGTGGCATGTGGTGCATAACCCACCTGAGATTTACACCATATCATCAAGTGAACACACAACATCGCTGCATCTTGCACTGACAATTCATCTATCAGTCTGCCTGTTGCGCTCAGGCATCACATGGATGCATCTTTTTGCTTTGTGTTTCTGTGACCAAGTCTGCCATATCAACTCTGGCAGGTTTGCATGAGTCTTGCTGGTGACCTGCAAAGTGCAAATGCGTGGACAGAGCCATTGAGAGTGTGCAGACATGGCTTGCATGACAACTGCTTCAATGCAACCCAGGTAGCAGCCATGCTGTTGAAGAGGTACAAGGAGAAGTTCAGTGGGAACCCCCTGGGGGCCACCTGGGGGTACCTGAGGCAGATGGCTAGGGACTCCCTGCCCCCCAACCCCCTGGTGTCACATGACACCCAGCCCTCCCACCTCAGGGACCCTGCTTTCCTTGTCAAGACCCTTAGGTATGAGCTGGTCACCCTCACAACTGCTCACCTCCCTCTGCCATGCTCGAGCCACCAGCGGCAAAGCTGAGTCAGTACATGGCATTCCTGTGCAACACCTGGCGTTTCTGTGCTGTGCTATGATCTGCTGGCAGAGCTTTTACAGAGCTGCCCACTCAGGATCCAAGTGTGGTGTCACAGAGGCTGCAGCACTTGGTTTCTATAAGTATACTTCACATTATAAATTCAGTTTTCATGAGAATTTGGCAAACTGTTCAGTCAGTCTGCTCTACCAAGTTTACTAATTGCTGCCTTTCAACGCTGTATAATTGATGGTATCTTGGCTGTTGTCTGGACATGCAGCATGACTGTCTGGCTGGGCATAGGGCTACAGCTGAGCTGCATGAGGGCTTGCAAAATGATCTTGCAGCTTGCAGTCATGTTGCTGAGAATCCCTGCGCAGGTGCTGCACAGACAGCTTGCTATGTATTGCTGCAGCACGCCATGCGTATATGCAAGCTCTGCTGGTTGTCCTTGCAGGTACCAATTCCAGGAGGTTGCTGTTGAGTTGTGGCAACCTGCATCTGCACAAGCATTCAGGGTGACCGTCCTCAGAACGGCAAAGACTGCACATATGGCTGTGCAACTGGGCAATGCATTTGCGCAAGCAAGCCCACAAGCTTTTTGACAAGGAGCTGACCAGTTTGTGCAATCAAAGGTGCTGCACAGCCTGGCTGGGTAAACCGTGACAGTGCAATTGCACAGGCATGCATGCAAGCTCTGCTAACAACAAGCTGAGCAGTACGTGCAATTCCAGGTACCGCACAGCCAGGCTGCTGCACACAGTGGCAATGCGGTTGCGCAAGCATACGCGCAAGCTGGGGGCTTTCCAGGCCTGGAACAAGTGCCTGAACCACCTGCTGGAGCTGGCCAGAGCACATGTGGAGGCTGTCATGCTGACCAACATTCTAGACGGCGCCAACAAGTGCGAGGATCTGGATGCACGCAAGTCCATCAAGGTGCCGCTGCTGTTTTCAAGTTTTGGAGTCTGTTGCAGTGCCTTAGACAGCTCATTTCAGTTGATGTGGTCAAGTGCAAATTTTGAACACGTTTGATACACAGTGATGTTCAATTTACGTGTATCGTTCAGTCAGCTCATTGGTATCAAGCATCGACTTTCTTGCTGCTATTCTTACAGTGGCTAAACGCCTGCATAGCTAGCACGTGGAACAGTTGTATGCTGACTTTATCATCGTATGCATGTCTTGACTTCAGCTCAGAACTTCTGGCTGCTACAAGGCGCTTTTTCCTGAATCTGGTACCATGCCACATTTCACAGCTCTGCTTGAAATTAAGCAGCTTTGCTGCCAAGTGATCTTAGCTCAAGCCGAGCTTTACATGCTGACATGCCTCTTCAGCTTAAGCTGCGCAAGGACAATTCGATTTCAAATCCCACAGTGAGAAACAGGCTTACACATCAAAAGTCAAACCTGACAAGCTCCAGTGTGTGTTGACTGCTGTGCAGGCCATGGCAGACCTGTTTGCGCTGCAGCGCATCCAGCAGGACATCCTGTTCCGCAATGATGACTACGTGGCGCCTGAGAAGGCCAAGGCTATCAAGAGAATGATTGAGAAGCTGTGCAGTGAGCTCAGGGGGGTCTGCTGCCCCCTGGTGGATGCCTTTGCCATCCCAGACTTCATCCTCAGGGCACCCATCGGCCTTTCTACTGCTGCCAAGGACCCATACGCTGCCTACCTTCAGTCCATTGGCTGGGAATAAACTATATGCTGGGCCAAGTTGCCTTGTCCTGCTAAGGATCCCATAGGGGCGCTGTGTAGCTGCGGTCCGTCGGCAGAGACTCAGCCATGTGCGTTGGCGGGGTGGAGTCTGGTGTTTTGCAATATTGTAATCTGCTTGGCATTAGGCCAAACATGTGATGTGTGGGTTTAGGTGCAATGTCCATGATAGCATTGGAAGCGTTCTAGCAAGGGGTCTTGATATTGCTGGGGATGTGCTGTGTATGCACACAGTCGGTAGGTTGCTTGTCGCAAAGCAGATGGGTGTTGTCTCAGATTTACTTTTCAGTGTTCTGTAGATGTCCTTAGCCTGCAGGTCAGCTTCTTGTATTTCAGAAACCCATTCTCTAGTTCAGGGTCAAGTGTACCGCCAAATTGTACGACAGGAAGCCTAGGTCCTCAGGCCCTTTAGGGTAGGTATTTTCAGGCTGTTTGGTTTCTATCAGTTCACATTGAAACCTGGCACTGCTGATGTCACAGATGTGTAAGGCATCGTCAAGCACTTGCTACAACACCCAGTGCGCATATGGTAGACAGTTTGCATCCAGACCGTCAATCAGAGCTCCATAGCACCAATACATAGCAACTGCAATAGGCCACATGACTTATCATCTGGTGACCATGCAGCCGACCCGTGTTCCCAGGTCTGATCTGAGGGGTTGCTTGGAGACGCTGGCTGACACAGGCCAGCCTCACACAGTACCTGTAGTATGCATCACTGTGCGTTCATACCTGCACATCACAGTGTTATCCTAAGTCCAGCAGCAACAGTATTAGAAGCCACGTCATCACTAGCAGCAGCAGCGCTTCTGCCACAGGGTGCAGGCTGCCAGTCGTATCTTCTCAAGGTGAAGCTGCAACCAGCAATTGGCTGGTGCTGCATACCTCACTGCCTCCTCTTTGCTTATGAGGCGCCTTTCTTGAGGTGATGTGACATTTGCGTAAATCTTGCCTGCATGCTACCTTGAATTGTTGCACACTTTTTAGTGTTTTACTGACTACATGCACACTCTGATCCATGTTCAATTGCCTATGGCATCATTGCTGCGTGACCTAATTGTAGTGTCCACTCTCATGTGCTTTACTAAGAACTGTGGCCAGTTGTTGCACAGCAATGCCCAGGGCTGTGCCCTTTGGATTACTCCTGCCCTGGTGAGCAGTGCAGGCGGCTGTTGCAATATCACACTGGGAAGCAGATGTGTTAAGCAGATCACTGCACACAGGCAGAGCTTTTGTGTGCTTTGTGCCTGGACTTGATTCTGTCTCTGCCTGCAAGATGCTTCAACTGATCCAATGTACTCTACAAACGCATCTGTCTCTCTGGTCTTTCAGGTATGTCCATGTGATCGTCCTCTTGCATCAGATACACATGCTTTCTGCCTGGGCACATGACTGGCAGTGCTTTCAGCAATGGACTCAGGCTCCGACGCGTTTGACTGTGAAGCAGCTATCAGCACTAAGCCAATTAAATGACACCAGCTCACTCTGAGGTACAAGCCTAGCATTTGAGACATATGCTTTTGAGTACTTGTGTCCACATACATGTGTCCTTCGCTTTACCAAGTTTCCTTGTCACTGCATTTATAAGAAGACGTCGTCGGATAACACTAAGACGGTGTTTATAGACATATATCTACATAAGTGAGTTCAGACCTAGACAATCGAGCATCGTGTGCACATGCAGCAAGCAGCATGCAGAGACAGAGATTCCAATGCTCTAGCCCAGCCAACAAGTCTGATTTGAGCAAGGTTCGAAGTCTAGCCTCTAGGCAAATTGAGTAGCACGAGGCGTGATAGAGAATTTTGGGAATCCTCTGACTACAGAGGACGAGACCGAAGTAACATGACCTCAGGGCCATGTGAGCGCAGGTTTCCCCTGAGATTGGCTGTCCGGCTGCATGTGGCTCTCCACGTGCTCATTCATTATTACGGAATTCGTTGCAGAGAATAATTTGCGACCCTGTGACAGATGCCATCGTTTATTTTAAGACAAAGCATAAACTTCACCCTTCGTCCCGGCTCAGGTCACTCAGACCTGGGCGGCACGACCTGAGACGCTTGCACTCAGATCCTAGTGTGACGGTCTGCAAGAGGGGCCTGTTTGTTGCTCAGCTTTGTGAGGCAAGCCATGCCGTGCTACAGTGTATACATATTGCTCGCCTTGCTGGCAGCAAGCGCTGCCTGGGCCGCGCCCAGCTTGTCAACGCAGGCTCCTATTTCAGCACCCACCGGCAGCCCTACTTCTGCGCCGGCAGCGTCGACCGTGACCTTGACCGTCAACACTACGACGATCACGAACCGCACCCCAGTGCAGTTGAACATCAGCGGCGTCAATGGACCCACAGACGCTGGTTAGTTTTGGAAACTGCACGGACTATATGTAGAAATGTGGCGCACCTGCGTCCGAGCGTTCTTGTGCACTGCTGACGTGTAGCGCTTGACCTGACCTGACCGTTTTTGATCTACCTGCAAATGTATTCTGCAGATGTGGTTGCACTGTACTACGCTACTGGCAACCCAGATCTGAGTAGACCCCTGAAATACATGTGGGCTGTCGACAGCTCTCCCAACTACCTCACCACAGGAAGCGGAACCCTCAAGTAAGCCGTCGAATATACAACTTGGTTGAAATAAGTTGAAATAGGACGGCTGCAATGGATCTCTGCGTTTATTGCAACTGCAACGATGCCTTGGCAGTGTTTCATCAAATGGAAGGTCTCACCAACACTCAGTGGATATTTGTTGTGTTGCAGCTGGAACATCCTCAACCAGCGCCATAACATGTCTTTCTACTTCTTCAGCAATGTTTCAATGTCAAACCCCTTCAGCAGCACGACATACATGGGCAGAAGCACTCAGAACCTGACTGTGGCAAATCCCAACATGCCTCTACATGGTCATCTGGCCCTGACATCTACTCCCACGTGAGCCACACACCATAGTCAGCTTTCATGACCACTGTTATGCATTTCCTGCAGCATCAGCGATTATCCTGCAAGCCATCTTGCAACAGCGTCCATATCACTTTGAAGCATCATGTATCATACCTGCTTGGCAACTGACAAGCTGCCTACCTCAATGCAGCCAAATGATGGTGGAATGGACAACAGCAGATGTAACAACTCCTGTAGTCATGTACGGCACCACCAATGGGTCACTGACCATGATGGTGTCTGCCACTACCAAGACATACAATGCATCAAGCATGTGTGGCTCTCCTGCCAACTCCACAGGCTACATTGACCCTGGCATGGTGCACAGCGCCCTTCTCAGCAATCTGTCCTACAACACCAGATACTACTACCAGTACGGAGACATGGTCAGTTGCTCAAATTGCCTTGAAATGCCATACACATGCACATGCACATGCGTGGTTCCTGATTTCTCAAAGATCTGCATGGACTAAAGTTGCAAGTCAGTGCTGTCACTATTTTGTGAAAAGGCATTTGTTGCCTGGGATGAGCTAGCATGCTGCAGATTTTTGTTGCACACATCACATGCCATGATGTTTGCTCAACAGCTGCTTTGCTCTGTTTCTTGCGGCTCTGCATCCCCATTTGCAACGTTGCATCTTTCTGTTTTCCTGCCGCTCATGAGAGCATCCTGCCATGGCAAACTAAGCCATAACCAACAGGCCTATGGCATGTGTCTGAAACTTAGTTCACAGCAAAGATATCAACTAGCAGCCTTGCCTTGCAGTTGCACATGCTCAAGCATGGTGCCCCTTGTGATGGCTATGCTGCAACTGAAATATCTGAGTTGACTGCTACACGCTTTAAACACACAAGGGGCTGGACACTTGCTGCAATTGACTCATCTGAGCTGAGTGCTGTGCACTGCAGAGTCTGGGCATGAGCTCGGTGTACAGTTTCCTGACAGGCCCACCAGTGGGGGCATCCTCCACTGTGCATTTCCTGATGATGGCAGACTTGGGGCACACCACACTGGACAGCGCAGACGAGTATGACTACGACATTGCTGGAGACATGCTGAACTACTCCCCAGAAGGGAGCCCAGAACGGGTGGGTGGCCTTTGATTTCATGCTTTGATCTCATGCTTTGTTCTCATGCTTTCATCTCATGCTTAAATCTGATGCTGTGATTTCAGACGTTGACTTTGCGTGAACTGTCAACAGCAGTGGGCACGTCTCTACTTGACATCTTGTTGCTCTGCTGGTTTGGAAGACAGTAATCCATCTTGCTGGCATCAGGACTCCTGTTTGATCTTGACAGCTCAATTGCCACATGCTGTGTGATGCTGTGTCATGCTGCCTTTTTTTGTTCGGGGTGACAAGGGCAAGTCAGTGTCCTGCATTGGCAAATGTTGCTCTGCATTCAATTGCAGCCCCAACTGGGAGCATGCTGACGCTGATTCCTGCCGGTTGTGACTTGAGACATGTTTGCTTTCTTTTTTTGCTACCCTATGTGTGATTGACTTCATATTACTGATCAACCACGACACGGCCATGGCACCTCGAGTGCTATGGGTGCTATGCAAGCACAACAGCCAGACAAGCTTTTCCATAGCCTGGCCATTTCCTGTGTGTCTGCCAGCTGAGCTGAGGGCATACGCTGACACAAACCTGGTGCATGTGCCAGGCAGACCAGACCATTCAGCAGATCATCAATGACAATGAGTACCAGCAGGGCGCCTCCCGAGGGACAGTGAATGCCATGGCTGCTGACACCACCCAGAACTGGACTGTTACCTTCCTCAATGGAGATGTCAGCTATGCCAGGTCAGCATTGTCACAAACTACAGTAGACCTCAGCGAGGTGACTGATGACAGCTGAGTCTGACTCTGTGAGATGAACGGGAAGCCCAACATACCTCACCTTTTGGCTTTTCTTTAACCAATGTTGAAAGGCAAAATCCTTTCCTTTCCTTTTCTGTCTGTGAGATGAACAGCAGCTGCGACGCTCGGTTCCAGTGTGCCTGATTGCATACACTGCGTCAAGACTGCTGGTAGTGCCCTTGTGGCAATGCTCTGATCCACACAATGAACATTCCAATCACTCAGCAGAAGCTTGCCATGTGTTGATAGCAAGCTTTGCTAAGAGATTCACATCAGTTACATGCTTGTTGAGTCTGCGAGTACGCACATGAGGGCTCTCACATCCCCACGCCTCAATCTTGTCGTGGCTTGTGCTCGTATTTGATGATACTGAATAGCTAATTCCAGAAACTGGGATGTGTACCTTTTGTGATGCAAAGCTCTGGCAATGCAGAGGTGAGGAGACAATGTGGGATGTGTTCATGGACCAGTTTGAGGTGCTGGCCACAAAGGCTCCGGTCATGCTGGTGGCAGGGAATCACGAGCGCGACTTTCCCAGCTCTGGAGATCGCTTTAACACTGCCAGCGATTCTGGTAAGCTAAACAATCCACTCCCCAGCAGCAAGCTGAATGAGCAGGGAGCAGCATGCATTGTGCAGCTTGACTCCAATTTCGAATGCATCAAATCTCCTCAGCACTATGATAAAGGTTTTGCGCATCAAAAGGCGTGTGCATGTGACAGGTGGAGAGTGTGGTGCGCCCTTCTATCAGCGCTTCAACCAGCCCTACAACACCAGCATGCCGTATGTTGATGACCAGGGCACCACCAGGACGCCCTCTTGGTACTCCTTCAACCATGGCCCCATCCACTTCCTGGGCTACACCACTGAGCTGGACTTCTCCCCTGGCTCCCCCCAATACTTGTAAGCCCCCTCCCCTCCTTTGTCTCTGATGCAGAAGTGCTGTGCTGTGCTGTGCTGTGCTGTGCTGTGCTGTGCTGTGCAGTGCTGTGCTGTGCTGTGCTGTGCAGTGCTGTGCTGTGCTGTGGATTTGAGCCTCAACAGTACAGAGTAGGCCTGTTTCGTGCTCAGAACATATGTATATGAGCAGCTGTTAGCCATGCAAGACAAGCAAGGTACCATTTGCAATGTCTATCAAGTCTGGCATCACAGCCAAAGGCCAGTGAGCCATCCTGAAAATTTGTTGGCTGTGTTGGCAGGTTCATCACAACCGACCTGGCAGCTGTGAACCGCAGCGTAACCCCCTGGATTGTGGTGAATGGTCACAGGCCCATCTACACCACCTCAACCAGTGGAGGCACCATCACCTCTGTCATTCAGGTGGCTGATGATCTCAGGGATGCTCTTGAGCAGGTCTTCTATAAGTACCAGGTGAGCTTGCTCTGTTGCAATTGAAGTGACCTTGCCTGTGTCCTGGAGGCATTGTCATCAACGGACTGCCTTCCTTCTCACCAGTGCTGTTGAGCCCAAGCATCTGCGGTTCATGCCTGCTGATGAGACCCCATGAGGGTTGGCTGACGGATCAGCAGAGGCATCAAATTTGCCTGCTTGCGTGGCAGTTTGGCCAGAGGCTCAGCGTGCAAGCTGCTGGCAAGCATCCAAGCACTGCATGGTCTATCCTCAAAGAAGCAATGTTCAGCTGTCATGCTGCTCTGCAGACGCCAAAACAGCTTCTGAGTAGTCGCAAGCCTTGCTTGTTACGCTGATCTGAATGCCTGTACATTTCAGCCAGAAGTGACTTTTACAGCTCGACTTTGTATCTCTGACCTGCAGGTTGATGTGACCTTCCACGGGCACGACCACATCTATGAGAGGACCTGCCCTGTGTACAAGAAGATCTGCCAGAACACCAACTCTGATGGATCAGCAGGCGGGCCCATGCATGTTGTTGTCGGCAATGCTGGGTATGAGCTGTCCTGGTTTGCCAATCCCACACCCCCCAACTACTGGGACAAGATTGTGCTGGAGCATGGGTACTCAAGATGCACCGCCAACATGACCTCTCTGTCTTGTGAGGTAGGTCTGCCAGCCACTCACATTATGTGCACAACTTACACTTAAGCCGTGAAGTTCTCATGGCATACATGAGGCAGCTGACATGTGACTTCACCATCCTGTGAGGTTGGTCTGCCATCCACTGACATTTGTACAGACATGCACAGCAAAACCTTTTTGCATTGGTGTTGAGAGTGTCCATTACCCTGTGTGTCTGCCTTTGTGCATTTGTGACATATAGTGTGGACATCAAGCAGTACATAGGATTTATGTTTCACGGAGGAAGCCAGCTCTCTGCAGCGGTGTTTGCTGACATGCCTTGTGCAGATGCAAGAGCCATTATGTCCACCGTCATGCCCTTGCCAGCAGCTGCTGCTTTTCCTGCTTGCTCCTTCTCAGCCACTGCTCTTGCTTGGGTTTTTCAAGAGTGTCAATATGGATCAACTGTCAGAAACTCAAGGCAAACATTCTTTTCTAAATCATGAGACAAGGAAGACTGCTGCTGCTGATATGCAGGCCATCAGCAGTGTGACAGGCATTGAGATGGACTCATGGACTCTGATGAAGCCCATGAACTGGGTGCCGGCTGGACCCAGCAACATGTCAGCCAAGATCTCTGCATTCAACAACATCTACAACCCCAACGGCAACGTGGGTGAAATCTTTGGGCTTCCAGGGGCAAACTACACCGCCACCTTCACACCCGTCTATGATGCTTTCATGGCCCAAGATGCGTCAGTCATCAGCCAGCTGACCAGCAACAGCAGCGTGAGCAAGGTGCTTGAAAGGGCTGTGAATGGAAACTTGGGAACTGGCACAGCGGACACAATGGTAGACGTGTGGGGTGTCTTGCAGCCGGCATACAATGTGCTGATGTCCCTCATTAGTAGTGGTAATGTCAGTACCAGCGTTACAGCTGCTGCTGATCCAATCCTCATTCCCATGTTCCAGCAGATCCAGACTGTGGCTGCTGCGTACAACACCAGTGGTGGGCTGTGGTATCAGTCAACAAGATCATCCAGCTCGGGATCCACTGCAGTACCTACCACTGCTACTGCAGGAAAGTGATTGTCGGTTACTCAAAAAGATGTAATCCCCAGCAGAGATGACCAATCTGGTGCTGTATAGTGCGTAGGACCTCACTCAAGGTGATGGCACGCCCTGCTGCTGAAACCCAAAGCATGATCCTGTTCATGTGTTGAGCTTTCAGTCGCAAGTGTAGCTACGTAGGCATGTTTGTGTTGTTGCAGCTGCGTACAATGGTATGTCCTTCTGATTGTGACACTTCGTTCTGCTAATGCTGTCTTATCGTATGTCTTGCACGTTTCGGACATCTGTACTGCAATATACTTCGCGACAAGTTGCACTGCCTGGTATCATGGAAATGCTTGACATCAACATTTTGAGCTGTTGGCAGCAAGACCAATTGCTGTATAAGCTGAATGTTGCGTATTGTAAATTACATTTGCGGCTTGCATGGACGCCTTGCAAGTCTCCATTCAGTCATTGATCTTACACAACGTGCACAGCAGCAGCAGCAACACCTTAAAAGTTGCCTGCCTGATCAGTGAAGCTTAACATGCAGTGCATGTGATCCATATTGCATATCAAGATTCACACGTACTTTGATCAAGCACGCGCAAGGCCCAATTGCAAGATATGCAATGCTGCAGATGTTTACATGTGAGGATCACAACAGGCTGCTAGCTGGCCTCATCATGACCAGGCCCATGCCAGTGCCCTGTGTCTTTTGTACAGCTGCAACTCCAAACATGTCTGTGGCAGGCCGTGATCGAGGTTGGTCTGTGTTTACAGCTGCAAAGCTGGCACCAAGTCGCTGATGACTGTACTTGACAGGCTTAGCTATGGATTCCAGCTCCCCTTGAGCTTTCAATGCTGTCAAATGTGCATCTGGCTGCACATCAAGCCTGTGAGTGACTGTGCTCTGCTGACGCTGAAGGTAAGGCTGCTTGCCTGCCTTCTGCTGCCTGCAGGACTGTTCAGGCAGTAGGCGTCCTACTCTTCTGGGGGATCTGCGCCTTGCAACTACTTCTGCTGGCTGGTTTGATGTGCTGCCTGCAGCTGCATGGAGTGGCCTGCTGGCTCTGTGATGTCGTGCATTGAATGCTACAATTCCTGCCACACAGTTATTTGTGAGGACATACCAGAATTCGGTACTTGCTAGTGCACAAGATGCATCTATACAGCAATAGGCCCTTACCAGACATCAAATCAGTATGCTCTCTGAGTGAAGCTTCAACAACTGCAGAGCTGGCAGACACAGGCCTGGCAGATGCAGGTGGTGATGTAAGGGATGGCTGTGCAGGTGTGTCTGCAACTGCAAGTAAAGTACAAGCTCAGCTGAGATCATACAAGCAAAAACGGGCTGCTTGCAAAGGGGTCTAGCTTAGCTTGCCCTCTGTGCGCGGGGTTGTTGATAGCATGCCCAGCAAGTCTTTGTCTCGCTCATGCAATGCTGTGATGATCTTCTTTCTGCAAGGACCACATTGTTGTTGCAAATGTACAACAAAGGCATAAGTTTAACGTTGCAAGCAGCCACGTCCATGACAATGCTATCTGGGTGCTGTTATGTGTCCTGGAGCACATGCAGCAACTACTTACCTTCGATACTCGTTGACTGTGGTGTCAAACGACAACACAGGACCCTGAGCTTTGACAGCGCTGGCTGGAATGCGTTGAGAGCCTTGATCAAGGTCTGGGGAAAGAAGTTGTGTTGTCATGATTTGCACAAAGGCATCATACCCAACCTCCCCTGACTCGCCAGCCCCAGCGTCTGCTAGCATTTCATTAATTGCCTTCTTGGACGCTTTGATGCCCAATAGCTGCAAATACAAGCAGGTTGCAAGCCCATACTTGCTGCGCAAGACCAGACAGACGAATTGCATGCCCAAAGGGTATGACAGTGGTTGACGCTGCAGCTCATACCTTAAATGCACTGCCTAGCTCTCCTGAGTCAATTGCGCCTGAACCATCTGCATCCATGAGCCTTCAAAGAACTTATGTGACGTTAGCGTCCTATACTTGCAGACTATCAATAACATCAGTTTCACTGTCAGCAGCACCCTGACACTCGCCTGAAGCATTGCTGTGTTTGCTTGATTTGCTCGGCTGTGAGCTTTGGCTTGATGGCCTGCGAGTGAGTCCAGGTTGAAATGGTGAAGCTGTCAATGTCATCTCGCAGTGCAGCACAGAAGGCGTGCCTGGCCATGCTTGCGAAGCCAGAATGATACGTGCTCCGCAGGAGATCCTTTCAAGCTGTCCAATGGGACTTTTGTATTGGAAGGCAAAGGTCTCGCCACAAACGTGCCCAGAACGTCGCTCTCAGCTAAACGCTTGTCCTCATCAGCAGGCGAGCGTGTCCTCCAGAAGACGCTAGTGGCTGTAAGGCGACGTGGGGCCATGTCTGGTGTCTTCAACTGAAACGATGCCTCATGAAGTAACTCGCTTCTATGGATGCTTGCGCTTGCGATTAAATGGCATGATGTGCTGGACTTGTGGCTTTTTGAAGTGGGGATGCTAGACCTGCATAGCTATCCCCATCGTGAAGATGTCTCTTCGAAGGTCAAAAGCATGCTTCGACTTTAACTTGAGTTGTCAGCGGTATGCGATGGCGAGCCTGCCTGCCATTGCGGAAGGTTCCACGGCGGAGGAGCAGATGTTGATGGCGGAGGCCTCTTCAGTCAGCAGGCAGACCGACTTGCAGACTTTGAGACATGACAAGCGAGAGTTTATCAAAGTCAGTTTCTTGAAGTCGACGAGCTTCCGCAGCCTTTTTGGTCCATTTGGGTGCACCTAATCACAGGCAAGCACATGCGTTTCGAGCTTCACCTTGCCACCTTTGTCACGTCTGGTGCAGGCAAATCGCCGTGCTCTTGCCAAAGCCCCCAAGTTTGGGGAGACATTTGGACAAGTGCAGAGTTCAGACTTGCCACCACAGTTCCGTGCTCTTCTTGAAGATAACCGAGTAAGCAGCATAGCCCAGGTCTTCCTTGACAGGCCGCATATGCAATATTCAAGCTTAACCTGCTGCTTTGGAAGCTTGTATTGTGCATTCAGGACACAACCTGCTTGAAACATGTGTTGAAACACGTGCTACTATGTCACAAACCGTGTTGTCTGGCAGATGCTGCATGAGCAAGTGCGGATCTACAAGCGGGAGCTGTATGAGGCTCAAGCGTCTAATACAGCCCACAACAGGCACGTGGTGCGCTTGCAAGCAGAAGCAAAGCGTATGCATGAGGCCTTGCAGGCAAGGAAAACACTCCTTCCACCTTACCCTCCATATGGTTGTAGTCCTCAGCAGCATGTTATTTTGTGCACAATTGTGAAAACAGCCCTCAAGCAGTCTGGGCATACGAGGGCCAGCAAAATGGTCTATGCCGGGACCGAATTGGCAACCTTGATAGTGTCAGTATCACGTGATCGCCAACTACACCAACAGACCAGCTATGCAACTTTGCATGTGCATGCAATTTGTCCAATGCACATGCGTATGAACAGGTTGCGTCCCACAACAATGAAATGGCATTCAAAACTCTGACTTCAACGCAGAGCTGCAGCAGGTCACCTGATGAAGTCAATGCAGAAAGAAATGCAGCTAGATTGATCCAGCAGCAAGAGGAGGACTCACAGAAGCTGCGAGATAGAGTAAGTGTTCTGGCTCATGCAAAGGAGACAGATGGGCGCCGCTTCAAGCAGATTGCTGTGGAGCGTCAGCGGGAACGTGAGGACCTGAAGAGGGAGGTGGACAGGCTCAAGGTCTCCTCTTTCTTGCCTCTTTCTGCCCTGTGCCGCTCACCTGCAGCAATTTTCTTGTTGGTTTTACATGCCCCATGCCTTAGATACTCAGAAGAGACCCATGTTGTCAAGACACACTGTCAATGGCATACCTGACACAGTTGGCATAGCTCTGTCCAGCAGCATTGCAAATACATTCCGACCCATCACAGTCTACAACACGCAACAAGGCAGCATAAAAGTTACATGCATGCTTCTGTGATGCAGAGTTTGGTAGCCGAGCGCGACAAGGCCTTCAGAGCGCAAGCCTTCACCCTGAAGCAGCTCAACACCCGGGTGGTCCAGCTGCAGCACCAGCAGACAGAGCAAGCCAGCAGGGAAGCTGCTCTGCTGCAGGAGCTGTCCTCGGCGTCCATTGAAGGCCAGTCCAGCACTGCTGAGTCCCTGGTTGCTGCCAGTGAGCATGGCAGCATCAGTACACTGAAGAGAGTGCAGAGCCGGCTGCCACCGGGTATGGAGACCATGCGGCGCCGCTTGGAACCCATCATGAGCTCAGGTGAGCTTTCAGAGAGTTATGAGAGTGGTCACCTCTGGCACAGCAAGCGGGCCAGGCACATGGGCTCAGCCATGCAGCTGGCTCATGCATTTTGGTGACAATTATCATGGTGTACCTCAACAGATTGTATACATGTGTGCAAGCCTATTGGGATGCTGTGTGCAATACTCATGGAGAATGTGTATGATGTGGCTCGTTGCTCATCCAGGAAGTGCAATGCAAGATTCATCCTTGGCTGTGGGGCTTTCTGAGGATGAGGAAGACTTGGAGGAAGAGGCTGCTGTCAAGCTTATGCTTGTGGTGCTGGGGCAGGATGCCATTCAGGGTTTCTACCAACAGGTATGCTTGCTCAGCTACATGCCAAGCGCTCCCTGCCAACAGTCATCCTGAAGCAGCTGTTCCCACCGTGTACGCAGGGTATGCACGCCATGTGATACATTTCTGCTGCTGATTATGAATCTGATTGAACATCTTGGCTGTGCAGTGAGGTCAAAAATTACTTTGAGACTGGCTGCCTATTTTGTCAATCCATCAGGCAACAGTGCTACCTAGTTCATGCATCCTATTCTGAGATGTGATGCTGGCTGATGGCCTGAGTGTTGGCAACTTTTGTAGCACAGCAGGGTCAATTTACTTCTATATGGGCATGACTGTCATGTGTTGTGACAGGTGGCAAGGGAGAGGGAAGCAGCCGAGAGTGTTGAAAGGGGGGACGCAGATGAAGCAGCAATTCTGATACAATCAGCTTGGCGCAAGAAGCAGGCCCAGCAGGAGCTGGTGCGCCTCAGGCAAGCCCAAGCTGAGGCTGCTGCCTCACAGGTCAGTCATGCAATTGAAGTAGTGTCTGCCCTCCGACATGGAATGCAGCTTTCTATACAGTTGACATACTGCATGCATATGCATGATAGCTGGTGCTGCATCTCATGCAGGCTTAAGGGAAGTCACAGGTTGTTTTGTGCCATGTGTAATAGAAGAGCTGGCGTTCTCATGAGCATGCTGACGTGTATTGCTTGTGGGGTAACACATAACATTGTAGGTTCTGTGCATCACATGTTGCACAAGAGTATCAACACCTCACCTACAGCAGACTGCTGTTCTGATCATCTGCCTCATCCAAATGAGCAGTATGTCAACTATGTCCTACAGGTGGTTTTAGGCATCTAGCCCTAAACCTGTGCATACATCCATCAAAAGCTGCTGCTTGATTCATACCATGTGCAAAGCAAGATCAAGCACTGCTGGCTAAGAGGCTCTGCAATCAGACACTTTAGGTTGGTCTGGATGTATGCCCTGTGAGGCCATGTGGTGACAACACTATCTGTGGGAAAGCCAGACAGACAGACAAGTTCACAGACGTCAAGAGAGACAGACTCAGGCTGGATTAGCCAGCCAGAAACTTGTGGGTGTCAGTGCAGCTTTTCAGGACCAATCAGGCACCGTCTTGCTGACAAATGCAGCAACTGTACTGGTCAACGGTCAGCAGGCACAGCATACACAGTTTTTCAGCAATTAGCCAGCAATACTGCTGCTGCAAACAATACATCCAGCAATTCTGCAGCATAGTCAGGCAGCAGCAGGTGTCACCAGATTGCAGGAAAGCTAGGTACAACACTACAGGCTGCAGACGTTAAATAGCTTCAATTGTAGCCTGAGCAAGGATGATGCCTTTGCAAGAACATGGCATCAGACAGTCAGCAGCAGCATCTTTACAGCCTCAAAGGGCATCCAATGTCATGGGCATGTCCTTGCAGCCTTGGCAGATCAGCACAAAATCAGTCAATCATGTGCCAGCTGCTCACAAACCTTGCCTGTTGATCAGAGCAGCAGTGGACTGGTCGCTTATCGCGTCGGGCTCATACAAGGCAATGTTCCAGCAGTAACAGCCATTTGAAACCCAAGCAGTACTTGACTTGGTGGCATCAAGTTGATGCAGCATGCCTGCTGAGCAGCAGTGGCAAGCTGGATCTGTAATCAAGGTTGATGGTCACTGAGAAATGTCACAGAGCAAAGCTTAGACAGAAGGTGCACAGGTCCAGCCAATTGGGTGCAATGACAGACTGAGCAACAAATTCCCCAGTTACAGTCATCCTCACAGCCAATGGGACTTCCGCACAGCAACTGTCCTGCGGCTGTGTTCAGCTATCGTCTTCATGCATTAAGCCTTTGATGGTTGGCATAAGGGCCAGGCGTTCTGCAACCTGAGACAGAATCTGTCAAAACAGCGCCTTTGCAGATTGAAATGTAGCCAGCCACTCACAGCATAGCCATCTTGTGACAAACGCACAAAGAGCAGTGTAGAGTGTCAGCTGTGCAGCCAGTACTATTGAGTCGCCCATGGTGAAGTGAAGAGCGCAGAGGTGCCTGTTGCAGAAGGCTAAAATACATCTAGCAGTGACAGACTGCTGTTGAGCGCAGGCAGCGCAGGAACGGCAGAACTCCCTCGTGTCCCCTGGTAGAGCACTTGTCAATAGAGGCACCATGAGGCGGCCCTCTACCAAACCCTTCAAGGGCCCTCAGCCCCCACAGGTCAGCTGCTGGCTCAAAGGATGTGATATCACCGCATTATTAGATTCTTGTGATTGCTATGCTCATGCCTTGCATTTCCATTCTTATCTTGTCGGGAGATTCTGTTTGCGCACATTTGGTGGTGATGCTGGCTGTAAGGACGTGTATGCACATGATGATTTCTGGCACTGTAGGCTGAGTCAGGCCTCAAGTCACCCAGACGAAAAAGCACAAGGACAAGCACAGGGCTGGTTGCTCCCAACAGCCCTTCTGCACGCAGTCCAACAAATGGTGTTGCCGCTGGGAAGGAGCGAACTTCCACCTCCCCACTCATGCCAAGTCTAGTAGCAGGCCAAGATGATGGCAGCAGAGGCAATCAGGGTCCATCACGTCAAACTTCCAACATCAAAAAGCCTGATAGCTTCCTCTCATGAGCGTCTTGTACAATGAGAAACGTACTTTTGTTTGTGTTGCACGAAAATTGTGTTGCACGAAAATTGTTAGCTCCTAACGGAATACATGCATGCTGAGTTTGTCACACGCCCGAAAGTGAGCTGAAAGCTGTTGATTAGACAGTTTGTCAATTGTGTGAAGAGGATGTGCATGAGCATGAGTTGATTGAGCATCCTCAGCTGACAAATCAACACATCATTGCTGATGCACAACGCCGCAGAAGGCCTTCTTCGGATTTACACAGTATGTACGGTCTGCTTTTGCAGCATTACAGTAGTGAAAGGGCTCGGTCTGTTGGGCAAGACAGGTCTTTCATGCATTGATGGAGTCAGTCGCTGTTTGCTATCAAAAATATGAAATGGTAAGTGCTGACACTGAACGACTGGTCCCACAGAATAAGCCAACGATACTTGGCAAAGCAGTCGACATGCACATGACTCACAAAGATTGAGTCTCTACTGAACACAATCAAGAGCCAGACTGACTGAACAAACTGCCATTTGCAGGCAGTCCATTTGTATACTCTTGAGTTGGCAGCTGTTGACCTTCTGCATCTAGTTGTGGTTGAATGCCAGCAAACATTGAGCTGTTAGTACTGAAGCCATTCCTGCTCTGAGGTGAACCAGCAAGATGATCCCCAAAAATACCGTTGCCTAGAGTTTGCCATTGCGTCTGCTGCTGCGCAGATTTGCCTTCAGCTGATACCCCAAACGGTGAGGTCTGGGATGCCAAGTCTTGACTGCCCTTGCCAGATGCATGCCCTGTCCTTGCGTACAAAGGACCTCTGCGCTTTCTGGGCACAAGAGGCTGTGAGAACCCAAGAGAACTCAGGGATTGCAACTGATTGGCTCCTGCAATAAACTTGCAAATTCACTTGCAGAAAAGTCTTTGACTGTCCATGGTACTCACATGACAACAAGATTGACAGTAAACTTCATCAGATCACAAATGCAAAGACTGCACCACTGATGGCATTCCTGCATTGGTATTGCTTTGTCATCAAGGCATGCATGTGCGGGGAGGTGTTTGGTCAGCAAAGCTCACCTGCAGCAGGAGCTGCCCAAAGGGCAGCACTGGCCGCAACCAGATCCACAGGGAACATGCCAGCTGTGCTGGACAGTCTGGAAGACACAGGCGGCATGGTGCTGCTATTGTTCACTAGCAGTTGAGAGGGCGAGGTGTTGTCTGCAGCCTGAGGATATCCCCACTGGTGAAATCCTGGGGCTGCATTGGCCCCACCCCACTGCAGACCCCCCCGCGCTCCAGGTGCCTCAATCCCAGGTCGGAGTTGCGCACTGGAGAGCAGATCGGCCGCTTGAGATTGGGTGGATGATGAGCTTGGTTGCATGGCAGGAAATGGACTGGACACTGTGGATCTGTCAGACTGACTTGCGAGGCCTGAGTTTGGCAGCTGTGATGGAAGCTGAGGCTTGCCTGCTGAGGCAAGTGAAGCTGCTGTAGCAAACCCTGGTGGTGGTTTGGGCACATGAGCTCCAGATTTTCCTTTGTTGATCTGTTCCCTCTGCCTCAGGAATGCTACCAGCTGCTTTGTGCCCTCTTCTATGCTGAGCTCACCACTGCCGACAGCAGACTGGACTTTCTGTAGCAGCGCAGCACCGTCTGGGTCTGCTTGCACAGAAGGTACTTGACTAGCAGTGAGAGGGGCGGGCAAGGTGACACGAACGCGGTCACTGGCTGATGAAGCAGCTGTTTCTTCTTGCTGCTGATCTGACTGATGGCTCTGCCATGCTGAGGTGAATTGATCTGTTTGATGTTGAGGCAGCTGGGAAGAGGTGGGAGTATGGGAAGTGGAAGGCTGAACCTGCCGTTGGCTGGCAGCTAAGGATGGCCATGCAGATGCACCATTTGTGGGAGACTGACTGGCCGGCGCAGTGCTCAAACTGCTGCCAGATCTGTCAGCAGAAGGCCCCCACAGAGGAGGCCATCCTGCTTGCAAACCATTTCCTTTGATGCCTGGAAGTTGACTCTGTGGGGTGGGAGCGTCAGCGCTCTGAGTAAGTGCGTGTTTGGCTGGGGTTGATGGCATGGGAGGAGCAGGATGTGTCACATCATTGCTGCTCTGCCTTGATGCAGGATCAAACGGTTCTTTTTGAGACCCATACTCTGTCCGGCAACCAGGACATAGGTTATTGCAGAAGAGCTCTATCTTTTTGTGACAAAAGACACAGACTTGATACCTGCAAACACCCAAAGTCTAACAACATGCAGAAGCCAGATCCATATTTCAATTTTCATCTAGCATGACCGCAAGAGCGCAGCATATGTCAGTTTGACCAACTTACCCACAGGGACAGGGGTAAAACTGCTGCTCGTCAGCATCAAGTGGTTCAATACATAAGGGGCAGACTTGAACCTGCACACGAACACACATGCCATCGTAACGTGTCTATCACCAAGGGTAGCTTCCGTGCACATGCCTGAGGTAGAGCAGAAGGGTGCTCCAAAACAGGCATACCTCTCCAGAAGACTCCTCCCCTGTGGATCTGATGTGTTGCCCCCTACCGCGCGCCATTTGCTTGAACGCAGCACACACGGCTGGGCTGTACCGCCAGCAAGCTTGGCTGAACAAGCGTGTCGCGTGATGCAAAGATCCACAAAACCTCACGGAACGCCGTGATCAGAGCGTAAACAGAAGAGCGGGCAATTGGTTGCAGAATGCCGCGGCTTATCGTATCGAAGGATTCAATAACAGCGCGCCGCGTCTAGCTCGACAATGCCAATAGTGGTAACCGCCTGGCGAGTTTTTCTTGAAACCCTGATCGGGATGCGATCAACGTGACTGAATCAATTTCTGGGACAGTTGTGTCCCTGTGAACAACACTGGCTCTGCTCCTCGTGTCTGCAAATGTGCTCTACGATCAAGCAGATCGCTTGTTGCGTCGCGACAGCCTCTATTTTATCCAGTTGTAGCATGCAGCAAAGCCCACTGGTGGAGACTCAAAGCTTGTCACTTGCCCACCGCCCTGATAGCAACCTCGACGCACTTGACCGAACTTCTCGCAAAAACGGACCTTCTTTTCAGGGTTTGAGGCTGCCCAATACCCAAACTGATAGCAACCAGGTAGATAAGTTGTTCACGTGCCGTTGAACCTGGAGCAAGCGTCTTAGTGCTCAGACCTATTTTTGTCACGACGCAGTGCCAGCAGAGCCATTCGAGACAAGCAGCCCAGGACGTGTGCTCCGCTCAGGATAGTCACTCAACATCCACGAGCCATCCGTGTGGGCAAGAGGTAGACTTCACCGTTCTGACCACTTTTCGTCGTCGAAGTACGCAACCCTAAGTGCTGACATCAGCCTCTTGGCACAGGTTGATATGGATACGAGCCCAACAACGCCTTCTGGCAGGGGCATTGCAGCATCAAGCGTCAGACCTCCAGATGCACCCCGCAAATCCAAGCAGAGTCGACCGCCAATACAGGTGACCTGCTTGGAAGCCTGTTGTGCAACCTGTAGTGATCAGACCTGCTGACTGGTCAGGCTGACGCCTGTGCTGATGGCCTGATTAATGATGCAGTTGTCTTCAAATGCGCCTGTGAGGAAACTGGACTTTGACAGCTTTAGGCTACAAGCAGCCAGTAACAGTGAACAAAGCTGTGACAGTCGACACAGCGGCCCTGGACGAGGTTGATGAGATTCAAAATTCAGGAGCACAAGATCGATGAAAAGTTGTTTGCAGGTTGTCAAGTTTGTGGTACAGTTGAATGACTGCTCAGAGTGTGTTGTGTTTTCCCGCATCAGTGTTGAGGTCTTGTGCACTCCCTGTAGACCATACTAGGTTGACCATCATGGTATGGCAACAATAAATTTCTTGACTGTACAAGTACAGGTATACTGAGGGTTGTTTGCATTGCTTTGGCTATATTCAGTTTTGAGGGTTGCTATTGCACATGAAGAGTATCTGTTTTCCTTTAGCAAGTCAGCTGCAGTCTGAACTCCAATTATACCAGGCATTATCATGGACACGCTTAGCTTTGCATTTTGTAGTGAGTGATAGTTTTGGTGAATTCTGATACCACACCAGCTTATCTCCTTTTTGGTGTCAAGCTACATTTCGACACTTAAATGATGTAGTATATTGATATGCGCAACATTTGAAAGCTGACACAACATCTTCAATGACAGGCGTCACTACTCAAGACACGTCATGCTCAATGTGTTCAGGGTCTTCAGCTGCAAGTGTAAATATTGACTATTTGATGTGGCTGACTATTTGATGTGCATGAACAAGTTGGCCCAGAACATGCCTGTATTTGTCAAAGAAACCACGCTGCAGGCAGCTGTGCCGAGCACAGCTGCAGAGCTGTTGAAATCTTATCCTAATTCGCCGTACACTTCGTTGCTGGTGACCAGCAGGGGGTACATCAGCTCCTTTGATCAACACTGCACGCGTCTCTCGTCAGGCCTGACAAGACTCAGATCAGCAAGAAACAGTGCTGCCAAGGATTTGGCTTTTGACGGAACACCCAATGGTCCTGGAGACCGTGACGTAGGTCCAGACTGTCAATCTGCGTGGAAAGGCAGCACAGGCTGAATCGTTAAATTATGACCCTCAGGAGTCCAATTCGACCATCAGTCTTCGGGACAGAGTCGTCTTCGCTGTTCAGTTGGCAGTCTCTTCTTGCCATTTGCAAGAGCAGGATAGGGAGACAGCAGTTCCTGTCATGGTCACCCTTGTGATTGATAACAGGTTGGGCTGCAGTGCCCAATACATTGACATGTGTCGGAAGTCGCCTTGCACTTGCCAGCTTACAAACCAAATATCCTGCGTGCTGTATGTAACATGCTCAAGCTTGGTGGAAAGCAGTTTACTACACCTGCAGGCCCGCTGCAGACCCTTCTGGGGCACTGTTGGCATATGCTGCGGCTTTGCTGCTGCCCAACAAAACTGAGTCTATTGAAGTGGCCTGTATGGCACCGCCTCGCCACTTGCCAGATGTGAAGCACTCTGATTGGGCTGTTACAAGGTTGGTTAAGACGATAGCACCTTAAGCTGAATACTCTCTGAGTTCAGCAGCCAGGGCAGGCACTGACATCAGACAGCTGTGTCCACCACTTGAATAAATGCCAAGTCATCGCTTGCATTTTTGACTAGAAATTCAGCCCAAGACTGCTGCCAGAGGCTGAACAAATTGGTCTATGCTTGCGGCAGTATACCAGACACACTATACGCAACATACCGGTCATTGAGCTCTGCAACAGGCAGTGGACTATTTGAAACAGTGACTGAAGTGCGTGTCCTGCAGACAACGGTATACAGACGTGCTGCCAGCAACAGCTACTGAAGGCCTCCTTTGCAGCTGCGACGGTGACCTGCTGGAAGGTTTCATCAGCAATTTGTTTATTGTGCAGCGTACTGACATGGGGCTGATGGTTCAAACAGCTGTTGATAGTGCACTTGCTGGCATCAAGCAGAGAGAGGTTCTTGATGCATGTCAGGCTCTGGGTATTCGCACCCAGCGCAAAGCTGCTGTGAAGCAAGAGCGGCATCTTTGGACCGAGGCATTTCTCACTAATGCAGTCAGGGGCCTTAGGCCCATCAGAACAATTACCTGTCCAGCTCAGAACGCACTCGGTTGGGATACCTGGGAAATTAAGTTCCCTGCGTATAATGAGGACAGTGTGTCTGCCAGAGTGCAGAGTTATATGCAGCAATGCTGTCAGGACTTGTTTCAACTGTGCACAGACTGATGTAACTTGCGCCTCTACTTTGTTACCAAGGTCATAGCTTGGCACATTTGAACTTGTTGCTGCTGAATATGGTACACATGATCTGCCCTGTAAGACTAGGACAGAGCACAGTGCAGCACAACATGGTGCCTGCGATCAGGCTCACTAGAGGATGCATCTTTTGTTACAATGAGGCTTCTGTGTACAAAATCTACTCACTGAGCCTTGCTACATACTGCACCACATGCGTCGGAAACACAGCAATATCCTAGCTGATGATGCAAGTATTCAAGTACGTCTGTTCACAGTCTCTTAGTGTGGGTGCTTGGGCCAAACTGATAAACTGTCAAGCAACAAAACAGGGTGATGTGAATAGCATGATAACTGCTATGGACATCTACTCATAGGCTTATGATACCCTGGACCTGGCTGTCTTTCTATGCGCAACAACTTGCCATTACTCTGCAGGTCAACAGTTATTCAATATTCAGCCACAAAACCTGAACAGCAGACACAGCACAAAGCGGTACAAAGCAGTGACTTCACATGCAATTGAGGCAACAGAGGATCAGGAAAGGTGTCAGCTTCTCAGGTCTGTGTCTGCCAACTCCCATGTTGTACATCATCCCAACTCAGGAAGTCCAGTTGCATTCATTCGTTGAATTTGTTCAGATTCGTTTCAAAGTGTTGTCTGTTGCCATGGGAATATAGGGGAATCAGCACACACTGCGTCTTGGCACAGGTGTGTCATCATGGCGGGGGTCTGGTCTGACAGGTGTCTTGGATGGAGAAACACGCACTGGAGTGGATCCTGCAGATCAACATAACAATGTTGGCAGGCTGATGTGACCACAGTCACAGTCACAATGCTGCGCTTTACAAATGACATGCAAACCAGCAACACAAATGCTAGAATTTCTGGGTGTAGAGCAGTGGTAAAAAAAGCCCTTCACATCCATGAACCCTATGCCAGCTACTTGTCTGTTGCATGCACAAGCATGCTCTTTCCAGCACAAGCCTCAAGTGGAAAACAATAACCAAAGGGCGTACCAAGCAAGGCTCCACTGCAATTCAACGCTGCCCTGGCACTCTCAGCATTGGTGAACTCAACAAATGCTATGCGCGTAGGATGGTGGTAGTCCCCCAGGAGCCTGATCTTGGATACTGGGCCTGCAGCACAATGTCAGCAACCATCTTGGAGTCAAATCTTGCAGTCAGAGCCTGACAGTCAGGCAGTGGCATGACAAAGATGAGTCAGCTTTGATAAAGCACGTGTACTCTTATGTCTGACTTTTTGGTGACCTACCGCATAAAGTCTCAAAGAATGCTTGTACATCTGTGCGATCAACTTTCTTGTCAATGTTTGCTGCATACACTGTGCGGCCGCACAGTTCTCTTTCCTCCTCAGTGCGGGGCAAGTATTGGTTGTTGACAGGTACAATGGCTGTTTTGGATGGAAGAACTCTCAGAGGATATGTTCCCAAAACTGTCCCATTCCTGGTGAGTGCCTGAAAAAACAATTAGTTTAAGTTTCACACAATATCATGCAGTACAGCACTAACAAAGCTTGCTGTGCAGCTTACAATCTTGGCAGCTGATTCTTCAAGGAACTCGATGAAAGCAAATCTCATAGCAGAGTTGGGGTCACCACAAACACGGCAGTCCACCACTCGGCCACACTCCTGAAATAGGTTGGCCAACTGTTCTTCTGTGACCTGCAAAGATGCAGCAAGATGATTTCAAATACGGTCAGCTGTGTGATGAGCCTTATGAGTTAGGTCATGAGTGAATTAGGTCACCTGCTGATCAATGTCACAGATGTAGATTGTCCGTCTGACCTTGTCCCCCAAGCTTTTCTGAGCCGCTTGCCTCTTGCTGGTGCTCTTGATACTGCTTCTAGCTGAGTGTACAGGTATAGCAGCACTTTGCTGGTGATATGAAGTATGCCCTGTTTGAACTGCAATGCCCTGCAGCAGGGTAACAAGGCTTGTTTATACGATGATCATTGGTTTGAGCCGGAACAACAGGTCTTGTATGTGTGTTGCTCGGTGTTGACCCGCGGTTCGAACATTGCATAGCGCGTGCGAGGGCTATACTCCTTACCTCGTCAAGGTTACGTGCGTAGCCCTGCTGATGTAGTCCTCCCCGGCCTCGAGCAGGAGCAAGATAGCTGGAGGCCATAGCTCTGATGCGTAAAGCTTGAAGCCGTTGGCTCAATGCAGCTGCGCACGCATGTATCGACGTCAGGTTGCCGGCAGTCTGAGCTATTAGCTTCTAGTTGCTAGTTGCTGTTGTAAATTACGACTAAAATGATTATTGCTTGCCTGTGTCAAGCATCTCGGCCTCGCGCTGATAGCTGCTTGCATACGCTGAAGGGCTGGCCCGTATTGTGCCTTGCCAAGATTCTCCTGGCCAAAACAGACAGTGGAGATAAGCCTCAACAGTCCGTTGCATCACTGCAGCTGTGCAGACCATGGCGCTTACCAAAAGCTGAGAGTGGAAGGTGAGGCTGCTCGACATGACTGAAAGTTCCTGAATGAAGAAACTCGTCTAGTTGCAACACAGTAACCGAGCATCAAGGTCTTATTCGTACATAGTTGGTTTCCAAGGTAAGCAATGTGTATCGTGAGCAGCCGGAAATATCGCCTAGCGCTCACCTACTGCTTCGGTGGGAGCTACGCCAAAGGTGTTTCCATTAAGTCTAGCATACAACTTGCTGACGGCTTGCGCTTGCCTGTGCGCAAGGTCAAACTCAACCTCCGACGTTGGAATCCTGAGATCGTTGCAGGACAACGGACTGGTGCTGACTTCAGCCGGGTAGCAAGCTTGCAACATTTTGATACTCCCGAAACGATGACCACTCTGATTCAAGCTTGTGCGATGATGCGCTGCGATGCGGTTCAACAAGTTCGCCACAGACAAGAGTGCAGTACTCCTTGTGCCCAAAGTACTGGCCAGTGCAAAACTACCAACAGGGGACAGGTCTGACTGTGGTTTCAAACCTGCTGACAGAAGATGTTGACGTGATCTGACTCATGTTGGTGAATTCCCCGCGAGGTAGTACCTGCTCTGACTAGGCCTTGCCGACATCTGCTGCGCAATTGCACAGACAGGTGATTAGCACCTCTGTAGGTCAAAGCAAGCGAAGCTTCCTTGTGTGATGTTTTCTTTGCAGCCGAGGCAATAAGCCATTGTCCATTCCTTTGTCACCTTTTTCATGCCATCATCAGTGCACGATGACTGTGCCTGGCTTCGCATGTCATACTTGCGTTCCTTGCATTGTTTTGTACTCCTTGCACATCAACTGCTGTGTTGAGGACGCACATGACATTCGATTGCAAATGCTGGGAGTCACAAATGTCCTCTCTGAGAAATGTGGACGAACTGCTTGATGCTTTATTCCTGTCATTGCATGCCGGCCCGTGCAGGAATTCGCGCGTTCTGACTCACGGACTTGGGCGCAATACACTCACGATGTCAAGCATTTTCGAGCACGTGATCAGCTTGATAAGCTAGGTACCAGCACGTGATCACGGGCTGACTGCTGAGCACACAGGAATAATTACATCAGCTCGTTCGATCTGCAAGGAATCTGATCGTTGCATAGACGTTTCTGAAGTTTGAAGCGTCAGGGTCAGATATACTCTGCTTGTTGGGGCCATCTAGCCCAATTTCACCAAATTGGCTCACCATGAAACCGAGAGCCTGCACACATGCACAACACACTTGCTCACAGCCAGAGTGCCATTAGGGTGAGCTTGTACCGAGGCGCTGCAAGAACACTCCCAGCCAATGGGCAGCAATGCCAGAAGCTGAAGCATCTGCAACACATAAACGCACTAATTTGCTTTAGCAAGTGTCCTGGACACCTCAGCAGCACTGGTCATCGGTCAGCAGGGGTGCTGCATACTGCAAGCTCAACCACATGCAGTTGACAATGGCCATGCGCATTTCAGCAAACATTCAGCCTACCTTGGACAAAGCCTGCAAAGCTGCCTGTGGGGTTGGGCCGGCACTTTGTACCCCTAGACAGCAGCTAGACATGCTGTCCATGAAGTTCAGAACCAGACCTTGCCTTCCCATCATATCAAACCCCAGCCCTGCCAATCGGCATTTCTGCAGGAACTGTGCTGACCGCCGCTTGTGCATGCCACTGTGACACAGCAGATCAATGGCTGCATAGTACCTTGGCTGAAGCTGCACTTCCTGCTGCATGACGTCTGACTCAGACTGCTGCCATGCAGCTGTGGAGCCACCCACCGTCTCTGCCTCTGTCTGCTCATGCACTTGTACAGTACTACTGGAAGTGAGGGGCCTAGATTGAGGCTGACTAACGGCAACGTTGTCAGGAGACTCAGCACCAGCTGCATGTGCAGCCTTAGCATGAACTTGTGTATGGTCACTCTCAGGAAGCTGACTGGACTGCCTAGCAACCGGCAGATCAGCACCAGCATCTGAATTTTCTACCCTGAGCTCCGCCACAGCTGCATTTGCTGTGATGTGCAATGGACCTGTTGCATCAGATGGACTTGACTGCACCGCGACTGCATCCGCAGCCATACGTCTTGTGCTTTGCTGCTGGGCACCCTCAAACTGACCAGGTACATCAGGAGGTACTTGTTCATCACCGCCTGTAGCTGCTGCACCATTTGATGCACTGAGGTCCATTTGCATGCACCCATCAAGATTGCCCTGCTCAAACTCAGCAGTGCTGCTTAATTGCTCAGCTGATGTCCCTGCTTCCGGCAGCGCAGGCGCAGCATCACAAAGCTTCCCTCCCTCTTGCTGGGTCCCGCGTTGAGGGTCACCACCACTTCTTATGGCCTCTGGCTGAGCTGCAGTCTGATCAGGCAACCCAGCAGGATCGGACATTTCTGGCATCCCTGGGACCCAGTAAGTCCCAGAGACAGGGTCAAACTGACCAGCAGCCAGGAAGTCAAACAGCTGGAAACTTGAAAGGCTGGCTGTTGGGCAGACATTCAGGTCGACTGCCCATAGACGCAGCCTGTCATCTTCCCTTGAAGCCACAAAGTCAACCTCCACGTGACCAATGATCTCTGCAAGCACATGCTAAGTCATCAGGCATGACAGCTCAGGAGTGACGAGCAATTGCTGGCCATCCAGCTGAAGCTTGGAAGCATGCAGCCTCCAGGAGACTTGTCATCCAGCGTCACATTCACCATTTGCTGGCAGCCATGAGTAGCGCACATAGCCTGAAATATGCCAAAGACACATTGTACGCAAGCCAGTGAGTTACTGACACCAGGCTGCATGAAGCCACATTGGGGCCATGCTTGTTATTGGTCACTTGTCAACTACCACATGGCAATGGTCAATCATTCCAAACTAACACGCGGTCGTGCCGACAAGTAAGACCAGTTGCTGCAGAAAGTCGCCAAGGATATTGAAACCAAGTATGTGCATCGCACAAAGGGGCCTTGTTCACAGGTCAAAGGGCCGATTTCAGCGGGCTGAAGGGCTTACTGGCATTGTAGCAGGCTGTGCCAACAGCAAGGGCAGCCTCTGTGAGGGGCACAGGGGGCACGCTTGACTGAGGAAAGGAGGAGCCTATGACTCTGTAGGGGGGACAGAACATCTGTTCGTGTGTGGAAATGAGGCGCACCCCTCCCAAGGGATCTATGAACAGGTTGACGCTTGGGGACCCAATCACACCTGTACGTGCAGCAACGTCAGCAAGGCTGCTGTCTGCTGACAAGATTCAGCTTTACAGGTGAGCATCTGACATGCCAACATTGCAGCATGTGTCATAATAGTACAGCAGCAATAAACAATGCAGTACACCTGTATGTCATGGCACAGCACAGCACAGCACAGCACAGCACAGCACAGCACAGCACAGCACAGCACAGCACAGTGCTGCAAGAGAGAAACGCAAAGCTGCAGCACAACACAGCTCAGCACATCAAGCAACAGGGAAATGGAGCAAAGCTGCAGCACAGCACAGCAAATGGTCCCTTTGGCAAAGCAGTCTGCAGGCATACCTGATGCGCAAGCCTCAATGACACCGCCTCTCTCTGCAAATGCTGCTGCAAAGTCTGACCAGGAGGGATAGGCTTCTGGGCCTGCCACTACAACCACCTTCTGAATGGCCTTTGCCAGGTGATGAGTGACCTGGTACAGGCACAGATCCAGGGCATCCTTGCCAGCAGCTGCCTGATCAGCTTCCAGGTGCACCTCTGCATGATACTCATTTTGGATTGTAAATGATGATATACTGACTTTGACAATCCAAATGACCATAAAAGAACTACAATCAATAGTTACCACTGCCCAGCAGCTTTGGCCCAAGTTGGCCCAGTGAGTCATCACTCATTCAGTGCTTTGTAAAGCGACAAGGATGCATGGCACTAGACGCCATCCATCGTGCAATTGTTACATGGTGTACTACGGTGCCTTTGCCATGAAAGGCTCAGGCCAAGAAGCAGCAGATGGGCTCGAGATTCACTGCTTACTGCAGAATGCCAATGTTTTCAAGCACATGGCATTTGTTGGGTGGCTTCAGAGATGGCAGCTGTCTGATAAACACCATTGCCATGCTTCCTAGCGGGTCAGCATACCATGCAACAGCAGAATGCAGGTTGGGTGACCACGTGATAATAGTAACAGCACGCAACAACGGTGATGGCAGCATCAGTAATGGCAAACGCACTGCTTGGAAGCCTGTTGCATGTTATGACTGGCAGCACATAAGTATGACAGTGTACCTGGCAATCTGTCGAGTGTTGTTGCATACAGCTGCAGGGCTGTAGCAACTGCAGACACAGCAGCCACGTCCAAGTAGGCATGACCCCGCCCCAAATGCTCATCATCAATCTTCATCAACCACCGCAGCACACCGCTGTGCTGTACAATCAGCTGAGCCAGCGACTGCATTGCATAACAGCAGAGGAAGATGGCCGCCGGGTTTGTGATGCTAAGCATGTTGGCCAAAAAAGAGTATGCAACCTGACCAGCTGTCAGAACACAAACAGACTGAGACTGAGAACTGTGTCCAAGGACAACACCTGCTGTACTACGCAGCTGTGACTATGCAGGAAGGGCAGGTCTGTATTGTAAACCTGCTAACCTCAGAAAGACGGCGCACAGAATGCAGAGTCATGTCACCATAGGCATTTGACACTGCCATGTGCTTCAGTAATGTTTACGTGACTGCTTCTGTCTCAAGCCTGATAGCAGGGCCCTCAGAGCCAGAGCAATGCATACATTTAGTACATTGAAAAATCCATGTTAAACATCTTGCTAGTGTTCCCTAGACAAAAAGCAACATGAGCAGAAGCACAGCGAGTGGTGCTTTACAATCCCAGCCAAAGCCACACAGACACACACACACAGACACAATCCCAGCCAAAGCCACAGACACAGACACACACACACACAGACACACAGACACACACACAACCACACAACTGACCTTGATGATGAGCTTATCTTCCCTTTGCGGTTTGTGTGCATGGACTCCTGACACAGAGACATCCTTGGCTGGTGGCTGAACCTCTGTGGTGATCAGGTGGCCTGTGACAGGGTGGATGGTGTACCTGACCCCTCCTTCTGTCAGGGGTCCCCCCGGCCCCATGCTGTCCAGATCACCTGTACAGATTCGCAGCAGGGGTATGAGTCAAGAAGGATGCGCCGTTTGTGCATGTGCAGTACAGAGCTGCTGCAGTGTGCAAAGCCTGGTGAAGATGGCGTCAGCAGGAGAAGCTTGAGCTTTGTCGGCTTGATGAACTGGCCCTCTGCATCACCCACCACGTGATGATGCTGTCAGCAATTGTCTGTCAGGTAGTCTGCAAGAGTGAAGCAAAAGTTGCCTGGATTGAAAGTTTGAAGCATACCTGCAACACAATAAACTGAAATGCTCGACTAGACTGCTCTGCATACGCTGAAACGATGCTCAGCTGACGAGGTGTGATGAAGACTACTCATGCAAGACAAGCAATGTACCCAGCAAGCCAATTCAGGCAATTGAAGGCAGTGCACAAAGAAACATGTGTTTTATGCTGTGACACAGGTTTGAGTGAAGCAAAGTGAAGACTCTGGGCAGGGAAAGGCAGGTAATGAAAGTGAAGGAGGTGGAGGCTGGGGTGTGAGGGGGGGGGGGGAGGGGTGGGAAGTGGAGAGGGACTGACCAAAAGCTTGGGCTGGGCCAGGTGGGCGCGGGTCCAGCTCCACTCCTGGTGCCACATTCACCTTGGCGCTTCTGAACAGCTGCTTGGCGCCAGATTTGAGGCTGAAATGGCGGGCTATGCTGGGGTGTGGCGCCAACAGAGGCAATCCCAGCTTGACAGCCAGATCCACCTGTAAATGACGCATCACACAGTCTGTCCGTCCGTCTGTCTGGCTGTCTGTTTGTCTGAGATGAGGGACTACTCATCTGCACAGCAGCTGATTCGCAGGCTGTTTGCCTACAGCCCGCCACATGCACAATGAAAGCATGCCATACTTGCTGCAAGTATTGTTTGCAGGCTGAATAACTGGTAGCAGGGAGCTTGGGCTGGGCGTGAAAGCAAACAATTATGGGCTGACAGGCCTAGGCCCTTTTGCACCACAACCAAACGCAAGCCTAGCTGAATCTCAGCAAGTAATTGAGGCACTGTGCACCATTCAGTGCGTTGTCGCTTCCTTGCCTTGTACAGCAACAGCAATGCGTCGTCACTTCCTCGCCTTGTATAGCACCAGGAATGCTGAATTCAGGCCGGCAGCTGCTTTGCTTGATGTGAAGACCAAACAGACACAACCTGGTTGGAGCACTGACCTCTTCCCCACCCAGAGTGCCTGGCACAATGTAGCCTGGTCGGTTCTTGCAGTACAGCTGGATGCGCGTGAGGGCTCGAGGGCTGGCCAGCAGCTTGGCAGTCAGGCTCATGTGAGCAGGCAGGCGGCCGCAGTTCTCAGGAATCACCATTCGGCAGCGCACTGCCAACTTGTCCACAGCACACACCTCCAACAGCTTCCTCCAGTAGGTCTCTACCTCCTGTGTTGAGCGTCATCGAATTTAGCACAAAAAAACAACTGCCTGAAAGGTGGTCTGGCAGCGCCACTGCTCTCAACTCCATTGCACGCACGCACGCACGCACGCACGCACGCACACACTCACACACACACACAATGCACTGACCTTAATAAAGCTTGCTCATCAGCTTTGTACACAGGCCTTTGATTGTACTGCACACAGGGCAAGCTGAGCATAGCAAACCAAGGACTGAGTGATCACCTGGGATGGTAAGTGACTGCAAGCAGACCTCAAGTCTTTCTGCAGGCTGGGCGCCAAACAAGGCTGCAGGAGAATCACACACCCCAAATGCCACAACACTTACAGGTTCCAAACCTCCCTTCAGTGACTCTGTTTCAAGACCTGAGTAATGATGATCGCTCGGGCTGACTTGCAGAACACCAGTCAGAATGCCGCCACATGATCCGAGGTGATCTTGCAAGTTGCCTGACATCATCAGATTGAGTGGGAAACTAAGCTGAGAAACATACAGCCAAGGTGATCTTGCCGGTGGCAAGTCAAGAGGCTGACCAAGGCCTGAGCCAAGCTTGGGCCCAACATGGGATCACCTCAGCTTCTCTATATCGGATCTCAGGGTTATGGGGTTTAGGGTTATTCAGGGTTTAGGGTAAAAACTGTATTTAGGGCCTAAACCCTAACAGCAGCATCTTTTCTTTGCATTTTTGTCTCAAGGGGTTTTTCTTTTCTTTGCTCAAGGGGCTGACCTCAGGCAGGTTGAAGGGTGCTACATACAGCACTTCCACGAGTGGGTCTGCCAGGTCACACAGCCGAGCCATCTGGCTGTTCTCCCGCAGCTGGGGCTTGGAAAGGCCCTGCCTCTGCCCCTCTGTCAGCCCCAGGGAGGGCAGGTGAATCACCACATGCTTCCTCTCATGTATGCTGCTCCAGTTCCTGCCATACCATCAGCTGCTGCTGGCATGCTTGCTAAACGCCTGAAGTGCCACTGCTTGGGATATTCAAACGCTATTGTGTACATATTACCGTTGGATCAGCTGAACATCGTTTGTCAATGTCGTGAGGCAGTTTGATGTTGCGGCTACTCCTTGACTTGTGTCCTATTAGCAAAGCCCACAGTGAGGTACTGGTGTTGATTTAGTCGTGATTGGCCTAGTGTACAAGGCATACCCCAATGGTTGCCGGCATAAATCTACGTTCCTGCCAAGGCTAAGGCCCTACCCCATGAGGGGCCATCGGCTCTTGTGTTACACTATGTGGCACTGGTGTTTCAAGTCTCATGATCATTGCCCTGCAGCAGGGTTGATTGTGCACTGCTAAAGTGACCAGTCTCGCTCTGTCGCTCAGCAGCATGGCAGGAAACTTGACTCGTGACCAAGCAATGTGCTGTAGGCATGCTCCCCCAACAGTGCTCAAGCGTTCCGGCAAACGAAATTTGAAATTCATCCTGTAAACAGTCACCATTGTTCACAACAACGGGGGGG
>JAABUP010001259.1_pt1 | contig 53373 bp, 48 predicted proteins | sample 5559201 | NCBI WGS metagenome assembly JAABUP01 (sample SAMN10711887, study PRJNA513373) | rock metagenome | isolation source: Antarctica rocks | place: Antarctica | reverse complement strand
TCGCGTGGCTGGGCAACTGCCGCCGTCTGCTGGTGCGATGGGAGCGTCATGTGGAGGTCTACCGTGCGTTCTTCACCTTTGCCGTCATGCTTCTCTGCATCAACAATGTTTTGAAATAACCTCTAGTAAATGCTCCATGTCTGCATACGGCTGCGGGTAATCCTTGCCACTGGAAAGGGTGTAAACAAACTTCTGCTCCCTGACAATGACGGTGAAGGGCTTTCTTGAATATCCCGTCGTGTAGAAAGTACGCCCAGTGTGGGAATTGATAAACGTGATAACGTTACTTAGGCTTACAGGCATTTTGTCACTCCTTGTTTGTGTTATCCTATGGTGAAAATGTCGTTGACTGGAACGTGAAGTTTTGGCAAAATGGACGCAATCAAGATTTCATCAGCCTTATAGACCGCAGCCTGCTCCCAACCCGAGTAGGTTGGCCGTAGTGTGGTTATTGCACTCTCTTCAGGCCGAACTATCCAGCATTCTTGAACGCCGATGGCAGTGTAGTCCCGCAACTTGGTGTCCAATGCCAGTTCACGTTCGGTTGACGAAAGGATCTCAACGACCAGTTCAGGTGCGAAGGACAAAGGCTCGCCGTCTTTGTGTGACTGCAATCCTGCCTTGCTGACAAGCATCACGTCTGGCTGCCGTGTGCAAAACGGCTCCCAAGAGATCAGCACGTCGAACAGTGAAAACAGGGTTGCATACCCTGCTTGACGCCCATAATCGTTGAACGCTGACAGGATGTTGCCTAGAATGTCTTGATGACGCAAACTTGGCGGGACGGAAAATACGCGGACGCCATTGACGATGTCATACCGCCGTTTGACCGGCTCCTCCGCCATATATTGCTCGAAGGTGATCGGCTGTGGCGGGTAGATCACGGGGCCGATCACCATTCGCTGCCTCCTCTCAGTTCTTCTCCCACTTGCGGATGTCTACCAAATGACCTTCGATGGCGGCGGCGGCGGCCATCTGGGGGCTGACCAGGTGGGTCCGCCCGCCCTTCCCCTGGCGGCCCTCGAAGTTGCGGTTGGACGTGGACGCGCACCGCTCGCCGGGCTGCAAGATGTCCGGGTTCATCCCCAGGCACATGGAGCAGCCCGCCTCGCGCCACTCGAAGCCGGCGTCCTTGAACACCACGTCCAGGCCCTCGGCCTCGGCCTGGCGCTTGACCTGCTCGGAGCCGGGGACGCACAGCGCGCGCAGGCCGGCCCGGACCGTGTGGCCCCGGAGGACGGCGGCGGCGGCCCGCAGGTCCTCGATGCGGCCGTTGGTGCACGAGCCGATGAAGACCGTGTCCAGCGCGATGCCGTCCAGCGGGACGCCGGCGTCCAGGCCCATGTATTCCAAAGCCCGCTCGGTCGCGCGGCGGTCCGCGCCGTCGGCGAAGTCGCCGGGGGAAGGGACGCGGGCGGTGATCGGGGCGACCATGCCGGGGCTGGTGCCCCACGAGACGTAGGGGGCGATCTGCGCGGCGTCGAGCGTGACCAATGTGTCGTACTCGGCCCCCGCGTCGGTCGCCGTCTGCCGCCATGCGGACACGGCGGCCTCCCAGTCGGCCCCGCGGGGCGCGAACGGCTTGCCCTGGATGTAGGCGAATGTCTTCTCATCGGGCGCGATCATGCCGGCCCGCGCGCCCGCCTCGATGCTCATGTTGCAGACCGTCATGCGGCCCTCCATCGAGAGGGCGCGGATGGCCTCGCCGGTGTACTCGACGGCATAACCCGTCGCGCCGTCCGTCCCGATCTTGCCGATGATGGCGAGGATGATGTCTTTGGCCGTCACGCCCGGCCCCAATTGGCCGTCGATGCGGATCTCCATGGTCTTTGGCCGCGACTGGGGCAGGCACTGGGTCGCCAGCACGTGCTCGACCTCGCTCGTCCCGATGCCGAATGCCAGCGCGCCGAACGCGCCGTGGGTGGACGTGTGGCTGTCGCCGCAGACGATGGTCATGCCGGGCTGGGTCAGCCCCAGCTCCGGCCCGATGACGTGGACGATGCCCTGGTGGTCGGAGTGCAGGTCGTAGAGCGTAACGCCGAACTCGCGGCAGTTCTCGGCCAGCGTGTCCATCTGCCGACGCGAGACCTGGTCCACGATGGGCAGCGACCGGCTGGTGGTGGGGACGTTGTGGTCCATCGTGGCGACGGTCAGGGCGGGGCGGCGGACGCCGCGCCCGGTCAGGCGCAGGCCCTCGAACGCCTGCGGCGAGGTGACTTCGTGGACCAGGTGTAGGTCCACGTACAGCAGGGAAGGCTGTCCCGCCTCGGCGCGGACGACGTGGGCCTCCCAGATCTTCTCGAACATGGTCAGGGGCATGGGTTTCTCCTAGAAAATCACCGTTTGATCTACGCGCATCACGAACATCTTGCTTTTCGAGCCGCTGCGCTTGAGCGCGTCGCTGAAGGCGGCGGGTGTGCCGGTCAGCAGCGGGAACGTGCCGTAGTGAATGGGAATCACGACGGTGGGGTTGACCATCCTCACCGCGTCGGCGGCGCGGGCCGGCCCCATCGTGTAGTGGTCTCCGATGCAGCACAGCATCACGTCAACCTTGTGCGTGCGCGAGATCAGGGCCATGTCCGAGAACTCGTCCGTGTCGCCCGTATCATAGAAGGTCGGGCCGCCCGCGACCGTGATCAAAAAGCCGCCGGGGTTGCCGCCGAAGTGCGGGTCCGTGTCCGGGCTGCCGGGCGGGGGCATGACGTTCGAGCTGTGGACGGCGGGGATGAACGTCACCAGGACCTCGCCGCCGAGCAGCGAGACCTGGCCGCCGAAGTTGCCCTGGGTGTCCATGCCGGCCTGGTCCTTGGGGTAGCCGGCGTAGGCGACCAGGGCCGAGCCGAGGTCAGCGGTGCAGACCAGCTTCGCGCCCGTGCGCTTGGCGAGGGCGACCGAGTCGCCGACGTGGTCGAAGTGGCCGTGGGTGATCAAGATCAGATCGGCCCGCGTGATGCCCGCAAGGTCGGCGGCACCGTTTTTGTTGGCCGGGTTGGTGATCCAGGGGTCGAGCAGCAGGACCTTGCCGCTGGGCGTGGTCAGCTTGAAGGCCGAGTGGCCGTACCAGGTGAGCTGCGTCCCCGCCGCCTGGGCCGCCGCCGAGGCCCAGAGGGCCAGAAAGACGGCCAGGGCCAGAAATCGTGCCAGGGATGGCACTATGGGTCGCGTGTGCATCGTGTGTCCTTCTATTTCCTAGTTCTCTGCGTTTCCCCGTCATTGTACCCGGTCAGGGCTTGTCGGCTCTGAGCAGAACCCGCTGCCAGGTAAACACGGTCTCGCCGTCCGGCTGTGTCCCGATGTGGAACGCCCGCCGGGCGCTCTGGGAGGCCTGGGCGAAGCGCCTTCGCACTTCCTCAGACTGGGCCGGGGTGCAGCCGGCCTTGACGATCCAGTCGGACAGCGGGATGGTGATGCCGCCCCCGCCGCTCCCGCACTCGGCCACCGCCAGCCCCGCCGCCCCCGTCATGGCATCCCACTCGCGCGGCGCATGGTTGCGGACGTGCGACGGGTCGCGCACGGCCTCCACGCCGTTCTGCCACTCCGCAGCCTCGGCGTCGCCGTCGGGGACCGTCGTGTCTACGAGAAGCAACCGCCCGCCCGGTCTTAACACGCGCGCCGCCTCGCGCAAGAACTTCGGGACATCCAGAAAGTGGTGCGGCGCGATGCGGCAGGTGACGATGTCGAACGCCGAGTCGGTGAAGGGCAGCGCCTCAGCGGCCCCTTCCTGAAACGTGGCATTGTTCAGACCTTGTTCATCCGCCCGCTGACGCGCTTGCGCCAGCATTCCCGGAGACACGTCCAGCCCGATGACCGAGCGGACGTGCGGCGCAAAGGCAAGCGCGGTGAATCCCGTCCCCGTCGCCACGTCCAGCACGGCGTCCGTGGAGCGCGGCACCGCGCTTTCCAGCATCCAGGCCAGCGTTTCTTCGCTCCAGGTGCTCCACTGCACGTCGTAATGGGCGGCCTGGTTGTCGAACTGCTCTTTCGCCGAACGGGCGGGCATTGTGGTCATGGCTGGCTTCCTCTCAGCAGCTATTATGTGTCATAATTTTGTGTGTGTCCAATATATCTTTACAGCGTGATTGATAGGCAAGGCTTATGGAACTGCGGCACCTGCGCTACTTCGTGATGGTGGCGGAAGAACTCCACTTCGGGCGGGCGGCCGCGCGGCTGTTCATCGCCCAGCCGCCCCTCAGCCAGCAGATACAGCAGCTGGAGCGTGAGCTGGGCGTCGTGCTCTTTGCCCGGACCAGCCGCCGCGTGTCGCTCACGGCGGCAGGTGAAGCATTATTGCCACGCGCCCGATCTATTTTGGACGCCGTGGGCGCGGCAGGGGAAGCGGCGCGGCGGGCCGGGCGCGGGGAGGAAGGCTGGCTCGGCATCGGCTTCGCCTCGTCCGCCACCTATGACCTGCTGCCGGAAATTCTGCGGGCGTTCCGGGAGTCCTATCCCAACGTCGCGCTGACGCTGCGCGAGATCAACGCCGCCGACCAGGCAGCCGCGCTGGGCGAGGGAACGATCCACGTCGGCTTCGCCCGGCCTTCCTCGGAGCGTGAGGGGTTGGTCGTCACCGCCCGCCTGCGCGAACCGTTCGTGCTGGCCGTGCCCGCCGGGCACCCGCTGGCGGGGCGGGGGGACATCGCGCTGGGAGAGATGGCAGGGGGAAACTGGATCGCGTTCCCGGAGCGGCCCGCCCCGAGCTACGGCGCGGTCGTCCGGGACGTCTTAAGCGGGGCAGGAGTCGCACCGCGCGTGGCCCAGGAAGCATTGGGCATCCCCACGGCCCTGACCCTGGTGGCGGCGGGCGTGGGCATCGCCCTGCTGCCTTCCTCGGTGCAAAGCTCGCCGCGCCGCGGCGTCGTCTACGTTCCCGTGCGCGAGCCGGCCCCGCGGACGGAGCTTGCCGTGGTCTCGCGGCAGAATGACCCCTCGCCGACGCTGGCGAACTTCCTGGGCATAGTGCAGGCCCACATCGCCCAGCGCGAGGCCGTGTGAAAGTGCCGCCGTCGAGTTGACATGCATGCGAGGCCCGTGCCATACTGGGACACGCATCTGAGCCGGGCGTCGTGCCCGGAACTGAAGTGCTGGGCTACTCGGAGAAAGTGCCTCCGGCACTGAAGACTGGTCTATAGAGCTGATCTTCAGCCCCGGAAGGGCTTTTCTTGCACTTGGGTAGCCCGGCACTTTCAGTGCCGGGCATGATGCCGCCTTCCCGCGTTGCCCCCCAGGAGTTTCCGCCTTTTGAGTCCCACGATTTCCCCCGAGACCGCGCTCGTCGTCCGCGAGCTTTCCGGCCCCGCTGACCACGCCGCCTGGAATGCCTTCGTGGGCCGCGTCCCCGAGGGTGACGTGCTCCAGTCGTGGGAATGGGGCGGCGTCAAGAGTCCCGACTGGACGCCGATTCGCCTGGGCCTGTACCGGGACGAGTCTCTGGTCGGTGGGGCCGCGCTGCTGCGGCGCAAGCTGCCGCTCGTCGGCCCTTTTTTTTATGCCCCGCGCGGGCCGCTGCTGGAAGACTGGGCCGACGAATCCGCCCTGGCCGCCCTGCTCGACGCCGTCCGCCGCCGCGCGTCTGATGATCATGCCGCGTTTCTCAAGATCGACCCTGCCGTTCCCATCGAGCGCGCCGACGTTTCGGCCCTGCTGGCCCGGCACGGGTTCGCCCCCCCGGGCTCGTTCGACGTGCAGGGCTTCGGCGGGACGCAGCCGCGCTGCGTGATGCAGCTTGATCTTGCCGGGCGCAGCGAGGCCGACCTGCTGGCGGCGTTCAAGCCGCAGACGCGGCGCAACATCAAGCTGGGGACCGAAAAGCACGGCGTCGAGGTCGTCACCGACGTCTCGCGCGACGATCTGCTGGTCTTCAACGAACTGATGCAGGTCACGGGCGCGCGCAACGGCTTCCGGCCCCGCCCATTATCATACTTCCAGACGCTGTGGGACAACCTGGTTCCCGCGGGCCTGGCGAAGCTGTTCTTGACGCGCTACGAGGGCCAGATATTGTCCGGGGCGCTGTGCTTCAAGATCGGCGACAAGGCCTGGTACGTCTACGGCGAGTCGTCGAACGAACACCGCAACGTCATGCCGAACTTCGCCATGCAGTGGGCCATGATCCGCTGGGCGCGCGAGGCCGGCTGCACCTGGTACGACTTCCGGGGCGTCAGCCCCCGCCGCCGCCAGGAGGGCGAAGAGGCCGCTGCCCTGGAGAAAGAGGACCACCTGCAAGGTCTGAACCGCTTCAAAGAGGGCTTTGGGACGCGCTACGTCGAGTACATCGGCGAGTTCGATCTGGTGTACAACAAGGCCGCGTACTGGGCCTACACCAAAGGCAAGCCCGCCGCCCAGAAGTGGGTGCGGCGATTGAAGGGGCGCTGACACACCCTGCAAAGTTGACAGCCTCGCGCCGACAATGGGGGCATGGTGGCTTCCCGAAATCGGCCTGTGCTGCTGGGCCTGCTTCTCCTCCTGGCCTGCGCCGCCGTCTTCGGCGAGACCGGGCGGCACGGGTTCGTGCGCTGGGACGATGAGATCAATGTCTATCAGAATCCGTATCTGAACCCGGTGACGTCCGCGCACCTGGCGCATTTCTGGCTCGGCACGGGGATGGGCCAGGGGGCCGACACCGTCTACCGGCCCGTCGTCTACACGGCCTATGCGCTCATCGCACGGGTGGCGCGGACCGCGCCCTATGCGACGGATTCGCAGATGGCGACGCTGGACGCGCGCCCGTTCCACGCGGCCAATCTCCTGCTCCACGCCCTGAACGTGCTGCTGGTCTTCGGCCTGCTGCGGCGTCTGATCCGGCAGGACTGGGCGGCGGGGGCGGGGGCGCTGCTGTTCGCGGTCCACCCGCTCCAGGTCGAATCGGTGGCCTGGGTGACGGGGCTGACCGATCTGCTGGGGGCGTTCTTCTCCTTGCTGGCCCTGGGAGAACATATCCGCTTTCGGGAGTCGGGGCGGCGGTATCACCGTGCGCTGGCGGCGCTCTGGTTCGTGCTGGCCCTGGGGTCCAACCCGTCCGCCGTGACCCTGCCGCTGGTCGCGCTGGCCGTGGATCACTGGCTCCTGGGGCGCGTATGGCGGGACGGCAGTGAGGCGCTGGCGTGGTGGGTGCCGCTCGCGGGGGCGGCTGTTTTGATCACCCGCCACGCCGAGCCGGTCACGGCCCTGGCCGTGACCGTGCCCTGGGCGGCGAGGCCGCTCATCGCCGGGGATGCGCTCGCCGTGGGGCTGGCGCATCTGGTTTGGCCTGTGTCCCTCGCCCTGGACTATGGCCGCAGCCCCCACGCGGTCCTGGGCAGCGGCTGGGCCTGGCTGACGAGCCTGGCACCGCTCGCGCCGGCCGCCCTGGTCTGGCGGAGCCGCCGCCCGTGGCTGAAGGCGGCGGCGGCGGTCTATGTCCTGGCCTTGCTGCCGTCTTTGGGGCTGATCCCGTTCCGGTTCCAGGCGTACTCGACGGTCGCGGACCGCTACTCTTACTTCGCCCTGCTGGGACCCGCGCTGGCCCTGGCCGGGACTCTGGCGTTTCTGCCCCGGCGTCTGCCTGCGCGTCCCCGACTGGCTCTGGGGACGGCCTGCGCCGGCGGCTTCCTGCTGCTGGGGCTGACCAGCGCGCTCCAGGTGACCTTCTGGCAGAACAGCTTCGCCCTGTTCGGCCACGCCGTCGAGGTCAACCCCCGGAGCTGGGTGTCGCACTTCAACCTCGGCACACTGCTGTCGGATTCGGGGCACGCCGGCGAGGCGGCTGGGGAGTACCGGCAGGTGCTGGGCCTCAAATCAGCCTACGCCCCGGCTTTCGCGGCCGAGGCGCAGCAGTGCCTGGCGACCGAACTCGACCGGGCCAAAGAACTCGACCAGGGGCGCAAGCCCCAAACGGCTTCACAAGAGGATTCGGATCATGCGTCGGATCATGCTTTTTGGGTACCGCGCCGCCCCGGCGTTGCTGTTTCTGTCCCTCCTGCCGCCCGCGCGCGCCGAGCGGAACCTCAGCCGCCCACCGGGCACGACGCGCTACGCGCCGATGGTCGCCCGGCTGCGCGGCCTGCTGGCCTATGACCGGGCACACGCGGGCCGGATGGCGCTCTCCAGCCTGGGCACATCGGTAAAGGGCCGCGCGCTTTGGATGGTCACGCTGCACGAAAAAGACGCCGAGCCGGGCAAAAAAATACTTTATCTCTGCCGGCAGCACGGGCACGAGCCGGCCTCCACCGAGGGCGCATTGGCCTTTGTCAACGCCCTGGTGCGCGCCGAGGTCGGGACGCCGCTGGCCGGGTACCTCGCGAAAGCAACGGTGTACGTCGTGCCGATGGCGAACCCGGACGGGGCCGAGGCGTTCCTGCGGCACAACGCCCACGACGCCGACATCAACCGGGACTGGCTGCGGCGGACACAGCCCGAGACGCGCGCCCTCTACGGCGCGCTGACGCGCCTGCGCCCTGACCTGATGACGGACCAGCACGAGCTTTACCCCAATGACACGCGCCCGGACTTCACCGAAACGGTGGGGCGGGGGAGCCGGGCAGCACCCGCCGTCATCGACTCCTGCGACGACGCGCAGGATGTCGTCGCAGGCGCGCTCTTGGCCGAGGGCTTTGCAACGGCGAGCCACCTGGTCACCGACACGCACCCCGCCCGGCTCGCCCACCGCTACGGGTCCGTCGTAGCGGGTGTGCCGACGATCCTGTTTGAGACGAACAGACTGGCCGGGCGCGGGCGGACGGTGGCGGCGCGGGCGGCCGCGCACGAGCAGTTCATGCTGACCATTCTCCGCGACGAGGCCGGTGACCGCGACGCCCTGCGGACCGAAGCCGAGACCTGGCGGCTCGCGCACCCGCGCCTGTCGCCGCTGCTGGCCTCGCGCCACACCCTGCCGCCGCGCCCCGTGTCTCCCACCCCTGCCTTCCCCGCCCCGCCCGCCGTGGGGAATGCCCCGCCCGCCTCACCGGGCACCGAGTAGCCGCCAATGCCGACTGACACCGAAGACGCCTGGATTGATGACGCTTGGATCACGGTCAGCCGGAGTGCCCTGCGGCACAACTACGCCGCCGTCCGGGGATTGGTGACCTCGGAGGCCGAACAGCCGCCGCAGGTGATCGCCGTCGTCAAGGCCAACGCCTTCGGGCACGGGGCGGTGGAAACGGCGCGCGTCTTCGAGGAAGCCGGTGCGGATTTCTTCGCCGTCACCACGCCCGCCGAGGCGTTGGAGCTGCGCGCGGGGGGCATCAGGGGGCGTATTCTGATGTTCCTGCCGCCGCTGCCGGGCCAGGCAGCGGCCCTGTGCGCGGCGGGCGTAGAAGTGACGGTCTGCGATGCGGCGGGCCTCGAGTCGCTCGGCGAGTCCGGAGCCGCCGTGCATCTCAAAGTGGACACGGGCATGGGCCGGCTGGGCGCGCTGCCCCCCCAAGTCGTCTCGCTCGCGCAGCGCATCAGCGCCACGCCCGGCCTGCGCCTGGCGGGCGTCTATACCCACTTCGCGCGGGCCTTGGAGCAGGACGAGGCCGCGACGCGCCGGCAGTTCGCCGCGTTCCAATCCGTCCTGGCTGACCTGGCGCGGGCGGGCATCAAGCCGGGCCTGCGCCACTGCGCCAACTCCGCCGCCCTGGTGCGCTTCCCCGAGATGCGGCTGGACGCCGTCCGGCCCGGCACGATCCTCTACGGGCAATATCCGTCCGGCGCGGTGCCGCGACTGCTCGATTTGTGGGAGACGTGGCGGATGCAGGCGCGCATCATTTCGGTCCGCGAGGTCCCTGCGGGGAGTCGCATCGGCTACGGCGGCGAGTGGATCGCCCGGCGGCCGTCCCGACTAGCCGTGCTGCCGGTCGGCTACGCCGACGGGTTCACCGTCGCCCCCAGCAGCGCAGCGGCGGGGTGGCGCGGCCTGAAGGCGCTGCTGCGGCCCACGAAGCCGACCGTGACGGTGCGGGGCGCACGTGCCTCCGTCGTAGGGCGGGTCGCGATGCAGATCTGCACGGTCGACGTCACGGACATCCCCGGCGTCTCGGTGGGCGACGTGGTGACGGTCCCGGCCCGGCGGATCACGGCCAGCGCCCGCCTGCCGCGCTTCTTCGGGGAAGAATTGTGATGCACCGCGCGCTTTTCACTCCCAAGACGCTGTTCGTCTCGCTCGTCCTCGCCCTGTATCTCGTCCTGTATCTAGGCCTCGCCGCGCGTTCGGGCGCGTCGGCGGGCGTGACGGGTTACGCGCCCATGGCCGCGCGGCTCCGGGCGGACGCCGCGCGCAGCCCGTGGCTGCGGCTGGCATCGGTCGGCAAGTCGGCGCGGGGGCAGCGCGACCTGTGGCTGGTCCGGGCCGCCGACCCCGCCGCCGACCAGGCCAAGACGCTCCGCATCCTGGTCCTGTGCCGGCAGCACGGGGACGAGCCGGCCTCGACCGAGGCGATCCTCGGCCTGGTTCACCGGCTGGCCGTCGGCGGCGACCCGTCCCTGCGGGCGTCGCTCGCCCGCGTCACGCTATACATGATGCCCATGGTCAACCCCGACGGGGCTGAGACGGGCACGCGCGCCAATGGCCTGGGGGCGGACTTGAACCGCGACTGGGGCGTGTTCCGCCAGCCCGAAACGCGGGCCGTCGCCGACGCGGCCCGGCGTCTCCATCCCCATCTGGTCATCGACGCCCACAACTGGGACGGCGATGACGAGTACGACGCCGACTGCCTGGAAGTGCCGCGCGAGTCGGCCACGCCCGAGGGCCGCGCGGGCCACGCCTTGCAGCAGGAGGCTCTGCGTACCCTGGCCGCCGACGGCTATCCGGTCCACCCGACCGCCTGGGGCGCGGACTCGGACCCGCGCCTGGCCCACCGCTGGTTCGCCCGTCGCGGCGTCCTGAGCGCCCTGGTCGAGACCCACGCCGGGCTGCCCACAGACCGGGCCGATTTCGAGCGGCGTCAGGGCATGTACGTGGCCCTGATCCACGGCCTGACCCGCGACTGGGCGGCGTCCCCCGCGGCCCGCAGGCGGGACCTCGGGACGTGGGAGGCCGATGCCTCCACGCCCGCTGGGGATGCTGCCCTGTTCCCGCCGCACCCCGTCCCCCACGTCCTCCACACCGCCTCCGCCCCGCGCCGCTCTTTCGCCGGGTGGTGGCTGTGGCCGCTCCTGTCCTTCGGCCTGGCGCTCTGGGCCAGTCGCGCGCCGAGCCGGGTGGAGGAGAAGGCCGAAAAGGCTGCCATCGGGACGGGCCGTGCGCCCGGCCGCTACCCCTCGACGGGCAAGAAGCGCGGCGCAGGCTCCTGCCGCTAATGCACCGGGCCGGGCTGCCTTTGTTCCTCTATTCCCCCTGACCCCGAACCCTCGTGAAGCCCCCGCACGATTACCGGCTCCAACCGAGTAGAATGTCGCTGACATCCGCCATTGGAGACTCACGCCCATGCCCGCTCCCCGCGCCCTGCCCGCCCGCGCCCTGCTTCTGCTGCCCCTCGCCGCCTTTGCACTGGGCCTGCGCCCGCTGCTGGCGCAGATCGAGGCCGTGACTCCCCACGGCCCCGCCCCCGCGCCGCCCGCCACGCGGGCGCAGGCCGACCGGCATTTCGCCGAGAAGTCCTACGCGCTGGCCCTGCCGGAGTATCAGAGCCTGCTGACGCGGACGCCGCAGGCCGCGCCGGACCGGACACTGATCGAGTACCGCATCGCCGTCGCGCTGGGCGCGGCGCAGCAGTGGGACGCGGCGTTCGCCGCCTGGGGTGCGTTTCTGGCCGCGCACGGACAGGTGCCGGTGTGGGCGGGGCGCGCGCACTACCAGCGCGCCCTGCTGCTCAACCTCGCCCCCCACCAGGGGTACAAGGTCGGCGCGCGGCTGTACCGGGGCAGCGACTACCCCCATGTGACGGGGGCGGAGAAGCCGGAGCAGGTCCAGCTCCAATCCGATGACCGGAAGGCCGCCTTGGCCGACTTCGAGGCCGCCGTTTCGGCTTACGAGCAGGCCACGCAGCCCGTCACCTTCACCGTGTTGCTCGGTCACGGCGAGGCCGGCAAAGGGCCGGTGTTTGTCCAGATTAAGGACCCCAAGAGCCGCTATGTCGAGCCTTCGCCCTCCACTCCGTTACCTCTCACCGTCTACGAGCGGGTCACGGTGCCGTCGGCGGCGGAGCAGACCGACTTGTGCTTCGACCTCGCCAAGTTCCTGCCCGGCGGGCAGCAGCGGTGGCAGTGGGGCGGGCAAGGGTGGGGGAGCGACGACGACTGGAAGCTGGCGAAGAAGACCGACTGGGCGATCCACCCCTCCCAGGCCTACGACCCGGCCTGGCCGCAGCCGAAGAAGGTGCTGTTCCTGCTGGCCCGCGCCGAAACGCTCAACCCCAACTCGTCCCACCCGCGCGTACTGGCCGAGATCGCCCGCGCGCTGTATGTCGCCCAGAACGCCGAGGGGTGGACGCGGCGCGAGTGGGTGCAGGCCCCCGGCAAGCCGGGCGAGTGGCGCGTCACGCAGACCGTGCCCTATGTGACGCTGGACCCGGCGGCGATTCTGGCGCGGGCTGCGGACACGTACCCGCACGACCCGCAGGCCCCGCAGATCGTGCTGATCCTGGCCCAGTGGGCGGAGCGAGGCGGCGACTCGGTCGCGGCCCTGAAGCTGTACCGGCTGCTGGCGTCCCGCTACCCGGCTTCCAAGTGGGCACCCGACGCCGGGCAGGCCATTGCCGAGATTTTGCGCCCGACCGTGGGCCTGAATACCGGCGGGCCGCAGCCCGCGGGCCGCCCGGCCACGCTCACGGTCAGCAGCCGGAACCTCCGGGCGGTCACGCTGCGCGCCTACAAGGTGCCATTGGAAACCGTTCTGACGCGGCCCGCCCGGCTGGCGGACATCCATCAGCTCACCGAGTTCAGCACCGACTTCGGCAACCTGGCAAACGCCGCCACACTGGGGCCGCTGGTGGCCCAGTGGACCAATCAGACGGGCGACACGGGCAAGCACCGGCTCTATGGCGTGTCCGCGACGACGCCGCTGTCCCAGCCGGGCGCTTATTTAGTCGTCGCGGACGGCGACGACGGCAAGGTCCGCGCGGGCGCGATGGTGCTGATCTCGGACCTGGCCGTGATGAAGAAGACCGACCGGGACAACGTGCTGTGCTTCGTTGCCGACGCCTCCTCGGGCCGCCCCGTGCCCGGCGCGGATGTCGTCGTGCGGCAGTTTTATTACGACAACCAGAGCCAGAAGAACACCGTTCGGAACACGCGCGGCGTGACCGGGCCGGACGGGACGCTGCTGGTCCCGACGGTGAAGGAGAACCAATCCAACGTCCAGACCGAGGCGTTCGCGTCCGCGCCGCAAGGCCGCTACGCGCTGACCGGGCAGGGCTACTGGTACGGGGGCGGCAGCGGGGACACGCGGGCGGAGATCAAGACCTACGCCTACACCGACCGGCCCGTCTACCGGCCCGGCCAGACCGTCTCGCTGCGCGCCCTGCTGGCCCGGCGCGAAGGCGGCACGAACTTCAAGCCGCTGGCGGTCGGCACCCCGGTCCATGTGTGGGTGTCGGGGCCGCGCGGCGGGTCGATCTATGACCAGACGCTGACGGCCTCGCGGTTCGGCTCGATCAACGGGTCGTTCGATCTGCCCGCCGGGGCCGCGCTGGGCGAGTACACGGTCAGCATTGACGTGCCCGGCCACAACGAGGTGATGGACGGCGGCAGCCGGTTCCGCGTCGAGGAATACAAGCGGCCCGAATATCTGGTCGCGGTCACGCCGTCCACGACGCAGGTGCGGTTCGGGGACAAGGTCACGGCGACGGTCAAGGCGACGTACTACGCCGGGCCGCCCGTGGCGGGTGCGAAAGTGTCCTACCACGTCTTCCGCAGCCCGTACTACCCTCAATATCGGTTTCCGCAGGCTTACGACTGGCTGTATCACGCAGACGAGGGCGGCTACGCCAACCAGAACGCCGACGCGGGCGAATTGGTCACGTCGGGCGAGGGTGTGACCGACACCCACGGGGCGCTGGCCGTGTCGTTCACGGCCCTCAAAGGGACGCGCGACTATGCAGGCGATTACGCCTACACGGTCAAGGCCGACGTGGTGGATTCGAGCCGCCGGCAGGTGGGCGGCGAGGGCATTCTGCACGTCACGCGCCAGGCGTTTTACGCTTATCTCAATGTCCCCCAGGGCTTTTATCAACTGAACGACAAGGCGCAGATCGAGCTGCGGACGCTGAACCCGGACGCGCAGCCCGTGTCCGTGTCGGGGACGCTGACGGCCTATCTCCAGACCTGCGACGGCCCCAAGCTGGTCGAAACCGCCGTCCACACCCAGGAGTTGACCACGGATGCGGACGGCAAGGCGCTGACCACCTGGCAGGCGTCCGAGAGCGGTCAGTACCGCTTGGAGTTCAAAGCCACGGACAAGTTCGAGCAGGTCGTCCTCGCCGGGGCCAGCGTCTGGATCACCGGCGGCGACCTGGGCCTGCGCCGGTTCCACGTCGGCGGCATCACGATCTTGACCGACAAGACGACTTACCAAGAGGGCGAGACGGCGCACCTGTTGATCGTGTCCGACCAGCCCGACAACTGGGTGCTGCTGACATCCGAGGCGGGCAGCGAGACGCTCTCGCGCGCCGTCGTCCACGTCGCGGGCAGGGCGCGCACCCTCGACGTGCCGATCACGCGGGCGGACGCCCCGAACTTCGCCTTCGGGGCGGTCGCGGTGCGCGACTACCAGTTCTTCCGCTGGCAGCAGGAGGTCTTCGTGCCGCCCGCCCGTCAGTTCCTGAACCTGGCCGTGACCAGCGACAAGGCCGAGTACAAGCCGGGCGACGTGGGCACGTTCCACGTCCGCGCCACCGATGCGGCGGGCCGTCCCGTCGCCTCCGAGGTGTCCCTGGCTGTGGTGGATTCGTCGGTCTACTACATCCAGAAAGAGTACGCGCCGGACATCCGATTGTTCTACTACGGCCAGCGCCGGGCGGTCAACATCAACGTAGACACGTCTGATTCGGGCCAACTTCAGGGTGCCTTCGAGTCAGACCTGCCCGTGACGCCTTTCACCGTCCACGGCATCCACATCGTCGAGATGGGCCGCCTGCCTGACGAGTGGCCGTACCCCTACTACGGCTACTACGGCAATTACACTGGGCGGCTGAAGAAATTCGGCGGCGGGTTCGGTGCTATCGGGGCTTTGTTCAGGAACCGTGGCGACGCGTCCTCGGTCGGGCAGGATGTCAGCACAGTCGTCGAGCAGCGTACTGTGTCGCTGAAGAACAACCTGTACCAGTCCACGGGCCTCGTGTTCGGACAGACCGCCGCGACGGCTGATTCTTCTCGCTATGTCCGCATCCGTGGCTCGGACGTCTCCTTTGGTGCCTTTGACATGGACGGCATCCAAATCCCACCCGGCGGGCGACGGCCTGCGCCGGCGCGTGTGCGGCGCGACTTCCGCGAGACGGCCTTCTGGACGCCCGCCGTCGTCACCAGCGCCGTAGACGGCACGGCGACGGTCACGGTCCACTTCCCGGACACGCTGACCACCTGGAAGGCAACGGCGCGCGGGCTGACCCCGGACGTCCGGGTCGGCGGGGGCGAGGCCTCGGCAACGACGAACAAGCACCTGCTGGTGCGGCTCGAATCGCCGCGCTTCTTCGTGCAGCGCGACCGCGTCACCCTGAGCGCCATCGTCCGCAACGACCTGGCGACGGCCAAAGCCGTGCGCGTCTCGCTGCAAACCAACGCGGACATCCTGCGGCCCGGCGGCTCCGACGCCGCCCTCATGCCAACGCAAACCGTCACCGTGCCCGCGCACGGCGAGAAGCGCGTGGACTGGGACACCCAGGTCGTCGGCGACGGGCAGGCGACGGTCCGCATGGTGGCGCAGACGGATGAAGAAAGCGATGCCGTGGAGCAGACGTTCCCCGCGCTGGCCTACGGCGTCCAGAAGTTCGTCACGGCGGCGGGCGTCCTGCAAAGCGATCAAAACCACGCCGACCTGACCGTGACGCTGCCGCACGACCGGCGCGCGGGCAGCGCGGCCCTGCTGGTGCAGATCAACCCGTCGCTCGCCGCCACGACGCTGGACGCCCTGCCGTACCTGGCCGACTACCCTTACGGCTGCGTCGAGCAGACCTTGAGCCGCTTCCTGCCCTCCGTCGTCGTCGCCAAGACGCTGAAAGACGCGGGCGTCAACCTGGACACGCTGCACGCGCGCGCCCTGGCCCTGGCCGCGCGCGAGCAGGCCGGGACGCCGTTCGGGCAGGCCCACGCGGCGGCTTTGACGGACGACCCGACGGGCTACTCCTACCCGAGCGGGACGCCGGGCGTGTTGAAGACGCCCGCGCTAGCCGGCGAACTGGGACACACGGACCGCTGGCGCGGCCCCGTCTTCAACCCCGCCGAGCTGCAAAGCATGGTGGACGACGGCCTGAGCCGGTTGGTCTCGATGCAGCGGGCTGACGGCGGCTGGGGCTGGTGGGGCGGCAGCGCGCAGTCCGACCCGTACATGTCCGCCTACGTGGTCTACGGCCTGGCGATGGCGCGGGCGGCGGGCGTCGCCGTGCCCGAAGGCGTCCTGGGGCGCGGCAACGCCTATCTCGCCGGGGACCTCAAGAACCGCGACGACGAGCGTGACCTGGCCGTCTGGGAGGCGTTCGCCCTGTCGCAGACGCCCCAGACGTTCCCCGCCTCGGGCCGGGCCGTCGTTCAGGTCGTCTATGGAGAGCGCGAGCGGCTGTCGCCCTATGGGCAAGCGCTGCTGGCCCTGACCCTGCACGGCCTGGGGCGCACGTCCAAGGCCGAGACGGTCTGCCGCAACCTGCGGAACACGGCCCGCATCGATGCCGAGAACGGCACGGCCTCCTGGGCACCCCCCCCGCAAGGCTGGTGGTACTGGTACAACGACGACGTCGAAACTGACGCCTGGGCGCTCAAGGCCTACACGGCCATCCTGCCCCACGACGACCTGACGCCGATGCTGGTCAAGTGGCTGGTGCAGAACCAGCACGGCTCGATCTGGCACTCCACCAAGGCCACGGCGATGGCGGTTTATGCCCTGACGGACTACATCAAGGCCAACAATGAGCTGGCCCCGGACTACACCGTCAAAGTGTCCCTGGGCGACAAGATCAGCCGGACGTTTACGGTCAACCGCGACAACGCCCTGCTCTTCGACAACCAGTTCCTGGTGCCCGACGCCCTGCTCGCCGATGGCCCGCAGACCGTCAGCGTCACCAAGACCGGCGCGGGGCGATTGTACTACTCCACCGCCGTGCAGTACATCACCACCGAAGAGAACATCGCCCATGTCGGGACCGAGATGAAAGTCCAGCGCCGCTACTACAGGCTGACGCCTAAGACCAAGAGCGTGGCCGACTACGCGGGCGGAGCGTTCAACGTCCTGGACTACACGCGCGCGGAGCTGGCCGATGGGGCGTCACTGAAGAGCGGCGACTTGATCGAGGTCGAGCTTGTTCTTGACAGCAAGAACGAGTACGACTACTGCTGCTTCGAGGACATGAAGCCCGCCGGGTGCGAGCCGCTGGCCCTGCGCTCGGGCGAATCCTACGGCGACGGCCTGTGCTCCGACATGGAGCTGCGCGACACCAAAACGGCCTTCTTCGTGGATCACCTGCCGCAGGGGACGCGCGTGCTGCGCTACCGCCTGCGCGCCGAAGTGCCGGGCGCGTTCCACGCCCTGCCGACCAACGGCTACGCCATGTACGCGCCCGAAGTCCGCGCCCTGTCGGACGGCTGGCACGTCAACGTCACCGACGCCGAGCGCTCGGCGTCCGCCCGCTGACCGGGCCGGGCCGTGTTGACGGAACAACAGCGGCGCGGGTACAATGATCGCGCCGTCAGGCTCCCTTGTTGTAGCGGTAGCAAGCCAGCTTTACACGCTGTGAGTGGCAGTTCAACTCTGTCAGGGAGCATCCGTCCACTCGCCTCTTGCGTTCGCCGGAAACCGCAGGTATAATGGTCTCGTTCGCCTGAGAACATGCCGCCTTAGCTCAGTTGGTAGAGCACTCGACTGAAAATTGAGGTGTCACTGGTTCAAGTCCGGTAGGCGGCATCTTTCCCACTTGCAGATAAGTCAGGAACGCGCCGAGAGCGGGAGGGAGGGCTATGCCCTCCCTTCTGCTGTTTGCGGGTTCTCACGGGGTTATCCGTCATGGCCTCTGAGCTACGTGCGTTTTCCATCATCGGCCATCGGGGCGCCCCGTTCCTCGTCCCCCCAGGCAACACGCTCGAATCGCTGCGCCGGGCCGTCGAGGCGGGCGCGCAGATGCTGGAAGTGGACGTGCGGCGGACGCGCGACGACGTGCTGATCCTGGATCACGAGAACGTGCATCTCCTTGACGGTGTGGAGGTGCCGCTGCGGGACCGCAGTTTTTCCCAGTGGCGGCAGCACGGGGGCGAGTGGGGCGCGACGCTGGCGACGCTGGATCAGGCGCTGGCGCTCGCCGCCGAAGCCGGCGTCGGGCTGATGCTGGACTTCAAGGAGCCGGGTACCGAGGTCATGGTCGCCCGCGCCGTCCGCCGCGCCGGCTTCCCCCTGGACGCATTGCTCGTGGCAGGGGCACCCGAGATCAGCCGGCGGATACTGCGCGGCCTGGACCCGCGCATCCCCCTGAGCCTGACCCTGGACCTGGACGAAGGCGGCGCGATTACACCGGCTTTGCTGCTCGAACTCGACACCGAGGCCGTGACCTGGCACCACCGGCTGCTGACGCCGCAGATTGTCGAAATCCTCCACCGGCGCGACAAGCTGGTCTACGCCTGGACCGTGGACCTGTCCGAGGACATACGCCGCATGCTGCACGTCTGCGGCGTGGACGGGGTCATCACAAACAGCCCGGACCTGCTCAAAAACATCTGCGGCTGATGCCCTTGACAGCCGCCCCGCTTTCGCAGTATAATCCGCCTGCGAACAATCGCAAGCGAAATGCCGACATGGCTCAGTGGTAGAGCAGCTGTTTCGTAAACAGCAGGTCCGCGGTTCGAATCCGCGTGTCGGCTTCTTCATACAATCTGTCCGTTGACCGTTCGCCTTGCTGCTTTCGCCTTGCTGCTATTGATACACAGCCGTCAGCAGAGAGGCAAGATGAGCACAGACAGCCTCCGCTTTTTTGCCTTCACCTGGGAGGAGGCATTCCACGAATTTCGCTTCCATCTCCGGGCCACCCCCATCGCCAGAATCTGCCGATTGTTACCTCCACTCTCCAGTCGCCCCTGGTACACTACGCATACTCGGCGTCGAGTTACAGGCCGGTCCTCTGCGACGATCTCATCGCTCCTGCTCCCCACGATGCCGTGTTTCCCACTCCGTGAAAACCCTTTTTGTTTGTGCAAGCTTTGTTTGTGCAAGCATTGAACCCGGCCCCGCTCTGTTGCGGCTGCCGATGGTTAACCCGTCAGGCGAGCAGCGTTTGAATGTCTTGCGCCATTTCTGCGCGGTGACTCTCGGCTCATGGGAACCCCGTTGACGTTTCATGAACCTCACATCGTGCGCGGGCCACTCTTAAACCCAGGTGAAGATGGACAGACTGTCTTTTATCCTGACGGCGCGCTGTTAGCTGATCCAGAAGGGCGGCTGCGCTTTGCCGGTGAGTGGCGGAAATTGGAGCCGGAGCTTGGGTCATCCGAAATACCCGTCCGTCAGGCCGACGGGATCATCACGCCGCCCTTTTTGGATTGCCACACGCATATCCCGCAGTACCCGATCCGGGGCCATTTCCTCGACGGGCTGCCCGAACACCTGATAGAAGGACGCTTGCTGGCCGGCCTGGCGCGCAATGTCTTTCCGCAGGAGGGGCGCTGCCGTGAAGAAGGATATGCGGCAGCCGTCGTGCGCGACTTCGCGGGAGCGACGCAGTCCCACGGCGTCGTCGGGGGCGCGGCCTACATGACGGTCCACGCCGGGGCCACCCGCGTCGCTCTGCAAGGACTCGGCCAGGACTGGTGCGTCGGACTGGTCTTGATGAATCAGAATTGCCCCGTCTCTTTGCGGACCGACGAGCCGGCTCTGGAAAGTGACACCTGCGCGCTCGCCGCCGAATTCGGCAGCCGCCTGATTTTGACTGACCGCTTTGCCGTCAGCGTGGACACGCCGCTGAGGCGGCGGGCCGTCGCCCTCTCCCTGCGACTGGGCCTGCGGATGCAGACGCATCTCAATGAGCAGCGCGCGGAAAAAGCCCTGGTCGAGAACGTGCTGTATCCCGGTTACCGGGGCTACACCGATGTTTACCGGGCGGACGGCCTGCTGGACCGAGCGCCGCTGCTGGCACACTGCGTTCAAATGCGGCCGGAGGAGTGGGAGATGCTCGCGCGGAACGGTGTCGCGGTCGCGCACTGTCCGACGTCGAACACGCTGCTCGGGTCCGGCACGATGCCCCTGGCCGAACTCAGACGGCACCGTATCCCTTATGCACTTTGCACGGACGTGGGTGCGTCGCCCACGCCCTCGATGCTGGCGGAGATGGCGCAGTTTCTGAAAGTGCATCGGGCTTCTCCTGCCCGTGCCACGCCGTCCGAAGCGCTATACCGGGCGACGCTCGCGCCCGCGCAGATATTGGGCCTGGATCGGGATACCGGCTCGTTCGAGATCGGCAAGCGGATGTCGTTTCTTGAGATCGCCTCCACGGGTGCCGATCTTGCCTCCAAGACGGCGAACGAAGTCATCTGGGCCGAGCTTCTGGAGCGGCCTTCGGTCGCCGGATTGGAAGACGATTTAGAAGAACTTGCAGTCAACGGTCTGGACCACGGCGAAACACTCCGCCGACTGAGTGAAGACGCCCGTAACACCGCCGATCTGTTAGACGCCAAAGTTTTGCGCGTCACAGTGGCGGGCGAGACCGTCTGGCAGCGCGAGCGGGAGAAAAGCTATTCTTAAAGAGCGAACGTTTTCTTAGCCTTGATCTCGGGCCGTTAGTGACGACGCAGTCTCTCCTTCCGCGGGTGATGATACGAAAGGACAGGTGACAAATGGTAGCGGAAACAGCGCCGGCGGTTTTGCCGGAATCCGGGATTGAGTTGCGCGGGATCGAGCGCGTTCCGCCTTCGGAGCGGCACGACGTGCGTATTTTCGACAATCTCACCATGTGGCTGTCGGCCAACCTGGTGCTCTCGACGGTCGCCCTGGGGACGCTTGCCGTCCCCGTCTTCCAGATGGGTTTCTGGGACAGTGCGCTTGCCATCGTGCTGTTCAACCTGCTCGGGGTGCTGCCGGTCGCATTCTTTGCCACGCTGGGGCCGAAGCTGGGGCTGCGGCAGATGACCATCTCGCGCTTCTCCTTCGGCATCGGCGGCGGCGCTCTCATGGGCCTCTTCAACGTCGCCGCCTGCATCGGCTGGTCTACCGTCAACGTGATCGTGGGTGCCCAGCTCATCACCGCTTTGAGCGGCGGTCACGTCCCCGCCTGGGCCGGCATCCTGCTGATTGCCGGATTGACCACGTTTGTCAGCCTTTACGGCTATACGTATGTCCACCGCTATGAGCGCATCGCCTGGGTTCCAATGGCGGTCATCTTTGCCATTCTCGTCGCGGTCGCCGGGCCGCACGTGCGAATCCTCCACACGCCGGCCTTCAGCATCGGGGAACTGGCGGCGTTTGTCTCGTTCGGCGGTGCTGTCTTCGGCTTCTCGACGGGATGGAGTTCGTATGCCGCCGATTACAACGTCAACCAGCCGGAGGAGACTCCGGCGGCGCGCGTTTTCTGGCTGACGTTCATCGGCTGCACGGTCCCCTGCATCCTGCTCGAGGTCCTGGGCTTGGCGCTTTCAACGGCGTTCAAGGGAGACAGTGCGGGCAGTCTGCTGGCGGCGGCCCTGCACCCTTTGGGGGGCTTCGGATCGTTCCTGCTCGTGCTCCTGGCGCTCTCCATCGTTGCCAACAACATCCCCAACGATTACAGCCTGGGCCTGTCCATGCAGGTGCTCGGCAAAGCGTTCCAAAAAGTCAACCGGGCAGCCTGGACTCTGATCGGCGCTGTGGTCTACGTCCTGGTCGCGCTGGTCGCCGCTCGGCATCCGAACCAGACGCTGGAAAACTTCCTGCTTCTGATCGCGTACTGGCTGGCACCCTGGTGCGCCATCCTGACCCTGGAACATTTCGTCTTCCGCAAGAGGCGCTACAACGCCGACGATTGGAACACCCCTAGCCGCCTCCCTCGGGGTTGGGCGGCCCTGGCCGCGATGGGGACCGGGTTAGTCGGGGTCTATCTGGGGGCGGCGCAGGTCATGTTCGTCGGCCCCATCGCAAAGGCCATCAGTCCTCCCTCCGGCATGGACATCGGCTTTGAGCTGGGCGCGCTCTTTGCCGCCGCCGCTTATCTGCTTCTGCGGCCTGTCGAGAAAAGACAGGAGCGGTTCGAGGCCGGTGCTTGAGGGGGCGGCCCAAGGGGAGAGCGAGAACATGGATGCTTTCATGCGGATGGCGATCCAGGAGGCCCGGCGGGGATTGTCGGAAGGCGGCATCCCCATCGGCTCCGCTCTGGCGCGCGGCGACCGGCTGCTGGGAGCCGGTCACAACAAGCGGGTTCAGGAAGGCAGCCCGGTCATCCATGCCGAGATCGACTGCCTGCAAAACGCTGGGCGTGTGGGTTACTACGGCGACACGACGCTCTATTCCACACTGATGCCGTGTTACCTTTGCGCGGGAGCCGCCGTGCAGTTCGGCATCAAAAGGGTGGTAGTCGGGGAAGCGGAAACCTTCCCCGGCGCGAGTGTTTTCATGGAGTCGCACGGCATCGAGGTGATAAACCTGGATTTAGACGAGTGCAAAGCCTTGTTGCAGACGTTCATCGCCGAAAACCCGGCCCTGTGGAATGAAGACATCGGGGAACTGACGGAGACGCTGTGAAGCCCTGGGAGGCGCGTGACGAGCCGCAGCACGTTTGGTGCGCTGTCCGGCATCGTCTGAAATGCAGGCCCGTGGCTCGGACGCGGCAAAGCCCGGTGCGAAAGCACCGGGCTTCTTCTGTCTTCATCGTCGCCCGGTCCTATTCGCCGGAGGCCGGGGCGGCTTCCGGGGCGGTGCTCGGGGTGGCGTCGTAGCTGGTGGGCATCTGGTCGGTCGGCACCTGGGTGGCCGTGCCGTTCGCGATGTTCTGGTCGGCGGCCTGGTTGTCCATCGTACGCACCGTGCCGTCGCCGGTGTCCCGAACCGTGTTCTGGTCCCGTATGGTATTATCGAAGGCCTGGGCGCTCTGGTCCTGGGAGCGCTGGCGGTCCCAATATCCGCTTGTCACATCGCCGCCGCCGGAGGCCGGTCCGCTGGGCGTGTCGCCGGAAGAGCCGTATCCCCCGCCGCTCGGCACCGGGCCATCCCTCTGGCCGGTTTGGTTGTCCGCCTCGTCCCTCCGGCCCTGGCCGTACTGCCCCTGGCCGTACTGCCCCTGGCCGTACTGCCCCTGGCCGCCGCTGGCCGCCGGTGCGGTGTGGCCGAAGAACAGCATTAGCAGGAGTGCGCCGCCTCCAACAATGAACAGGAATGGGTGACGGCGGTAGGCGGCTTTGAGCTTCTGTGTCAGGGCTTCTTTGTTGAACATGATGCTTTCCTGTTGCCGGGTGGTGCCCGGCGGTGCGAGAAGGGGGTGAGGCCGAGAGCCTCAGGGGTCGCGTGTCTTAAAGGTCGGCGATGGGGACCTGTTCCAGCGGCTTCCCGCTCTCGGTGGTGGGGGGACCCTGGTTCGTTTCCGAAGTCGGCAGCCTATACCGGATGCTGGGCTTGTCGGGGTCGCGCCACAGGCCCTCGTCGCGGATGGTGTCGTCCCACGCCTTGCTGACTTTCGACTCGGTCTCCTGGCGGTAGTCGTCGGCGCTCTGCATGATGTCCGACATCCCGCGCATCGACTCGGCCGCCGCCGTCAGCCGCCGGTGTAAGACTTCCGGGTTGATGCCGTAGGTGCCCCAGGCCGCCATCATGGCGGGGAACTGTGTGCGGTACGTCTGGGGCGAGGCGTTGATGAACGACTGGTAAAAGACCGCCTGGTTTTCGTCCGTCGGCATGATCGCGAAGAGGCCGAACCCTTCGGTCGTCTTGCCGCCCGACCGCACCGAGTAGCGGATGAACGCCGCGTGGCCGTTCTGCCAGTCTCGCACCGGCTGCGCGTCCAGAATCTTCGCCTCGGGCCGCACCCCCGCCTTGCGGGCCATAAAGTCCAGGTAGCCCAGCATGGCGCGCACCGGGTCGTCGAAGTCGAGTGCGGGGATGCCGGGGAACATCCCGGCGGCCTCGGGTCGGGTGCAGACGTAGTGGCTGCCCAGGCCCATGTAGGCGCCGTCCGGGCCGTCGATGTCGAACGTCCCCTGGTACGAGGCGGCGATCCAGAATCCGGGCGGCAGGCTGATCGAGCCGCTGCCGTCGGGGGCACTCCGGCGCGTCAGCCTGACCGGCGCGGACCTGCCCCCGCCCCTGCCGCCTTGCTTCGCGGCGAGAGACCGGAAGGAGCGCCCGAACGTCGTCGCGCGGTCGAACAGCAGCGTACCCTCCCCTTCCGAGCCGCGCATTGCCACCGCGACCACGCCGCGCACGGGGATGCCTTTGAGTTTCGCGGTGAAGGCGGCCTGGAGGTTGCGGTCGCCGCGGTCGGCGAAAGCGCGCACCACGCGGAGCGGCTTGTCGAAGTACTCGCCCGAAACCATTTTGAGGGCGAGCATCATCTTGTGCGCCGAGCGCGTCCCGCCCATGTGGGAGGTCAGGATCACCCCCCTGCCGCCGGTCGCGACCTGCCGCATTCCCTGTGGGACAGGCTTGCGCGGAAGCTGGGCGGTTGCGGGCGGCGGGCACAGCAGCCCGGCGGCGAGGGCGAAGAAGGCGAAGAAGGTGAGAGCGAAAACCGTCGGCGTTCGTTTCATGGTCATGCCTTTCCCCGGAGCGGCAGGATTCGGGGGTCGGAGCCGCTTTCCGGGGGGGATAATACACTCCTACCATTACACCATCATTACACGAACGCCAAAAATAGGAACGCTGCCCCGAGTCGGGGCGGAGGGCGGCTTATTCCACGACTGCGACGAGCAGGCAGACGTCGTCGCGCATGACGCCGCCCCGCGCCGCCGCGTCCACGCCCGAGATCAGGCTCAGGGCCACGCGCTCGGCCACGGCCCCGGCACCGCCCGCTCCGGCGGCCAGGTCGTCCCCCGGCGCAAGGCGGCGCTGTGGACGATCATGCGTCGCCCCGGTACGCGGCGATCTCGAAGCGGTTGTCGTGGTAGCCGTGCCCGGTCCGCAACCATTGGAACAGGGACTCCAGGACGTACAGCGGCAGGAACAGCGGCCCCCACCGGCGACCCTGCCGGACGTGGACCATCTCGTGGGCGTGCAGCAGGGGGATCAGGCGCGCGTCGGCGTACAAGACGACGTCGCCCAACGTGATGGCGTCGGCCCAGCCGAGTCGCCCCAGCCCTCCGATCAGCCAGCCGCCCGCGACCTCCCAGACGCCTTCTTCGCGGTGCCAGCCGAAGCACCCGCCCATTCCCCCGAGCAGCCCCAGCAGGCTGTTGGGTCCGTTCCACAATGTCATGGCTCTTTTGTCCCTTGTTCCTTCGGGGGGGGCATGGTATAATGCAGGCAGTCGTCGGGTCTTCGTCAGAAGATCAGCAAGAAAAAGGTCCCCCATGCGCCTCGCCCGCCGCCTCCTCGCCCTGTCCGCCGCCGGCCTCCTCGCCGCCCCGCTGGCGGGCTGCCACCTGTTCGGGCACCGCGCCGCCGCCACGGTCAGGCCCCAGCACCCGCGCGCGGCCCAGACGCCGCCGATGCAGCCGCTGGACCTGACCAAGGTGCAGCCGAACGAGGCCGGGCTGGTGCCGATCCTAGAGTACCACGATCTGGTCAAGGGCACCAAGACCACGGGGTATCAGTACCCCGCCGCCGCCTTCCGCCGGGACATCCAGTGGCTGTATGACCACAACTACCGGCCCATCGGCCTGCACGACTACGTACAGGGCAGGATCGACTGCCCCGTGGGGATGTCGCCCGTCATCTTCACCTTCGACGACGCCCTGCGGGGCCAGTTCAACTACACCGACGACGGCAGGATCGACCCGGACTGCGCTGTCGGCATCCTCGACGACTTCCACGCCAGACACGCCGACTGGCCGCTCAAGGGGACGTTCTTCGTGCTGACCGACGGCGACCCCAAGCTGCCGCCGCCCTTCTACCAGAAGTCTTACGCCCAGGGCAAGATGGATTATCTGGTCAAAGAGGGCTTCGAGATCGGCAACCACACCATCCACCACCTCGCGGGCATCCGGCACTGGCCCGACGCCCGCGTCCAGGCGGAGCTTGCGGGCGCGATGGTCAACATCCACAAGTACGAGCCGAAGTACCCCGTGGACACGCTGGCCCTTCCCTACGGAGTCTTCCCGAAGAACAAAAAGCTGGTCGTCAGCGGTGCGAGCGGGGGCGTCGCCTACCACAATATCTGTGCGCTGAAGGCCGGGGCGGACCCCGCCGCCTCTCCGATGGGGAAGGATTTTTATGACAAGAACTTCGACCCCTACTACATCCCGCGCATCATCCCCGGCGCGGGCAAGTACACCATCCACTACTGGCTGGAACTGATGGAGAAGCAGAAGGCGCTCAAGTTCGTCAGCGACGGCGACCCGTTCACGTACACGGTCAACAGCATCGCCAAGGGGCAGATCAACGCCGCGCGCGTGAAAAGCGCCCGGCTCCACCTGCGGACCTACAACGGCACCCAGGTTTCCGCCAGCACGTAGCTCTGCACGCCGCCGCCGGACAGGCCGAGACAAAAGGAGATCATCATGCGCCCCGTTTCCCGCCCCATGCTCGCTCTTGCCGCCGGTGTGCTGCTGTGCGCCGCGCCCGCTTCCGCCCAGCAGGCCGCCCCGGCTGCCCCCAACGCCCTCGCCCCGCTGACGCCTGCCCCTGTGACTGCCCTGCCCACGAGCGCCGCCCCGCCGCCGGGCTATCTCCTCGTTCCCACCCCGCCCGGCGCGACGCTGCGCTTCGAGATGAACGCCGGCAGCGAAGACCTGCTCGGGATGATGAAGTCCTTCCTGAAGGGCATCGGGGAGACGAAGAACCCGAACGACCCGCCCTCTACGCCCGCCGAACGGTCCGCCGAGAGGTCCGCCAACCCCGTCGCGCAGGCTCTGGAAGACGGCAACCTGGCCGATGTCCTCAGAGACGTCAACCAGGTCCACTTCCTCGTCTGGGAGCTGGCGGCACCGCCCGCCCGGCCCGCCGTCGCCCGGCCCCATGTGAAAGGCGCGAAGTTCGTTCCCGCCCCGCCCCCGGTGCCCCCCGTTCCCAAGTTTGACACCAACGGCTTCTATGAAGGGGCGTTCGGCGCGGAAGGCGCACACCGGATTCTGTTCACCGACGCCGGCGACTACAAGCTGGTCATGGTCGGCTTCCCTGGCCGGCACGGCTTCGCCTTCGCCGCGTCCGGCGGCGGCTACGTCGCCGCCGCCCGCTCCGACGGCTACCCCAACCTGGAGGCCCTGACGGCGTTCGTCTCGCGCCTCACCTCCGCCGTCGCCCAGACCCAGACCGGCAAAAAGATTCTGCACGACACGGTCAACGACAACTCGCCCAAAGGCCACGATAAGCCCAGTAAAGATACGGGCGGCAGCGGAGACGCGGACGGCACTCACAAGGACACGGACGACGGCTCGTGACGCACCCGGCAGATTCGCGGGAGACCCTTGACAGCGCCCGCGCGGCACGGGTATACTGCGACCCACAACTGAATTGATCTGCGTTGACGAGGACAATGTCTCGGTCTGCCCGCTTTCAGAGAGCCGCCGGTTGGTGCGAGGCGGCAAGAGGGCACCGAGATTCTCCCCTCCGAGCAGGCTCCCTGAACGACCCTGTGGTTTACTAAGGCGGCCCGGTTCGCGCCCGTGATCGCGCTCCAAGTGCGTCCCGTCGCCTTCGTCACAGAGTCAATCTGCGACCGAGTCCTCGGGCCGAACAAGGGTGGTACCGCGTGATGCTTTTCCGAAAGCCTCTCGTCCCTTGCCAGTGGACGGGGGGCTTTGTGTCGTTTGGCCCGCCCCGCATGACTCGACAATGAAGACGTGTTGAAAGAATCGGAGAGGACGAAAAGACCATGAAAATCACCGGCAGCCGCGCGCTCCTGGAGTGCCTGAAGCGCGAGGGCGTGGACACCATCTTCGGCTACCCCGGCGGCGCGATCATCCCGATCTACGACGCCATCTATTCGTTCCCGGAGATCAAGCACATCCTGGTCCGGCACGAGCAGGGCGCGGGCCACATGGCCGAAGGCTATGCGCTCGCGACCGGCAAGGTCGGCGTCTGCCTCGCCACGTCCGGGCCGGGTGCGACCAACCTGGTCACGGCCATCACCGACGCCATGATGGACTCGGTCCCCCTCGTCGCCATCACGGGCCAGGTCAAAACGGCGTCCATCGGGACGGATGCTTTTCAAGAGGCCGACATCACCGGCATCACGATGCCCATCACCAAGCACAACTGGCTGGTGAAAGACGTCACCAAGCTGCCCGGCATCATCGCCGAGGCGTTCCACATCGCCCGCTCGGGCCGGCCCGGACCTGTCTTGGTGGACATCCCCGTGGACATCTGCCGGACCGAGTTCGAGTACACGCCCGTCGAGGAGATCAACATCCCCTCGTACAAGCCGACCACCAAGGGCCACAGCCGCCAGATTCAGCGGGCGGCTGATCTGATCGCCGAGGCGCAGCGCCCCCTGCTCTATGTCGGCGGCGGCGCGGTCGCGTCGGGCGCGGCGGACGAGGTGCGGGCGCTGGCCGAGGCCACCGACACCCCCGTGACCACGACTTTGAAGGGCCTGGGCGCGTTCCCCGAGACGCACGCGCTGTCGCTCGGGATGCTGGGAATGCACGGCACGGCCTACGCCAACTATGCCGTCCACGAGTGCGACCTGCTGGTCGCCATCGGGGCGCGCTTCGACGACCGCGTGACCGGCAAGGCCGACGAGTGGGTGCCCCACGCCAAGATCATCCACATTGATGTGGACCCCGCCGAGATCGGCAAAGTGCTGCCCGCCGATGTCCCCATCGTCGGCGACGTCAAGGCGATCCTGACCGAGTTGCTGAAGGTCGCCCAGCCCGCCCGGCACCCCGAGTGGAACGCGCGCGTCGGCCAGTGGAAATCGGACCACCCGCTGCACTACCCCGCCGACGGCGTCCTGCACGGGCAGTACGTGATCGAGCAGATCGGGGCGATCACGGGCCACAAAGCCATCGTCGTCACCGACGTCGGCCAGCACCAGATGTGGGCGGCCCAGTTCTACAAGTGCGAGCGCCCCCGCCAGTTCGTCACGTCGGGTGGTCTGGGCACGATGGGCTTCGGCCTGCCCGCCGCCATCGGGGCGCAGTTCGGCCAGCCCGACACGCCCGTGTTCTGCGTCTCGGGCGACGGCTCGATCCAGATGTGCATCCAGGAGCTGATGGTCGCCACCGTCTACAAGCTGCCGATTAAAATCTGCATCCTGAACAACCAGTACCTGGGCATGGTCCGCCAGTGGCAGGAGCTGTTCTGGGACTCGCGCTACTCGTCCGTTGATTTGGAAGCCTCGCCGGACTTCGTGAAGCTGGCCGAGGCCTACGGCGCGCACGCCATCCGCTGCTTCGAGCCGAGCCTGGTCCAGGCCGCCTTGGAAGAGGCCATGAGCATCACCGACCGGCCCACCGTGCTGGACTTCCGCATCGCCAAAGAGGAGAACGTCTACCCGATGATCCCGTCGGGCGGCACCATCGCCCAGATGGTCGTCCAGCGGTCGCCGGACATGGTCCCCCTGGACAACTACATGGCCTCCGAGACCTATATGCCCGACGATGAGGCCCGCCCCGCTACCGAGGAAGAAAAGACCGCCCGCGAGCCGGTGACTGTCGGGCAGGAAAAATAGGAGTCGATGGGCACGCGATACTCCAACTGAGTCATTCGTCGGCAAGCCGTGCTCAATGCTTACAGTGAGAACGCACAGAAATGGCGGGAGCGGTTCGGTCTGGGTTTTGAGGTGTTAAGATGACAATGACAATTGATATCTCGCCGCAGGCGCAGGCCCGGCTGGAGAAAGAAGCGGCAAAGCACGGGCAGCAGCCATCGGACTATCTCAGCAAGGCCGTGGAGGGTCTCCTCCTACCTGATGCCGACGCGGCGAAGATCGATGCCGGCTGGGACTCGTTGACTGCCTTGATCGAGAGGTGTCAGATGGACACCGGCATCACCGATCTCGCGCACCAGCACGATCATTACATCCATGGCATACCCAAGCGTAAAAGCTAACCGCGCACCACAGGCATTCGTGGATACTGCGGGGTGGCTGGCGTTGCTTAACCCGAGGGACGGGCTGCACACGCAGGCAGTTGTTGTGCGGAATGATTTGCAGCGGCGACGTGTGAAGCTGACCACAACAGAGTTTGTACTGATGGAGGTTGCCGATGCTTTTGCCGAGCCTCCCCTGCGCGCCGTAGCCGTCGAGTTCTACCGAGGGCTGAGGCAAGCCGACACGTCGCAAGCCGTGGAGATCGTGGCGGCCGACGCGGATTTGCTGGCAAAGGGCTGGACCCTCTACGGCCAGCGCCCAGACAAGGGCTGGGGACTGACCGACTGCATCAGCTTCATTGTAATGCAGGAGCAAGGCATCGCGGAGGCGCTTACCTCCGACCACCATTTCGCGCAGGCAGGGTTTGCGACACTTCTTTCGCACAAGCCCTAGGGCGACTCAAGGAGCGACGACGCTTTGCAGCAGCAGCACACCATCACCGTCCTCGTGGACAACAAGCCGGGCGTCCTTTCGCGCGTCTCGGGCCTGTTCTCGCGGCGCGGCTACAACATCGAGAGCCTGGCCGTCTCGATCACCGAGAACCCGGACATTTCGCGCATGACCCTGGTGGTCAACGGCGACGAGCAGGAGGTGGAGCAGATCACAAAGCAGCTCCACAAGCTGATCGACGTCTCCAAAGTCCAGGACTATCTCAACACGCCGATTATCGCGCGGGAGCTGGCCCTGATCAAGGTCAACGCCACGGTCGAAAATCGGACCGCCCTGTTGCAGCTCGTTGAAGTGTTCCGGGGGCGCGTCGTGGACATGTCCGAGAAGACGTTCGTGATTGAGCTGACCGGCGGCAACGACAAGATCGACGCCTTCGAGAAGCTCTTGGAACCCTACGGCGTCCGCGAGCTGGTCCGCACGGGCCGGATCGCGATGGCCCGCGGACTCCGAGGCATCTAGCCGTGAAAGAGCTGATCGACCCCCATCAGGCCCACCTGCTCATGCTGGCCATACTCGTCCTTGCGCCGCTGGTCGGGGCGGGGTGGGGGCTGCTGACTCGGCGCGTTCCACGCGGCCTGACGGTCGGGCTGGCCGTCGGGGCGGGCAACTACGCGCTCTGGACGCTCTACAACGCGATCACCGACCGGCTGGGGCTGGACACGGTCCGAAACCTGCTCGTCAACCTGGGCCTGTTCATCCTCCTCGGCACCCTGGTCGGCCTGGGAATGGGCTGGTACGCCGGCAAGCGTCGGGCACACGGAGGGCCGGATGGCGACGTGGCAGGAGATCGGTAGGGACAACTTCCGGGTGGCAGTGTCACTCTATGAAAGTGGTCACTACAGGAGCGCGACGAGCCGGTTCTACTATGCCGCTTTTTCGGTGGTGACGCATGAGCTGCTTCAGAGGAACGCCAGCGGCGACTTCACTGGTGGGCGTGGAACGCCCAGTCATGCTCAACTGGCTCGGCTCGTCGAGCTTTACTTTACTCAATTTAGCGAGGGCCGCCTCGCGAACTTTATCCGCTACGTGAACGCCTTGTATGCGGATCGGATAGCGGCGGATTATTCTCTACAGCGCGTTGATAGACAAGCGACTCGCGATACCTACGCCGCCGCGAAAAAAGTCCTGGAATACCTGGAGGTCAGATGATGAGTGAGACGGAAACTCTTGATCTCGTTGAAGCCTATGTTGGGAGGCATCAGCCGCGCGGCTTTCACTTGGAAGTGTCACGCGCGGGGGCACACCGCGACGGTGATTGGTGGTACGTTGTCGTGACGCCGACCCCGGCAGACATCCGGGCGCGCGATTATCGAGACGTGATGGAAGACGTTGAGGAAGAACTCAAGGCGAAGGAGCACCTGAAGGTGTTGCTTTTGCCGGCCCTACCAGGAGACTAGGAGAACACACACAATATGTCCGCGAAGGTTTTCTACGACAATGACGCCGACTTGACACTGCTCGAAGGCAAGAAGCTCGCCGTGATCGGCTACGGCTCCCAGGGCCACGCCCACGCCCTGAACCTGCACGACAGCGGGATGGACGTCCGGGTCGGCCTGCGGCAAGGCTCGCGGCGCTGGAGCCAGGCCGAAGAAGCGGGGCTTGTGGTTCGGACCGTCGAGGACGCCGCCCGCGAGGCCGACGTCATCATGATCCTGATCAACGACGAGGTCCAGGGCGACGTGTACCGCGAGAGCATCGCGCCGTACTTACAGCAGGGCAACGCACTGGCCTTCGGGCACGGCTTCAACATCCACTTCGGGCAGATCCCGCCGCCGCCGGGCGTGGACGTCTTCATGGTCGCCCCCAAGGGGCCGGGCCACCTCGTCCGCCGCACCTACCAGGAGGGCAAGGGCGTCCCGTGCCTGATCGCCGTGCAGCAGGACGCGACGGGCCAGGCGCGCGACCTGGCCCTGGCCTGGGCCAAAGGCATCGGCGGTTCGCGCGCGGGCGTCTTAGAGACCACGTTCAAAGAGGAGACCGAGACGGACCTGTTCGGCGAGCAGGCCGTGCTGTGCGGCGGCGCGACGGCTTTAGTGAAAGCCGGCTTCGAGACCCTGGTGGGCGCGGGCTACCAGCCCGAGATCGCCTACTTCGAGTGCCTGCACGAGCTGAAGCTGATCGTCGATCTGATGTACGAGGCCGGCATCGGCGGGATGCGCTACTCGATCTCCGACACCGCCCAGTACGGCGACATGACCCGCGGCCCGCGCATCGTGACCGACGAGACCAAGGCGGAGATGCGTCAAATCCTCAAAGAAATCCAGACCGGCCAGTTCGCCAAAGAGTGGATTCTGGAAAACAAGGCCAACCGCCCGTCGTTCAACGCCCTGGCCGCCATCGACAACGCCTCGCAGATCGAGGAGGTGGGCCGGACGCTGCGCGGGCTGATGTCCTGGGTCAAGAAGTCCGACGTCACCGAGTCGGTCAAGTAACACAAGCAGGGAGTGGAAATGCTGACACTCGATCTGACGGGCAAGGTCGCCGTGGTGACGGGCGCGACGGGGCAGCTCGGGCGCGTCATGGTGCGGACGCTGGCGCAGTGCGGGGCGGACGTGGCGATCCACTATCACGGCAACGCCGACATGGCCGCGACCCTCAAGGCCGAGGCCGAGGGCATGGGGCGGCGCGCGGTCACTGTCCAGGCTGACGTGACGGACCAGGCCAGCGTTCTGGCCCTGCGCGACGCGGTCATGGCCGGCCTGGGCACGGCGGACATCATCGTCAACAACGCCGTCGCCCAGTACGACTGGACGAGCGTTCTGGAGCAGTCGCCGGACGACTACGAGGGCCAGTTCCGAAGCTCCGTTTTGCATAACGTCCTGATGGCGCAGGCGTTTGTCCCCGGCATGATCGCCGGGGGCAGGGGCGGGCGCGTCATCGGCATCAACACCGAGTGCGCCATGCAGAACTTCGCCTCGCAGTCGGCCTACGTCGCCGGAAAGCGCGGCATGGACGGCGTTTTGCGTATCCTCGCCAAAGAAGTCGGCGCGCACGGCATCACGGTCAACCAGGTCGCGCCGGGCTGGACCATCAGCGACAAGGACCGCGCATCCGGCTCCGAATCGCAGCCGGAGTACGAAAAGTCGGTCCCGCTGGGCCGGCGTGGGACCGACCAGGAGATTGCCAATGTCGTCGCGTTTCTGGCGTCGGATTTGGCGAGCTATATTACCGGGGCGTATGTCCCCGTCTGCGGCGGCAACGTCATGCCGGCCATCTGAACAAGACTCAAGAGACGCTTATGAATACTGACCGCGTACAGATCTTTGATACGACGCTGCGCGACGGCGAGCAGTCGCCGGGGGCGTCGCTGAACGTGGATGAGAAAGTCGAGATCGCCCGCCAACTGGAACGCCTGGGCGTGGACGTCATCGAGGCGGGCTTCCCCATCTCCAGCCCCGGCGACTTCGAGGCCGTGCGCCGCGTGGCCGTCGCCATGAGCGACCGCGTGACCGTCTGCGGCCTGACGCGGGCCGTGCCGCGTGACATCGACGTCGCCTGGGACGCCATCAAGGGGGCGAAGCGCCCGCGCATCCACACCGGCCTGGGCGTCAGCGAGAGCCACCTACAGCACAAGCTCCGCAAGTCGCGGGACGAGGCGCTGGAGATCGGCGTGGCGGCGGTCAAGCACACCCGGTCGCTGGGCTGCCCGGACATCGAGTATTTCACCGAGGACAGCGGGCGGGCCGACCCCGACTATTTGTACCGCGTCATCGAGGCCGTCATCCGGGCCGGCGCGACCGTCATTAACGTCCCCGACACCACGGGGTATATGTCGCCCGAGGAGTACGGCGCGCTGTTCGCGGGCATTTTAGAACACGTGCCGGGCAGCGAGAACGTGACGCTGTCGGCGCACTGCCACAACGACCTGGGTATGGCGACCGCCAACGCCCTGGCCGCCGTCCGGGCGGGCGCGCGGCAGGTGGAATGCACGGTCAACGGCATCGGCGAGCGTGCCGGCAACACGTCGCTGGAAGAGGTCGTCATGGCCCTCCACACGCGGGCCGACGTCTACGGCGTCCGCACCGGGGTCAACACCGAGGAGATCTACAAGACCTCGCGGATGGTCTCGACGCTCACAGGCGTGTTGGTGCAGCCCAACAAGGCCATCGTCGGCGCGAACGCCTTTGCCCACTCGTCGGGCATCCACCAAGATGGGGTGCTCAAAGAGCGGTCCACCTACGAGATCATCGACCCCAAGACGGTCGGCATCCACGAGAGCAAGATCATACTCTCGGCCCGCTCTGGCCGCGCGGGCGTCCGGCACCGGCTCGCCGAGCTTGGGCACACGCTCGGCGTGGAAGACGACTTCGAGAAGGTCTATGCGCGGTTTTTGCAGATCGCGGACAGCAAGAAAGTCGTCTACGACGAGGATTTAGACGCCATCGTGTCGGACGAGGTCCGCACGGTCCCGCAGACGTATGAGCTGGTGCAGGTGCAGGTGGCCTGCGGGGACCAGACCATCCCGACGGCGACGGTGAAGCTGCGGCACGAGAACCGGGCCGTGCTGATGGACGCCGATACGGGCAACGGGCCTGTCGATGCCATCTACCGCGCGGTCAACCGCATCGTCGGCGTGCCCAACGACCTGATCGAGTTCACCGTGCAGAGCGTGACCGAGGGCATCGACGCGATGGCGGACGTGACCATCCGCATTGAGGCCGAGGGCGGCACGATCTACACCGGCCATGCCGCGAACACCGACATCTTCGTGGCCTCCACCAAGGCCTACTTGCAGGCGCTGAACAAGCAGATCGCCCGCGCCGGGGGCCGCGCCCAGCCGGAGCGCGTATTGGAGCATGTCTGAATTCGACGTCCGCCCCGCCCGTGACGAAGACTTGCCCGCCGTGATCGGCCTGTGGCGCGAGCTTCAGGACATCAACGCCGCCTACGACCCGCGCCTGACGCTCAACCCCGACGCGGGGGAATGGTTCTTGGGGTACTTGGGCGGCCAGCTCGACAACCCGCACATGGCCGTGCTCGTGGCCGAACATGAGGGGGCGGTCGTCGGCTACACGTTCGGCCAGGTCATGCAGCGCCCGACGCTGCTCTCCGGCGACTGCGGCTACATCGCCGACGTCTGCGTCGCGGCCGGCTGGCGGGGCCGGGGCATCGGGCGGCGGCTGCACGAGCGGATGCGGGCCTGGTTTTTGAGCCGGGGCGTGACGTCCATCGAGGTTCAGATCGTCCGCGCCAACCCCGCCTCGCAGGCGTTCTGGCGCAAGATGGGCTACGGCGACTTTCTGCGGACGCTGCGGGCGGACTTCGGGGGCGGCCAGTGACTGGGTTACTGCAAAAGATGTTCGGCCTGCGCGTCCCGATCTTCCAGGCCCCGACGGGCAGCATCGCCGGGCAGGAACTGGCCGCCGCCGTGTCCCAGGCGGGTGCCCTGGGCGCGATGGCGCTGACCTGGGCCTCGCCCGAGGCCGCTGCGGAGGCGGTGCGCTGGGTGCGCGCCCGAACGGGTGCCCCGTTCCACGTCAACTACGCACTTTATAAGCCGCCGGACTCGCTGGACTCGGCTCTGGACGCGGGGGCACCCGCCGTGACATTCTCCTGGGGCGATCCGGCCCCGTTTGTAGAACGAGTCCGCGCGAGGGGCGCACGGCTGGGCGTCCAGGTCACCAACACCCAGGGCGTGCGGCGGGCGCGCGATCTGGGGGCGGACTTTCTGATTTGTCAGGGGATCGAGGCGGGCGGGCACGTCCAGTCTACGACCGCGCTGGACGAACTGCTGCCACGGGTCATAGACGCTGCGGGCGGCCTGCCGGTCGTCGCTTCCGGGGGCATCGGGGACGGCGCGGGCATCGCGCGCGTGCTCGCCCTGGGCGCGGACGCGGCCATGCTGGGCACCCGCTTCGTCGCCACGCGCGAGAGCCGCGCGCATCCGCTGTACAAAGAGCGGCTGACCCGGTCCGGTCCGGGCGATACGGCCCTGACGGTTTGTTTTGACGGCGACTGGCCCTACGCCGCCCACCGCGTTTTGCGGAACGACACGCTGGAAGCCTGGGAGGCGTCCGGCTGCGCCCCCAATGGTCAGCGCCCCGGCGAGGGCGATCTCGTAGGGCGTGCGGCCTCCGGCGAGCCGATCCGGCGCTACGATGACACCGCGCCCCGCCTGGGCACGACCGGGGATGTGCTGGAGATGGCCCTGTATGCGGGCACCAGCGCCGAGGTCATCCGAGACATACCGGATGCCGGGGAGCTGGTTGCGCGCCTGTGGGAAGAATATCTGAGGGCACAGACGAAGGAACAATAGCATGGCAAAGATCGCAGTGTTGGCGGGCGACGGCATCGGCCCGGAGATCATCGCCGAAGGCCTGAAGGTCTTACGCGCGGCGGCCCACCGACACAACCTCACCCTGGATTTCACCGAGGCTTTGGTCGGCGGTGCGGCTTATGATGCCACGGGCCACCCGCTGCCGCCCGAGACCTTGGCCCTGGTGCAAGGCTCGAACGCCGTCTTCTTCGGCGCGGTGGGTGGGCCGAAGTACGACGCGATTTCGGACCCGAACCTGCGGCCCGAGCGGGGCGCGCTGCTGCCCCTGCGGCAGAAGATGGGCCTGTACGCGAACCTGCGCCCGTGTGTTCTGTACCCATCCCTGGCCCGCGCCTGCCCGCTCCGGCCTGACCTGGTGGAAGGCGGGTTCGACTTGTTGGTCGTCCGCGAGCTGACCGGCGGCCTGTACTTCGGCCAGCCTAAACTTTGGGAGGGCGACCGGGCCGTGGACACCTGCGTCTACACCCGCGACGAGATCACGCGCATCGCCCGCGTCGGCTTCGAGGCCGCCCAAAGGCGCGGGAAACGGCTCCTGAGCGTGGACAAGGCAAACGTCCTGGAGACGTCCCGCCTGTGGCGCGAGACCGTGACACAAGCCGCCAAAGACTATCCCGACGTCACGCTGACGCATCAACTCGTAGACGCCACGGCGATGGACCTGGTCCGCCGCCCGCAGTCGTTCGATGTGATCGTGACCGAAAACCTGTTCGGCGACATCCTGAGCGACGAGGGGGCCATGCTGACCGGCTCGCTTGGGATGCTGCCCTCGGCCTCTTTGGGGGTGCAGAAGACGGCGGGGGGCACGTTCGGCCTGTACGAGCCGAGCCACGGCAGCGCCCCGGACATCGCCGGCACGGGCCAGGCCAACCCGCTGGCGACGATCCTCTCCGGCGCACTTTTGCTGCGCTACTCGCTGGGGGCCGAAGAGGCCGCGCGCGACATCGAGGCCGCCGTGTCCCACATCTTGCAGGGCGGCTACCGCACGGCAGACATCCTGGGCGGCGGCCCGGCAGAGAACCACGTCACCTGCCGCCAGATGGGGGACTTGGTGGCGGGGACCGTGATGCAGGGCCTGGACCCACGGGATTAAGGAGATGACCCCTCCCGCTCATATCTGAGGCCCTTCCCTAAACAGGGGCCTTCCAGGGCACCTATACTTGGGTGGCGGGCTTGCCCGCCGGGAGGGGTTCTTCCAGAGGCGTTCACCATGCAAAAGATTGAAGCCATCATCCGCCCCATGCGGCTCGATCAGGTGAAGGCCGCGCTGGAAGACTTGGGCGTCGTCGGCATGACCGTCACCGACGTGCGCGGCTACGGGCACCAGCGCGGGCACACGGAGAAGTACCGGGGCAACAGCTACGTCGTCAATCTGCTGCCCAAGATCAAGCTCGAACTCGTCGTCCCCGACGCCGTGGCCGAGGCCGTGATGCTGGCCGTCGAAGAGTCCGCCCGGACCGGCGAGATCGGCGACGGCAAAATCTTTGCCTACCCCGTCGAGCGCGCGATCCGCATCCGCACGGGGGATGAGGGCGAGGAGGCGCTGTAGCCGGGTGACAATCAAGGCGGTCGGCTTTGACCTAGGAGAGACGCTGATCTGTTACCGTGACGTGCCGCTGTCGTGGCAGTCGCTTTACGGGGAGGCTTTGGCTGAGGTTGCCGCCCGCTGCGGGCTGATGCTGACGGCGGCAGACGCCGAGACGGGGGAGCGGGCGCTGGCGCGCCACAACACGCGCCTGCACCCGCGCGTGGAGGAGGTCACGGCGGCGGAAGTTTTGGGCGATGTCCTCGCCGCCTGGGGGCTGTCGCGCGGCGCGCATCTGGAAGCCGCGGAATCTGCGTTTTTCGGCTACTTCCAGCGTCAGGCCGCGCCGTATGACGATGTAACTCCCGCCCTGGAAGACCTGCGGGCGCGGGGGGTTGCCATCGGCGTTCTGACCGACGTTCCCTACGGCATGAGCCGAGACTATGTCCAGCACGACCTGCGCTCGCTGTCATCATATGTGGACGCACTGGTAACGTCCGTCGAGGCCGGGCGGCGCAAGCCCGACCCGGCAGGTTATCTTGCGCTTGCTCGTGCGCTCGGCGTGGACGTGGGCGAAATGCTGTACGTCGGCAACGAGAAAAAGGACATCGAAGGCGCGAACCGGGCCGGCCTGCGCTCCGTCCTTCTGGACAGGGACGGGACAGGCCGCGACTACGGGCAGGCGGTGACGATCCGTTCGCTCTGCACCGTGAAAGATTTGCTCGCATGAACACACGCATCGAAATCTATGACACCACCCTGCGCGACGGCTCGCAGGGGGAGGGCATCTCGTTCAGCGTCGAGGACAAGATGCGGATCGCCCGGCGCTTGGACGCCTTCGGCATCGACTATATCGAGGGCGGCTGGCCGGGCAGCAACCCCAAGGACATCGAGTTCTTCGGGCGCATGAAGGGGGTTCGGCTGGCCCACGCGAAGCTGGCGGCGTTTGGGAGTACGCGCCGGCCGAGCCGCAAAGCCGAAGACGATCCCATGCTGCGGCAGTTGCTGGACGCCGAAACGCCCACAATCACGTTCGTCGGGAAAAGCTGGGACTTCCATGTGGTCGAGGCCCTGCGCCTGCCGTTGGAGGAGAACCTGGCGATGATCGCCGACACAGTGCAATTCTTCAAGGCAGAGGGGCGCGAGGTCATCTTTGACGCCGAGCACTTCTTCGACGGCTACCGGCGCAACGCGGCTTATGCGTCGCAGTGCGTCGCGTCAGCCCTCGACGTGGGCGTAGACTGCGTGGCCCTGTGCGACACCAACGGCGGGGCATTGCCCGGCGAGGTGGAGCGGGTCGTGTCCGAAGTCCGCGCCCGCTTCCCCCGAGGCCGCTTCGCCATCCACACGCACAACGACGCCGAGTGCGCCGTCGCCAACAGCCTGGTCGCCGTCCAGTCGGGCTGCGTCCAGGTGCAGGGCACCATCAATGGGCTGGGGGAGCGGACGGGGAACGCGAACCTGACGAGCATCATGCCCGCCCTGTCGCTGAAGATGGGCTTCAGCACCTCCTGTCAGTCTCATCTGGCGGAGCTTTCCGAGCTGTCCAACTACATCGACGAGATCGCGAACGTCCCTCCCCGGACGTCAGCGGCCTATGTGGGCCGGTCCGCCTTCGCGCACAAGGCCGGGCTGCACGTGGACGCCATGCGGAAGAACCCCGAGACATACATCCACCTGGACCCCGCCCTGGTCGGCAACGAGAATCGGATACTGGTGAGCGAGCACGCCGGGTCGTCCACCATCCTAGAGAAAGTCCAGAAGGGCGGGCTTGACTTACGCAAGGACAGCCCCGAGACCAAGGAAATCCTGAAGCAGGTCACGGCCCTGGAGCACGAGGGGTATTCGTTCGAGGGGGCCGAGGCGTCGTTCGAGCTGCTGGTCAAGAAGGCCACGGGCGGCTACCGGCGGCTGTTCGATCTGATCGGCTACCGGGTCATCGTCGAAAAGCGCGGCGGCGATTCGGAGGCGATTACGGAGGCGACGCTGAAGCTGCGGGTCGGCGATGAGGAGAGGCTGACCGTGGCCGAGGGCGACGGCCCGGTAAACGCCCTGGACAGCGCCCTGCGGCTGGCCCTGACCCCGCACTACCCCGAACTGAGGACGATCCGCCTGACGGACTTCAAGGTCCGCGTCGTCAACGTCAAAGAGGGCACGGCGGCCAAAGTCCGCACCGTCGTGGACAGCGCCGACGGCGAGGAAACGTGGAGCACGGTGGGCGTCTCGACCAACATCATCGAGGCGAGCTGGTTCGCCGTCGTGGACAGCATCGAGTACGGCCTGCTGCGCCCGAAGACCGCCGACAAGAGCCGGGGCGGGGGCTAGGCCGCCCATGGATCGCTGGGCGTCGCCGAAGCTGCGGGCTGGCTACGGGTGGGCGGCGGCGGGCGTCGCGCTGGCGACGGCGGGCTTTTGGCTCGCCCGGCCATACCTGGACAAAGGGCAGGCGTCGCTGCTGTACCTGCCCGTGGTGATCGCCTGCGCCATCCGCTTCGGCTTCGGTCCCGCTGTGCTCGGGGCGATCTTGAGCTTCGGGTGCTGGGACTTTTTCTTCCTGCCGCCGGCCTACACGCTCACCATCGCCGACCCCAAAGACTGGCTCTCGCTGTTCGTGTTCCTGCTGGCCGCCGTCACGACCGCCCGACTGGCGTCCTCGGCGCGCGCGCAGACCGGCCTGGCTCAGGCGCGCGAGGCCGAGATCGCCACGCTGTTCCAGGCCAGCGAGGCGATCAGCCAGGAGGTGCGCGCCGACAAGCTCCTGGCCGCGCTGACCCGGCAGCTCCAGTCCCTGATCCGCGCCCCCCGCTGCCTGGTCTTCCAGGCCGACCGCGCGGGCCTCCTGGTCGTCGCCCCGCAGATCGGCCCCGACCCCGCCGGGACCGAAGAAGGCACGATCCGCCGCATGGCGGAGGCAGCCTTCGAGCACCGCCAGACCATCGGCTTCGGGCGGAGCCAGGCGCTTTGGGCGAAGGCGCTGGACGCGGCCCAAAAAGACCCCCCGCCCGCCCTGGGCGTCTACGTCCCGCTCCAGGCGGACGGGACCCTGGTCGGCGTCCTGCACGTCGGCGCGCGGGCCGACGGGCGGACGTTCTCCGCGACCGACGAGCGGCTCATCCTGACGCTCGCCAACCACGCCGCCGTGGTCATCGCCCGCGAGGCATTGGCCGACCGGGCGGCCCAGGCCGCCGCCCTGCGCGAAGGCGACGCGCTGAAAGACTCGCTGCTGTCGCTCGTCTCGCACGAGCTGCGGACGCCGCTGGCGGCGATCAAAGCCACGGCGAGCGGGCTTTTGCAGCATGACGCCGATTGGCCCGAGCCGGCCCGCCGCGAGTCGCTGGCCGCCATCGACGCCGAGGCGGACCGCCTGGGCGGCCTAGTCAGCAACCTGCTGGACCTGTCGCGCCTGGAGGCGGGGGCGTGGCGACCCGCCAAGGACTGGTGCGACGTGGCCGAGGTTGCGGGGACGGCGCTGGACCGTTTGCCCGCCGCCGCCCAGGTGCGCGTCCATCTCGATGTCGCCCCCGAGCTGCCGCTGGTGCAGGCCGATTACGCGCAGATCGCCCTGGTGCTGACGAACTTGTTGGAGAACGCCGTCAAGTATGCGCCCGCTGGCAGTCCCATACATCTGGACATTCAGCCCGCGCCGGCCGAGCAGGACGAGGCGACGGCGGGTGTGATGATCTCCGTGCGCGACCGAGGCGCGGGGCTTGCACCGGGGGAAGAGGAGCGCGTGTTCGAGCGGTTCTATCGCAGTCCGTGTCACGGGAACAGTCCCGTTCACGGCACGGGCCTGGGCCTGGCGCTCTGCCGGGCCGTGGTCCTCGCCCACGGCGGGCGCATCTGGGCCGGCAGCGCCCCCGCGGGTGCGCCCTCCGGGGCGGTCTTCTCCGTCTTTCTCCCACACGGGGCAGCCCCATGACCCGACCGATCGACAAGGCCGGCCAGGCGACGATTCTGGTCGTGGACGACGAGCCGGAAATCCTGCGCGCCCTGCGCGCGGGCCTGGCGGCGCAGGGTTACGAGGTCGGGACGGCGGACTCGGGCACAGAAGCTTTGCGCGCCGCCAGCACCAGGGCACCCGATCTCGTCATCCTGGACGTGATGCTGCCCGGCGAGGTGGGCGGGCTGGAGGTGTGCCGCCGCCTGCGCGAGTGGACGGCGGTGCCGATCCTGATGCTGTCCGCGCTGGGCCAGGAGCGGCAAAAGGTCGCCGCGCTCGACCTGGGGGCGGACGACTATCTGACCAAGCCGTTCGGCATGGACGAGCTGACGGCGCGGGTTCGGGCCGCCCTGCGGCGCTCGCGCGCCGCCAAGCCCGCGTCCGCCGAGCAGGCCGCGTTCACGACCGGGACGCTGACCGTAGACTACGGGCGGCGCGTCGTGCTCAAAGACGGCCTGGAGGTCCGGCTGACGCCTTTGGAGTACGACATCCTGCGGTTCCTGGCGCAGAACGCCGACCGCGTGGTCACCCACCGCCAGCTCCTTTCCAACGTCTGGGGGGCGGAGTACGCCGAAGAAACGCAGCTCCTGCGCGTCCACGTCGGGCACGTGCGCCGCAAGGTCGAAGACATCCCCGCCCGCCCCCGGCTGATCATCACCGAGCCGGGCGTCGGCTACCGCCTCCGCACCGCCGACCCTCAATAGCTCACGCCTCCCCCGCGATCTTTACGCAACCTTTACACCACCCCCCGCCCCCTTTACGCCTTCTTTACACGGACTGGGCGATAATGTCCCCAGTTGAGAAGGGAGCCGACCCGTGTTCGCCAAGATTTCCGACTCGTTCGTTGCACGGCTGCTGCTGGCGCTGGCGCTCTACTCCGCCCTGGTCGGTGCCTGGATGCACACGCCCCCCGCCCCGGCCGCCTGGGGCGCACGTTCTGCGGGCCGCGGCCGCTAAGGATCGGGGCGCGGAGAAGAGCCATGTCAGTCATCGATCGCGTCCTCGGCAGGCCGCTGGCCTCGAACGAAGAAGAAGAGCAGAAGGTCGGCCCGCTCACGGCCCTGCCCATGCTCGGCCTGGACGCGCTGGCCTCGGCGGCTTACGGGCCGGAGGCGGCGCTGACCCTGCTGCTCCCCCTGGGGGCGCTGGGGCTGGCGTACATCGGCCCGCTCACGGGCGTGATCCTGGCCCTGCTGGCGATCCTGTACCTCTCGTACCGGCAGACCACGGCGGCGTACCCGACGGGCGGCGGCTCGTACACGGTGGCGCGGGAGAACCTCGGGGCGCGCATGGGGCTGCTGGCGGCGGCGTCCCTGCTCCTCGACTACGTCCTGAACGTGGCGGTCGGCATCGCGGCGGGCGCGGAGGCGCTGTGTTCCGCCTTCCCCCGGCTCCTGCCGCACATCCTGTTGATCTGTCTGGTCATCCTCGCCCTGGTCGCGCTGGCGAACCTGCGGGGCGTTCGCGAGTCCGGTACGGCGTTCGCCCTTCCCACCTACCTGTTCGTCGGGACGCTGGGGCTGACCATCCTCATCGGTCTGTGGAAGACGGCCCTGAGCCACGGCCACCCGCACCCGGTCCAGACGCCGCCCGTTTTGCCGCTCGCGACCGAGGGGGTGAGCCTGTGGCTCCTGATGAGGGCGTTTTCCAGCGGCTGCACGGCGATGACCGGGGTGGAGGCGATCTCCAACGGCATCTCGGCGTTCGCGCAGCCCGCCGTCAAAAATGCCCAGAAGACGCTGACGCTGGTGGTCGTGATCCTGGGCGCGCTGCTCGCCGGCATCGCCTTCCTGTGCCGGGTCTACGGGATCGGGGCACCCAGCGGCGACAACCCGCAGAGCGTCCTGTCCCAGCTCGTCGCCGCCGTGACGGGGCGCGGGGTCTTCTATTACGCCACCCTGGCGAGCGTCCTCGTGGTCCTGTCGCTGTCGGCCAACACGAGCTTCGCGGGCTTCCCGCGGCTGTGCCGCATCATCGCCGAAGACGACTACCTGCCCCACGCCTTCGCCGGCCGGGGGCGGCGGCTGGTGTATTCGCTGGGCATCGGCATTCTCACTGCTCTTTCGGCGCTCCTGCTGATCGCCTTCGGCGGCATCACCGACCGGCTGATCCCCCTGTTCGCCATCGGCGCGTTCGGGGCGTTCACGCTGTCCCAGGCGGGCATGACGGTCCACTGGCGGCGCAGCCCTGGGACAACCCCGCAGGAGAAGGCAGCCGCGCGCACCTCACGGCTGATCAACGCGACCGGCGCGGTCGCCACGGGAATCGCCCTGGCGATCGTGCTGGCGACCAAGTTCAAGGACGGCGCGTGGATCACCGTGCTGCTGATCCCCGCCCTGGTATTCATCTTTATCCGCGTCAAGAGCCACTACGACCACGTCACACGCGAGACCGGCTGCCTGCGCCCGATCGACCTGACCCGCAACGAGCCGCCCGTGATCGTCATCCCCATGAAGGGCTGGACGACAATCACGGAGAAGGCGCTGCGTTTCGGGATGGGCATCTCGCCCGACGTCGTCGCGATCCACATCAGCACCGACGACGCCGACGCGCGGCAGTTGCAGGACGCCTGGAAACAGTACGTCATGGGGCCGGTCCGCGCCGCGGGCATGACGGAGCCGCACCTGATGGTGCTGCTGTCGCCCTACCGGCGGCTGTTCCATCCGCTGCTGGATTATATCCAGCAGCTCAAGGTCGCGTATCCCGACCGGGCCATCGCCGTCCTGATCCCGGAGCTTGTCGAGTCGCGCTGGTATCAGTACCTGTTGCACAACCAGCGGGCGACCGGGCTGAAGGCTGCCCTCCTGCTGCGCGGCGGCCCGCGCGTCACGGTGATCAATGTCCCCTGGTATTTGAGCGACTGACGGCGGCTGACTCTGAGAGGCTCTATGGCCCTGTACTTTTTCGCGCTCGGCGCGTGTCTGCTGCTGATTCTCAGCGTCTACGTCCTGCTGGCGCGGGCGCGCAGGAACAAAGACGCGCGCCCGGTCCGCGCGCTCCAACTCCTGAAAATCGGCCTCTGCCTTTCCGCCGTCTCCTACCTGAGCCGCCTCGCGGACGCGCCGCACGGGGGGCAGGTCTCGCCGCTCGGCGTCGCGTCCTGCCTCCTGGGGACGTTCTTCCTCTGGCTCGGCTTCTGGGAGCACCGGAGGCTGCGGCTGGGGCAGGGGGACGTCCCCCGCCGCGCGCCCGACGAGGAGGAGCGGGACGCGGGGGCGCTGCCCGCACCGCCCGAGGCCGCCGGCCTGGAGCCGATGACGGCCCGCGCCCGCCGCGTCGTGCTCCGCGCCCAGTGGGAGGCACTCCGCCGGCGCGACCCGTGCGTGGACACGCACCACCTGCTCCTCGGGCTGCTGGACGATCCCGGCTCGGCGGGCGTCCGCGTCCTGGAGCGGCTGGACGCCCGCCCGGAGCAAGTCCACCTGGAGCTGCTGGAGCGGATGCTGAACGCGCCGGCCTCGGTGCCGGCCGGGCCGTCGGCCTTCGCCGAGGGTGCCCGGCAGGTGTTCGTGCTGGCGGCGCAGGAGGCGCACCGGTTCGGCAAGGGCTGTGTGGGGACGGAGCACCTGCTGCTCGGCCTGGTGCTGATGGGGAAAGGACGGGCGGCCTCGGTGCTATACGCGGCGGGCGTCACCGCAGACGGCGTCCGCGCCCTGATCGTGGAAGATAAGAAAGCCGCCTGACGCCGCCCCATGACCGCCCCATGACCGCCCCGCGCCGCCGACCCATGACCGACCCATGACCGACCCATGAACAGACGCCTGCCGCCCATCTTCCGCAACCTCCTGTACAACCTGCGCGGAGGGTTTCTCGTCCGCCCGCTCATCATCGCGCTCGCCCTGGGCCTGGCCGGGGCGCTGCTGTCGTCGCTTGAGGAGGCCGTCCCCACGCTTGACGACTGGGCACCCAGAGTGCTGTTCCCCTCGCACGCCGACCCGCAGGTGGCGCAGGTGATCCTCGGCGGCATCGCCGCCGCCATGATGACGGTCGTGTCTATCGTCTTCGCCATCCTGCTGATGACTTTGACGCTGGCCTCGATGCAGTTCTCCCCGCGGATCATCCTGTCGTTCTCGCAGGACAAAGTGACCCAGCACACTCTGGGCATCTTCCTCGGCACCTTTACCTACTGCGTGGCCGCCCTGCCCGCCGCCCACACCCTGCCCCGCCCGTTCGAGCCGGTTCTGTCTGTGCTCGGCGCGATGCTGCTGGCCCTGGCCTGCGTCGCGTGGCTGCTCTTCTTCATCCACCACATCGCCGAGGCGATCAGCGTCAACCATATCGTTGACCGGATCGCGCAGGAGACCGAGGGCGTCATCGACCAGACCATGCCCCAGCCCGTCCGGCGCGACCGCCTGCCCGAGTCGGCTGTGCATTCCGGCACGGGTCTGGAGCCGACCGCGCGCGAAGCACCCGTCCTCTGCGGCGTCTCGGGCTACGTCCGCTTCATCGACACGCCCCGGCTCGTCACCCAGGCGAAGTCGATGAGCGTGTCGGTGCGGGTCCTGCGCCGCGTGGGCCACTTCGTCCCCGCCGGCGTCCCCCTGCTGATGGTCTCCAAAGGGGACAAGCTGACCGCCGTGGGGGCCGCCGAGCTGCGCGCGGCGTTCGAGATCGGCCCGACCCGGACGCTGCAGCAGGACGTGGAGTACGGCATCCTCCAGATCGTGGACATCGCCCTCAAGGCGATCTCGCCCGCCGTGAACGACCCCAGCACGGCCATCGGCTGCGTGGACCAGCTCAGCCGCATCCTGATCCGCTTCGCCATGCGCGAGCCGCCCGAATCGCTGCTCTACGACCCGCCGGGCGTCTTCCGCGTCGGCCTTCCCTGGCTCTCCTTCGACCGGCTCGTCGAGTCGGCGTTCGAGCAGATCCGCGTTTATTCCAAGGCGGACGTCGCCGTCAGCCTGCGGATTCTGCGTGCCCTGAGCGACATCGCCTCGACCGTGCCCGATGCGGACGTGCGGCTGACACTGGTCGGACAGGCGCGGCGAACGGTGGACGGCTGCGCCGGCAGCGTCGGTGGTGAAGAAATGGCCGAGCTGCGCGCCCGCCTGGCCGCCCTGGAAGGCCTGCTGACAGCCTCCGGCGAATCTTGACGAAAGCTTTATGCCACGCCTGCCCGTCTTTACAGTTTCTTTACACGCGATTGGATACAATACCGACGACTTTCAAGGAGGGGTGCCGGATGCAGGACTTCGCTTTCTTGGCCGTGACATTGCTGTTTTTCGTCATCAGCATCGGCTACACGTTCGGCTGTGACAAGCTGTGAGGAGGCAACACAATGCTGTTTGAGTTCTGGCTGGCCGGACTGGCCACGGTCGGACTGAGCGTGTATCTGATGTACGCCCTGCTCCGACCGGAGCATTTTTAGGCGAAGACACGGGAGAATATCGGATGACACTGATCGGCTGGTTCCAGATTGTGCTCTTTCTGGGTCTGATCCTCGCCCTCACCAAGCCCGTCGGCACCTTTCTGTACAAGGTGTTCGAGGGCGAGAAGACGTGGCTCTCGCCCGTCCTGCGGCCCGTGGAGCGGCTGCTCTACAAGATCGGCGGCGTCAAGGAAGACGAAGAAATGCCGTGGACGACCTACACCGTGGCGATGCTGCTGTTCAGCGTCGTCACCCTGGTCATCACCTTCGCCCTCCTGCGCTGGCAGGGGCTGTGGCTCGAGTCGCTCGGCTCCATGAACCCCATGCACTTCGGAAGCGATAAGGCGCCGCCCTACGCCACGGCGATGACGCCGGACCTCGCCTTCGGCACGGCGGCCTCGTTCACGACCAATACCAACTGGCAGGCCTACTCGGGCGAGAACACGATGTCGTACTTCTCGCAGATGGTCGCGCTGGCCTCGCACAACTTCTTCTCCGCCGCCACGGGCATCGCCATCGCCATCGCCCTGGTGCGCGGCCTGGGCCGCCGGTCGGCCCAGACCATCGGCAACTTCTGGGTGGACATGACGCGCACGACCCTGTACGTCCTGCTGCCGATCTGCCTGGTCTTCGCGCTCGTCCTCTGCCAGCAGGGCGTCATCCAGAACTTCCACGCCTACCGCACGGTCACGGGCATCGAGGGCGGGTCGCAGATCATCCCCGGCGGGCCGTATGCCTCTCAGGAGGCGATCAAGATGCTGGGCACGAACGGCGGCGGGCCGCTCAACGCCAACTCCTCCCACCCGTTCGAGAACCCGACGCCGCTGACTGACTTCCTCCAGGTGCTCTCGATCTTCCTGCTGGGTGCGGCCCTCGTGTACACGTTCGGCCTGTACGTCGGCAACACGAAGCAGGGCTGGGCCTTGTGGGGCGCGATGGGCGTACTGTTCGCCATCGGCGTCTCGGTCGCCTACACGCAGGAGGCGAGAGGCAACCCGCTGATCGCCGCGCAGGGGGTCGAGGCGCGGGCGTCGGTGCTGGGCGACAGCGGCGGGAACATGGAGGGCAAGGAGACGCGCTTCGGAATCGCCCGCTCGGCCCTGTTCGCGACCGTCACGACCGACGCCTCCTGCGGGGCAGTCAACTCCATGCACGACTCGTTCACGCCGCTCGGCGGCCTGGTCCCGATGGCGAACATCATGACCGGCGAGGTCATCTTCGGCGGGGTCGGCGCGGGCCTGTACGGGATGCTGATGTACGCCATCCTGGCCGTGTTCATCGCGGGCCTGATGGTGGGCCGAACTCCCGAGTACCTGGGCAAGAAAGTGGAGGCGTTCGAGGTGAAGATGGCGATGCTGGCGACCCTGGTGCTGGCCGCCGACGTGCTCCTCTTCACCGCGGCGGCGAGCGTAGTCCATGTCCCGCACCCCTCGGCCTACTGGAACACGGTCCAGAGTTCGCCGCCCTCCACGAACGCGCTGGCGAGCGCTAACACCAACAACAGCGGCCCGCATGGGTTCTCCGAGATCCTCTACGCCTACGACTCGACCACGGGCAACAACGGCAGCGCCTTCGCGGGCATCTCGGTCAACACGCCCTACTGGAACCTGACCCAGGGCGTCTCGATGCTGGTCGGTCGGTTCCTGATGATCGTGCCCCTGCTCGCCGTCGCGGGCAGCATGGCCCGCAAGAAGCGCGTCCCGCTCTCAGCGGGGACCTTCCCGACCGACACGCCGCTGTTCGCGGGCCTGCTGATCGGCGTGATCGTCATCGTCGGCGCGCTGACTTACTTCCCCGGCGTCTCGCTCGGCCCGGTGGTGGAGCACTTCCTGATGCACGCGGGGAAGACGTTTTAGAGAATTCCCCCCGGCCCGAAGAAAAAAGCTATGGCAACCACACTCAACAACACCCAAGCACCCGACGCGGGGGCGACGGGCGACACGCCCTCGGTCCCGCCGCCCGGCAAGCGCGCCCGCCCGCTGTTCGACCCGCCCATCGTCCGCCGCGCCCTGCGCGACGCCTTCGTGAAGCTGGACCCGCGCACCGAGGCAAAGAACCCCGTCATGTTCGTCGTCTGGGTCGGCAGCGTGGTCACGACGCTGATCTTTGGGCGCGACCTGATCGCCGGCGTGGGCGGCTGGGAGCGGGCCTTCGTGGGCCAGATCGCCCTGTGGCTCTGGTTCACCGTCCTGTTCGCCAACTTCGCCGAGGCCATCGCCGAGGGGCGCGGCAAGGCGCAGGCCGACGAGCTGCGGAAGACGCGCACCACGACCCCGGCCAAGAAGCTGGGCAAGAACGGGCAGATCGAGGGCGTCCCGGCCTCGACGCTCCGTAAGGGCGACGTCGTGCTGTGCGAGGTGGACGACATCATCCCCTCGGACGGGACGATCACCGAGGGCATCGCCAGCGTGGACGAGTCGGCCATCACGGGCGAGTCGGCCCCGGTCATCCGCGAGGCGGGCGGCGACCGGAGCGCGGTTACGGGCGGCACCAAGGTCATCTCGGACAGCATCAAGATCGAGATCACCGCCAACCCCGGCGAGACGTTCATCGACCGCATGATCAACCTGGTCGAGGGCGCGTCGCGCCAGAAGACGCCCAACGAGATCGCGCTGAACATATTGATCGCGGGCCTAACGATCATCTTTCTCTTGGCGACCGTGACCCTGCTGCCATTCGCGCAGTACAACGTCGGCCAGGCCCAGGCGGCGGGCAGCGGCGGCGTCGCGCCCAGCATCACCGTGTTGATCGCCCTGCTGGTGTGTCTGATCCCGACCACCATCGGCGGGCTGCTGTCCGCCATCGGCATCGCGGGCATGGACCGGGTCATGCAGTACAACGTCCTAGCGATGTCCGGCAAGGCGGTCGAGGCGGCGGGCGACGTGGACGTGCTGCTGCTGGACAAAACCGGCACCATCACCCTGGGCAACCGGCAGGCGGCAGAGTTCCTGCCCGTGCCGGGCGTGGACATCAATGAGCTTGCCGACGCCGCCCAGCTTTCAAGCCTAGCCGACGAGACGCCCGAGGGCCGCTCCATCGTCGTCCTGGCAAAAGACCAGTACGGCCTGCGCGGGCGCGAGCTGTCCGAGAAGGACGCCGAGTTCATCCCGTTCACGGCCCAGACACGCATGTCGGGCGTCAACATGAACGGGACGCGCGTCCGCAAGGGCGCGGTCCAGGCCGTCATCGACTACGTGAAGCAGAGCGGGGGGGCCGTCCCCGGCGCGCTCCAGGAGATCGCAGACGACATCTCCCGCCGGGGCGGAACGCCGCTGGCCGTCGTCCTGAACGAGAAGCCGCTGGGCATCATCTACCTCAAGGACGTGGTCAAGGGCGGCATGCGCGAGCGTTTCGACCACCTGCGGGCGATGGGCATCAAGACCGTCATGATCACGGGCGACAACCCCCTGACGGCGGCCGCCATCGCGCAGGAGGCCGGCGTAGACGACTTTTTGGCTCAGGCCAAGCCCGAAGACAAGATGGCGCTGATCAAAAAAGAACAGGCCGAGGGGCGCTTGGTCGCCATGACCGGCGACGGCACCAATGACGCGCCCGCGCTGGCGCAGGCCGACGTCGGCGTGGCGATGAATTCGGGCACGCAGGCCGCCAAAGAGGCGGGCAACATGGTGGACCTGGACTCGAACCCCACCAAGCTGATCGAGGTCGTCGAGATCGGCAAGCAGCTCCTGATGACGCGCGGGGCGCTGACGACGTTCTCCATCGCGAACGACGTGGCGAAGTATTTCGCCATCATCCCGGCGATGTTCTCCACGCTGTACGTCCTGAGCGGCCAGGCGCACGGGCCGCTGTGGGCCTTGAACATCATGCACCTGCATTCGCCCTATTCCGCAGTGCTGGCGGCGATCATCTTCAACGCGCTGATCATCATCGCGCTGATCCCGGTCGCCCTGCGCGGCGTCCCGTACACGCCGATGGGCGCGGCCCAGGTCCTGCGCCGCAACCTCGCCGTGTGGGGCCTGGGCGGCATCCTGCTCCCGTTCCCGTTCATCTGGGCACTGGACTATCTGGTCGTCCTGCTGCACTGCGCGCCGGCGCATTAACGTGGAGGGACGAGCCGGGGTGGGTTCCTAATCTCTGGAAACGAAAACAAATGGCTAAACAACTCGCTATCGCCGTCCGCCTGACGCTCATCCTGCTGCTGATCGTCAGCGGCATCTATCCCCTGGTCGTCTGGGGCCTCTCCCAGGCGGCCTTCAAGCACCAGGCCAACGGCAGCCTGATCACGGATGCTTCGGGCAAGACCGTCGGCTCCGAGCTGCTGGCGCAGGGGTTCACTCGGCCCGAGTATTTCCACCCGCGCCCCTCGGCGGCGGGCAGCGGCTACGACCCGACTCAGAGCAGCGGCACGAACCTCGGGCCGACGAGCGACAAGCTGATCAACGGCGTCCACAAGAAAGACCTCGCCCCCGGCAAGCCCGACCCGTCCGATTTCGACGGCGTGGCCGACCTGGCGAAGCAGTACCGCACGGACAACGGGCTGCCCGCGAACTCCCCGGTGCCCGTGGACGCCGTGACGCGGTCGGCCTCGGGCCTGGACTCCGGCATCAGCCCGGCCAACGCCGCCCTGCAGGTCGCCCGCGTCGCCCGCGCGCGCAACGTGTCCACCGACGTCGTGACCGGCCTGGTGAAGAGCCACACCCAGGTCCGGTCCCTCGGCTTCCTCGGCGAGCCGGCCGTCAACGTCCTGACGCTGAACCTTGCCCTGGATAAGACAGCGCCCGCGCCGCCCGCGCCGGCGAAGAAGTAACGGAAGCCGCCAAAAAAACCGCCCCACCGTCTCACGTCCAGCGTGAGTGATAGTGGGGCGTCTTGCCGGGCCTCTTCGTAAATTCGTACTATTGAGGCAACCGAGCGGGTGGCGTCAGGTGCAGCGCATTGTCAGGCCGCAGACGGTGTAGCCTCGATGAGTTGGACGGCGGGGTACTCGTCGGGGACACCATCGCCGGCGGTGGTTATACATGTGACCATGAAGCCGCAGCGGCCCGGACTGAAACATGCCCAGTTCTCGCCGATGCCATCGGACCATTGGCCCATCGTGTACTCGACGAGGACACGTAACTCAGACTCGGAGAGGGGACGCCGCGACCGATATTCTGTGGTCGCGGTCAGCAGGGGCGCGCTGCCGTGGTGGCCGAACCGCAGATGACCGCCACTCTCCAGGGCTGACGCCAGAGCATCCTCCTCCGCCGGACCGCCGAGGTAGTCGGTGAACCGCTCCTCGTCGTAGGTCAGCCCGTCGAGCGACCGCAACACCGATGCGTCGGTGATCTGCTCGCCTTCGCGGGAGACGGCCGCCAACCCCTCAATGACGATACGCAGCATGATTCCTCCGCCGCAGCCCTGCCGCTTCTCTGCGGCCTAACGGTCAATTCCACCCGCGACACCTGCCTGCACAGCCCTCCACTAACGCAGAAGAAACCGAGCGAGTGGCGTCGGGCGCAGCGCATTGTTAGATACTGTATTGGTTGTCAAGCCTTTGTTGCGGTCGCCAGCGCGATTGTTGCGTCGAAAGGCTTGCCAGACTTGAGGACGCCGAAAGCCAGGTGCAGCAGTTTCCGCATCGCC
>JAABUP010001258.1_pt1 | contig 53388 bp, 48 predicted proteins | sample 5559201 | NCBI WGS metagenome assembly JAABUP01 (sample SAMN10711887, study PRJNA513373) | rock metagenome | isolation source: Antarctica rocks | place: Antarctica | reverse complement strand
ACAAACCAACTGTTCCTGAGGCAAGAACCGTTCAAATCAATCCAACACAGCACTACCGGTATGACAAAATCAAGACACAGGAGACTGTTGTCTGTTCAGAGGGGTGACAGTCATTGGGGTGGTCTGTGCTTATCCTACTACATGTTGAGTCTAGATGCCAAACACCTTGTTTTAGGTGCACATGCCCAGTACTCTCAGCACTGCTGAAAGCATTTCCATGAACTGCAAGACTTAGCACTCTCCTAAGCAGCTTGTGGTTGCTATGCTGTTGGCATGCAGGTGTTCAGACTGAAAACGGAATTGACATGCTCAGACTCCCCAGGCAAGCAGGACGTATAGACAGCTGGTAGCAAATATCACCTAACAAGCAGTTACGCTGCAGAAGTAGCTCCTGGCAACTGCACTGAACACAAGTAAAAAAGAGTAAGCCAACAAAAAAATGAATAGCGAGGGAATACTGTCAATACAGCTACACCTACCATTGTAAAACTGTGGACAACAGAACTTGCCAAGAGGTGGGCCATCATTGAGGTTCAGGGTGTGTGCACACTTGCAACAGACAAGAGTAATCTAAACTGGGTTCCTTGCAATTTCAACTTGGTCAATATCCGAACACGGTGTTCACCTAGTGTAGCATGCACATGAAAACTATAGCATGATGTAGTAAATCCCCTTGTCATCGCCTTCCCTTCCTGCCAGAGCCTTTGTCCAAGTGACCATACTCTCGCACTAGTGTCTCAGCAGCACTTTCTTTCTTTTCAACAGCAGAAGCCTCAATTTGCTTGTCAAATGTGACCTCAGCTTGAGGCACAGCTTGCAAGTGTAGCTGCTCCCCAACTGGCAACATCCACCAAGGCATCTCAATGTCTTGCAAAGCAAGGCAGTTGGACCCATTGCGGAGCTGAGCAATCCTTAGTTTTGGCAGCTCATGCGCAGGAAACATCACCACCTGTGTCGACTTGGCACTGCGTTCATCAGCAGCCAGGTGCACTTGCTCAATGAAGTTGGTGCCAACATGCTCACACAGCCACTCTTGGTGGTGATCTTCCATGACTACAGCTAGGGCAAAGCAGCATTCCACGTCCAGCCCTGGTAAGCCATTTTGCGCCATGAGAAGTATCAGTGGGAAAACTTCAGAGGCTCCAGAGTCTGCAAAGTGGTTAAAAGCTCGCAGGTATGCAGCAGAGCTGCTCCTGTCACTACCGAGCACCTCACGCATTGGCTGCCATATGTCTTGCTGAAGCTGAGCAAGCAATTGATGATCAGGGACCATGCCGCTGCTTGCAAGAAGGCACTCCGAGGCAGAAGTGAAGGTGGCAACATCAGGCTGAGGCATGCCAGAAGACAGCATGTGCCGTAGCAAGGTCAAAGCTGCCTCATAGTAGTCAGTATGTTCGCTGTCAGCTTCAATCTGCTGTAGGCACAGGTGGAAGAAGTTGTTGCAGTCGACCACAGACAGCACGGGAGTGTAGCCCTGCTTGTGGTACGACGCCAGCAATGCAGCACCTGCGCAGCATCAGCACGCCTGTCATTGTACACCTTGATAACTGTCCAACAAGGAGAAGCTGTAGCATGACTCATTTCAGACAGGTGATGAGTCACCATGACACATGGGTACAGGGATGCTGTGTCCATGTTGATGGACACAATGCGACATGTTAAGAGACCTCTGTGTGGACTAGCAGAACTGTCTCTACTGTTCTCACACTGATACAATGCAAGGCTTGCATATCCCGTTCCAGCAAAATTGCCAGCTGTAAACAAGCTGTCATGAGCGGCAAGCACATTTTGACAGCCAAGCAAACAGCAAGATGTAGTGCCTTCCATTGGCTCATACAACTGCGTCAAGGCTGTGGCCAGAAACATGTAGCAGTCAGGGCTGGAAGGGACCCAGCTGTGAGCAGCAGGGTGGGTTTGTGCCCAGCTCCAAGCAGCTTGCATGCCGGCCATATCACCCAAATGAAAGTAAGCAGTGGCAGCTGCATCCCACAAGGGTTCTGTCACAACCTGCACATCACCGCACACATTCAGTTGGCGCATGTGGCTCATGACTGGAGAACACTGACCTGGCACAGCTACAGCTGCGTAGCTCAAGCATGTGCTACGAATTGCAAGAATTTAGCACAACTGCAATGCCAGCAGATGCTGTGCTTCCCGTGCAACCAATAATACAATGACATTGAAAAGATGGAGATTTGAATCACAATGCTATTGCTATGCACAGAGATGAACCTTCTGAGAAGCATGTGCTTCAAAGACTTCCGTCGCTTGCTGCCATTCTTGAGCCCTGATCAGCAGCTCAGCGACAGACGCTGCTGCTGTAGATTCCAGCGCTTGTGCCCACTTTATGCCAGCACAGTGCTTCCACAGGTTGAGGAGATCACGCGTCAGAGCTGACATGCCGCGCAAGTCATCAGGTTTGTGCATGTCTCTTTCCAGGCTCTGATCCAACACAGCTGCAACTGTGTTCAGCTGCAGCTGCACTCCTTGTTGCAAGTGTGCTGCTTGCAAGACCTGCGTCAAAGAAACATGTGTGGGGTCTGCCTGCAGTTGAGAATTGGATGAGAACTGTGAACCGCATGCGACTCTTAGGTTGCTGTTCTGCATGATGCACAGACCTCTCAAACAATGAAGGTTAACTTGCTCAAAAAACAGAAGCCAAAGAAGCTAATGCACAAGCATGACTGCAGCAACTATGGCATGGACTGCAAACAACATCACAGCATGTTCTCTGCCTGCATTTGTGTTTTACTGCACACCAATGCCTGCATGTCACTGCTACAAGGGACTCCGGGGATAGGCAACCTGCAACCTGTCAATGCTCACCTGAAGTGCGTTTTGTGTCTGGCCTAAAGAAAGCAAGGCCAGCACCAGCTCATGGGCTTGCACGGGGGCAAGTGGCAACTTGGCCTTCAACCCAGCCATGCACAGACTTTGCAGCAAAGGCAAGGCCGCATCTTTCTGAGATGCTTTGAAAAATCTCAGAGCATCTTGAAAGACTGCTTGCTGCTGTGGTGCAGTCCAATTGACTGCCAGTGCATCATGCCTTTGCAATGCTGAGGTGGCGGCTGTGGGGTCATTCAGCTCAAGCCATGCTAGCAAGGCCATGTGAAGATGCTCAGGCGCTATGCAGCTTGGGTCGTGAGCCTGCACTGCTGAGAAGACCTGCATTGTGACTGGCTGCCTTGGCAACAGCTTGATGTTGTCATCGATGCAGCTGACTAATGCATGCGATAAGTGTGCATGCATCAGACCACAGCGCAACTTGTCAGTTGAACTGCTGCTGAAGAAGCGCATGCTCAAGAGATTTGCTGCATCAATGCCAACTGTGTGCACCATCACCTTGCCATACACCCTGTACATGCTCCAGTCACAGAACGGATATGATCACACAAATACAGCATTGCTGCTGTGATTTTTGGGAACATAGGTTCAGCAAACACTGGGATGAAACAGTGAGCCTCACCTTCACAACGTCAGCATGGCGTTGTGTTCCATACAGCAAGTGGAGCCCAGGCATCGCCACTTTCATCAGGCTTCCATTGGACCTGTCTAGCCCTTGCACCACTCCGCTGACAATCTTTGCTGCTGGCCCTTGTCCTCGCAGCTCTTGTGCAATAGCCATGGCTGCGTCCCAATTTGCATGCACTATGTACATTGCAGCAATTTCTGCTAGTGTGTCTGTATTGGGCGCAACGACAAGAGGCCCTATGCCTGACTTGAAGTGTGCGTGCAGCTGCAACAAATGCTCATCTGCAAGTGACACATACAAGTCAGCAAACTCATCACATGTGGTATTACTCTGAGCTTGCATGATGATGGTAGACACGCAAACTCATCAAAGGCTATCCACGTCATAACAGTAAAATACTGTATAATGCAGAAAAAGCAAAAATACAAAAGGCAGTGACGTGTAAGATACACATTTGACTAAGCTTAAAGAGGTGCTTGTTGGCAGCAGTATTCCTGAACAATATAAAGCAAGCACAAGAAGAGGGAAAGACACACGCAGCTGGTTGCCACCTGACTGCAACTTCCATAGCACTTGTTGAGCTTTGCCATCCAGCATGTAGCCGTAGGAGCACGCATCCTGATACAGCGCCCACGCTACAGCGGAGTCTGTGGAAGGGCTGCATGCCCTCACCAACCCTGACATGACAGCATTGCCGGCAGCTGACACTTTCAATCCTCTCTGCACCAGGTCCATGGCACCTGCGCTGTAGAAAACAGGGAACATGGGTGCAACTGGCGCCCAACAACCTATGACATTGCAATACACATGGGTGGACCTTGCTAAATGCTTGCCAGATTACACCAGGTCGTCAATGCAAGCAATCGTGCCAAGTCATTGTCGGGTATGGTTACTGCGTCTAACAGCACGTCAAGCACCCTATGAAGGTCAACAGACGTGCACATCTCAGTAAGCGAGCACAACACAAACACAACTCCAAGGTTTGTCTTGGTGGGTCACCATGCAGTTGCCTCAGACGACCCTTCAGAATTCCGTAGACGTGTCTATTCTTTTCCGCTAGTTGGAAGTTCTCTTGCAGCAGTTTCAAACCCAGCTCCATGTCACGGCACTCGCATACTTTCTCCAAAACAGTCAGCATAAAAGCTGGTTTTGTAGACGCAGCCTGAGAATGCAGCTCAAGCACAAAGGCAACTTCTGCAGCAACTGCATAGTTGACTGCCTTTGCAACTGCCAGCTTTTGGCTGGATGTGCCCATGTGGCCCTGAACAGCGTCACAACGTGACCCTCTCTTACAGACTAGATCAAAAGTACTTGAGATATTTTTGCAGCAAAAATTGACAAAGTGGCAACATACATCTGAATGTACGATATGCTTTGGGGCTATCAATGTCAACAGTAGAAAATGCCATTGAGCGCCCCAGCAGAAGCACTAGCAACAACCCAGCAGCAGCAGCAGCAGCAGCAAAATGATACAAGGTAGACATGTTGGTAGACGACAATGTAGTCAAGTGAGAGGTTGTTGACTCACTTGATCACGAAGCGTGCCCAGGAGTGACTCTACAGTGAGGTGGTGTTCGCTGCTGTTGCAGGGAGGTGCATTGGCCTGCTTCTGATGCCTCAAGCAATACCCACGCTGTTTGGCTGAAGCGGTGCATGGTCGGCCATCAGCATACTGCCCTTGACACACTATGGGCAGATGTTGAAGTGCATCAAGGCCTTGGTCCTTCCTGACTCCTTCCAATGCCAAAGCAAGCCCCGCTTGAGCAGGTTCTGGACAGTCAACAGTGTAGTGCAAAGCCACAATGGCAGCTGTCCCCCATCTCAATTGTGCCAGCTGGTCGTCAAGCAGATGTTGGAAGGCTGTTGGAGATGGCCGGATCAGTGCTTGCTGTGATCCGGCTTTGCGGCTAATCCAAAACCAAAAGTGTCTCAGGAGAATGTGTTCCATACCTGAGACGCAGTCAAAGCTACATTCAGAGTCTTCCAGTGTGATGCAAATACGCATATGGTTGCAAGGGTAGTCTGTAGGCTCATGATAAGGTACAGTTTTAAGACAAAGTGCAGCATGATGGTAAGCAGTGAATCACAGAGGAAACATGGGATGGAGCAAGGGGCCTGCAGGAAGGATGGTATCACATACAGTAGTGATGCATGTCTCACAAGCTATCAAAACAAATAGACACATTGGTAGTATGTCAGCAATGCACATTTGTACCTGGAGTGCTGTGCAAGTCCCAGACCACATGAGCATCAGACTGTGCCAGTTTGTGGCCTGCCTCCATGCAGTAGTCATAAATGGACCATGCGGCACAAGCAAGCTTCGCAGACTCCAAACTCTGTCCTTCTTGTCTTTCTGCAGCTGCCTTTGAGTCAGCAGGGCCTGAGGCAGCAGGGGATGGAGCCAGGGGACTGGGTTTGATGGAGCCCAGCGTAGCTTTGGAAGCGTCTGGCAGGTTGCCTAGCAAACTACTGTGCAACCTACCAGCTGCTTGCAACAACTTGGCGCATGTGCTTGCTGACAAACGAACCATCTTCAAGTCTTGCTGCAGATCTGCAGATGGATGCATAAGTGATGATCTTTGACAAATTCTGGGCGCCGGCCAACACATGGGGGTCAGCTTGCATGCAATGTGTGTATGTTGTTGCAAATGCAGCCAAACCATACCTGAAAGTGGCTCCTTGGTAATGTCACGCATGTGACTGTCCCACCAGTGGAAGTCACTCTCTTTTGCCAATATCTGTGGGGTAAAAAAAGCTTCCAAGCCAGCTAGAACCTGTGGCTCAGTCTTGTTTGCCAAGATGTCCTTCAAACAAGTGCTGTCCCCAGACAGTCCAGCAAGCTTGCAGGCAGCCATGACCTCAGAATGACTTCCACCAAAATCGAACCCGTTCATTGCTGCATTCCACGCATCTGGACCCTTGATATATTCCTGCAATCACAAAGGATGCAATAGTCAGCAATGGCATCAGCAGAAAACATCCTCAATAGAGCAAACAAAGCACTCATTGCATTTGGGGGAAAACCTGCTGCTGGTAATGAAAATTTCTTGCCGGGGCTGAAAAGGGTGTGACAGGCCTTCCACACTGCAAAGGCTATAGCAAGATGCCGACGCAGATGCAAGCGAGTGTTAGCAGGCATGCATCACTATTTGTGGAGATACATGAGCATGACAGAAATGCATGCTATGTCTGGGAAACCATGCTGCATGACAATATCATCTATCATTATGTTAGCATGCGCCAAAGCAGCACTCACATTCTCAGCCATGTGCCGCAGCGTTCGCTCTTTGTATCGACGGTGGTTGTGAAAAGAATGATTGATTGCCAAGATGAAAGGTTCTGCAAGGTTTGGGGCAACTGGTAGTTTCCGAGAGGAGAGGATTGTGACCATAACTCTCCACATGAGCGCATATTGTCCATGCTGCCGAGCAAAGGTAACTGTCTGACGTGCAAAAGAGTTCAGTTCTTGTTGAAAGTCTTTGAAGCCTCCTGCTACAGTCCTGCGCAGCCATTGTGATAGCTTGCAAGCAGCAGCCTAGCAAACAACATTATACTTCACACATGTGCAGTTGTTGATGACCAAATGGAGGACAATATGCTTCCCACACAAATGCATTCTGTGTAGAAGTGAGCCATCGCAACTTCAAAACAACCATGCAAGTAGCTTCCAAGCTTGCACCTTGCCTAGACAAGCAACAAACAGCAAACATGCAAGATGCCAACATGAACTTGTAGGACAAACACAAAAGGTTTCCAAAAACAAAACAAAAAAATCTGCCTATCTCTTCTTTGACACGGTTGGACACTTTATCAAAAGGCTTCCAACGCTTGCTAATCTCAAAATCCATACCATTACCCGCAACAAACACAAGAGATATTGAGACATATTAGCATCGCACCTGAGGACCCACGCCCACTGCACAAACACGTCTTGAAGACAAGCTAGCGAGATCTTGTCCTCTGTGCTGCTCACATCCTGGCCGCCAAAAAGCTGTCTTGTAGCATGTGCCAAAAACTGTTTGTAAGCATCAATGTACTGGTAGCTGTCGTGGACTCCAGCTGACAGACCCCTCATCAGAAGGTTGGCAGCTCTGGTGTACTGGCCACGTTCCATGCAATGCAGGGTGAGCTGGGCTAAAACCTCATGATCAAAGTACTGGTCTGAGTCAAAGGTCCCTTCTGGAAACGACGCATCAAACCAGCCAGAAGCAAAAGCTTGCTTCAAGGGAGGCATAGCGGAGGCAGGCACTTGAAAGTAGTTTGGCTTTGCCTACACATAAAGCAAACTAATGCAAGTGTGTGCACAACATATGGTTTGGAAGGCTGAATGGCGTGTTGAAAGCCAATCATTGACAAAATGCAATTGCAAGCAGCCTCACCTGTCGCAGCTCATTCAGGTCGCAAATACCAACTTCTAAGGCATCGTCTTGGCCTTCAGATTTGGAGACGTTCACAGACTTAGGTAAAAACCGCCAAAATGCCTGACGAACAGCTTCCCCGGCATGCTCTCTCATGGATCTGGACAACAGAGCCCAACAAGTCTAGTGCAACTATGCAGTATAGTACGTAGAGCACATGCAACAGAAAGTCACAAAATTATGGGATGCTTGCATGGGTTGTCATTGCATTTGCACATGCTTTTGGCTGGGCAAGACCAGCATGAAGACTCACCTTTCCAGTACAGGTCGTAAGTTGGAGCACCATGCCTCATGGCGCTCGACATCTGCTGTGAAGCATGATGCAGCCTCTTGACAGCCTTGTATGTCTTGACCAAGCTGCAAAAGCCTTGACAGTTGCATGAGCGAGTAACCTCCCAGCTTTGGGATTGAGGAAATGGCTGAATGCCTCCACAAGTCAACAAACACAGAAGCCATCAACTTATTAGCATTATGCATGTATCTGGCGTTGCCATGCTCAGGATACCATCCAGCGCTAGCTTGAAGGCTGAGGAGTAACATCAAGTGCAAGTATGTTGGAGAAGGTTTTGTCTTGTGTACAAGCTGGTCAACATACGTTAAAGCAGTCACCAGGTGAACCAGGTCTTCATCAGCAGAGAATACACTCAACGCTGGAAACGCTCCAGTACCTGTAAATGTACATCAGTGTTGAATGTGACGTATGACAGTGGCCAAAGTTGACCAAAGACACTGTCTGATAAGTACAACCCAGACTTGAGCCGCATAACAACATTGCCATATTCATTGGCTATATGGAGCCTTAAGATAGACTGATTGACATCGTTACATTGTAGGGCAAGGGCTACCGGTCGCATGCAAAACAGCATGGTTCAACTGGCTTGCAACATTGTGCAATGTTCTGCGATGGCTGTGTTCACGCAGGTATGCAAGCAAGCTTGCAAACATGGCTACGTCAAGGCATACACAGAAAGCATTTTTCTTTGTGTGGAGGTGATTGTCACACAGCAAAAGGCTGACAGAAGGTGTACTTCTCTGGGGAACACCAGGTGGCAATGGCGGCAAGCCTGCTTCACGAATGGTGCCAGGGTGATTCAGTAGCTGAGTTGCAAGCTGAAACATATGTATGCTTCGCCCTCTCCACACTCCCTTTGCCTTGTCTCCATGCTTACCTATTGCATCATAGGCCTGGAAAGCACATCTTGCGTCAGTCGTTGACTCAAGCACAACATGTTTTGTGTACCTTGGTGCATGAGTTCTCCACCTTGCTTATCTCCCCAGCTGCAGCGCACATGTTAGACACTATCCACCCAGAAGCACAAGCCTTGATACTATCATCAGCTGAAGACTTCCAGATGAGCTGCAGCACACCTGACGTGTCAGTGGAGGTCCCTCCAGGCTGAAAAGGTGCAGCACCCTACCTTAACAGACGAGCTTGCCAGCACATAGAAGTCCAGGTGCGCAGGTTTGCTATTGTCACGGACATACGTTCGCGTGAAGTCTGAACAAAAGGTTCTGAGCCTTAGGACCAGCGTGTTGGCAGAGTCATGTACCAAGTTTGGGTAATGCTCCCTTGCAAGCTGTCTAGCCATGTACTCATCTACAGGTTTCTCAGTCGAAAGCCAAAGGGAGCCTAAAGGGTTATCGACGCTACTCAGGATGGACGTGTCGAGGACGCCCCGTTCCAACATTTCGCCTTGCAACCTCAAATCGAGGTCAACAGCCCCGGGGAGAACTTGCAAAACATCAGGCCGCAAGGAAGAGAGCTCCACATTAGGCGTGGACTGCTCTATCTGATCACTGCTGGCATGCAACTTGTAACGAAGTCGGTGAGGATGTTGTTTGTGCATAAGACCATCTGCGAAAGGCTGCACTCGTGAAAAGCTCCGCTTCAGCGGTTGCATAGTCATGCTTTTGCAGAAGCATACTCGACGGAGAACCTTGTTCCTATCTGCGACAAAGTTGCTCTGACCGCTTGGAGTAGGACTTCGGTCCAGTGCTACTAGCAGCAACATGCTCACGGTTACAGGTGACTAGACTGGTCACGAAGTTAGTTCACCAATACTGATGTCCATGCAACCTCAGACTCTGAGTAAGTAATGCGCAACTACTGTCTCGGGTGCAGTGTGCAAGGAACAAGAAGAAGAACGTTACAAGCTTTGGCCAGCCAACAAGTCTGATAGCTCGTGGCAGAGCCTCAGCAACCCTGCCTAGTGTCAAACTAAACGTCAGTGACCTCCAGACAGACATACTCCGTCGCCTATGCAAGCCTAAGCCTATGCAAAGGCTAGAGCAAATGCAATACGCCTAATCCAAAGGTCACATCTGCACATGAAAAGCAGAGCAATTGCAATGATGATTGCAATGATCAAAATCGTGTATCAACATCTTGTCACAGCAGAATGTGAGAGGATCAATCCAAAAATGCGCCCATAAGCCCAGAAGCTGAGGCAGTGGGGCTGGCACAATCCTGAAACTCGCTGTCAGACCGCACAGTCCCCATGGTAAAAGGCAGGGCAGGTCCAAAATCAAGCTCCCTGCTCAGGATAATCTTTTGGAGAAAGGCTAGTATACTACGTAGCCGGGCAAAACTTTACCTAATCTCAGCGCCGAATCCCCAAGGCGACGGTCATTTTTCCAAAAACACCGGCTATGCACTTGCCTTGACAAGGTGCATCCAACCATGCAACAAAAAAGACAACATTGTATATTCCATGTTTCATTGCAATTACAACAGTGAATGCACAAATGCTGACTTTTGAAGGCGTCCAAACTAAAGCCTTTGTCCATGGCAGACGCGAACATTGCGCTGCCTATTAATAAATAATGGATCATGCATATACAGACAGGTTGACATAGAATGTGCACAACCTACTTGCTATCACTGCTATGACAGAAGCAGTCATCCACATCAACTGATATCAAAGTCCTCCTAGTTGTCTCCGCGGTCAATCTGAGGCACCTGACCACTGCCACCACCGTTGAAGTCCAAGTCAAACACAACTTATATGCCAATGCATTGATGTCAAAAGCAGCACAATCTGCTGCATGTGCATGTCAGCCTTGTCTCCTTAAGTGTATTGCGTGAACATGTTAACATTCATCGTTCGTCTGCAGCACTGCAGAGGTGTCACACAGATCCATGCTTTCACAGGCATTCAAGCACATGGCATTCTCAGCCGCCTGCTCTTGCACCTCCTTTTAAACTGGGGCCACAGTCTCCCTCTCTTTGCCCTCTGCTGTATCAATCTCTTGTTGCAAGATGGCCTCAATGTCTCTGTGAGACTCACAGGCTTGATAATCCTGCAATGGACAGATAAAGCTTACTGTAGAGAACATGGTTAATTTGTGTCATCACAGCATTTGAATACTACAAACAGAAGACAAGCAGATGCACACCATGAATTCAACAACTCAACTTATGCAGGACACAAGACAAAAGAACCTTCATCATTGTCCAAGCAATGGCATTGTGCAACAACAGTGTTCTTTGGCTGCTGCACTACACTGAATAAAATGATCAATCACCTGTTCTTGTTGTGCATCTTGACAGCCGTCATGGTTGCAGAGGTTGTGGACAGCAACTGATTGCTTCTGGCTGAGTGGAAGTACCCCATGAGGCTGGCCATCTCCTCAGGATTAGCAGCATGTGGTTTGATGTCATGGACAATCAGAGCCAGTGCTGGCAGGTGCTGGTCAACTGCACAGTGCACATGTGCTGGTGGCACTGACTTCAAATTCGCAACCTGCAGTCCAGTCTGAAGTAAGAAGTCAAAATGAATGCAGTTGGACAATGAGGTCCAGAAGCAGAGTCCTCCGACAGGGCCCCATGATTCCTTTAGCCTGAGCAGGCAAACAGCAAGGGGCTTGTCTGTAACCTTGGGGCACTGGATACAGAATCTATCACACTCATGTCATGCACAAGAAACGTCCCTATCACTTTGTGGAGGCAGTCATGCCCATTGCTCAGCCCTGGCACCAAACAGGGAAAGCAAAGCGGTGGTGTTTTGAATCTGACACAAGAGGTGATATCACGTTGCTCTGACCTCTAGTACAGGCCGGTCGGACATGGACATGAGAGAAATCCTCTCACAAAAGCACCTCATCAGCCCATATGGAAACGCACAGTAGGTATGTGGAATTCAATGGGACCTATAAGGTGCATACTGCTTCTTGAACTGGAGTTCCAGTCATGCATGGCATAGGTGCAAACCAATGCACGCCCATATGATGACTAGCTGGAGCTCTGCTCTTGGCATGAACCAGCATGTGAGAGAGTGCCGCAGCCACACGTCGATGCCAGTTGCTTTTGCAGTTGTGTCAAATGTTTCCCCCCCACAGGACCACCTAGCCTGTGGTTTAAGCAACTGCCTCTCAAGCAGTCGGTCTGCAGTTCAATTCCCGGATTTTCGGAACTTGGTATATGAGCTGACGGCGGGTCAAGTAGGTACAGGCTTTGCCTGGAAACTATATATATGCTGCGCAGCGGCCACCCCGGTCTCCGGTACCAGGGTTGCTTCGGGCTTGCACCCGGGAACGCCGAAAGGTGTAAAAGTTTGTCAAATGTTGTTGTCACGTAAGGATCCAATGCACAGCTGACTTACATGGCAATCTTCATGTTTGATCGAGCAGAGGCAGGCAGAGCTTATGCCATGAACGGCCTAGCTGGGAATATGCAGAGGTTTTTTGCGGTTGTCAGCAGAACCAAGCTTTCTTGGAGTGGGGCCGTACAAGCAGCCCTGGATTGCCAGATGTGACGTACCACACAAACAGAATGTTGCCTGGCATCACGCCCAATTTGATGCATGCTGTGCTAGCAAAGCCCCAACTCTGAAATACACGGCTATGTGCATTACCGCCTATCAAAATAGCTTTCAGTCACCTTGAAAGACGGCAGCCAAGTCTGTAAAGCCAAGCAGCGCTAAATTGCTAGGAGCGTGCGGCTGTATTTGCTGCTTGAAGCAGCACTGCTGCATTTTTGCAACCCAGAAGCAGCTTCACGCAGCACATAAAAAGTAGTTGATGTCATGGGTCACCCGTGATTACCCTTGGGTACCCCAGAAATACCACTGTACCACAAGGCCATTGCTGTGTTCAGCTTGATCACCAACTGGAGTGGACTGGTGGTCAAGCTGAACACAGCCATGGCCAACTCTGTGACTCGATCTGAGCTTGTGCTCCGCAAAAGTTCTTGCATAAGTCATATGGTGTGATACTGAAAACTGCAGCTGTGTTAGCAGTTGCTAGATACCTACTAGGTATGACAGTTTGGATGTAGATCTGTCACGGGGAAAGTGAACAAAAGGCAACAACAACACTAAGATGATCAAGGAGAACTGTAATTGAGGTCCCCAAACTCTTCTCCAAGCACAGCTTGACCCATTGTGTCCTTCAATGAGACATTGAAAAGAGCAGCAGGCAAGTACTGTGTGCCTTTTCAGATGCTGAGCAAGCTTTGATCCAACTACTAGTAACTAGGCTACCCTGTACTTGATGTCATGTGGTGCATGTAACAGGTGGATCACCTTCATTTGCTTCATCATGCCAGCGGATGTGAGGTGTGCCAACAGCCGCCACCCTCTCCTCAACATCAGCGCCTCAGAGCGCATGACCAGCCACACATGTACATGGCGGGCCGCACTCAGGTCTAGCTTGAAATTTGCAGAGTATTGGTCTGATGTCACAGCCATGGCAGGTGCAGCCTCCTGCACAACGCACAAAAACACTCAGTCTTGATAACAATGTGTATCATGAAAGCCTGAAGTGCCACACATGAAGAGGGGCAGCTAGTGCCAACACAAGCCAGCTGGGCCTGTAATGACGTCAACAAACTGTCTCATACAACCATTAGATGCAGCTGCAAGCATCAGCAAAGCATGTTGAAGCTGTGCCAATTGGAGTCAAGGCATGGCAGACATCAAGGAGCCCATGTTTGCAACATCTTGGCGTCAACGAGCACTGTCGCATTGCCAATACAAGCCAGGTTGCTGATTTGCATGGCACTTAAGCATAGGTCTTTGGACACCACCACTGCCTAACAGGTTTGCAGGCTACTTCTGTGCCGATGGGTGCACTTGCGCTGTAATCTTCATGACAGTCGCTTCACTCGTTGAAACATATAGGCTCCATTGCCAGTGCATACACTCCACACAGGCAAGTCTTTCAGTGATGGTGCATGAGTGCTGCACAATCATGTGACAGGCCTCAGCATGTACACCAACAGCAAGTTGCCATCTGCTTTGTAGACTGACACATGCCAATATGAATGGTGCTTGCAGTGCAGTACCTTTGTTATGGTTCCAGAAAGTCCTCTCTGCAACCGTTATGCATCCTTAGCAAATGATTTACTGGTTGTGAGACTTACCTGCAACTTGGGTGCTTAGTCTTCTCTGAGGCACACAATCGCAACACACAGTCTCTATGCAGACTGGTTTCTTAGGTAATGTGTGAGAATGGGCATCTGGGATTTGGATCTGGACCGTTCTTGCTGTCTGTATGTTGCTGATGAGACCGCTAATCAGTTGTGCCAAGGAACTGAGGAGCGCATTTCAGCTTCCAATTGTTCATACGATGCAAGCAAGGGTCATTTGCCAGAATTTTTGACATCAAACATTCCGGCAAATCTCACACTACTCTCGAGCAGGCATCAGAGTTGAAAGTGCCGCAGGTCTTGATGCAGATTGTGTTTGAACAATCTTCACCAGTTCCTGTGTCACTTTCACCATCACAACCGCCAACCATACACAGAGCAGCACATGATGCATGGGACAACATACAGATTACATTAACAACAATGCAATTTACATTGCATTATTTTCAACATAAGCCAATTGCAGCAGAAGAAGTTTGCAATACCAGGCAAAATTATAAACAAATTAATATTGTTAAAAATATTGTTGAAAAGTGCTGGCACATGCGCCTGATGTATTGCCTGCAACCGCTGAGAAAATAAATTGCAGCCAGAGATGTTGATGCAAGAACATGATGTGATCTCACTCACTCACTAACGCTCATCAGCTCCCTGACAACATTGCAAAGACAGCTTGCACAACGTCTTCTGCCAACACTGCTATAGCTACAAGTGCACAAGAAAAGATGGCATGACCAGCATAGGCTTGCCTGCCACTAAACCATGCAAATGCCGGCAAAAGCCAAGGGCTGTGCCGTGTCATGAGGCATCAATCAGTGCTTAAGCTTGGTCTGTGTAACATGTCATCAGGCACTGGCATGATGACACACGACATTGGGGCAGTGTCACGTGTACGGCTTGAGCTACTTTGTGACCTTATCCCCATCAGCATAGCAACCACTCCAATTCGGCACACACTTATAGTCTCAGCAGTGCAGTTACAGCGTTTTCTTCATAAAAGTGATCCATCTGATATCATGTCACTGATATCAGCTTGATTGAAGAACAGTACTAAATGAGAGGTCTGCACTTGAGGCAAGTCTGCAGGCACAAGTGTGATTTGGGTCTTTCCAAGCACAATTTGGAGTTACGAGCTAGTGCTCAAGAACATACCCATCTTGCCACAAGCCATACTAAGCAGCAAGTTGATCTTCATGTACACATGTACATACAAATTATGATTGCTGCTCAGTGTGGCTGGTGCACCTTTTGTCAGCGTATACATACATCACCTGCTCAGTAGCCAATCAGCAGACAGCTGGTGCTCTGCGCATGTGTGCAGACAAGCTGGACAGTGTTTGTGTACAGCTTGATACAACCTTCTGACCTCAAAAAAGCATCCACAGTGCTGTGTTTGTTGGAGAACCTCCCAAAAAAGCTGTTGTTCAGTAATGGATATCTACCTCAAGTTACAACATGAACAGCAAGGTCAGACATGCTCCATTTAGTCTACCCCCTCATGGCTGAAGGTGAACTGCAAATGAGAAGCTGTGTGCAAAATAGCACATATACGTCATGCGGATATCTAGTAGTATTGGCGTCTAAGTTTCACCACACATCAATTTAGTGTACCATTGCCGGCTAGTGGAATGGGAGCCTTTGACCCACTTGCATGCTCCTGGCCTTGGCACGCATTGCTTCAATAGGTGACAACATAAGCCATGGCCAGCAGCATAAAATTTGGTCATCACTCTGATCATTCCATCACCACTCTGACATTGGGGTATCAAACACTACCTTGGAACTCATATTCAAGAATGGCGCCGACTGCTCAGTTTCTGTTCAAAGGTGGATGAGTCCATGTCAGCAAGGTTGCGTGTGTCATGCAGCATCGTAGCAGCTTGAACATAGGGCTAAATACCCGACTTTTGGGTATTTGGGCTGCACAAGCAGCCGAAGCCAACAAATGCGGTGGACAGTCGCTGATTAGATCACATGTCAACTGGCATACTGCTTGGTTGCAGGCTCCTGCAATAGCCCTCGTGACTTACCATCACAGACACCCTACGTGGCTCTTGTACATTTGCAGCTTGAGTTACTTTGTCTGCAAATTGCCTACCAGTGGGTGTTGAGAAGATCATCATGGCTTTACTGCATGGTAGCCATTGAAGCTGGCTACATATGCAACTCGCTGGCCAGGCAGAGCTCTGCCTATCTTGAACTCCAGCATCTTGTAATCTTGGCCCCCTCCCCCCTGCTTACGAATATAAACTGCAATGTCACATCTGTTGGCCCCAAAGATGCAACCCTGCAGGCAAAGTATAGTCAGTCAGACGCATAAAAGGAAAGAGCAAATGAAAGGAGGGAGCAGGTCAGGGCAGGCGTAGGGATTGCATGCAAGGTAGGTCTATGCTCACAAGCAGTATGTCTCTCCAGATCAGAGCACAGCACATCAGAAGGCTTTGAGCTATTTCAGGCACTGACCTGTGCAAAAACCCATGACTTCAGCAAAGAAACCTCCTTTGGAAGCCTGCTTTTAACAGCGCCCACAGCAACTGACACCTGGATGCAAACTGCAGCCCCATGCTGACCAATCATGAGCATCGATGGTGTCATGGGGCAGGCATATGAACCCTGCAAGCAAAGGTGCTGTCATCAAAGCTCAGCCAGAAGAGTAATCTGGACTTGGGGCTTCTGAATGGCCAGATTTGTTGGCTGTTTACTGTCTGGTCAAGTGGGTTCTGCACATACTTGTGGACACGAGCCATGTTGCTTGGTATGCAAGAACCCACCTAGGCAGATGCAAACTCATGTGCCACGTGCAGCACTTGCTTCTTTGTGAACTATGGGTCTGTGACAAATCACATTTATCCCAGACTCAAGATCTTCTTGCTGCGTCTGCCACAAGCATACAAGGTGGTGCGTGGAGGCACTCTTTGCTCTGGAACGGCTATGTTGTTTGTGCTGATCGTGATGGCTAGGTCTATGTAGGGCAATGCCCCAATACTTGGGAACTGCTGACTAGGAAGCCAAGTTTCTACAACTGGAAAGCGATCTGCAGCTTGCCCTGTTTGCGCTCGGGGCCGCAACCCGCGACACAGCCTCGCGACATCTTCATCTGGGTTGCTACGGAGTTCAAGGCCGTAGCAGGCAGCTACCACTTGATCGATAGGCGTTGAAAGTCTGTGGCGTCAGCGGGTGATCAAGCTCCGCTGTCTCCCAATGGGGTGAGGCAAACCATTCGCAGCAGCTTCCGATTGGGGCCTTGACAGACCAACGTGCTTCTGGGTGAGGTTGACCATGTTGATGCCCTCTGCAGGCTTCCGATGCACTGCATGCGCTTGCAATGTGGCGTTTAGAGATGGGTGAGTCAACTAGAAATGGGTGAGTCAACCAATACTAACATAGACATGCAAATGCGCATGCATGTGTGCCAGGCACAGTGCTGTTCCGCAGTACGCTCGACGGTATCCGCGGCACTGCGTGCAGGACACTGCGGCGAGTTATACTATGTTGCTGAAACTCGGAGTGGTGTCAATCGAACCCTTTCTTTGCGGGCATTCCAATTCATCAAAACAAGATTTCTCGCACAACAATTTATCTTCGCTTTATTTCAGAGGGAAATACTGCAAACCAGCAATGTATGCTAACATATAATGATTATACTGATTTATAATACATAAATGTATTCAACCGCAGTACCCGCAGAAGGGGGTCCTCTCGCCGCGTACTGCGCTGCAGCGTACTTCGTACTGCGGGTACTGCGTACTGCGGTACTGATCCTGCAGCCATAGAAGTAGATTGTTGACATCTTGGAACGGAAGCTCGTAAGCAGGTCTGTGTCACAAACATGGCAGGCGTGCCATACAGATTTGCACATGACGGACAGTTACAGGGTGCAGATCCTGTGCTACAGCAGCATGCGCTGTGGGCAACGCTCGTCGGACTTCGACACAAGTTGGATTCAACATCAACATCGATATTTGCTCAACACAAATGTCTATCTCGTCGCGTGAGACCTTCATGGCTACTGGCACTGGTGCTGGTGCTAGCATGCATGCAGTGACTCGGCACTAAAAAAAGGGACCCTGGCGACCAGCTTGTGTTTTCACCTTTCGCTGTAGGCACCTTAGCAAACCGGCGCATCTGCTGTGATGCGGGAGAGCTTGCCTGCCTGAGCTGTTGTGCCAACGGCCTCGCAAAGTTGCTCAACGACATTTTTGTACACAGGGTCAATGCCACAGCCCGCCCTTCGAGACTGACGAGATCAGAGCCAAGCGCTTGTAAGATGGTAGGGGAAGCTGAATCAACCAAAAGCCAAAGTGCAAGAGTGGCAGCAACCAACGTCTGTCCCAAACGACTCAAGTGTCCAAAAGCTATCGAATCGAGTAAGGTGTATCTAATCATCTAATGCATGCACATGGGATGGCCGCAGCTGCACGAGCTGCGGGCTGCATGTTACTCCCAAATGCTTGATGCGATCGCAACGCGAGAACACAGGCAGTGCAAGCACGCAGGACGACATATGTCGGCATCGGTTGCAATGTCCAGTCCACCTTTGCTGCCTGTTAACAGCATACAGGCTTTCCTGAGGTGCACGCCAAGCGTTGCGCTGCAAGCTGATCACCGTCACTGCATGTACCCGGTAATCTTGCAGTAACGCATTTCTGAACCTCTGATTGTTTGTAAAGTTTCGCAGCGGTCGCGTCACGCCGGGGGCGACGTCAGCACAACCCTTGAAGCATGGCTCTGTACCATGAGGTACTCTGTCTTGTTGTGCTCACGCCTCAATCAGTGATTTGCTTCTCTTTGCACTGTGGCATTTAGCCGGCTCTGATACTTGTCAACTGCAGAGGCACCCTCCTACCGGGATTACCCACTGCAGCAGCTCATACTTCACTCATGTCCCTCGACAAGTAAGGGACAGCACCAAGTCTTTGCCAGACGTGATAGTTGTGCGCTCCAACTTGTTGCAGATCTACAAGGTCAGGTGAGCACCTGAAGCTACCTATGCGTGTGTTGTTGCTGTTCAAGTAAGGGCGAGGTCTTTTCTCCTGTTACCTGCCGGGCAAGAAGACCTTTTGTGCATCCACATTGATGATGTGTGCAGGGTGCCATATGACAAAACAGATGCTGCCAGCCTGGCAGGATCCAAATTGGAACAAATTGTGTCCTTCCCTTTGGCTGGCTTGGTGGAGGAAATGGCTGTGCTACGAGGTCGGTCATCAAGCCAAAAAGATGCACTGCTCCTCACTTTCAGGTAATTTGCCTTGCATTGCCAATGTCAATTGTCCAAGATTGCACTGCATTCGTTGAGACTGTTTTGTAGAATGTGCTGTGATTGCTGGAACTTTGAAGGCTTGACATACGCCAACATGGTATCTCTTGCACTGATATTTCAAACCCCTCATGCTTTCAACAGTGTGTGTGGGAATGACAGGGATGCCAAGCTGTCAGTTTTGGACTGGGATGACAATGCTCACACCATCCACACCAGCTCCCTGCATTACTTTGAGGGGGACCCCTCCCTTAGGATGGGTCGCACTGTCTTCCCAATGGGTCCCAAAGTCGTCACAGACCCACAGGTGGGTGTCACAGTGCTTCTCAGCACAACACACAGGTTCATCAGGATCACTGACACAGTTATACTGTTGATGCCTTTGTCTGCATTCAACATTATCCTGCTCCCAGTGGGTTGTGCTACGGTCAAGTAGCAGTTGAGCAGAAGAGACGTCTCACAGCCTCCACAGCACATGATTCATGACCACAGCCACCTTTGTTCCCTTGTGTCATACTATTACCGGCTTTGGTCACTCTCTCTGCAGCCACTCTTGCAGACCCAGCAATGTGCAAGGCACAAAACCCCTGTATCTACTTGCCTCTGCTCACATACTTTTCACTAACTTTGCCAGTATCTACTCATGCATTGTTTGATGCTTTCAGCAACTCATCTGATGTGTTGCAGGGGAGGTGTGCAGCTGTGCTGATGTTTCACACCCAGCTGGCTCTCTTGCCTGCAATGGAGACAGAAGGCCTAGAACTGGACCTCATGATGGACGACCCCTATGGGGAGGGGGTGGAAGGCCCCGGGGGAGCCTCCACTGAGCTGGTGTCAGCAACTGTGGGCAATAGCTACGTCGTCAACCTAGCCAAGATGGGCATCAAAAAGGTGCAAATGCCTGTTACTGGCAGTGCCCATGTGGGGATACACAACTCAGATTGCTGTATCTGTTTCTGCACTCCATTCAGTTGAGATTGTCCCAACATGGTCACGTACAACACCCTGGCTGAAATACCTTTTCTGAGGCAGCTGCAGTGTGTAGTCCAGTGATTGTCATCTTGCTGAGAAAGGACATCAGCAAACTACCATTACCCGATCAGCAAGCAAGGTGCTTACACATCAGCCTGGGCCTGGCTCATTCAGCGATCATGACTTGTGTTTGCAGGTCAGGGACATTGTGTTCCTGCACAAATATAATGAGCCAGTGCTGCTGATCCTGCATGAGGTGGAACCCACCTGGCCTGCCCGCTACCGAGATGCGAAGGACACAATGTCACTGGCCGCCCTCTCAATCAATGTGGTACACAAACGCCACCCGCGGATCTGGGAGGCTTCAGGGCTGCCCAGTGACACTTTCAGGCTGATTCCTGTACCCACCGGAGGTGCTCTGGCCTTGTCACAAAACATGATCATGTACCATACACAGGTACCTTTCTCTGCTTTGTGTTGATGTTGTGTCATCTGTGATGCGCACACCTGCATGGATTTGTCGCACCTTGTTGCCGCAGACATGGGTGTGGCTGATGTAGCTTTCAGTCTTGCCCACTCCCGCCATGCCCTTTTCTACTCTGCCCTGAATTGTCCTGCCCTGCCCTGCCATGCTTTGCCCTGCCCTGCCCTGCCCTATCCTGCCCTGTCCTGCCCTACCCTGAATGGCTCTGCCCTGACATACACTGCCCTGCCCAGTGCCCCCCTCCCTTGCCTTGCCCTGTCCTCATCAGCCCAATCAACCCTGATTGGCTGCAGGGTGCCTCTTCGGGACTGGTGGTCAACTCTCATGCGCTGCCCGGGAAGGTGCCAGAGAAACTGGAGATTGACATAGAGGGAGATGTGCTGCCTGCCCAACTGGCTGCCGAGCACGCTGCCAAGTACCCTGACAATGTCCACCCAGTAAGCCCTCTCAACGACCCCTGTCCTGGGACACAGCATGATCTTGCCCTTGTGACGTGGCTGCACAGAACACACGCTGTTGCCCACAGTCATCAGTAATTCAATGCCGAGAGTTGATGATTGGAAAGGCAACTCTTTTGGGACTGTGTCAGGCAATTTTGGCATGGCTGTCGTAAGCTGCTAGAGCAACGAAGTAAAACAAGCATTTTCAGCTGTATTCAGACTAGCCTTCTGCGCTTCTTGTGGCGGCCTGTCACAATCAGTACCTTTCAGCAAGATATATCACTTCATCAGGTGCAAGCAGCTTGCCTGACATAGACCTACCCAGGCTATATGCTAGTTGTGTGTAGCTTGGCAGAACAAAATCACACGATGACACAAGAATCAGGTTGAGTGTGTGCTTGTCCTATTGGCTGATTGGTTTTTAGCAGTTTTGCTGTGATGTTGTCGTCACCGGCTAGCGCTGAGCATCGTACATCTGTTGCAAAGTGCAATGCTGTGAGGCTGGAGACTTGCTTGGTCATATTACGCCTCTCTTGCCAACTGTGTTGAGTCTGCGGTAAAAGTGCACAGTCAACATAGATGGCAACACAGATAGCATGCTGCTAAGTTGGTTTGTTGCTGCCTTGGCGCAAGTTATACTCACGCCCTTGGCCGCCGTGCTGGTGTCGACGCTCACTGGTCAGAGCACAATTGCCATCAACTGCCACTTGACTTGGTATCTAAAGACCCACATGCGCCTCTCTGCACCATAGTTGCCCGGCAGTAGCTGAAGAAGTTCAGTCACAGCAGATGTCTCAGACGTTGACAGTGGTCCCTTACGTCAGCAAATGCATTTCTATGTCTTGGTTGATGTTGAGAGCCTTCTTGATGGCTGAGGCATCTGACACTGGTCTTGCACTTCTTTGATTGCCGCTGGTGTCATAATCCCAAGCTGCTTTCTGCTGCAACGCTCCTACCAATGACCTGAGACTTGTCAAACAATCAGGTTTTTGATCCACACAACAAAACAGCATCATCACTCAAGCCATTGGCTGCTGCTAGAAAATGCTTCAAGCCTAGTGGCAGCAACAATATGTTGCATCATACATATCAGGAGCTGCCACTAGACATGCTCCTGGGTTTGTGCGGGGCAACACAGTGTTACTGCAAAGTCCTTACGTCACTGCAAGTCACGCCATTGTTGCAGCACCACAAGCCGGCAAATACAGCAAGCATGCTTGCTCATAACTCAATGAGGTTGCAAACCCAAATTCACTGAGAAGGCACTGTTTGAGCACTGAGTTGTGAGCAGTGCCTCCAGACGAAGTCCTTCTGGTGTGCAAGCGAACCTTTGATGCACGGCAGGCCGACTTTGTCCTTGAGTGCCAGTATGTTCACTTTACTACAACAGTCATAGTTCCCTCGTAGCAATGACCATGGAAATGCAGCAAGATATGCCGGTAGTGAGGTCAAAGTCGGCAGCCATGTGGTGCTAGTCAGTATGCTCATGCATCGAGAGATTGTAACCTCCATGCACACGCTGCACTTGCTGGGTTGGAGGGACTTGTGCACAGCAACCTATTCGACTAATGCCATTGCTTGTTTCTTTTGCGTGTCTGATGATGTGATTGCTCCCATCTGCCATGTATGACAAACTGGAACAGGTGGGCAGCTTGTGATTTGCATTAAGCAAACCACAGCATGATCTGGAGTTGCTGACTGCAGTTGCAATGCAGCCTGGCATGTCAAGCTTGGCTGAGCCATGTCTTACTTGGTTCATGCAACTGCTGTACCTGTTGACGGACAAACTCAAACACGTGATGAGCAGCACTGCAACGTCCTCCACATGAAAAACATGCGAACTGTCCAGTCTATTTGGTGCGTCTTGAATGTACCATGCAGAGTGGGGTTTTGCATGACTTCCGCTTGAGGCCATTGCAAATACACACGTGCAAGCTCCAACCCACATTTATTGCCAATGTGAAGTGGACTCTGGAACAAATGCTAGCATGTTTGGCCTCGGCACATTCATAGGGCCAGCTTGCATACAAAACATTGACTACCAACACTGTGTTTTCCGACATTGAGTAAACTTTTAGCTGTTCTGAGGTGTCAGGATTCCTCAATTCCTCACAGCAAAATAGCAAACCTGCGGCATACATGGCAATGGTGAATGGGGTCCACACTGCACATAGAATGGATTGTTGTGATGATGCAACACATGCAGAAATAGAGAACATCAAAAAGCTTGAGCAGGTCAGACAGCCAAAGTGATCAGCCCGCTCCCCTGGACGACCTGGACACTGCAGGTAGCAGCATGCACTACAAACATGATGAGTCCTTCCAGGATGCACATCACCTTGGGGGAAGGTTGCTCAAGCCAGCACCTAGCCAGTTTAGGCAACATTGAGTCACATGTGGGTGGAATTGCAGCTGTTCGCGGTCCCACCCATCTTGCATGCAGGGTGTTTGTCATCAGTCATTCCCAACACTTTGCCCTGGTCAGCAAAATGCTTTCTGATGGCGACGACACACAAGCTGATTTTTGGTTTCTTAGCACCTTGAATCTGTTGACAGGCACCTCATACAGCTGAGCTGGCGCTCAAATCAGCCTTGCAGGACAGCCCGACTGATGAAATGTTTCTGTGAAGTTCAGCCAGCTCCTGCAAGTGTATGTGCCCCCAGGACACGCCTGCTAGCTCACACTTCAAATGTTCTGGCCCAGATATTTGCCGTCTTATTCAACTTAGAGCTGTTCAAGTAAAGTAGATGCTGCAGGTTGAAATGGTGAGTCATTTGTTGATTTCCCTGAGCATGATACGGCCAAATCAAGGCACAAAAGAAGGCATCTGACATATCTACTTGTACAACCCCATTTTGCACTCTGCACACTTTGAATCTGAGCCTTTCATGACTTTCTCAAATTCCTTTGCGCAGCTAAGCAATTTGAGGAAGGCAAAGTTCAAATCCAAAGCAGCCAGATTCACTTCAAATGATTAGCTGCACATCTTCACAATGTGCCCTCAAATCATATTGTTCAGACAATAGTGGTTGTGACAATATCAATTTGTTTTTCTGGCAAGGCCTACAACTGTTTCTCAGATCAGGCTCACATGCGGCAACTGAGATGCTGTGACTGTATCGTTTTAGCATCAGAAACCAGCAAGCACAGCAAGCATGCGCAACATGTTTGTGAGCAAACTCAGCAAGCATGCTTCCTCAGAACTTAAATGAGGATGCGAACCCAAACTCACTGAGAAGGCACTGAGTTGTGAGCAGTGCCTCAAGATGAAGTGCTTCTGGTGTGCAGCAAAGGCTTTGACGCACATCAGGCCAACTATGTCTTGAGGCAGAGCAGGCCAACGTTGTCCTAGAGTGCCAGTATGTTCAGTTTGCTACAATAGTCATAGTTCCATCATGGCAATGACCATAGAAATACAGCAACATACACCTGTGGTGAGATCAAAGCTGGCGGCCATGTGTTGCCGATTAGTCCATTGATGCACCGAGAATATGTAAGCTCCATTTACATGCCTTGCTTGAAGAGAGGGGCGGGTCTAGTGTACAACAACTTTCACAAATAATGATGCCACTTGTTTCTGTTGCAAAAGTTATTTCAGCTATGATAACAGTATGGAAGACTGATGATATAATTGCTCCCTTCCGCATGCTATGTACCAGAAAATGAGATAGGTGGACACTTTGTGGTGATTGATCAGTCTGGCATCTTTTCTGATTCTGGGAGTGCTGACTACAATGATCGTGGAGCAGGGCACGTCAACCTGGGCTGAGCCATGGCATGCCTGATTCACGACACTGCATTCAGCAGTTGTCTTTGGAAGCGCAAACCCACACATGTGACAAGCGGCACTGCAGTGTCCTCAAGCAAAGGTTGTGCAAACAGTCCATTCCACTTGGTGCATCTTGCACCATGAAGATGTGTGCAGGAGCTATGATGCCGTCCATGCTGCACCATAGCTTTTGCTCTCACCTCCACAGCGTGAAATGTGCTAAGTAGACCAAACAGATTGTGTGACAGCCACTTGAGGACATCGCAAAAACACTTATGCCAGCTGTAACCCACATCTGGCGACAGGCTGAAGTTAGACTCTGGGACAATTGCCAGCATATTTGGCCTCAGTACCTTCACAGGTTTACCTTCCATGTGCAGCATTGACCATTGGCACTGCATTCTGGACTTTTTGCTGTCCTTAGGTGTCATTAGTTTTCAGTCCACCACAGCAACAAAGCAAGCTTGAGCACTGTCTACACCATGGACTTCTGCCTGTGTCTAATTACTCGTGACCGACGCAGTGCAGCTCAGACCTGACATCTAGACTCGGCTAACATCGGTACTTTCGATTCTTTTACAGCATCATTAGAGGTCAGCGTTTCTCGTTATTTGGCCCAAGCTACCAACAACGGGACCTTAGGCTCTTTTTGGAGCAGAATTCCCACCAGCTTGGTTTTGTTGCACACCACATACACCTGTGCTTTCAAGCCAGGATGTCTGATGAGTCACAACTGGCTCCACACCCCAGACTGTAAGGTGCAAAAAAAAACTCAGCACAGACAGGCTTCACAGCTCAGCCGTGAGCCCGCACTGAGCGCCAGCTTGCAGAGTCGAGGCTCATGGTCGAGAACATATGCAGGCATGATGGACCTGCCTTTGAGCTGTACGTGGCAATTTCAGATGGCACCCATACTATAGGAGAGTGACAACAAGGTTGTGGAAGACACTTGTGTCATGATACGTTGGCTGAGCAGCTGATGGCGAGGGCTATCAGTGCAAAGACCAAATGTACTGAATCCAGTGCCCACTTTCAAAAAACTCAGGTTCTTCAGCTCTCAGCTCTTGAGAAGAGGGCTGCTGTGTAGCTGCTGTACAGCTACCATCACTGACCAACCCTTCTTGAAATGTCAACACACACTTCTGTGCCTTGGCTGGAGCTAAGGCAGATGCCTTGTGGCTGCTGCATCCTCTTAGCTGACGTCAAACCCCATTTGTTCTACACGCAATGGATGACATTGGTTGGGTTCAGAGTTGCTGTGCTGTGCAAAGCAGTCAGCTCTCGTCCGCAACCTGCACCGATGAGGTTCACGCAAGTGTTCATCCCAGTTACTGCAGCCTGGGACATGTCATGCTCAGCTTCAACATGTCATTCTTGGGTGACAGCTACTGGGCACACTGAGACATGGCATTCAGCACAAAACGTTCAATCATTGCAGTTCCTGCCTGCCTAAGCTATTACTTATATTTGACAAGTCCTGTTGTTCACAGCCTGCATTGTCATCAGTCCCCAGCTTGGCTGTACAACTGAGCTGGTGCACAGGCCAGCCTTGCAAAACATTCATACTGATGATCTGTATCTCTAGGGTCCGTCAGTTCATCGATGGGGCTGTCTTGTAGGGTTGAAATGGCCACTTTTTGCATGTGCACACATGTGCACACACATCCCGCCGGGATCAGCCTGCTAGCCCTGACTTTGATTTTGCCGGCCCAGATCATAATTGTCTCATTCAACTTGCCTCTGATCAGCTGACATATATGCTGCAGGTTGTGATTGCAAGTCAGCCGTTTGTTTTTCTGGGCATGATTCAGCCACAACATGGCACAAAAGAAGCAAATACTGCCAGGAACGCTGAATCACTGTGCATTTTTCTGTGACTCGTCAAGGTACCAGGTTCTGACATCAACACAGGTGCTGCTGATCCAGGACAAGTAAGTTTTGCATGGCTGCAAACACTGCAGTCACTGCACAATCTGCCATATGTATGCCAGCCTGAGGCCAAATTTTAGCCTTTTGCAAGCTGTGTTTGCAATTCTGGAGCATTTGCAGCAATTGCACAGCTACTGTTGGTTAGCCTGCTTTTGACTTGCTTGCTTTTCCCAATTTGCATCCTGTATGCTTTGGATCTGAATGTGCCATGATGTTCCCTCAAGTTTTGTTTGCATAGCAGAGCAAACTTGGAAGGAACTCAGTCACTTTCAGAATCACACGATCAACCTTGAAGATCTACAGAGAACAAAAGTGCTTAGACATTAATTATTGCCTGCGGTTGCGTGTCTTTGATAAGTCCCACACCCGTGTCTCAGGTAAGATTCACATGCAGTGACTGAGAATCTGACCTTGCAAGTCCTGAGAATGCAGTGAGGGTGTCTGAAGTCCATACCAAGAGTCTTTTACTGCAGGCAACAATCGTGACAGTTAGCGTCACCCCTCAGGTCACATGTCAGGACCCACCCCCTGACATACCTGAGGGGTGATGTTGGCCCAATGGACTGTATAACTGTCTGCATGACTGTTGCAGAGCATACAAAGACCTGTCACAACACTCATGCACAGTCACAAAACCAGTTTTGGTAGTGCGCACACAACAGCAGAGGAGCATGTGTGTGTCAACCTTGCGTAAAGATCATTACATTTTTGCTCTCTGTCAGGCTGCACATCCATCCTGTACCACTTCTTTGGTCTGTAGACCTGTCTGGTAACAATGGTGCACAGTGTCCTTTGGTAGAGCACATGGTCTGTGGTCAGACAGGCGTCGTCTAGTCAAAATACAACGCCAGTCTTCATTGCATGACTCAATCAGACACACATTGCCAGCTTCTGTGCAAATTATCAACGCTACTCTGCATTGTTTCAAAACCAAACAATGCAGAGTAGTGAAGAAAATTTGCATGCAGCTGTGATTATCGTTTGGCATGACTTGAAGCAGCCTCACCACCTGACTGCGCTGCACACCCCTTAACATTGTATGCAATGGCTACAACACATACACTTTCACCACCAAATAAAACAGAGACTAGTCTCAAATGCATATATCAATATAACAATTGACTGAGGGTTGCTACAAATAAAACGCTCGAAAGTCAATAAAGTAGTGAATGTTTTGGGGTAAAAGTTGTGTTCTATTATGACTTTCTCTAAAACTTCTTCACCATACTTGTATGTGCTGTGCTTTGCAAGCATCAGCTCTGCATACCAGATGTTTGTTTGGTGTGCCTCGTCACACATCTTGTGGCAAAGTCACATTGGCAATGTGTTTCCCTGCACGTACCTAGCTCATCATGAGCTGGAAAGCGTTTTAATTATTATTATTATTATTATTTGTGCAGGAGTCTGCACCTGCCATGGCTGCTACTTCAGACCACAGCGCTGCAGATCTCATGCTGGACCTGAGTGCCGCCCGCCACGTGTGGCTCTCCAAGAGCTCAGTGGCGCTGCTGCTGAAGAGCGGGCGGCTGGTGTTGGCACACCTCGCCATTGAAGCTGGAATGGTGAAGCAAATGAGGGTGAGTCATCTGCCTGTAGCCTTATACCATGCGCCATGCCAAAACAAGCGCAAGGATGCATATCTGCGTCTCACTAGATCCAAAAAGAAAGCTTGCCAGCTTTTTTAGGAAGAGAGTTGAAGCCATTTTTGCTCATCTGGAAGGGATTTTGTACATGTGTCAAACGTAGCTTTTCAGCCTCAGAGCCTTGCAAGCAGTAACGGCACTATTTTATTCATGTCAGCCATGACCGCTTGACCATGCACAGTCAGAGAGCTTGACTTATTGCAAGGGCTTTTTTGGCACCATCATGCTTTATTGAATCAGGATCCCAGATGCAAACACTGACCTGGCTGGGTCAAGCCTCAAGGCGAAGGCAAAAGCTTACTATATCATTCAATCTAGCTACGTTCACAAAGCGCTTTTGGTATACAAAATCCGGCTGATTGGTTTTGCTGTGGCTAAGCAGGCAACACTGTGTGACAGGCTTTGTTCAGAACACCATGCATTGTCACAATCACTGACAGACTGAGCACAAAGCTGCTGTATGCAGCTTAGGGTTCTGTCTTCGCAGTGATATTGACAAGCATAGACAGTGATCAGGCTTGCAGTCTCAAGTAAGATGCCAACCACCTGCGAGGCAAGCAGACACCGGTGGTACCTCCAGCTGCTGCCATTTGGGTTCTGTCCGTTATATGTGGTGATGTTCTGGTCATGCAGCAGAGACATGTGCCATGCAACAGCATTAGTTTCTGGTCATGCAGCGGGGATGTGTGCATCCCTAGCAAACAGCACATTTGGCTGCCAGGCCTTTCACTACATAGTCATGCATACAGCCATCACTATCGGTATCTAGGGCTGTAGGCAAGACAGCAGCCATGAAATGTTAACAGGGGCATGATGCCTGGAACCTTTTTAATGAACAGTACAAGTACACATGACGCAACATGCGTCAGTGCGTTTTGTGCTCTCACACTTGGCCATCAAGGGCTACTGCCCTGCTTCAAGGCAGGGTGCTGCCAGGTGCAATCAACCCTCTATGTCTTCTAGCAGAGCAGTGTACGGCATGATTTGTGCCTGCTTCCACTAATTCAAACAATTTGCTTGCCATATATGTCAGTGGTCCATCCAATCCTCTTGTTGACAGCAATCTCTGGACTTTGGTCCAAGGGATTGCTGCCAACAGTGGCAAGCTGTCTCAATGATAGCGCGCTTGGCTGTCCCTTTGCAACTCCAACCCCAGCAGAATGTTACTGGCTTCAAGCCACCCATCACATGGCTGTAACACTCACACATGACGCTTACAGTCCTGCCAAGTGTCTCTGCTTGAGCAAGCCATACAGCACATTCTCCAGCTGGTCCAACTGTTTCTAAGGCAAGGAAGGCGCTTGCACACTATTCTACCACTTGATGCATAAGGCAAGAAAGGCGTCAAAACATTATTCTACAACTTGATGCATAAGGCAAGAAATGCGCTTACATGCTATTCTACCACTTGGTGTGGTCCACACCTGCCGCCAACCTAAATCAAGAAATCAAGAGCAAGTCACACACATCAGACTGAATACAAGAAGCATATGAGCAACGATCGCAGCTACAGCATGATGCCAGACTCATGCTCTTGCTGTGCTGTTCTAGGGGTTGCTGCTCTCATGCTTTTCCATCTGATCAGGGTTTGTTGGATGGCCTGCATTAGCTGCTGCAATGACCAGCAGGGTGTGTCGACTGATGTTGAGTTGCGCTGACGTTGAATTGCGCTGATGTTGAGTGGCGCTGTGTCAGCATCATCAGGCTCGCCCTGCAAGGCTGCATTAGCTGCTGTGGTGATCAGGAATGTGTGTCAGTTGTTAAATTGTGCTAACAGATGACTAATGCTGCTTACAATGCTGGGAAGGCTAATTACAAACACCAAGCACATGCGCTAACATTGCCTGTGTGCTGATCAAGTAGCTACGCATGAGGTTGCTGTTCTGCTGCATCCACAGAGCACACCAGGTTGAAGCAGCTACAGCCTTGGCTGTTCATGATCATGGCATGCTGTCTGGAATTATCAGCTTGCAGTCATGCTTGCTTTTGTGAAAACCAGTTGAGAGCGGGTTGATATTTTTCCAGGGCCAACTCATGCTGAGTTACTACCTTGAAAGTCCTTCAGCTCTGCTCTTGAACTTGTGCCGGCAAGCAAGGCAAAGCACTCTTGGTCAAACCTCCTATGTACAAAAGTGACACCATCTGGAGGTACCAGTTGATGCAGCAAGACATGCATTCAGGACATGCATTCAGGACATGCATTCACGCTTAGATAGCAAAATTAGAAGCCTAAGGTGGTTGAAAAGCTGCTGAATGACTACTCCCTGCTGATTGCTTGCGACCACACTCACAGATCAGACCTGCACTGTACCCAAATTCTTGGAGCTGCTGCATGCACTCTGGCTGTTGCACATGCAACACCACAATCTCAGATTGCCCACATGCAAGGGAATGCGCTGTCCTTGCAGTCTTTCCAGGCAGCAATGCCCAAGAGATCAAGCTGTACACAGTTACAACAGACAGTTATAACAATTACTGCAACTTCAACCAATGAAGACAGAGCAAAAGAATCAAAGCTATTGCGCGCGGTCTCATGCGCTTTTTCCAACAATGGGATGGTTGCAATAAACATGCCATTGTGTGGTATTGGTCAGGGGTTATTGCACCAGCTAGCATATTGCAGCTGTCAGCAAGGTGTATATGTAGCTGTCAAGTTGCGCTAACAGAAGAGCACTGCATTCAGGGCTTCTTTGAATTATTTCAGAGGCGTCCATCAGAGGCTGACTTTGCTGGGCTCTGGCATCCAGCTGAGGCAGTTGTCTTCACTCTGGTGCCTCAAGCTGGGGAGGAGCAATTCACTGCTTGAGGCACCAGAGTGCAGACAACCGACCTGGGCGCCGAGGCCCAGGTAGAGCTGACTGCCCTGGGAATAGCTTAGTCGTGCAACTGTTGATCTCTTATTGTGGTTTCCAAGCCGCATGAGTGCCGATCACACGTCATCATTCGGCTGCTGAGTCACAACCAAACGATATGTGCGCAAATCTTGATGTGCCTGAATTCAGTGACATGACTGCTTTTGTGATTAGCTTTCAACAGCACGACTGCAATTTTACAAGGGAACCTGTTCAAGCTTTGGTGCAGATTTGCTGCTGATTCACTACATGCTGCTGATCATGCTGAAGCTGGATCTTTGGCACATATGCAGCACTTAAGCCCTGAGCAGATCCGCTAACAATGATTGGCAGCTTGCTAGCATGGCTTTGTGGGGTTGCTGTGTGCATACATGATACTGTACCCTGCTGCAGAGCAAAGACATTCAGCCACCGCATTTGTTTCTGCAGTGCTGTGAATGAGTTGCCTTGCTGTGCAGCAGAATACAGCATCGTGTGCTGCTCATGTACTGCTGATCATGCAACTGCTAGTCATGCACCCTCACGCACTGGCATGGCATGCCGTGACTGTGGAGGCGTGATGATCAGCTGCGGTACCTCAGCACAACACACACCAGCATGCTGCTCAGCCGGGATCCGGCAGGACCGGTACCTTCACGCCACATGCTCATCTGCAGCTGGTCACCATTTGGCTTACATGGGTCTTTGGTTGTCCTGACCACAAACAGGAGTTGACAGCCTGAAGGCCTCGATCTCTGGCTGACCGCACAAGGGCCGCATCAGGGGGGTTAGGAGCTTGCCTGGCATGAAACGTCTGCATTCCTCCCAGTCTGTACTACAGGCCGCCTGAAGAATGCACTCTGGTTTTACAAGCAGCTGAAATGCAATACTTTCCCCCAATCCGACGGTCCATAGCCATTGCGGACTCCCTTGGTGGACTTCCATGGCAGCTGTACCAAGCGACGCCTCTGGTCAGTCTTGCCTCAGTTGCCTTTCCTATCAGAACTCTGCACAAGGGCATGAACGTGGGACAAGAAATGTGGACTATAATTAGCGAATTAGCGTTGTGCATGGTGTAGCGATTCACAGTGCTTGTGACGCAGTCTTTGTCATGATGCAACATACTTGCTGGCCATGAAAACCCCTTGGTGGTCGTTGTCCAGTGGATCAATCCATTGGAAGTTTGCTGGTGCCAGCAGCACATTCAACTCTCTTAGGGTTTTGGGGTGTGAGGCAACTGCCAGCATCATGCTGAGGTGCAACTTTGGGTTGCCAGACTGAATGGTTCAAATAACCCTGTGCCTGAATGGCAGAGCAGAGCGGTGTCAGTACAGCTTTTAGTGTTGCATACTGTCCACATTGCATCGATAGTCATGAGAGTGCTTTGATACATATACCTTGAAGCTTACATGTAATGGCAGCATTGTAAGTGAAAGAATTTCTTTGTAGATGCCAAAGCACAATGTCCCAACTGATTGATTCAAGACGCATGGCCACTTGATACACCCAAGGGCAAAGTCAGAAGCGCCAACTGACCTCTGACCATGAGGTCTTGAGAGACACTTGGCAGGCACATGTGTACACCAAAGAAGGATGAGCCAGCGCCCGATTTGCCAAGGCCAACGGCGTATCGGGAAGACCTAGTGCTGCATACATCTGATGACACTGATACATGATACATTGTACAAGAGTTTACACAGGCGCCTTAGAGAATGGGGTTTTCATGTCATGGGAATGTGCAACAGGCGGATGTACTAGCTGGTCCAAACATTGCTGAAGGCAAGGCAGTCAAAGCAAGCGGGATTGCATGGGAAAAAAGGCACTGCAAAGCCTGACAGGCAACAAGTGAGCGACAAAGGCACTCTCAATTGACGCTTGCCGTCATCACTAGTGACGGTGCTGTCTGAAAGGCTGGCAGTGGTGCTACGCCGTGCTGCTGGAAGCCTCTGCAAGGCAACGACAAACTGTCAGCACGCAGAACATTGAGCTGTCAGATAGCTTCAGCATTGGAAACAAGGTTGATGGCAGATGCCGAGGGGCACAGTAACAATGGCAATGTCTGTGTCAGGCACACCAATGGGTGCTGCTGAGCCGCATACTAAGGGGGCCCTCACTCAGTTCAAGCTTTGTGATCAATCTCTTGATTGTTCTGTGCTGTATTGGGCTGATTGCTGCTGAGTTGCATCCTATCCTGGATTTCTGTACGTATATATACAGCTACTGTATATTGCGGCACAGTGCTGCATGGTGGAAAGCAGCCGATTTGGCTGATTTGAATTGAATTTCATCACCAACAGCTGATGACATCTCAGGCCATCTGGATGTATACACATTGCCAGCGTTGACTGTTGAACGTTTGCTCGCTCCTGGTAAGTACACATTGAACAGCCTTGCCTTATGACCTTTGTGGCGTTTGCGCTATTCTGCGCCGCATATTGTGCAAAACTACAAAAAACTGCAGTCATGTGCAACTTACAAAGACATGCTTTGCGTTCCAGTCAGTGAATCTGCACACTCTGTCTGGACGCCACATGATACAGCAGTCATGCAAGTATGCTTTGCTCAGAAGGAATGGAAGCATCAAAGCAACGCGTAGAGAAGATTGTGCTATGTCTGGGTCCTGTTTTCATCACTCATTTGCACGAGAGATACGTACACTGAACTCCCCATCGTAAGCTGTTCAGCGTCATACATGTACACCAGTGATTTGACCACTGAAGCTCTGTACTTGCTGTGTCCTTACAGCCTCTGCACACAGGCCTGGGGCCACTAGCAAACATGCCCAGAACAGAACACATGTTGCATCCTGTTTAGTCCTTTTGTACTTGTCCTCGCATCTGTTATGACAGCATTTACACTGCCAGGAAGTGTGAATGGAAATGCTGTCTGACAGAAGCCAGGACACGTATCACCCAAGGAAATGACAGATTGCGTCAGGAACTGGAGACCTTGGCATTACTCACGTATCAAGCATGCTTTTATCTGCAAATTCACCATCAAACGCACTGTTCGGCGCAAGAGCAGCGCTATCTGCAAGCACACACATGATGGTGAGGGCAGCAAGGCACCATGCACAGGCTTGAATGCATAGCTGCACTCCTCTTCACTTGTGTGTGTGAATGACCACCCTTTACCTCTGTGTGTGCATGACTGCATGTGCACACACAGAGGTAGACGTTGGGCTGAGCTTGAGGTGTCAGTGACATGAATGCAGGTTGAGCCTTCATTGGATCTGGGAGTTGCATCCTGTGGGTGTCAGCTGGGTAGCAACTTGGTGTTCCTGAGCTCCTGCCTCGCCAACTCCCTACTCATACATGTCACACATCTTCTGGTGTGCTCTTGCTCAGCTGCTGTACTGTTGTCTGGTCACTACTGATAAAGACATACATCACGGTGCTTGCCTGACATGATCAAATGCTCAGTCAAGCCGCGCTGCTACTGTCTCTTCAAGTGTCTGCAACGTGCTGGTGACTTTTGCCAAATTATAGACATAAGTTGGAGGGAGTTGCAGCCACCTTGCAATGCTGCTGACCAAGTCTGTCCATCTGGTAGTGAAGCAATTGCATTTGGGGTGTTTAGGAGTCAAAGAAAAGAGGCAGGGATGGGGATGGTTTTGGGGATGCATCAGTTCCCAGAAAAAAAGGTCGCCTGGAAACAACAGAAGCCTCAGGCCTTGGTAACCATGTTCCAAGTGGCGACAAGGAAGAAGAGGAAAGGAGGCAAAGCAAACAGGCGCTTGTCACAGACAGACTGTTCTCATTCAAGGTCAGTTCCTGTTGCTTTGCGCTTGGCATGTTGCAATTTTTGCACTTTACGCTGTTAGAACGAATTGTCCTGGGAGTCTATACACAGCCAGTCAGCCTTTTGACCAAGCAAAGCAAATGCACTGCACAATTCAGCTGCCTCACCATTCAGCCAAAATAACGCAGGTTTTGTGTGCTAAATTATCTGTGACTTCCAGAAAGAGTCTGCCATTGTTATCAGGCTGACTTGCTTGGTATGTCGCGCTATACACACGTTGTATTGAGCAAGAGAGCCCATCCTTATTGTTGTGTCAAGTCTCTGCAGAGAACAAGCACAGCGCTGTACTGTATTTGCATTGGTCATCTGGTGTGGTTGCAGCCACTTGACACCATGAAAGAACAAAGCAAATGCACGGCGCTACACTGCTTTTGCATTGGTATTCTTATGTGGTTGCAGCTACTTGATGTGATGATAGGGATGGGCTCTCTTGCTGAGCATGCCCTGCTGTGCACACATTTCAAAAGGTAGACCTGCATAGACTTCTGTTTTTGTTGCTTGGTTGCAGGTAATGCATGTGACGATAGGAAACTTCATGGACTCTCATCTTTGTTGCCTGGTTGCAGGTTGTAGACAAGATGGTGGGGATAGGTCCCATGCGTGACATGACTATAGGGGATCCTGTATCAAGTGCCCCGGGGTCACATGACAGGAGGGGACCCCCCCACCTGGTTGCATGCTCAGGCCAAGGGAAACATGGGGCCCTCACAGTGCTGAGAAGGAATCTGGTACCGGAGCTCATTGTGCAGGTGCCGCAAGGTACATATCACAGCAGCAAATGCCAAGCTGGCCGCAAACTTCGTGCAGAATGGAAGGAAAAGGCTATGCTGTTTGGCAATGATAGTGTGAGCGTCTTGAGAGTGTTTCCCAAAGCTATCACCATGCAGATGCATGTAAACTCATTAGATGTGGGCTCTTCTACCACCACTGCCACCATTCCTTTTCTCACCCCTCCCCCCCTCCATCCCCCCACCCATCCACCTCCCCTGGGGAGCCAAATTTGCCCTGCTAAACCCCAGCTGTGATAGCCGTGTTGTGTCACCTTATGTAAATGCGCCATGCAGTGTTTGCGAACCTAATGTGCATTGACTCAGGTCTTGTGTGTGCATCAGACAAACATGGCTGTTTTGTGTCATGAACACCAGATTCAGCTTTGTGTCATTGCAGAGGTGAAGGGGGTGTGGGCAGTGCATCATGCAGATGCACATACAGACACCGGCATGCAGCTTGACGTGCAAGGGGGGGCTCACCACAGCTACATGCTGATGAGTCACCCTACCTCAGCAGAGACCAAAGTGTTGGAGACAGGAGATGCAATGAACCAACTCACGGACGCTGGCGCATTTGTGACAGATGCGCCTACCATTTGCGCTGGCAACATATTGAAGCACACACTTATTGTTCAGGCAAGGTTTGCTGACTATGTTCACCTTTACTGTGAAGTCAGACTAAACTTTGTGATGCGTTAAGCAAGGGTTCAGCAAAACAGGAAAGGTGTGCTTGCATTTTATGCATGCCTGACCAGAAAGTACAGCCGATGCCAACAACTGGTAGACCTTGTCCACTGCTTGAGCACCCTGTGTCTACTGCAGGTTTACCCAACTGGAGTGAAGGTACTGGCAGGGCTAGAGGAGGTGCAGGACTTGCCTATTCAGGACATCCTGCCATCCATGGAGTGGAGGCCGCAAGTGGTCATTGCTGCTGCCTGCATTGCCGACCCATACTTGCTGCTGCACTTCTCAGACGGCTCTGCGGTGTTACTCTCTGGAGATGAAGAAGAAGGTACACCGCCCATTGATAGATCTCATCCTGCTGATGTTGCCATTTTGTGACTTCGATCGGAACTCTCTGCTCCACCTTCTTCACAAAACATTGTGCAGGTGGTCAATTGATCTTAGCTAGCCCCTATGACCATTTCACATCTCTGATTGATTGATTGACTGATTGATTGATTGGCGTGGTTGCAAGGCTGCATGTAGCTGTCTGTGCTTCCTAGAGGTAATCTACAGCAGACAGGGCTGGAGTGTCAGATTGGCCACATATGCTGGCTCAACATCTTAATGTCACCCAGTTCACCAGAGCAATCAGGCAGGCAGTGCAGCATGCGCTCAGTGAGTTTGTGCTGACAGACAGCAACCAGATAGCTCTTCATTGTCTTGTGTGATGGATGTGACTCGTCGTCTGAGACCCAAGCACTGCTGCAGGCTGTCTGATTGGACAGGATGCAGCCAACCAGGCCCTCCAGGCAGACATCAATGCAGACCCCACCTTGCGCCTAACAGCTGCAACACTGTACAGAGACAACTCTGGATGGCTCCATCGAGTGCAGTCTGCTCACTCAGCTCACCTGGGCCTGACTCAGTCTGCAACTGGGGCACTGGCAGAAGGGCAGGCCCAAACGACCCCTGGGGCAGAGGGTTATGATGGGGTTGTGGAGGTGGAGGATGCTGGGCTGGAGGGGGGTCAGGAGGGGGTCACCCAGGGGGCTGCTGGAGTGCAGCCTGCAGTGAAGCAGGAGAAGACTGACGATGGCAGTCAGCACATGCAGGAAGAGCAACAGAATCAGGCTGCAACATGTTCTGGTCAAGCACCATCAGTAGCAGTCAAGGACGAGCCGCAAGCAGGGAATCTGAGTAGGACAGAACAAGAAGAAGTTGGGCCCTCAGGTGAAGCAGATGCACAAACCAGCACTGCCAGTGTAGCAATCTTTGGTAATAAGATTGCAAAAACAGATCAGGACAGTCAGCAGCAGCCAACTGCAGGCAGAATAAATACAGAGCCACCTGATGCTTCACATGAGTTGCCAGGGCTAACATCCACTGAAAATCAGATGACAGAAAAAGAAGAAGAAGAAGAAGCTGGGCCTGCCGATCAGCAGGTGCCACATGTTCAGACGTACATAGTCCTCTGCCGAGAACAGGACATCTTGCAGATCTTTGCCCTGCCAGAGATGCAGCTGATATTCTCATACAATAATGTGGTGGAGGGGCCCCTTTTGCTGACCCAGGGGGGGTCTAGCCCTACCCCACTGGGAGGAGAAGAGGCACAGACACATGTCACAGAAGCTTGCTTGGAGTCTTTCGGGCCAACTGTTGTGCCAGGTTAGCCCTTCATGCCATCACTGTTTTTTTTGGACAAAATGTTTAACCCGTGACAGGAGCACTGGCCCCGCAACACAGTGTGTCTGACAGGTCAGTTTTTTATTTTGAGTATCCCCATTATTTATCTTTTCATTAATGCTTTATAGATAGAAATTGCACAAATCTTCTGTCGATCTTATGTGTTCTCCCTTGCATCTGTATAGTATACTAAAGAGTGCGGTGCAAAGACAAGCCAGGCAAGAGCGTATGGTGTTTGCATGAGCAGTAAGCGGCACGAAGGATGGTATGGTTAGCAGCTACACAGTGTTCCTAAAACAGCCATGTTACGCTGCTGTCTTCTGGCTGCTGTGTACTTGTTAACACCACCACCCTTCATGCTGCTTGCTGTTGATGCAGCCACCCCGCCCCATGACCAAGTGCTGGAGCACCATGATCAAGGCAAACAGCAGACTTGACTATTAGTATTTGGTTTGTCTTGCAGGGTTGCCTGCTTGCGACCGGCCTATGTTGCTTCTTCTGCTCTCAGACAGCACTCTGCTCACCTACCAGGCTTTCCAGCCCCCCCATCAACTCCTAGCCTTCCGCCGGGTACCCCTAGACTGGACACCCCACATGACACAGACTCAAGACCCCCCCGGGCCCTTACCCCACCCAAATGCTGTGCAGCCCACTGATCGCATGCAGGTGAGCTCTTTGAGACTTTGTGTTGTGTCACAGAGTTGTCATGGGCTGATACAAAAGGTATCTGGGAAGTATCAGTAGTTACTGTTTTATTAGCAATCCTGAGAAATGCATCAGCAAAGCACATCTGCACTGACACACTCAAGTCAGCTTTTTTGGAGACACAGCGGTGAATGACTGTGTCTGGCTGTCACAAGGATTGACATGCTCTACTATCTGCTTTTGCAGGCATGTACAGCGCACTGTGCGCTTGCAATGTTGTTATGTGCCTACATTGTTGCTATTCGCTTGCAGTATTGTAAGGGCGTTGATGTCTTGATCTGAGGCACAAGAAGTTTGTGTCCTTGCAGAGATTTGATAACTTGGGTGAAGGCTCAGCCTGGAGCGGCATCTTCATTCTTGGTGCCAAACCCCTTTGGCTCCTGGCTTCCAGGTAACCATGCTTTGCACGCTTTGCTTGGCATCTTTACACGCCGGACAGACCTTGCATCCCTGTCAGCAAACAGTGCCTGGCTGATGTCACACAGCTCTCCATATCTTGCACGCCTTGCAGCACACAGTGTGCACCATTGGACAGCAATATTAACGTCAACTTACACCCATGAGCTTTAGGGGGGGTTTACCTGGTTTGTCTCAGAGTCCTTTGCACACCTTGTCGTGTGTGCATCTGGTTACCCTCTTGCACAGTTGACTTACATTGATCAGTGCTACTGGATGTCTGCATGTGATGCGGCCTGACGTGAATGCAGAGGCAAGTTGGCAGCCCACCCCATGGAGGTGGAGGGCGCAGTTGCAGGCTTCAGCCCTTTTCACAATCCCAGTTGCCCTCAGGTGAGCATCCCTCTGACCAGTTGGCAATCAAGCATACAGCCTGAGTTGGTGTCCTGATGTTATACCCAACCACGCCCTCTTCTCCTGCTTGTGAAGCTCTATGTGTTCATTGCTTAGAGTCTTGCACATCGTCTCTATGGTGCTTCTGATCGTTCCAAGGATGCTTCATACTCTTTCTGCAGGTGCAGTGCTCGCTGTCTAGTGTTTTGTCTTTAGCAGTTTGTGGCAGACTTGGTGTTTGCTGTATGTCACTTTTCAAGGGCTGTTTGTGGGTTGGTCAACATTGCATGTGCAGCTTGTTATGGGAGACATGACTCATCCACTCATTTGTGCACTCACCCATTCATGTGATCGTGCTTCCATTTATTTACTTGCTTGTTGGTTATTTCTCTCATGCCTTCCTTCCTCCTTCCCTTCCTCATTCCTTCTTTACTTACTAACTCCCTCACTGAATCACTCACTCACTACCACACTCTATCGCTCGCCCGCTCGCTCGCTCACTCACTCACTCACTCACTCACTCACTCACTCACTCACTCACTCACTCGTTTATTCATGCATTTGTTCTTTCATGCATTCATTCATTCAAAATATGTCTTTGCATAGGGTCAGATGCATACAGCCAGTGGCAGAGACATGTTTGGTGGTGCCCACCCTGCAGGGATTTGTGACAACAGGCATGAATGACAAAGCTTGCAGCCTGAACATCTGCCAGATGCCAGCCGAGGTCCAGCTGGAAACCCCCTGGCCCCTGCAAAGGGTACCCATGCATGCCACCCCCCACAGGGTGTCCTTTTACCCTGAAGCAGGCTTGTATGTGGTGCTGGTGTCCAAGGACGGGCCTCACAAGGAATGGCTTGAAGCAGAAGAAGGAGGGGACATGCATGCAGCCTACAGCTATGCTTTGGCGAAGGAATCAGCCAAGATCAAGCCAAAGGAGTTTGCTTATGAGGTATCTCTCTTTGAGCCTAGTAATCTTTTACAGTTTTTGCACCAGAAACGTCCACATACCTTCAAATTTGCTGTATTTCATCAAAATGCTATTCAAAATGTCAAGGAATGAACCCACTACTTTCTCTTGGCAATTTTGGCAATGAACCTTTCTTGTCATCATCTTCAATATCCTCAGGTCTTATGTGCGTCATGACTCGGTGTAACTGCCCAGGATTATAGCATTGCAGAAATGTGCCTGTCATGATCAATGCACTGTCTGAGCCTTGTGCATATAAAGCACACAACAGCTTCTCTATTTGTGAGGTGCAACTGCATGTCTTGTGTAGCTGCATTGCAGTGAACCTGCATGCACAACAGAAACTGTTTTTTGTGTAAGACCACAGAAAACCTTGGCGTTGTGGACCAAGGTGTCCAAAATCAGCTGGTGCTTTCCAGTTGCACGTGTTGCTGTAGTGTCACGCAATCTCACATGGCATAACTTCAGTTTCCAGCCTTGCAGATTTGCAGCTTGATGTTTGTGCTGGACCGTTACTGATCATGATGCGTCGTGTCACCATGACGTTGTGGTATTGGCGATTAGGGTCTGGGTTTAGGTTTCAGGCTTAGCTGGTGGCGTGCAGGTGCGGCTGGTCAGGCCAGGCACATGGAAGGCCATCTGGAGTTACGCCCTAGGGCCGGCTGAAGATGCCCTCTGCGTCAAAGCCATGCAGCTCAAGAATGCCAAAACAGGTGCTTCCCCTGCAGGCTGGCAGCATTTGCTTCATGCTGATCATGTCCCTTCTCACTGCTCCTTTTCTGTCCTTGACGCTCTTTGCATTTCTGCTGCTCGTCTGCTGTCTCTTCTTCTTCTTCCTTCTCTTCTTCTTCCTTTCTGACATGACGTCCTCTGGCTACAAATGCCAATCACATATGCATGCTGGGCTGAGCTGCACAGCAGCAGGCATCTATGTGCTCCTCTCACAAAGTGGCTGCAAATGGGTACTGACAGTGTACATTCACAGAGCCCAAAAACACACAATCAACACACTATGCGCTGTGCTCGAAACAAAAGTTTGCCCTTTGTAGGGGAGAGTCAGCCTCTTGTGGCAGTGGGCACCTGCCAGTCGTTTGGGGAGGACTACCCTGGCACTGGCCGTGTCCTCTTCTTCGAGATCACCAGGAAACCTGCAGAAGGCAGTGAAGCAGAGGAGCAGTGGGACAGCAACATGATCTATTCTAGGTACACTGCAACACCCACCATGCAAGGTCGACAGCAGACCTGTCGCAGCAGCATGGCCATGCTCTGTGTCTAAACACTTGGTGCTGCAGCACCAGCACTACTGTGGTGTTGTGACGCCTGTATGTATGCTGTATATATGCTGGCAAGTGTTGATGCCTTGTCCAGCTTGATTCAGGCCACATTACCTCGCAGCATTGTTGGTATGTTTGCTGATTGCCAAAGCAGGACCTCATATAGGGAGCTACTTAGGGCTGTATGTGCAGCAGTAGTCAAAAGTGAGGATAAGGTCATCAACACTGAAATAGCTTTCAGGATAGCTTTACAGTTCAGCTGTCAGTGGGGAGTGTAGTCAATGTGCTGTGTCTCAGCGCAGCCGGAGGCGCAGGCGTGGATTGTCTGTGTCTACCGTCTAATTCAAAAAGTCAAATAGCAACCACTCTGGCAGTTTGTTTTGCACCTGCAAGTTATTGCACTGAAAGCAGGGGCTTTCTGACAGTAAACTTTGCTCACCGAGACAACTCCTTGTCTTCAGGGAAAATGCTATGGCTAACAGCACACTGCTTTGCTTTTTAAATTGGATACTGCAAAAGAGAGCTAGCCTGTTTTCACAGACAGCACTGTTCTTTCGAGGGCTGGTTGCCTATGTCTTTTGCTTGCTGCTGTGCAGCAACTTTGCTCCCCAGCTGACAACAAATTTCCTAGGTCAAAGCACAGTCAGGGTCAAAGCTTTGCAGCTAGCGCTACAGACAATATCTGCTGCGCTGGTGCCACCTACGCACATGTACGATGGTGTACTAGGCCTACCTGGCCGTACTGCCAGTCACATTGAGCTGTCGTTGCACAGGAATCTTTCTGCTGAGCATGGACTGCTTTTGGACACAGACTTTTGATGACATCTGTACTTGACCCTAGGGGCGGACAGGTGTTTAGTGAATGAATGAATGAATTTTGATGATCTGCATGGCATTAGGTGCAACAGGCATGCTGCGTCATATGCTTGAGGACAACCGTGTTTTGCAGTACTTTCAGTGCCGACAGTGTGGTGAGTGGTGCAGGGAGTTCAGAGGGCCAGTGACAAACCTGACCAGTTTGGAAGGCTACATCATCCTCACAATTGGTAACCGCCTGGAAACCCACCAGTGGACGGGCAGCAACCTGCTCAGAACTGCCTTCTTTGATGCCCCCATACTCATCTCCAGCCTGAATGTGGTCAAGACGTATATCATCTTTGGGGATGTCCACAAGGGCATCTACTTTGTGAATTACAGAGATCAGGTAATGGAAGCATGGTTATATTGTAGAGGCTTTAGCCTGAATCCTAAGCCCTAAACCCATCCTGGCAGCAAGATGCCACCTACCCATACACTATGCCGGTGATATTTGAGCCAGACATGGTCTGAATTGGTTCTTTACGCTCCAAACGAGTTGCCTGGACTTGCTGATTCACAGACGCAATGCATTTGTTGCACCTAGATTCTAATTCTGCTCCTAAATGCCAGATTTGCCCACACAGGGTAAACAGCTGAACCTATTGTCCAAGGACTTTGACAACTCTGACATTTCAGCCACCGAGTTTGTCATCAACGGCTCCCAACTGCACTTCCTGGCAGCAGATGAGGGGCTGAACGTGAGGCTGTTCCGCTACTCCAACAAAACTGCCCTAAGCTGGAAGGGCCAGAAGCTGCTGCCCCTGTAAGCCCTCCAGCAGATGTGTATGTGCGAAGGACTGTTGCATGCGCTGGTTTTGTGACAAAGCACCCATACTACAGCAGGTCAATCACATCCATCACTGTGCATGCTGGCAGGATTTGTCACACTGTTGCTGACAGGTCTAGCTGTCAGTCTATTCAAGGCTAGAAGTTGTTGCTGCTGCTGAATGTTTGTCTGCACAGGTGGCAGACTCCATTGACATGATACTCAGGGTACCAGCATATGTCTGATGTCTGCCTGACAACAGCTTAGGGGCTTGTGCTTTGACCTCTGCTGTCGCCGTCAGTTGCTGTCTGTGGCCTCTGCTGAAACAAATGCTTGCATCCTTTGCAGGGGCTGCCTACATACAGGACATAGAGTGACACGCTTTCTGCAGCAGCGAGTCAACAGCACAGATGCCATCAACCGGCATGCGGCAGTGTATGCAACACAGGCAGGCAGCCTGGGCTACATAACTCCACTGCTGAATGAGTCAATGGAGCCCCTGCTGCAGAAGCTGCAGCGGCAGATGGTGCTGGCACAACCCCAGCCAGCTGGACTCAACCCTGCTGCCTTCAGGTGCACATGGCTTGCTGATGATGTGGGGAGCTGCTTACAGTCTATTTCCAGTGCTGCAAAGCATGCTGTCCACAAATGTGACTTTGCCTGACGCTGTATGCAGATACCTTGCCATTGGCGAGACATGATGTGTACAGGTGTGAGATATGTTGATGATAGTAAATGCAGAGCTGATCATGAAGTGTCTCTGGAACATGATATGTTCTCTGCAGGAGGCGTTTCCAGCGGTCCTCAAAGAGTCTAGCAGGAGGGCAGCACTTTGGGAAGCCCTTGCCTGCTGAGGGTATTATTGATGGGACTTCAGTCTTTGATTATCAGCATTTGACAAGGTCACAACAAGCAGCAGTTGCCAAAGCATGTGATAGCAAGCCCAGTGCAATTTTGAACGGGTTGACTCAGCTGGCAAATGCCAATGCATTCTTCTGAACGCATCAAGGAATGAATGAATCCAGATCATAGGTGTGTGAAAGCAGTCAGGCTCACAACAGGTTTTGCACTCACGAGGTAGCAGTCATCATGCTGACTCAGTTTGTGGTACACGTATGCACCAGTGCAGCTCACGCAACATGTAACATGTGTCCAAGTTCAACTGTGCAACCACCTGGCAGGCCTGGCCTAGAGAGAGAGAGAGAGAGAAGTGCTTTACATCCTTTGCCAAGCCTCAAGTCTGATAGATGTGCCAGGGTATGTGAATCCTGACAAACTGATGAATGTGCCAATCGGTTTTGTGTGCAGGTAACGGTGCTAAATTGCCCCCCAACAACCCAGGCACACAAGGCATAGCAGAGCAGCGATACATAGCCTCCATGCAAACAGGACAAGACAAGCAACAAACAAACAGCCATTCACCACGGGATAGTCAAATGATAATGCAATCGCCCCCCCGCAGGGCTTGGCAACTGAAACCAACAAAGGCAAAAGAAACATGTCCACGCAGATCGCTCTCCCGTATTGAATAGATGTTCGTTGATCAGAAGGAAAGACCCTAGGAAACGACCAAAGGGCTGAAGAGAACTCCTGTTGCCTGCTACAATGACAGTAAGTGGCATGATAATAAGTAGAAGCAGTAGCTCAGAGCTACTCTCTTCGTTTATGACTAATCACCTCGTCCCTCTACGAGGCATTAGGTCAAGACCCTTCGCTGCTTGGCGATGCGTTGCCGCTTGCGTCCTGCGACCTGGATTGCCGGCAAATCCAGATCTTAATACATGTTTAAGGCGCAGGTGTTTGTCCTTCGAACACAGCTGAAAGGTAAGTAAACTTTTGCAGATCATGACGCAAGCTGATCTGACACTGCGTCCGTTGTATGGTGTCCTCAACCGCTTCTGGCCCGTGCAGGTAGAGTATGCGAGCCAAGCGCAAAATTGCGGCAGCCTAAAGATTGCCATGTTGCTGCTTGTCGAGTCACGCTGTACTAGGTGGGTCTTGCACGCGGTGCTTGCACACATTTGCTGCTGCTGCTCCCTAGATCTGGCTGCAGAAATACAGTCGGCAACATTGAGTATTGCTTGTGAGGGAGACCTCGACGCAGACCACTCGGCGATAGCTGCGGGTGCATAGGCTCTGATGCACGTCAGGAAACCAGATTTTAATCCCTTGTCAGCAGTACACCCTTGTCGGGAGTCTAAGCACTGTCTTGGGCCTGTGAGCACAGTGACCAATCGAAACGAGTTGTGGGTGTTTGAATCAACACATTCTCTCAGAACACAGAAGCTGTGTCCAACAGGTATGGAACAAAGGTTGCCGTACAAAGTCTGGAATGGCTGGGCTCAAAACCCATACCCTCCTTTCAGCTGCAGCCCACATCCTTGCTCTCCATCAAGCTTGTGTCTATACAGCTGCGTGTGTGTGGGCTCATCTTTGTGCTGATGCAGGTGTGTGCTGTCATGAGTGTCCAACTGGTACAACTGTGTGGTTTTGATAGCACGCCAACCTAAGCAGTCAGATCATGCACAGCTCCATGGAACACAGTGGGTGCATCACATTGGTCAGTGCAGTGTTTAAGGTCAGTGCCTATGGTCCTGCAAGCCCATTGCTGTCTTGGTGCCTGGCAGGCCGCCAGTATTGCATTGACTGCTAACACTATGCGGTGTTTGCATATGTCCACACCCACCGTCATCTCACTCAGTTGTTGCAACGCCGACTGATGGTGTGTGTCCACCAGCTACATTGAGCAACAACAATCACTTCACAAAGCACTCTTTGTTGCATTCAAAGGTACTCCCTCTCGAATCCTCTGCAAAAGTCCTGTCATCCTGATGTTGAACAACGTCATGGGCATGCCCATGGCTAACATTGTAATATGTTTGCAGGCTTGAGCTTGCTTTCCTCAGTTGGTTGCATCCCGCCTGCATTGAAGAGTCAGAAGTGTCAGAGTGGTAATGGGTGTCTTGACTAAGAGGAAGAAGAACTTTGACATGGGTGGCTGCAGGTATGACCTTGAAAATGTAATGAATGAATGAACGAATGAATGAATGAATGAATGAATGAATGAATGAATGAATGAATGAATGAATGAATGAATGAATGAATGAATGAATGAATGAATGGTAAGCTGCCTGTCTAGCAGTACCTTGCTTTCAAAAGGGTCTAGCATGACATCACTCAGTGACTGGCATTGACATGACTGGCCATTCCTGGTGATAGGAGGTGTGGACTTGATCAGATCCTTTCTGATATGCTTGGAAGCAGATTACACGCTGCCAATGTTGTTCTGCCTATGCTGTTGGCCATTGTCTCATTGACAATGTCTTGTCACAGTCATCATTGTCAATCAAGGTCGTACAATAACAGTGCAGTCGACACGTGGTTGATAATCCCCCCCTGATTCTTTATGCAATCCTGCAATGGGTGGCCTCTCTGCAAGTTTGCATTCAAAATCAGGCCTTGGTGGGTCTGCTTCTGTGCACAGTCAAAAGTCTTGATGACATGGCATTTGCATGTCATACTGAATGTCATACTTAATGTCATATTGAAGTCATACCCACATTGAAAAGACACAAATTTGTACTCACCAGGCCTGTGTGGTAGCCTTGAGCCCGACCAGTACTGTATGCATCATTGACAAAGCTGACAATGGTCTGCAAGGCAATTCCATGGTCTCAGGACCTTGCTTCATAGTGCAACAAGAGCCCAAGGAAAGATTCATAGTACAACCTGAGACCATGACTCAACTTGAATCATGGTCTTGGGTTGTATGGTGAACCTTTCCTTGAAGAACAACTTCATCTGATAGTGCTAGCAGGCAGCCAGTGGCAGCAATGAGTGCATGGGCCATGCATTCTTGAATTCAAGTGAGTGCATGCTCTTGCATGCAGCTGTTCCTCATCAAACCAAATGACCATCCTATTCACATGTTGTTTGCTGAATCAGCCCCAGCTTGCTCTGTCAATGATAGACAATAATTTTTGATAGCATGCTGCCTTCCACTGCAAGATGACCAGTGGCGAGCTATACTATGGCATGTAATGATCAACAAATGAGTCCATTAGTTGATAACACGTCCCCACTCGCCACTAGAGTGATGTTGATCTTTTGGGTAACTTTGCTTTATGAATTCCTTACAAGGCACAGCAGTGTTGCATGCCAAACTCAAGTGTTAAGCTCAACATGCTGAGTAGCTGTCTAGCTCACCAATTCGCTTTTGCACGGATATTAAGGCAAAAGCAAACTTGTGAGCTAGACAGCAAGTCAGCATGTTAACTGCTTGCATTGTGTCAAAAAGCTCTGGCAGCACTGTGCACGCGCGTCGAGTATGTCAATACTGGAACCTTCTATCAGCTCCTGGAGATAGCCATACCAACATGGACAAGTACCTCGTCTCTGTTGCATGGTTTCCTGCAAGGAGCTGGTCGCAAAGTTGTTCCTGCATCTCCACATCTTGGTTGTTAGATGTGCCTCCAGCACTGGTTCAAACATCTATGACAACTGTCTGGACAAATCTGATTGCCCTCCTGAAAAGCAGTCTGCTAGCGCTAGAATGCCCAGTTTTAGGGTTGCTTAAGCACTTGGCCTACATATTTGCACAACATACATTGGTCTGAAGTGCACTGCTTCCTTGCAACAAAACTGGCAGCTCAAAATCTTGACTTTGACGTTTTTTGCTGCCATGTATTTCATGCAGAGCGTAAAACTTTGCAACAAGACAACAAACTAACAAATAAAGTCTACCAGACAGCGCCAATGGCGCTTCTACACAAACAAAAAGGCTTCCGTCCGAAATGTCTGGCATCCTGTGCAAGGCATTTTTAATCAAAGTAGTGCCTTCGCCAAAGCCCTCTTGGCTTTGATTGACAAACTCAGCTTCCATGTCATGGGTCCAGAGGCACAGTCATGTGCTGTATCAGGGCAAGGGCAGCCCCCAACAGCACTTGCATGTGTCTCTTTACCCATGACACAATGTCAAAAGACTGGGACAGTCCTGTGCAGAATTTGGTCAACCTTGAACATGTGCTAGCCAAGCACAGGTGATTCATGAGTATTTCCCTTCTTTTGACAGCAATATTGATCTAGCAAGGAGGTTTCAGACGCAACACCAGCACGTGCCACCTTCCTACCCCTCTCTTTGACCCTTTCAATCACTCAGAGGTCAAGGGTACAGCTCCATCTTGCCAAAACAGCCTGACATCTAGCCTCATCCAGTGCTCGTTACAGGGGAGCACTGGATGAGGCTAGATGTCAGGCACCTGTTTGGCTAGTCCACCCACAGTGACAATTTGCAAAAGTCATTTGCCAATTTTATCATTGAAGGTATGCTAGCCAAGCAGAGGTGGTTCAAGCGTAGATATACACAGTCATGCCTTTGATACCGTGGTATTGCCATTGTTTCCTGACCGACTTTTATACATGAGGTCATGCCTGGGCAGCTGCTCACATCCAGAAAGTCATCATAATCAAGTGCACGTGACTTCAAAAAGTCAGCACTTGACTTGTCATTCCTCCTGAATTTGAACGCAATCTTGCAATCTTCTTTGGCCCTAGGTTATGCATGGCGTGGCATGCCACACTTCACCTCAGACCCAGCTTTGTGTATCTTGCTTTTGGGCTCATGGGCATGGTCTGAGTGGCTTGTGCCATGCCATGCCATATCTTGACTAATGCTGATTGTTTGCTGAAGCTGGTGTTGCAGAGAGACCAAGCCATGCATTATTGATATTGGGAAAGCTTTCAGGGCTTAGGTTGCCATGCATGTTGGCTCCGTGGTCTCGGGATTCTGGTTTGTGATCAAGATCATGTGTCGTTGCTTGATCAGTGTTGGACAACAACTTGTGCTGTTATGCTGCCTGCCACTGCAAGCTGACATTACCGATTTGTACAATGGAATGTATAAACGGAGCTGGCATCACTGGCAACAACGCCAGCCGTTGCCATTGGACCCTATGTCTTACATGCGCATTTGACTCCCTCGCTCATACAGAGGCTGTGCTCCACATTGCCAGTACAGTTTTGACATGCGTGCTCATTTAGATCAATTGTAGGGGCTATCATGCACTTCAGCACCTTGAGTCTTGTTCTTGAATGTGTATTGGTGCCAAGCAATGGTGGAAACATGCATGGGGACGTACGCGTATAGACACTCAAGTAGTTGTTTGGACTTGTGAATGTTGGCTCACTGAAAATGTGCAAGATGTCGTGCATGGGCAGCTGCTCAAAGCTGGCATGATGCGTCGCTCAACAGCCCATTATTGAACGTATGTCAGCAGTGATGAAAAGTAGCTATCATTGAACTGTATCTGCTCTTTTGAAGCTCCACAGCTGGTTTGCATTCTGTTCTGGCCTACACAAGACAGTTCTGGTGTGATGTCAAGCCTAGTCAGTCCACTTGCTGCCATCCATGCAGGTGCCAAGGGAAGCCCATGCCTCAACCGAGCTTGTTTGGGATTGGATTCATGTTGAAATGTGCTGACATGCAGTTGGCAGTAAACTCCCACTTTCCTACCTTCAATGCCATTCATGGGAATGTGGCTGACTTTTCTGGAACTTTTCCAAAGGTTTTCCAAGACTTCTCCAAAGGTTTTCCAGAGGACAAATGCAAAACCTTTGGAAAAGGTTGGAAAACCTCTGGAAAAGGTGAAAGGATTCGAACCTTTGAATGTCGGATCCAAATTCCAGTGCCTTACCTCTTGTCTACACCCCAATGATTGTCGGAAACATTTAAATAAAGTACAAAAGAGATATTGTTTTGCTTTATAAAGCAAAAAGAGAAATTATGTTGTATTTTTCTTTGAGCTTGAAAAACCTCTTGCTTGGTACCCCTTGAAAAGCTTTCTCCTAATAGAAGGGAAACAAAGAAGGGGGTTAATTTTTTTTCCCGAAGGAAAACTGGTGTCCTAAGTTCTTCTCCGGAAAACCCTCCTTTTCGTACTTTTTGTTAGGATACAAGAAAACTGGTCTCCCTTTCAATAAAACTACGAAAACTCTAGGTTACAAGGTTTTCCAGAGGTTTTTCAGAGGTTTTCCCAACACAAACACACTTTGCAATGTATGTGTTGTATGCAATGTTAGCAAGGCCAATGTATGGACAGTGGCTGCGGAAAAGCAAACTTTCGTCTATAATTCATTGCAAACAACCATTTTCATAGCAGAGCAAATCTAGAACAAATGGCGTAAGCTCTTCATCAATTGTGGTGGCAATCTGACAAATCAGGCAAGCTCATCTACAGGAAACAACAGCTGCTGAGCAACATATGTTATCAATGCACCAGAGGCAAGCACCTTGTTGGTTTGCCACTGCTTCGCTGACACCACATGGTGCATGTGCTGCTCAGCAGGTGTTCATCACGATGGACTTCAGAGCCCGTCTATTTGCGCTGATATCTGCTGTTGCAGCAGGTTTGTAGCAGCACAAAAATTGGTCGCAAGCTTGAGGCAACCCTTGTGTGACCAGAAGATTGTCAGCTTGCTTACAAAATATCCCAAGCACTACTCGACGCTACACCCTGGGTGCACCTGCCCTGCCCTGCCCTGCCCTGCCCTGCCCTGCCCTGCCCTGCCCTGCCCTGCCCTGCCCTGCCCTGCCCCGCCCCTGTCCTTACATCCGTCTTTGATCATCACAAGGTAACATAATCGTACAGATGTCGTGCTCACAGCTCCACCTTACCAGTTGAGATCATGCTTTTGCTTTAATTATATATTGTTTGCTAAGAATGGTTGCCGTCACGCTGGTGGCATTTGCTGGCCATGAATATCATGTGACAATAAAAAGTGTTGCCTAGTCCTGTGCAACATCCCAGGCACTCTAGATGCTGCACCCTGGGTGCACTCGGCATGCCCTGCCCTGCCCTGCCCTGCCCTGCCCTGCCCTGCCCTGCCCTGCCCTAAACCCTAACCCATGGGTCAAGCTAGGCAGTGCTGTAATAATAATAATCATAATTAAAACGCTTTCCAGCTCATGATGAGCTAGGTACATGCAGGACAAGTCTTGTCTCTCCAGAGCAGCCTGTCTTGTGCATCCCTGTAAGGCCTACTAATATGACAGTCCAGTTGTCAAAACTGTCACATTAGTAGGCCTTAACGCCTGCTCATCATCATTCATCACTGACTTCAGCATGCGTACACAGCGTGACATGAACATACACATTCAGTGATGGACGTGCTGACCCAGACCATGACAGTCAGCATATGATCCTCGGTGCAGGCACAGATAGACAGCAACAATGCTCTCATGAGCGACAAGCAGACATGGCGCAGAAAACAGCCCATTCACTACCTGACCCTGCTCGTCAAAGGCCATGACAACCACGGCAGCTCCATGGCGCTTGACGGTGGCAGCGTGCTGCCTGAAGGCCTGCTCGCCCTCCTTCATGGAGATGGAGTTCACAATGCATTTGCCCTGGCAGCACTTCAGGCCCGCCTCCACAATGAAGAACTTGGAGGAGTCAATCATGAAGGGCACCTTGCTGACCTCTGGGTCTGACACCAGCAGGTTCACAAACTTGGTCATGGCGGGCACCCCGTCTATCAGCCCATCATCCATGTTGATGTCCAGCACATCAGCGCCTTGCTCAACCTGCCAGAATCACAAACGGCTTTTGCACGGGCCTCATCAACCTCATTAGGCCTCATTCGGCATATCAACCTTGCCAACCTCTTCATCCTTATGAGCATTGCTACAAGAGCCAGAAATGCAGCGTAGAGTGCAGCTGGTGATACACCTACAATGGCAGGTACATGCTTGCAATGGACCATGATCCTGGTGCTCATGTGCAATTCCTTATTGTAAAACCCTCAAGCAGCTATGCTAGATGCTTGGCACTGCAGATAAGATGGCTGTTTGGCTGCAAAAGGTACTTCTGAACTACCTGCTTGACAGCAATGGCAGCTGCCTTGTCGTAGTTGCCATCAACAATAGCCTTCTTGTAGATGCTGGAGCCCGCAACATTGCATCGCTCCCCAATGTTGATGAAGGTGCTGCGCATGTTGTCCAGATTTGACTGATAATTGAGTGGTTCCAAGCCACTCAGCCGCATCATTGGTACAACTGAGTGACGCTTTCTGGGCTCATACTTCTCTGCCATTCCCTTGATGGCAGCAATGTGCTCTGGCCCAGTGCCACAGCAGCCACCGATGCAGTTGACCAGCTGCTCCTCACAGAAGGGCCGGATCTCCTCGGCCATCTCTGAGCCCTTCTGGTCATAACCGCCCATGGCATTTGGCAGCCCGGCGTTTGGATAGCAGAAGACATAGCAGTCAGCACATTTGCTCAGATTCTCTATGTATGGCTTCATATCTTTTGCCCCTAGTGCACAGTTCAGACCAACTGCCATGGGTTTGGCATGGCAGATGCTGTTCCAGAATGCCTCATTGGTCTGACCACTCAGGGTGCGCCCAGAGTTGTCAACAATGGTGCCGCTGATGAAGACAGGAAGGCGCAGCTGCTTGTGCTCAAAGAAGCGCTCCAGAGCGTAGATGGCTGCCTTGGAGTTGAGAGTGTCAAAGATGGTCTCGACCA
>JAABUP010001257.1_pt1 | contig 53398 bp, 47 predicted proteins | sample 5559201 | NCBI WGS metagenome assembly JAABUP01 (sample SAMN10711887, study PRJNA513373) | rock metagenome | isolation source: Antarctica rocks | place: Antarctica | reverse complement strand
CATGTAATTAGTCTAGGGGGGTGGTAATCTCAATAATTCAAGGTGTTTTGACATGGGCTAATTAAGCGACAGCGAGGTGGCTCGACTGGGTGGCTGGCTCGACTGGGTGGCTAAGACGTTACACAACCGAGGCTGTGAGCTCAGAGCTGTATTTGCATTCGCTGCTCAGCCAGATTAGACATCAAATCAATTGTTTGCGAAGCTAAAGCCTGTAAAACTATCTCTATGTGCAACATCTTCGCTCCATAAAGTATGGCCGCTCTAAAGCTCTTCCAATAAGTCCGATGTTGTATCCAACATCAAAGTTCCCTTCAGCCCGTATAAATTATTCCCGTGCCGAAAATGCCCTGAAACACGCCATAACATTATGCAATATATCAAACCAAATTCCGGTTAGAGATATCACATCAACGCTTTCTAGCGACTCCTGTTATGGCCAACAACCCCTCGCCAATCTCAATTTTCCATCCTTCTCTTACAAGCATTTTGCCCACAGCTGGGCCGAGTCTGCCTCTCCCGCCCTCACTATGTCGTCCCATGCCAGTCACGATCCTAAACTCCGTCTTTGACGCCCCAGCGACTTTTGCGTCACCCAATGCGACCCACCACGCCGTGACCCTCTCTCTGGCAATTCTCACGGCGTCTTTTACACTCACGCCATGCAAATCCAATTCGCGTCTGCTTGACTGCGAGTCCACGAGCGCATCAGCGGCAGCGGCAGAGTACTTCTTTACCTTGGCGTCGTGGTCTCGACCAACGGAACTATAGTAGCCCGCTGCAGCTCCCATCAGTGGGTCAGATTTGCTCTTGCGATAGGCCGCTGAGGCTTGTGTAAATGCAGTCTGACGAGCCAGTGTATTGGCGGCCGCAAAAGCTGTAGCAGCAGAGAGATTGAGACCGAGGTTTTGAGCTGGAGTACGTTTAGCCGCTGATGGCAAGCTTGCGTGAGCCAGATCGATTGGAGAGTACTTCGTTATGATCTCGATCCCGCCATTTTGACTGTTGCGGACAGGTTTGGTAGTGAGAACTTTGGCCAGTTCATGCGCGGAGGCAGTGGAAGGATGGGTAAGACGAATTACTGTGCTGAGATGAGGCACTGGTATTGTGGGGAACTCCTTGCCAAGCTCAATCGCGTGTTTTTGCATGATCGAATCGTCAGATGTGAGAAGTGGCCACTCGTTGCTGCCCATTTCGAGCAAGGCACGGACTGTAGCTGGCAAAGAGGCGCCATTTTTGTGATACTGTGAAGACACTGTCTGCATCGGCAGCCCAGTCCTCTGACAGACGAACTCAACATCCTTTTTGGCGGCGTCCCACGTGCTAAGTTCTCCATTGGTATCCTCATCTGCAAATGGAGCAGGCGTCGAACTTGCCCTCCTTCCGTTTTGCAATTGCTTTCTTTTCCTACTTTTCCCCTTCCGACCTCTTGAACCAAAAGCATCCTCACTGAAACCATCTATTGCCTTCGCAACAATCCCATCCTCGCCGTTTGCGCCTCGCTCTTCCTCAAAGAACACCTGGTTTAAGAGTTCCTCCACTGTTCTTCCAAATTTTTGACCAGATTTCTTTAGCGTGTAACTGATCGTGAACTCCTTGACGCTTGGAAACATCTCATGTAAGACCGCCTGCTTACTTGCCATGTCCATCTCCTCCAAGCCCATGTCGTACTGCTTAGAAAGAGCTCCTTCGCCGCCTTCTGCCTCTGAGCTTGAGTAGCCACGTTCCATTCCTAGCGAGGACAGCGAGTGTGACGTGCTCGTGAAATCGGTGTCTCCCGATCTGGAGGCCACTCTCCCATTCCATGACTGTGCGCGCTCCGATGCGCCATGCGTGCTGATACTTGCATCAGCTTGGATCCCGCTGCTGCCGGAAGGATCAAAGCCAATTATCTCCTCTGCCGCAGCTGCCTCTTTCAGTGCGTCCAACGTCACGCGTACATCCTTGATTTCGTTGCCGGTGGAGAGATCGTAGTCTGATACTATGGCCGAAAAAAGGGCAGAGTCAATTGGTGGACAATATTCCTCCTAAGTAAAGACGCGCCGTTAGAACGACAGTTGTTGACAGTCGGATGACATTTAACGTACACATAGCTGAGTAATGGTGTCATCCATCTTCGAAGTCTTGCTGTATGCGTATGCCACTTGCGCTTCTTGCGATTATCATGCTCGGAACTGACTGATATTCCCGCCGACTTAATCAAGCAGGCGAACAATCGCTCTCAGAGTCTAGCGCTTGTACTTCGTAGACAGATCGACAGGTACTGTGAGAGGATAAGGTATTGGGATATGTACACTTGGATGGTCGGGAATGCGAGCATCAATGACGATGGGTTTGCAACTAGAGCACTCTAGGTCCGTGCGCGAGCAAATCTAAAAAGTGTTTTCGGATTCTACACATGAATACCTCGCAGATACCTTAAGTCAACGTTGTGCTTCCATGCTTGTATGATGTAATGTCTTTGCTACATGTAAAGCATACATCTAGCCTGTACTATGCTGACCACCTACGCGCCCCAGATGTCCGCAAACTATGCACCAGCAATTCAAGCAATGTGTAGGGTATGAAGTAGACTCGTAGCTAGGTTTGCTGAGGATCGATCAATATTTTCAAGTGCAAAGAAGCCGAGTCCTAAATGTGAGCTTCGTGAAACGAAGGAGCCTTCATGTCATGAACCAAGATCTTCAGGCCTGCGAATGTGCGGAACCCCTAGCTAAGCATCGTAAAGGCAATTGACATCATGCGCCAGCTCGTCAATAACCGTCGATATCGTAAGGTGTCATCGAAAGTCGTCAAGATTCAGGACAAGTGAAACGCGCCCTGGCCTTCTCTGATGGCCGTATTGAGCCGCTCGCGCATGACATTCAGGTCGGTGTAGTCCGGAAGCTTGAGATAGTTGACGCAGGTCATCACACTAGGCAAATAATCGTCTGATGTGTAGGGCGGCTCGCTAGGCTTGCAGACGACTGTGAACATTGGTGTCAGGCTTTTGAAGCCTATATATGAACGTCAGTGTAAGTCGTTCGTTGTATAGAGAATCGGTGAAAAGACGACTTACCCCCAATCGGAAGCTTCGGACTACCAGTCACAAATTGGAGGAAATCACGTCTCTGCGGCAAGGAAAGCTCGCTCATCGTTTGCAGCAAGTTACGGACGCTCTTGCTATCCATATTGAAACCATGGTCGGCCTTGATGGAGTCCATGAGCGCTGAAATACGGGTCAGTGAAGGTCAGAACGGTAAAGCTAACAAGGTACGTACTCTCGAGCGTCCAATCCTCCTCGACCCGTCCAAAGAGCATAACGAGCTCGTTTGGTGTGAATGCTCTCAAGGCGGAGTAAGGAAAGACCTGAGAGAACCCGGTTCTGAACGCTTCCACTTGTCTCTGAACTCCGCTGCTGAGTGTAAGATCAATGACCTTCTCCACGTACGAACCAACGTTATCAATAGTAACAGGGATGTTGGAGCCATTGGGCACAAGCTCAATCGCAGGATAGCCCGGAAGCGTGAAATCAAGACCCAAATCTTCGACCCGGACGCCTTGGATCTCGATGCCGTGAGCCGCGTGGACCTTTTGAACGGCAGTTAGGCGACCGTTCTCATCGATCCGCTTCTTGACATGCGCAAATTGTTTGACCAGCTTCAGCGATTTGGCGAGATCGTTGTCTACAGTCTTGACAGCACCCAATGATGGCGTGACTGTCACTGGACCATCACCGATGCGAAAGAATGTAGGGTTGAAGGAGACATCGATGATGCGGGAGTCTAGCATCGATCGGGCAACGAATTTGCCCAACATCTTGAATAGGTGAAGCACCTTTTTACCGTTTTCGTGGTTCGCCTGCTCTGCGCTCATCGGGGCTGGGAACAAACCAAGCTTGCCAAATGCATACTCGTCCTCGTCATTAGACTCATTCTCTCGCCACAGCTTGAGCTTCTTCTTGGAAAATTCCTTGGAAACTGTAGAATAGAATTCTAGGGTAGGTCCTAGGCCAGTACCAACTTCCTCAAAATACTCGACCTCGAGGACACTAGGGGAAGCGCCATAAAGTTCCATGACCTTGACACCTGATTCCAAAATCCTTGTACGTGAGATGCGTACTTTTTGACGTTGCAGTCTTCCTAGAAAAGGTCGATCGTCGCGATGACGATGCCTAGAATCCTCAGTGGATTGGGCATTCTGCCATCTGCTCATGGATCGGGAATAGCCGAACGATGTCGACTGCAAGAAGAGATGCCTGGTCTCGAAGGGAAAGAGAAACGGATAGAGACGAGCGAGATCTTCGCTCCAGCTTGGCAGACAGTTGCTGGCGACGATCAATGGCTCTTCCAGTTGCCTATTCAGTTTAGCTGTAAGCTTTGTGTTCACAAATTGAGACAGAGGCTCTGCGTTGAGCTTGACCGTGTCTTTTTTCTCTGCTAATACATCATCGAGGTTAGCATTCAGCTCGTGCAGAATATTCAGAAGGCGCAGGATTGCTGAGGTAGGAGGATTTTTATCCAGAGACATCGGCATGCCAGATGAAGTCGTCTGTGCTGAGATCTCGGGAGGTGGCGTTAGTGTGGATGGTTCAGGTGGCGGGGGCCCAGAGACACGTTTGAATTTTATAGAATGGATTGCAGACCACAAATTTCTACCGGCCGACTCGTCGGGTTGCGTTCTGTTGTAATGAACGGCTCGATAAATTGTGGTTTCGTTTGCGATAGGCCGATCTCCAATGCTAAATTCTATGTGCCAGTCCTGTGGAATCGCTTGAATGGCTGCAGCATAGGACATCGGCCGACTTGTGAGTATTGCCGTCCCGTTGGCGGCTGATGAAGCTGCATTTTGCATGGACGGCGGAATCCTAGATACTGACGTAGAGGATTGGGAGGGTGTAGCAACTCTGGTCCCATCTTCTTTCCGAGCTGTCACCTTGCCGGTAGACGCGACTTCCATATTGACAGCCGAGGGGTCCGGGAGCGTCTCTCGGTCCATCCCATCTTCCAGATCATCTACGATTGCATCCAGCGCGCTGCCGTCGTCCAGATGATCATCATCATCAGTGAGCTGCTGCTCATCCGGACACTCTAGCGGATGTTGGAGCTCTTCAGTGTCCGGAGCTGGTGGCGGAGCGGGTGCTTGAGATTGGGATTGTTGTCTACGGCTCGATCTTCGCGTGGTCCCAGTCTTGTCTTTCGTGTTGCTCGAGCTTGACTGTGGAGCGGAGGTCATTGATGGGGCCTTAGTCTTGGAAGACTTACGGGAAGCACGTCCGGTGTTGCCGGCGCTCGGGTGTGATGGGATTGAAGGAGGCTCTCCGGTACCTAGCAAACCACGCTCGACCAGTCTCTGATGAGGGTTTGGCAAACCGGCAGCGGCTGCAAAGGCGGCAAGAGCGTTTGAAACACCTTCACGATGTCTAGCACCCCGTGGTCGCTCTGAAAGACTGATCCTTGGGCGGAGATAGTCATCCAGAGCCTTGAACGTTGCAATGGCGTGGATCGAAACCATGATATTGCGGTAAGGTCTTGGGATCTCAGATTCATCATCGGCAACGAGCTTGAGACGGAGCTGCTTCGCAAGCATGGAGGCAGCACTGCTTCGATTGCTGTCGAACGCATTATGATGGACCGTGATAACTTCGAAGTGCTCGGCTCGGCTCAACAGGTCTTGGAGTTTGTGGACAAGTACGCTGAAGGGTGTGATCGGCGAAATGCCGGTCGATGTTTTGGTTTTGTTCAAGACTGATGTTCCCATGAAGACCTCCAGGAACGCGGTTCGCGCCTCGTTACTCATTTGTTCTAAGATGACATCAGTCAGCGATAATTTCTTACACATAACGCAAGGTACCTCACCGTCGTCGTCGTTGAAGACATCTAGTAATACCCGCACGATCTCTGAATTGAGTAGCTCGAAACTCGTGATGCTCTCTAACGCATCCCCATCGAAGTACTTTGCCAATCGATTGAACAGATCAACTCCGTTATTGCTTCCGTCTTTGAGATAGCAATTCTCAATATCTTTGGCTAATTCTTGAAGCTCATGAAGGATTCTGGACGCCTTCTCACGCATGCCTTTGCCACTGGCGTTTTCATGTGTCTCGAGGAATTTCTTCGCCCGTAATGTGACATAGTCGCGCACATTGGACGCAACCGGAGGAACAGGGTAGTTTCTCTCCGACGATGACGAAGAGCTCGGTGAAGCGGAGACGTCATCAAGAATCTCGTCATGATCATCATCATGATCTTCATCATCCTCGTTGTCCTCATCTGATGCATCATCCTCATTCTGCTTTTCATCCAAGTTCTCCTTTGGGTCATGTTCGAAAACATGTTTCGCGGATCTCCGTGAAGATAGAGAAGCTGCTTCAGCTTCAGGCTCAACCTTGATGGCTTTTGCCATGTCCCCAGTTTTCTGCGGTGGCTGGCTTGCGAGTTTCGCAATTTCGGCAACGACGCCTTCTCGATAGAATTGGTATCGATAGATGGATCCTAACCTCTGAAGCAGAAGTTCGGCGGCTTGTAATGCAAAGGTCACCAGCGTGGGATGATCTTGCTGAGACAAGATAGAGGCCAAATAGGAGGCGTAGGGAACGGTGCGGAGCGCATCTTCAAGAATGCTGGTATCGAGATTTGAAAGCATCTTCAATTGGGCAGTCAATACCTTCTGCCGGACGTTGAGGTTGACAGTACTCGAGTATGCATCAGTTAGAGTTGGAAGGAGGATTATGGCAAAACGTTTTAGCTCATCTTGACACCCTCTGAGGAGCTCAATCCTCTTCTCATTCGGTGACTTCCTAGCCCTTGAGGGTGGAAGGGAGATCAACTCATCGCCAGGGTAACCCGTTTCGAAGAGATCGTCCAAGTACGACAATCCATGGCTCGGTATCCCTGGAAGGAGCTCACAAATCACGTTTAAAGTCTCAAAAACTTGTTCCCTAGGTCTGTGGATTAAAGCTTGCATGATAACAACGGTATCGATTTTAGAAGAGACGTCCTCAGTCCCGCTTGGTGGCGAAACCCCAGTCAGGATCTGGTACAACGTATCGACAACATTCATCTTGAACAGTTCCGTTGATAAGCGAGGACTTGCGCGGGCTGTGATCGCTAGGACTCGGAGGAATTGCGTATGGATACTTGGACCGATCAGATTGGTAGTACCCGGAAGAAGGAGGCGCAGTATTGCTTTGAGCATATTCGCGCTGACAAGTTCTTCAAGCTTGTCTTGTTGATATTTGAAGCTTTCAACCACTCTTGAAACACACAAAGACCCTTGTTCGACAACCTTCTGATCACTGCTGCTCAATACATTGAGAAGAATTGGCATGACGTCTCGTATCACAGGGAACGAGTCCTCGGGGATGTTTCGGCAGCAATTTGCAGCGGTAGTGACTGCTGTTCTCTGTGTACTGGTGGCAAAGAAATCCAAATAGGTGAGGCATGCCGTGAGACCACCCTCCCGGACAATAGATGTTGGGAATTCGACGGATATCTTCTCCAGGGTCTACCACTAGGTTAGATCCAGATACCTCGATAACATGGACCAAACTTACACTCAGTGCTTGCTCGGCAAGGTCGATGAAATGAATCTCCAAGAGTTTTTGACATAGAATTGGCACAGCACCGCCATAGACCACATTAGCTGTTGACGCCGGTAAAGCTTCCATCAGGTTCGCTATGCAGCGACATGCGAGAAGCATCATCTCTGGGTTCTCGTCCCCCGACTGGCTTGGCTGCATCAACGTAACAAGCTCTTTGACGAATTGATCTGGTGAGAAATGTCCGGAGAGGTTGTCTTCAGTCGATACAAGTAGGATCTCGGAAAGTTCTTGTAGTGCTATAAGCTGCACAGACGGATCATCTTTCTGCTTCAGTTTGTTTAGAATGTCACGGAGGCGGCTAGATACGCCTGACATCATGCCACTAAGAGCTCGGAGAGTGCTTGAGAGACCTGCTGGGGGCCCGCCCGGTCCTCCAAGATAGCCGCCTCTGAAAGGATCCTCGTCGTCTTCATCGTCTTCATCGTCATAGTCCTGCGGATGTCTATCACCGTCACTCTCACCGTTTGGCGCTCCATCCAAGCGACTTGGAAGATCGGCAGCTGACCGTCTCCCTTGGTTGTCCTCTGTGTCCTTCATCGTGACATCGTCGTCCTGTTTCGTGGAGCCTTTCTTCGGTCGTCTGCTCGATGATGCTGGTGTAGATGTAGAAGGATCTGACAGATTGTCAGCATATTCCAAGTCTGGGGAAAGCCCAGCGAGATCATGACACTGACCGCTCTTTTTGTTCCGACTCAATTTTCGCTTCGAGGTGCCGGTAGACGCGGGCGGAGGATTCGGTGTTTCGTTTGATGGGTTTGAAGATTGTCTGGTGTGTAATCAGCAAGCAATAGATAAGAGATGTCCTGTGTCCCTTTACCCGAGATTTGACATGGCAGTTGGCGGCTTTCCTTTCTTTCGTCGAGACGGGGCAGCTGGCTGTGGAGCCGGCTCTGGATTCGATACCCTCTGTCGCTTGGCACGTCGAGGCGGTGATACTTGTACAGGTTCTGGGGTATTATCTGGACTTGGTTCACGAGCAACTGCTGTCTTGCGTTTCCGAGACGGTTGCGTTGGCTGAGGGGTACTCGTAGTTGGGGCCTGGCTGGCGGGTGCTGAAGAATCTGCTGCGCGTCTCGCTGAAGAGCGAGTCACTCTGGAAGACATGAGAATCTATTTCTTTATTGGTTCACCCAAAGTATCCATCTAAGCAGACAAAGGTGAACTAAGCCACTTGAGTGAAAGTGTGACTGAAGTGTGGAGCAATGTGTAGGTCTGACGAAGGTTCTGTTGCTCAGATAGGCACGAATGTATGTGTTACACAAGTAAGATGGTGGTAGCTACCTAGATGAGACAGCAGTAGAGAGAGTTGAAGCAGAGGCTGGAGGTGTGTCGAAAAGTGGATCGAAAGGCACGGTCGTGGATTGGGAAGGAGCTCTTCGCTTGGATCGTAGAGTGGAAGATCTCTCCATAAAGTTAACCCGCCATAGGCGAGATGAGAGATCTGGAGTTCAAGATCTGGAGTGAAACTTTAGTAAGGCAGTGTGCCCGCTCTGATCATCAGATCATTGTCCATTAAGTAAGTCAGTGTTGTCTGTCGACATCGGGTAGCGATGGTTTGCGGGTTGATAGACCTTCAGGGCAACTTATTGCAACACGGCTACTTCCGCTGCGCTAAGTACGGTTAGGCTGGTGACTTCTCGGCGCTTGTTCTGGATTGAATATTGAGATCACAACTCATTGTTTTTGTAGGGTAGTCTATGTAACAATTCTAGTAATTATGCTTACCCTATTGTGTTGATGGTATTGAATGCGACGCGGTCATTGCACTTCACTGTCCATCATCATACCTTGCTGCCCACTGCGCCTCACTGTCACCATAATGAACTTCATATGGGAATTCAACCTTCAGGATGTCCTGAATAGTATAGAAGAAGAAGAGACATTCTCATTCTTGTTCTCATCATTGTCCTCATTCAAGCACTCAGCCTTCACCAGACACTCAGCCTCCTTCAGACACCCATATATAATGGGCATGAGGACCGACGCAACGAAACATCATTCTTTGGACGGCAGCAAGGCAGGAAGAAGGGCGCCGGCAGTGAGGCAGAGAGTATATAAGGCTGAGGAAAGAGGAACGAAGGAAGAAAGGGCGATTGACAGTGACAGTGAGATGAAATTGTACCTGCAACCAACATCAGTAATAGTAGTAAGCAATGAAGTTACTTATTAGAGTGGACATTGTGCAATTAGCCGTCAAATTATAACGAATACAATTCATTGAGGATGAAGTGCATCTCCAAGTATTCACTTCATAGATCAACTGAAGAGTCCTGACCATCTTTGTGGTTGTCGTTACTTCTTGAAATGTTCAGTTCAAGCACGAGAAAACCTCCAACATTCCTATTTTCTTCTTGGTATTAGCTACTCTACCAGCTGAATGTTATCTTCATGTCCACAGTTTTCCCCTATCTGCGGAGACTAGGCATCCGAAAACCATATTCTTGGGCATAAGATAGGATTGCAGAAGGCCACTGATGCAATCATACATATTGCAACGCCAACATATTGGGGGTGATGAGACATCAAGTCTTTCGTGGACATGGCATCATATAATAATAAGTGCTATGGAGATCATTATAAGATTGGGTCTTGTAGCATCTTCTCATTGTCTGTTGTAGAAACAAATATATATGTTTGCAGCCTCATCTTACAGTAAGCGGGGCGTAATCAAACCCCACCAACGCTTACTTGCCTAAGCCTTGCTCATCCTCCCGCTCGTCCAGAACGGCTGTACTCTGTACATTGTATATAATCGTCCTCGTTCCCTCCGATTCTTAGGTGGCATCTGATTCTCTCACTACCTTCACTGCACAGCTAACAAAGCACTGATTCCTTTGTACCACTCCAAAAAGCCGCAGCACTGCTGCGACCTACCTTTATCCGGGAATTCCCGCGGCGGACAGTCGCACATCGCTCCCGATTGTCAATCACCTCTTTCTGCCTGGTCACCCAGTACAAACAAGGTAGTCTGGTAGAAAGGCACTGCTCCCGACGGTCAACCTCACATCTCTCCCATCTTCCGGTGACATTGATGATGCAAGGACCACTTTCCTTGATCCCGGAGACCAGCCTTCCGGCACCCTTACCTGAGTCCCAGACGAATGGTCAGCCCGATGCGTCAATTGCAAACGACATGAGCACCTACGCCTTTCCTCAGACCAGATTGAAGAGAGTTATGAACGACTCATCGAAGACGCCATTGTTACTAGTCGCATGCGGTTCCTTCTCACCAATAACCTACCTGCATCTCCGAATGTTTGAGATGGCCGCCGACTATGTCAAGTTCAACACCGACTTCGAGATTATAGGAGGATACTTGTCACCGGTATCAGATGCATATAGGAAAGCTGGCCTTGCGAGTGCGGAGCACCGGTGTGCATGCCACTTCTCCTTAGGCATCAGTAAGACATCTTTGACTCACTCAACCCAGTATCCGAATGTGCGAGATCGCGGTCCACCAGACCTCCAATTGGCTTATGGTAGATCCTTGGGAGGCCATCCAGAAAGAATACCAACCAACAGCCGTGTGTCTTGATCATTTCGACCACGAGATAAACTTTGTCCGCGGTGGCGTTGAAACCTACACAGGTGAGCGGAAACCGGTACGCGTAGCCTTGCTCGCTGGTGCGGACCTTATCCAAACGATGTCGACACCTGGCGTCTGGAGCGACAAAGATCTCGACCACATATTGGGACGATACGGCACATTCATCGTGGAAAGGACTGGTACCGACATCGACGATGCTCTGGCAAGCTTACAACCTTGGAAAGAGAACATCTATGTCATTCAGCAATTGATACAGAACGACGTTAGCAGCACGAAGATCCGACTATTCCTCAAAAGGGAGATGAGCGTGCAATATCTCGTCCCAGCACCCGTCATAGAGTACATCCAACAGCACGGACTTTATGAGGACGACGGTGCGGCCTCAAGCATCCATGAACGGGAAAAGGAGGGCAAGGCCATGTCCCCGGCAAGACCTCAGCAGCTGAAGAATTGCAAGGCTAGACTAAATTCAGCTCTGACAAAGTAGGGCTGATAGCACATCAGTGATCGGCTACGAACTTTGCGCAATGATAACGACACTTTTGATGATGACTATATCCTACCGCCGTAGTGTCAGAGTATGCCGCATACAGCTCTCATGCCGTGCTACTGGTACCAACACCACCGCCGTGGGATTTACGAAACGCAGCGGCATGAGATGACCCTGCAATCGCTCTTTGACGCGCTTATTCGACGTGGGGGGTAGAGTGATATAATGGAGTTGGCTTTGGTTTTGTGATCTTAAATAATGAGGGCATGCTGGAGGTTATTTGCGAGTCAATGGTCAAAGATTGTTTAGATACCCAGTAAATAGACATATGCGTACCCCTGGTACTCTATCTAAAGACCCAATTGCGTGATCCCCAGCCATTCTGTATCTATCAGATGCGTAACTTGATGGCAACCGCCGAGGATTTCGCGCACAAGTTTCCATCTATCTAGTCAATCTAAGGCACGAAATCCGTTTGCTCGGAGGGAATGATTTGTTCAGTCTTGCTAAGAAGTCACCTTTGATGCCTCCGGAGCTTCGGACCGGCGCTTTGGCCACGACGTTGACTCTTCGTTCTCAGCAGGAAAGGTGTTTGAGGAAAGCCCTAAAACATCTGTCCTGGTATTTGCCGTTGCTCCCTCGACTTGGAATTTTCAAACACAATAGAGGCCAGTGTAATCCGTAAGACTCGGAGGCTCACTGTGGTGGGTGATAGCAAATCACAAACAGCCGCGCATAGCGTAACTACCTACTTCCCAGGTGGATGCTGCTTGTTGGATTGCGAGAGAGCTACAAGTGGACCTTAACAGAAAGGCGGACTGGGAAAAGCTCCTGTCAACGTTTTTCGTATACAACTTTGTGCTTTAGTATACATAAGGTTGCGAATATAGTCAGCTATAGGAGAGCACTTCGACCTAACTATCAACGGAAAGGAGATATAATACCAGCCGCGCCAACCAGATTCTTGATCTCTCGAACCATTATTGAGTTAACGTTTCAATACAGGAATGCAATTATCTCGAGCGTAGGAAGGTAGCGTAGATTGAGGGAGTCCGAGACAGGCTAGTGCAATTTCGTAAGCGCGTGTTAAAACTCGGTCCGCTGTCGGGAATTCCTTTTTCCGCCCCGAGCGACAGGCATCATACATCGGCTAATCAACGAATCATGCAAGTGATCGTCAGACCTCAACTAGGATCTCGGAACTTGCCTCCAAATTCAAGAACATCGCAGGCTGTCCAGGCCCTCCCCATCCTTCGTGTCGTCTCACCAGAAGGGTACGTTCGGCAGATCTTCCCACCTCCTGCCCCTGCAGTCGTCAGGTATAGACCCGACGTCATCCGACATTTGCAGGCGTCAAGATATGCAGACACCCCACCGGCACCTGCAGACACTCTTTTCGCCGATCCGATAGATGAGAAACCCTCTTTTCTTGCGCGGATTTGGAACAAGGTTGCAAAACCTTTTAGATCTAAGAACAAGGTGCCACGCAAGCTTCTGAAAAGGCGCCCTCAGCGCTAGATCGGAGATCTTCCGCGCTGGTACCTGGCGAAGGAGTTCCCAGCTACACCGGGCACAGCCACGAGCTTACAAGACCCCTCAATCGACGCGATGGACGAGTTTGCGCAGACCAGAGCACCAGAAGACCTCTTCGACGACGATTTCACGCCGATCTTAGGATCTTCTACACAGCCAATTCCTCAGTCAGCTTCTCGCGGTAGAGGTGAACAACAACGTGGCCGGGGCGAGAGAGGTGGAAGGGGTAGAGGGCGAGGGAAAACCGAAGTTCCAGCTGAAGCGACAAGAGAGAATCAAGAACCAGATGAATCTATCGAAGCGGCGAAAGAAGGCGGCAGAGAACCAGCAGTGAGGGGAGATCGGAGTGGTACCGGTGGTGTTAAGAAGGTGCGCGGATCTCTCTACATCCCCCACTCTACAAGTACGCTGACGACTTCGTCATCTTTAGCCTAAGCTCAGCGAAGATGAGCTCTCAGCACGCATGAAGGCCGTCAAGCTCAACAACGTCAAGCGTGAAGAAGCTCATGCCCGTGCGGAAGCAGACGAAGCGTCTTTCCAACAGCGTGAACAAGTGGCACAGTCCAAGCGTCTTGAGGAGCGCCAGAACCGAAGTGTCATGGATGGCGAGAGGGAGAGAAATCGGTTGAGGAAGCTCAAAGCTGTGGAAGGAAGGGAATGGGATGCTGAGAAGAAGGACGAAGACTTTGCAGGCAGAGGCGGGACCTCAAGTCAGTTCAGGAGAGGTGCTCATGGCGGAGTAGCGTACGATGGAGGTCACAATGGACGTCGATACGATAACGGTGATGGTGGGTATGGTAGTGGAGGGTTCGAAGGCACAAGAGATGTATATGCACCGAGAGGACCGCGAGGACGAGGAGGAAGAGGTTGTGGACGAGGCAGGGCCAGGGGTGGGTACGACGCTCAATCGCAAGAGACAACGGACCTGAGATCTCAGGCGCCCCATGTCGAGAATGACTTTCCTGCGTTACCGAGTGGAGATAAAGGCGAGCGAGTGGGTACTGGCAGCAGCAAATGGGCAACACATCAGGATACGGAGCTATTGCAATCTCCAACTGGAGAGAAAGGTTCATGGGCGGATCAGGTTGAATCAATAGTGCCAGCACCTCCAGGCGGTTGGTAATGATGTTTTGGTTCAGTTCCCGAGAAGATTTGGGAGTTACGAACGTTATGTCAAAAGTTACTCCACTGACGGGCGCACCTAAATGGTAGTATTTGGGCACATACTGGAGATTAGATACCAAGCAGTCAGCTGCTAAGACAAACATATTTACACCAAACGCCATGCTACCAATGCCACCGGTGTGAAAGTAAATCATTCTACCATCTCCCACCATATCCGCCCCTTCCCCTGAATCCTCCCCTGAAACCCCCACCTCCTCTGAAACCTCCTCTGCCTCCAAAGCCCCCTCTACCACCCCATCCGCCACTGCCACTATCGCCATCGTACCCACCCTCCCCTCTCGGCCCCGCCGGACTTCCATCTCCAGCCTCCTGCCTCACCGGCGGTGGCCGTCCCTTCAGCTCCTTCTGCAACGTTTCCCACGTCCTCCGCATCTGCGCATACCCCAGATGCATCTTCCCATAGAAGTGATCCGCCAACCTCCTATCATTATCTAACCGACTCAAATACGCCCCACAAACGTCACAGACTTGCAGTTTTTGGTGGCCTGAGGGACCGGAGGTGTCCGAGAGGGATTTTAATTCGCGCTCTTTCTCTTCTTTGGCTTGTTTGGCGGTGCGGACTTTGAAGAACTCGGTGACTGCGCTCGAGACGCTGCCTTCTTCGCCGAGGATGGAGACTTCCAGGAGGCCGGTGTTGATGGTGCGCGAGAGGTCGGAGATTTGTTTGAGCTGCGCTTGTCAGAATTGGCCCCCCATCATATCCAGTGACCGAGTCCAAGAGTGCTCACTAGTGCGTTAGTCTGTCTGATCTCATCAGGTGTTTTCTCTAACCTCCTCTGCGCTGCATCGATCCTCCGGTTGCACTCATCGATGTACTTTTGCATATCCCGCATGTAGTCGTACTCGAAACCATACTTGCTCTTATCTGGGGCGCTCTCGTACTCTGTTTTCAGCGGCTCGCTGTGGACTTTTGGACAAGGTCCGAGGTCTTGTTTGGTGTTTGTGAAGAGGTCGTGGGGGCAGGTCCCTACAAGGAAGGAGCGGCAGACTTTCGGGTCGGTGATGGAGAGTTGCGCGTGCCGTGAGGAAGCTCCCGCACCCATGAGCTGCTCTATATGAAGAAGGACTTGTCAGCGTCCGTTCGTAGGAGAGGTGGGAGGGGAGACACCGCCCATAAGCTGCTCTGTGAGCGAGATCCATGGTGTTTAGCGATTTGTGCTGGGAAAGGGTTAAGAAGCCTTCATAGTTACCAAGCAGCTTTCTCTGTTCTGCAGCCATGATCGTTAAGCTTTGGTGGGCAACCCCAAATAAAGGCTAATGTTAAAGCGCTCGAAGTGTCCGCGAGGCGCATGAAGATACTCATACCTAAGTTTGCGGCGCGGCTATTGAAGCTTCAGCCTTATGGCTCGCTTGCGCTTGCCGGTCCTTTAACATCCCTAGCTCAATATTCCGGAGGTGACAAACTGAGATATCAATTCAAGGTGGTCCAGTTTCTCGTGGATCACCGGCGCAAGTGCCGGCATGCTATTTAACTCTCTCTCCATACTGTCTTTACTGATAGCTCCGTGGCTTTGCGCTGCCACAGAATACCACGAACGCCTCACCCTCCAGCCCCTTCCCCCGTCCTCCTTACTAGCATCCTTCAACTTCCGCAGTAATGCCTCGCTGGCGTCTTTTGAGAAGCAGAACTTCAGATTCTTTCCGCGATCGCTAGGCCAAATACTGCAGCACGCAAAGACTCGGGAGCTGCACTTGCGCTTCAGTACTGGGAGATGGGACGCGGAGAGTTGGGGCGCGAGACCATGGGATGGGACAAGAGAAGGAGGAACAGGTGTAGAGCTCTGGGCTTGGGTTGAAGCAGTGACTGATGAAGAGTGAGTGGTAGGGAGTGACTTGGGCCAAAGCCCCGCTGAGACGAAACTTTAGGGCCTATGCGCGCTGGATTACCTTGACCAATGCGCTTTCCGGCCTTTTCTGCGCCTCTTTGAATTTCATTGACTCGACACGAACCACTAGGCCTGTGTTGTCGTTTGAACCAGCCGGTGATCATCCTGATTCGCGTCTTTCGAGTCTGCATCTCCTGCACGGCACGCTGCCGAGGGAGGTAGTATGCACGGAGAACCTCACACCATTCCTGAAGCTGCTACCGTGTAAAGGAAAGGCGGGCATATCCAGTCTTTTAGATGGTCACAAGCTGTTTGATGCGTCTTGGCAGAGTATGGCGATTGATGTACGGCCAATCTGCCCAGCTCATGGCGAGGATTGCATTGTTGAGATGGAGCAAACAGTTGACATGGTGCTGGACATTGAGCGCGCGAAGCGTCAGAGAGGTATATCACTTTGCAATGTTTCTGAGGAGACCAATCTAAAGATGTTAGACAACCCAATCCCGCGTCCAGTGCCTACGGAAGAGCTTGTATGCGACACATCGAAGCCTTATGCCTCCAATGAAGCATGCTATCCATTGGACATTACATACGAGCAGCCATGGAGCTTGACTGAAGTCTTTGGACGTCCAATAAAAGGCTCTTGCCCCTTAACCGATGACAAGGGCGCGGAGTCAGAAACCGTTTGCATCAATGTGTCCCACGAGCGAGATATTTATACCTCGGCTGGGGCAGTAGAACGCAAGCATGAAGATGGATATCTTCGATGCTACAAGCTGCCAGCCCACGACGACTTCGAAATGGTCCTCCCTCAACAATCCCTCTCAAAGTCCTACCCACTCACTCAGCCGCTGCTCTACGCAGAGCGCTCCTTCACCGGCCACGGCCAAGAACGCGGCGGCGTACAAACCCTTCTCACGAACCCGTCTCGCACATCCCCCGTCGAATTCATCTACCTCGAATCCCTACCCTGGTTCATGAAACCCTACCTCCACACCCTCAAAGCCCAAGTCACCAACCAACTTCCCCATCAACCTAACGACATCATCAAGGAAATCTACTACCGCCCCGCCGTCGACCGTCGACGCGGAACGCAGCTCGAGCTCCGCATGTCCGTCCCCCCCGCTGCGACAGTAACCCTAACCTATGACTTCGACAAAGCAATCCTGCGCTACACCGAGTACCCACCTGACGCGAATCGCGGCTTCGACGTTGCACCCGCCATCATCCGTCTCACATCCTCCTCAGCAAACGGCTCTTCCACATCATCACCAGTCTACTTGCGGACGACGAGCTTATTACTGCCGCTGCCGACGCCGGATTTCAGCATGCCGTACAACGTCATCATCTTGACTAGTACGGTGATGGCCTTGGCGTTTGGGAATATCTTCAATTTGCTTGTGAGGAGGTTTGTGGGTGCTGATGAGGTGGAGGGGTGGGATCTGAGGAAGTTGAAGGGGAGGATTAGGGGGAGGGCGTTGGCGATTAGGGATAAGTTTAGGGGGAAGGGAGAGAAGGTGGAGTAGGGAGGGTACTGTTGTGAGGGATCACTGTTGTGCATAAGTCTATTGGCGTACATGTCGCATCGAGTGGAGTTTCGTGATGAATTGGGGATATTAGAGATAGAAACGTCCAGAGACTCTTGTTGTCAACCACACTGACAGACAGCCTGGATCTGGCTATAAGCATCAAAGAGCACACAAAGACATGCGGAAAAGCGAGTTGCCCGTTCTTCATGTATGGGCATTGCCAATCACGGTACTCGCTTTGCCTAGCGAAAGTGGCTCAGCAAATGACCACCGAGGGTCAAGTCTCCTGTCCATGTCGTACGCCTGACTTCGGAACAATTGTAAGCAAGAAAAGCGTAAACGATTGACAGAACAAGCCTCCCAGGAGGTACAGTATAAGAGGTTCGAAACGAAGTTCCATCTTCCAATTGTTTATCTGGAATGCTTCGCCTGTGACTGGAGAATCGCATGGCAGATTTCCTACACTGAAAGTCCTTTACAGCCGAGAGCGAAATAGAGATCTGAAGGACTTCAAGGCAAGAAGGTAGTTGTAACACTAGACGTCCTAGTATCAGTGAGCGCCACCGCTCTGCTGATGTCGTGCCTCCAAGATCTGCATCATCATCTGAAAATCAGTCTGTGTAGCAGGCACCTGTTCCATGATATCCTTTAGAACACTCCACTGCTGAGCCGGCACATCTGGCACCTGAGCTAGAAGTTGGCTCACGACGGGAGCATTCGCAAGAGGTCCGAGGACTTGAGCTGCAGCCGATAATCCTGTGTGGAGTGGGTTGTAATGCTGTTGATGGGGGGCCTGCGCGGGCTGCGGTGGTGCATACGCTTGCGCGGGGCTGCCATATGAGGGCAGTTGCGGTGTACCGCCAAAGCCAGGGATGGGGGAGATGTGGGAGCCTGGTTGGCCCATCGGCACAGGGGTCTGGACCGCACCACCTGGGGCGACAGGACTGCCGGCTACGGCGGTATTATCGAGGTGTCTCGGCGTCGCTTGAGCGGATGGTGTGGTGTTTGCTTTTATGACGAAAGTCAGAAGGAGTATGCGTTCCGGCCGTGGCTCTTCGATGGTGCAATGCTCCAATAGCTCGATGAACTCGGGCTTGTTAGCCATGCCATTCTCAAGGGGTACTACGTAACAGTCTTTGACTGCTGTAAGCGGGATCTTTCCGATGACGCCATAACGTTTACGTTCTGCGAAGTAGTTGAATAATTTCTCGAATTCGGAACTAGCGGTCGGCTCATCTGCTGGAGTGACTGCAACGACAGAGACGTCTGTAGTGTGGCTCCATCGAAGCCCGCAGAGATACTCGCTGGCTCGGTCAATATCGATACGGCCTTCAATAAACAAGATGTTGGGCATGAGCTGAGACCAGGGAATGGTGCTACTCAAATTTGCACCTCCAACGTGCTTCGCACGGCCTGCGAAATCGGCGACATTAGACATGACCATCTTACCACGCCAGACAAATTCAGGGTCTGGTTTGTAGTCTGTCGGTGAGTACGGTTCAGACTCGTTATCTTCGTCTTTTAGGAGCTGGTCAATGTCCGCATCAGCTTCAACGCCTGCGCCCTGAATTTGCCCATGAGCCACCCCAGAGCCCTGGCGTATTGGTGGTTGGCGTGACTGGCGTTGCTTGTCAGTATCCGGCGATTGCACGCTAGACCAAACATCCTGAATGTTGAAAGCTGAGGAAGACTTTCTATCAACGCCGGGTGCTGGTCGAGGAGGAGCTTTAGTATCAACTGTGAGCGGCTTTCCCGTCGTAGGTGAGCCTGCAGCGCCCCGGTTTCCGATGTCGTCCGGAAGTTCAACATCGTTTGGACTTGCCGGACTCATTGCAGCAGGGCTCGCTGAACTCGGCACTTCTTCTTCAATTGCGCTCTCCCTACGCCGAGCTGGAGCAGTAGAGAAGATCGACTCGGTGCCCCCAGCGTTATGAGAACCGTCATCAACAAACTCTTCACCCTTATGAGTACGCCGTATCCGAGGGACGTCATCTTGAACCAGCATGTGTTGCTTCTCCGCCTCTTTCTTCATCTCCGCGGTCTTCTCCTGTAGCTCTTTACTGGCCATATCATCGGATGACATTAGAGATAACTCGTGAGGGGACAGCGATTCTTTGAGTAGTCTATCGAGCAGAGTAGGGTTCTTTTTGACATTGAATAGTATACTTCGCAGCTGAATACGATACGCGGCACTCGGTTCTGCTGTCGGGCTTGGATGGTTCATGAAGATTGCATGCTCCACTTCGAGAGCAAGACGAAGTCCTACAGATTCAGAAGTCTGACCCGTTGCCGGCTTGTAAGAACCCTGTTTCTGTGCCTGTTCTGTCTGCTCCACAAAGAACTTGACCAATGCATTGGCGCTATTTCTCCGCGCATCACTTTGCAAGTCCATTACGTTTTCTACAGGATCCGCTTCAGTAGCGCTCTCCTTTGATACTCGCCGTGCTGGAGCCGCCATGACAGTCGACTTGCGTCTCTGCGGAGACTCCTTCACGCCCGTCGCATCGACATCTTTCATGCTCTGAGATGACACTCTGCGGACCTTCGTCAATGGTTCCTGTGCCTACATTAGCGATCTTGAACAGACCACGGCTCGGTAGGCATTGTAACGTACCAAGTCCTGTGTTTCAGTGTTGGCTTCGCTTTCAAGCTTTCTTTTTTGCCCACTCCCGCGTCTGCCAGCTGGTGTGTTTCCAGCCTTGACTTCTGCAGAAGGGGTGCTATTCCCGTTAACATCTTCGCTAGCCTCAGACTTCACATCGCTTGGCCTGCCCTTCTTCCCTCTCTTGCCACCTTTACGTCTCCGCGCCTTTCGTTCTTCCTCCAACCTCCCTCTCTCCTTGGCTCGCTCCTCCCACGGGTTTTCACCTCTATTGACTTTTGCAAGAAGTTCCTGATGGTCTTCGGGCTTACAGATCTCGCAAAAGTATTCTTTAGGGAGCTCCTTATCGTTCTCACTGATCTCCATGCACTCGTTGTGTTGCCAAGCTCCACATCCATCACATATGATCATCTTTCTATCGTCATTCTCATCCTCCACCTGATAACCGCAGATACACCGAATGAATTCTTCTTTCCCATCGTCGCCAGGGGGTGTAGGTTCGGTAGAGGTCTGCTTTGAAGATTTCGATCGGCCACCCTTTGCGGGGCGTTTCGGACTCGGAACTTCGGGAATCTCGAGGTTCTTAGTATGCAGACCTTTGGTCGCTCGTCCGGATCGTCGAGGTTCGTCTAGTAGAGATATACATTAGCCATTATCGTTTGCCAATCATACTTGGACTGCGCAGGACATCTTCATCTGGCGACAATGCTTGCTTGACCACGTAAGCTTACCAGCCATAGTTGACGACACACGAGGCACTACAATCTACAGTCTCGTGATGATTGCTTTGCTTCACAGCAGGTGCGTGACTGCCTCAAAACTAGGTTCTACAGAGGATGTTTTGCAGTACAAGAGATGTCTGAAGACAGGTCACGATGCTAGAATGATGTCCTCTGATGTCGATATTCCAGTCCTTCCAAATGATAGAACCAAGCCTTCCGCTGTAGCTATCAAAGCAGTGTCCGGGCTCAACGATTTTCTGCGTAGAACTTGCGTAATAAATCGACACCGTGCCCTCATGCAGGGCACAACGAAGGGACCGTAATTGAAGATCAAACTGCGGCAATGGTATTGGTGAGCTTGTTGGGGTTAACCATTCGTTGTTGTTGTTGTTGTTGGTGTCAGGATTCGAAAAGTGGATGAAAAGCGGAGGTGAACTCAAGCTCTGCATGTATGAAGATGCACGTGACATGAACGGCAATCACCGACATCTTGTTGGCGCAAACAGCAAGGGGCCTTGTTTATTAGACAACCTGTACTCGCAGCCTATTTGGTCTCAAAGACTTTATTCAGTTCTCTGGCAATCTGCGCGATCGAGGTTTAGCGGCCTGAGACCCCCGTCTCAATCTCAGCTGCCATGGCGGATGTACGGTCTCTCCTACGCTCAGAGCGGGCCTCGCGCCGCATACACCACCCTCAAGCAACTTATTCTACCACTGGCACCCTCGTCTGCCTAGTCTGCCATATACAACTCAAGTCAGAATCTCTATGGGATTCACATCTCAAGTCCGCCCAGCATGCCATGCGGCTACAGAGGATACGTGATGGGACACTGGGGAGGCCGCCCGGAGCACCTGCGCCTACAAGCGCTACCAACGGCAGTAAAAAGAGGAAAGCGGATGATGAGGAAGGATCAGGGAGGAAAAAATCAAAGCCTGCTATAGAGGGCGTACCGGAGGGCTTCTTTGACACGTCCGAGGAAATTGCTAGTGGCGAGGGCGTCGAAGATGAAATGGTGAAGAAAGATATGGCGGAAGAGCATTCGTCAGAGGCTTTCAAGCCGCAGACTACAGATGTTCAAGCTATAGGTCTGCCTGTAGGGTTCTTCGATCTCTCGACGAAAGGCGCACCGTCAACCAATAGGACTGTGGACGAAGATGAATGGGCAGCTTTCGAGCGTGACGTTGCAACCCCCCCTCCTGAAGCGTCTGTACCATCGGCTTTGAAAGCCGCAGCTACTATATCTGCAGCACCTCTATCTGCGGCAGAGCTAGCGGCGCGGACAACAGCAGAAGCTAGCACACAGAAAAAGGAGCTTAAGGAGGCAGAATTGGAAGGCGAGAAAGAGGATGCCGCAAGGCAGCTTGAAGACGAATTCGATCAGATGGAAGAGCTTGAAGCCAGGGTGAGGAGACTGAGGACGAAGAGGGAGGAGTTGAGGTACAGAAGGGAGAACGGCGTGGTGACGCAGATGGATATCAACGGGGTCAATGGGACATCTATCGATGATGCGGAGGGAAGCGATGATGACGAGGATGGTGATGAGGACGGCTGGGATAATTGGAGGCTGAGGGCTTGATAACGATAGTTATGATCGTTACGATATGTATTTTTTTTTTAGCGGACAGCGATGATGTGGGGACGTCAAGCCTGGCAATGGCTATGCCCTTATTGAATTCATTCACAGTAGGTGGTTCCATCACATGATTACAAAATCGTGTCGATTCCAGGATCGTGTCTTAGTCTCACGAAGGCCACTCTAGGCGGTGCCCCCACCATGCTTAAGTCCTTGGTCGCGACCCACCCCTAGGTGGCTTTTCAGACCTTCCCTTCCAACCCTCATTGCTCTCCCGATCTCTTCTTCGCCTTCCCGCAATATACCCTTGCTGTACTGCAGGGCTCCCTTCTGCCTTTCTCTTTCCTCCTGAACCTTATTTTCTCGTTCTGCGAGCGCCTTCTCTCTTCGTTCTCGTTCTTCTTTTCTCCTAGCCAGTTCGGCTTCTTCCTCCAGAGACATGTTTGTGGCGTCTGGCGCAGATGCTAGGGTGGATATGTACGCCTCTATCAGAGGATCACGCGTCGATGACCTCAGGGAGAGGTATCGCATGTCTGTAAGAACGGCAGTAGGCAGAGCTGCCGGGGAAGTCGAGCGGTTGAGAAGGTGGAGGGGAATAGACTTCAACAAGGTGGAGAAGTCCGACTTCAAAGTGCTCTCGGAAAGCTTCAAGCCTAGGATGAGTCAATAAGTCAATTATCAAGCTTCCAGCTCTGTGCGTTGTAGGATCGACGTACGGTGAATGTACTCTCTATACCATTTCTCCCGGTCCTTGTCTGACAGCTTGGTATCTCGCATCTCAGGCTCTTTCTTATACTTGCGCCTAAACTCTGGCCAATAGAGTTTTGGAGTTCCGTTCTTCTGCAGAAAGGCAAGATACGGTATTCGTGGATCTTTCCTTTCCTCTTTCTCCCTTCGCTCCTTGAACCTCTGTATCTTGTCTCGGCTCCAATCACCCCAAACCTCTTTTCTCGACTTCATATTTGGGAGCACAGTGTATCGATCGTCTTCTACGATCCTACCTTCTTCAATGACCTTTTCCCACGTAGTGTAAGGATTGACACCGTGATCGTCTAGCATGTCCTTGAAGAGAGCATTCGAGTCTTCCTCCGTCAATGGAAGCCCTTCCATACCCTCCTCCCAATTCTCCCCGTCACCATCGCCGTACTCGCCTGGATCTAACCCGTAATCTTGACCCATCGCAGCAAGTTGATAGGTTATATCGTCCTCATCAAACTCAACGGGCTCTTCTGGTTCAATTCGGTCGGTTTTCTGCCTCTTCGATGGATTCTCCTCGTCGTCATCTGTCACTTCCACTTCTTCGTACTCGTCACTGTCCTCCTCAAGTGTTCTGTGCTCGCCGGGTGTTGCGGAGGGTTGCGTGATCACTTCGCGGCTCTCTGCCGCTGCCCGGTGTTCCGCACCAATGGCTGCCACGTCCTCCGCTACACTTCCCTCACCTCTTTCCTTCCTCTCCTTCTTCTCTCGCTCGATCCTATCATACTCCACAACACCGTTCATAACCTCCGCAGGAAATTTCCAGAAGCTCTCGTCCTTGGCCGGGTTGTAGACAAACCGCCTTCCTAGCTTTGTCTTTATCAGAAACCACGGGTGACAATCCGGTAGTGCATGCTTTGACTTCGGTTTGTCTTCACGCTGATGCCTTCGTCGATCCTGGTAGCCACGCCCTCCACGGAAGTCACCTCGTCCTCGGGGACCAACATGTTGCGAGGAAGGCCGATACTCATTTGGGAGATCCCCAGAGAAGCCTCGTTCGTGGTTTTGACCATGATAGTTCAGATATGAGGGATTGGTAGGCCCGAAGCCATAGAGCGGCCGATACAAGCCAACGGACCCACCCTGGGCGCCCTGACTTGCTAAATTCTGCGCAAATGGCTGGGCCTGTGCAGTTGGCCGGGTATACGTAGACTGTTTGATTATTGCGTTGTAGTAATAAGAATGACCTGGAATACAAAGAACACTCAGCATCTGTCATAGTGCAGGCCATAATTCAACCGTGTCCACACACCTGTAGGAGCTTTATGCTCCGTCCACCCCGGAGGTAAGGGTGGGCTGAAGGTAGGTATGTGCGTTGATTTCAACATCGTGCGCACACTTCCTTGATTTGAGACACGGTATTGATGAAGGCGACGTCGAAAGCCTCATCTTTGAGGATTCTGCGGTAATCGTAGCTTGTTAAGGACCTTGATGTCAAGGGAAAGTAGGTTGACCATGGCCGCCGTACATGCGCAAAAGCTTAGCGCATGTTCTGTCAACGCGTGGTACGAGTGCCTGGAGCTCTACAACGATGCTCATGAATCGGCCTGCAGACCAATAACGCGGAATCCATCTTCGAAGCAGTGGCGTATTTCAACAGAACTGGTCTAAGTTTCTGTCAATTCTAGAGCACAATGTCGAGACGTTACGATTCGAGAGTCTGTGCCATCAAACTCAAAGCTTCATTTGAGGGAGCTTCCGCTAACATCAGCTTGTAGACGACTATCTTCTCGCCGGAAGGGCGTCTATACCAAGTGGAGTATGCTTTGGAAGCTATTTCGCATGCTGGTACAGCCTTAGGGATATTGGCACAAGATGGAATCGTCTTAGCAGCAGAGAGGAAGGTCACAAGTAAGCTACTAGAGCAGGATACGTCCGCAGAAAAGTTATACATCCTCAACGAGTACGTCGAATAGCTACATCCAATACTTGATGAAGCTGTGCCTGACCTATAGTTCTTAGCAACATGATCTGCGCTGTAGCAGGCATGACCGCCGATGCTAATATCCTCATCAACTACGCTCGCCAAGCCGCCCAGCGATACCTCCTCACTTATAACGAAGACATACCTTGTGAACAGCTTGTCCGACGATTATGTGATCTCAAGCAAGGATATACGCAACATGGTGGTCTTCGTCCGTTTGGTGTATCTTTCATCTACGCTGGCTATGACCCACAACGTCAATTCCAACTGTATCAGAGCAATCCCAGTGGAAACTACGGAGGGTGGAAGGCTACGAGCGTCGGTGCAAACAATGCAAGCGCCCAAAGTTTATTGAAACAGGATTACAAAGAGGAGTGTGACCTGAAAGAAGCGTGTGGATTGGCTGTTAAGGTATTGAGCAAGACTATGGATTCAACGAAGCTGAGCAGCGAGAAAAGTACGCAATTGTGATTCGGATTATGGCAGAGAGCTTCGATTGCTGATCTGGAATGCAGTCGAATTCGCAACGGTGGGAAAGACCAAAGATGGGAAGGTTTACCATCACCTTTGGGGCGCGGATGAGATTACAACGTTGCTCAAGGAGCATGGTCTGGCTAAGGAGGAAGACACGGAGGCTGGTTAGTGGACAAGAAATGCCGGATGCATTTCAGAGTGGCTTGCTAGGCCTTGTAATCTTAGACCGTGTCCTACAGTCGAAGACTTCTGCCGCGGAGAGCTTGTCAATGGGCAAGCTGTGCTGCGTGGTGCAAGAGCCTTAAGTTATTCGACGTCTGTGGGTCTGCCCGAATGTTGCTTTGGTTAGTCTCCCCGGTGCAACGGTTATCTCTTTCTTTCACGAACTTCCCTTTCCAGAAATGATAGGATTAGCCCCGCAGAACCGCCAATCGTTGACACATCTTGACTTGATCTGCTGCATGACGTCGCAATCCCGAACATGCCTTCTCCATCAGACTACTGGTATTGTATTTCTACGGTAGCACCCCACTTGGACACTGTTACCTTATTCAGGAACAGGGAGGGGTCATAGCTTACCTTGCTCTCGGACTTTCCTTCCAACGGCTTCTCCTTCTTACCCAATAAGACGGAATGCTCACGACATGTGCTTCATCTGATCTCACGCCGCTCGGAATCTGGATAACCTCAATTCGTCTTCACCTGTCCCCATCGCACGTGTGCGTTGATGTCACCAAAAACATGGCTTCAACGTCGGAAGAGGCCGGTGGACCACATGGGATAAAGGACAGCTGATGCCACCCTCGATGCTTCAGACGCTGACCTTCAGAAAGCGACTTCTTCCACTATCTTCAACATGGTTCGCTTTTCACTCGCGACTCTCGTCGCCATCTCCGCCCTGAGCGTGGCGGCTCCTTCGCAGCAGCAGGAGAAGGACACCGACAGTCCAAACTGGAAGTCCCATGTCAAAAATGTCGTCGTCCTTGTCCTCGAGAACAGGTCATTCGATACTTTCGCCGGCGGCCTTTCATATGATCCCAAGATCGATGGCCTACTCAACCGCCAATTCTGTCAACCAGTCAACGTCACCAACCCAGGCGACAAAACCACCGTTTGCGCTGCACCGACTGCGCCGAACGTTGTGCCTGATGACCCGAACCACGCTATCAGTGGCGTCAATCTGCAGTTGTACGGCACATACCATCCGGATGAGAAGGCCATCGCTGCCGGCACTGAGAAAGCCAGCATGAACGGCTTTCTGACGGAACAGTTGCGGGCTCACACTAAGCAGAACATTTCTGTTGCGCGCGCTGCCGAGGCTTTGAACTACTATGCCCAAGACCATGTCCGCGTCTTCGCTTCAATGGCAGAGAACTTTGTCTTCTTCAACCGCTGGTTCGCCGCAGTCCCAGGCCCAACCAATCCCAACAGGGCCTACCTTACTTCCGGAACGTCACATGGTCATGGCAAGAACGACGTCTCTTTTGATATGGCCGGTCTTCCCCAGCTCTCCATCTTTCAGCAGCTTTCGGAGAAGAACATCTCCTGGATCAACTACTCCAACACCTCAGGCTTCAACCCCGACTCCGCCTTCTACACCTGGTCTGTCTGCTCCGGGAAAACCGAAACGAACGTCAAACCCCTTGCGAAATTCTACGACGACGCCGGAAACGGAACACTGCCGCAGTTCAGCTACATCAATCCCGAGTGCTGCAGCTACCAGTCTTTCCATCCTCCGTCCCCTGTCACCGACGGCGAGATGTTCATCAAGAAAGTCTACGAATCCCTGCGCGCTTCTCCTCAGTGGAACGAAACCTTCTTCATCATGGTCTTTGACGAGCACGGTGGCTTCGCCGACCACGTTCCTCCTCCTACTAACGTACCTGCCGGCGACAATCTCAAATACACGGAGGCTGCGCCGGATGGGAAGAACGTGACCTTTGACTTTACACGACTTGGCGTCCGAGTGCCGGCCCTTGTCATTTCGCCATGGGTGGGCAAAGGTGTTATCGAGGAAAAGGGACAGAACCGTGGCGGCGAGTATACGCATACTAGTATCCCAGCGTTCATTGAAGAGCTGTGGGGGCTGCAGACGCTGACGCCCAGGGTGGCATGGAGCTCGACGTTTGAACATCTCATCACAGACAACTTCAGGGCCGACACACCGGAGAAGCTGCCTGCTTCCTCTCCATTCTAGGCAAGGAGGTAGACGGATGGCTGTTGGCACGTGAAAAGCGATACTTTGATGAAGTGAAGATGAACGAGACTGCTGTATGTAATTAGATTTTTGATACAGGCTACTTAGTCAATTTCAGACAAATAATCCTTTGACTTTTTGATTCCTTGCACATGACAGGGGTGAGCCGTGGGCGGATGGGCATTGTAATAGCATCACCCAGAGTCACGCGTTCTGGTGGACACGAACAGAAGCATGGGCCGGTGTCCTGATACGTCTTTCGGTGTATGTATCTATACAGAGGTGGATAGATACAGAAGAGTGAGCGAGCCGTCAGCGTATAGAAGCCCCCTGCTTATCTTCTAGCATGTAGCTCCACTGTGATTGTAGCCTGGATTTTGTATTTCTACTTCGATGAACTTGCTGCGCACCAAGGGAAAAACAATCATAATCTAGCTAACCATATGTGAAGCCATGATAAGAATCACCTCAGCCGGTCTCAGCAAGGGTCCTCTCACGGTCCAAAGCCATGGCGTTAGAGTCCCTATCACCAGCGTCCCCGTTTCGAATTGCCGCACAAGGCTTGGTTCAGGCTTCATACACAGCTTGGATATCGACGTGTCTCCGAACGATAGGCGGAGCCAGCGGAAGTCTATTGAATATCAGGGAAGGACGACCAATCGGTCTACGTGAGCCAGTCACGCTTCGCCACGCTACATGCGAGTGAGGGTAGCAGAGCATAAGGTAATCAGAGTATAAAGAATCCCGTTAAGAATGCATCTTGCGACCCTGCTGAAGCTTCGAACTAACATTAACCAGAAGCTCAACGATGGAAGCAGAACAGCGGGCAAAGACGTAAAGAGGAGCGATTGGATGGCCTCCGAGAACAAGCCAATTAGGTCAAACCAATCCGAAAACCGTCCGAGTAGCAAACTGCCAAAATGCGAGCGAGAGGTCCTCAGAGGCATTGGTAAGTGCTTGTAATAATCTTTAGAAAGGCCAGGCATGCAGTGGCTAACTTATATAACCAAAAAAAAAGATCCGCGGGTCCATCGATGCTCGTGCAAAGCACGAGCCAACGCGCAATAAATCCCTTGTGCGCTGACCATCAGCATGCCGAAACGATCGAGCGATTATGAACATCCAGAACACAGCATTCTCCGTGTGCTGTTGAGCGAAGTCATGGTAGAAAGGGTTTGCTGCTACCGCAGAACGTGAAGGGCGGTGTTTGACCGTGTGACTGGCTGGGCAACTCTCCCATAATAATCAACTTGTCGAGAACAGGGTTAAGACCTTCAAGAAATGTCCATGGCCTACACCACCGACGATCGAAGAGATTCACGCGCTGTTGACACCATGTTTGACGCATACTTTTACAACGGACTCGGTATGAAAGCCCGAGTGTCTTTGCGTACTGAAGGCTACGGCAGCGTTGCTACGATCACGCTTGGCCCTCACAACGACAGCACATCCCTCCGACAGCACAACAAGACCATCACTATACATACTTACTGTTACCCTTACCTAACGTCTTAGAGCTCGAGCTCTGGCTCATCCGGCTCATCACCGAGACGAGTACTGACGCAGTGAGCTATTTTGGTCTCATACCACCATTGGATCGTCTCCCGAACTATCTTATCATCTCGGCGGCTACACTTCGATGCGAGCAAACGTTGCAATAATGTTGAACCATGTTTCATTTCCCAAGTGTACTCATTATTCAGGTAATGAACGTGCCAAAACGGAGCGCCAGCCATCAATCCAACACTTTGTCATGAAACGCGCACATCAGCCCTCCGAAGCTAACCTTGCTATTCCATAATACTAAGAAACGGCAAAATGACTGGACTGGAGCAAACTATCAGAGAAAAGGCTCGTAATATCGCACTAAGGAGGCAGGTTCCATCGGCCCGTCATCCTCTCTATCAAATCGCTTGGAGCCTCTTCTGACGCTCACAGCCTAGGTCATACATCTCCCTGTCAAGAGATCTGATCATGTCGGTGGAGCGATCGATCGATGCTCGAAATTTGCTTCCCTCATGTTGCCAGCGGGAGATCCGCTCTATCTCTGCAGCCCGCCGTCGCTGTTTCGTATCGATCTTGTCGCAGAGCTTGCATTTTTGGCCAAGGGGAACGGTCTGCATGATAAGTTTCATGCCGCACGTCTCGCCTGTTCGGTATTCTCTGTTGCAGTGCTGTCGGAAGTGGCCCCACTTCCAGTCGCCGCAGGCAAATCGATGTTGGTCGAAGAAGCACATGTTTCGAGATTGCTTCCTTCCGCAGAAGAACTTAGCTACTACCACCAACCGGCTCCCAAGGACAGACTTACTGCAAACACGTCTCGTGTTAAGCTAACTGTTACAGACTTGTTCTGTCTGGACAACGGTCAGAAGACGGTAACAGAGCGCGGCTAAGATGCGCACTGGAACGTAGTTGTCCTGGACGTCTTTGACCAATGAGGGCGCCAAGCGGACAAAAGAACTTGATGTTTGAAAAGATGTTTGATAGGGGCTATCTAGTGGAGGTAGAGTTGAGTGGTTCTTTGAGACCCGATGAGCTGAAGGACTGGTGGATGAAGAAGAAAGACGAAACAAGAGGAGCATGAAGGGCGATATTTATGTTTCCAGAGCGGAGCTGGGGAGCATGCTTTGTTCTCCATCTGGACGATATCATCAACAACAATAACACCAGCCGCACATCAACTGCATTTTGTCGATCTTCCGTCCATAGGACGGCTCACTTTACCCCACTTCTTTGCTGGAAATATTTGCGTACAACACCAATGGAATGTCGAAAAGCGGTGCGTCCGGACCCTTGCCCTTCAGCTTGTCAAGCCATTTGTGTTACTCGGCTGTTATCCTGGACGACTCGGTCTATCCGTGAACACAATGATGCGCAACGACCAGGGGCTTCCCATCTTTCTCTTCCGTTTCGTGCGCTCTGATCCATTGAAACGCCCCATTTCCGTTGCGCCTAAACTAATGATCCACCCTGCAATGCGGGCGGGTTTGCCTCATATCAAGACCATTCTCTCTAGCGCATGCAGTCTTGTCGGTGTTCACTATCACGTGTGAGCTGACCTTTCCAGCTTTCCGTTAAACTTTGTTGTTACCACCTTGATCTCCGCACATGAGTGGAGGATATTTTCATCTCTCGTTGGTCTCTCCGTCCACATCCGAGCATGGGATAGCTATTGGCTTCGACTTGTCCACGCCAGTTCAGCTGGCAGCCTTCCGGGCGATAACCTGCTCTCCATTGATCATTAGCTCGATTGCCGGGTTGAAGGCGACGCCAGCCCCCGAGACGGACTTTCATGCCGTTACTTAGGCTGAGAGGAAGGCTTGCGGTTGGCGAGTATGGCATCTTGTCACTCCGACCAGCGAGCTCAACAATGGGTGAACCGAATCCCCGCTTCTGTCAGACCGTCGATCAAAGGTCCAGGTCATTTCTGTCATGCAGTGGTGACTGCAATCTCTGCCGAATGAATTGAAGACGCAAAAGACTTGTGGTTCGGTCCGTTAGTCCGGTCCCTCAGGCTTGTCGGTCATCTTATCTGGATTCTCTGCGTGGTGTTTCCCTGGATACTTTGTCAACTTGCGCCACCAACACATATCCTTGTGTTTGCGTTCGTACTCTGTGTTCGAATCCCGAGCCCCTCAATTCTTGGTGTCTCAGCTATCGTCATCTCTATTGTTTTTCGATTCCACTCATCAAGCTAATGCAGGTTTTGTCCGCCGCGTCACCCGCATTAGCATCTACAATGTATGAACACCAGACCAGTCTTCAATTATCATCCATCGTCCCGTGCGCGCCGATCCACGCCTGCCAGGATGGAGCAAGAGCTAGGTCCCAGCACGCTCTGACGTGGCGGACTCAGTCTGGTCAGTATAGCTAAGTCAAAGCTCCAAAAGCATAGACTCTGTCAGCGGAGCCGACCACTCAACGCTCGGTCCTTTTCTGTCTCATAATGCAAAAGGAGTGGATCGATGGTAGTTTGAACAGTACTGGATCGTCGGCCAAGCATGCCCCGCAAGCCTGTAGATGCATTCGATTCGGACAGTCCACCTACTGGGGCATATCGCTTGGATGAGGACGGAAGCTTGTCGTAAAGTGGGGATTGTGGTGGCAACTCTCTGCATGCTGATGTATCACGTCACAGAAACACCCAATCTTCCGGAGCGGGAATTCATCTTTCGGCAAGGCAACCTAAGGCAGCAACATTGCCTTGCGCGTTGTCCGGGGTCGAATTACTATTAACAGCAACCTCATCACTGTCTCGCCCCAATTGGCTATCCCCCTGCAGTCACAATAAAGAAAAGAGAGGCTGGGGTGAGCGAGGAAGTGATGCCTCTGCGTGTTGGAGGTCCTCGCTTCACCCCTTTCTCTATGTTTTCCAACATCTCGACGATCTAAGCAAGTCAAAACATACCATTGCAAGGGCCAATGAGCGCCTCTGCACCCCAGCATGCTCTCTGAATGTAATGGCTCGTCTTTCCGGATTGGTTTGAACCAAATTCAACGGCATTAATTCTGACATTGCAAGCTAGCGATTTTCACCGTCGTTGAATTTTACTATATGCGTGCCCGTTTTGCCATGCCACTCGTACCCAGCTCTTGGGTCGTATTCAACTCAGGTGAGCAGTTACAGCTGCGTGCGCGCACCTAGCCGTACAGCGGCCGCCAGCAAATGAGAGATGGAGATGAAGGTGCGGAAAAATTAAGGTGCAAGTGTGAAGATGTGGGAGCCGGCATCTGTGAGCTGATAGGTAGAGAACGATGTGCAGATCATGAGACAGCTAGCCTATTAATAAAAAGTAAACAAAAGGGTGTCTGTCATGCAGAAGGCTCGGCAGTCATTGGGCGGTGGGTGGGGGTATGTCTTACGTGTTACACTGAACCTAGCAGTGGATCGTAGTAAAGTAAATAACTCACTGTATAACTCAGCTCAATATGGAACATCAGCCTGCACCCAAAACCAACAGGAAGTGCTCCGTTACACAATCAACTACGATTGGAAGACAAGTCCCTCTGTTACTGGGTGGGGTTAGTCAGCAACACATTGAAACAACGAAGTTTCGTCCTTGAGGCGATCTCTCACATACCATTCCCCAGGAAAGACAACCTCTGCATCTGTTTCACAACAGAGCTCATCCTCCGCAGAACGTCAATTGTGAATGTCTTGGTCACCATCGTACCGAGTCAGAGTCGATCAGAGTCGGAATGCCAGCGGCTTATGGGTTTTCGGCAGACTCTGCAAAGCTTCGATGACTTTCCCTCATTGGTCGAAAATGCAAAGGTAGCGATGGCCATCTCCAACGATGTCCCCCGAGTGGAGATATCTGAACCTGATAGGCCGCATCTAACCGTCATAGATCTACCTAGCTTGATACACTCGGAGAACAAACTGCAGACAGCTGCCGACGTGGAAGTCGTTTCGGAGCTCGTTCAATCTTACATGGCTGATCAGAGGAGCATCATATTAGCAGTCATCTCCGCCAAGAATGATTATGCCAACCAAATAATGCTGAAACGAGCCAAGACCGTTGATTCAAGGGAATTTTGAACTAAAAGTTTGATAACAAAGCCGGACACTCTTTCCCGTTGATTCAGAGATCGATTGCGCAAGGCACTTCTTGACCAGATTAGAACCGAGCTTCCGAGCTTGATAGAGAAATCGAAGCCGGTCTCCAAGGCTGTCAGACCAAATCGGCCAGGCTCGGTGGGAGCCGCGGTACTCTGAATGAGCAAGGATATTTCTCTTGGACATCAGCCAGATCTTTTCAGGCACTCTGCAAAGCAGCAGTTGACGGCACTTATGGTGATGTCTTCTTTGGAGACGCGCGCTCCACGGAAGGGTATCACAAGCGCCTTCCGGACGTTGTGCAGAACCTCAATCAAACCTTTTCGGAGTCGATGCGAACGAAAGGTCAACGTAGACGCATTATTGATGTGGTGCTCCATCAAGTACAATTGGCGGATGACTCGCCTGATAAGCCAGCTTTGCCTGAGGTGATCAGCAGAGATGAGATAATTGACCATGTCAGAGAGCTCTTGAAGAGGAGTAGAGGCAGAGAGCTCCTTGGGACGTTCAATCCACTGCTGCTTGGGGAGCCATTCCACGAGCAATCTGTGCCGTGGGAAGCATTGGCTCGCCAACATCTTCACGATGTTTGGAATGCGGCCAAAAGCTACCTGGAATTGACGCTTGCGCACTTGATGGATGAGGACACGTTTGAAGGTCTACTTCAGCACTTTGTCGATCCTGTCACGAAGGAGAAGCTCAAGAGATTGAATCGCAAGCTGGACGAGCTTCTGACGGCCGTTCAGAAAGGGCATCCGATCACTTACAACCACTACTTCACCAGAAACAATCCAGAGCGTGAGAGAAAAACGACGCGAGAAAGAGATTGGCAGAAGACTTCAAGCCTTCTTTGGCTACGTAATTAATGAAATGCCGGAGCAGATGTCTGTCAAGAATATGAAGATGTCAGGACTGAAATCAGCACTGGCGTGGAAGAACAAAGGCGAGATGGATAGATACGCCTGCTCGGAGATACTTGATGGAGGCTATTACAAGGCGCTTACGTTGCGAATGCTTAATGGGGTGATACCTTGACTGATTGCGTGCTTTTGAAGGTCGCCATGAAATATTTCGTCGACAATATCGTCATTCAAGGCGTTGAGGATCTTCTCATAGGAGAATTGTGGGGCATCTTGTCTCCATCCCGAACCATGCAAATGGGACCTGAACTTGTAGGCAGCATTGCTTCTGAATCTCAGGGAAACCAGACTCGACGGGACCAATTGTCGCACAAAGTGGCTGTTTTGAGAAAGGGTTTGGAGACTTGCAAGCGTTACGCTAGCCGTAACGCGCAAGGTAAGTAATATCCAAGTGTCGAGACGGGGAGAAAACAGACACTCACCGGCGCTATTTGGCATTACCTTTAGTCCGAGAGATCCTCTGCAGCGGTTGCAACTAAAGACTCCGGTTCTCGATGAAATGCAAAATGGTGTCCTGACGGCGAAATCCCCAACCTCGGAGTCAATTGTGACAACAGAGGTATTGCCCCTAAATCGTTGTAACGTAAGAATTATCAGTTGACTTGAAAGATAAAGTCCGAAGAGTATGTAGGAGAGGTCATTGCGTTTGAGACAAAGGAGGAGGACGTCCCGGCAGTTGCTATGGACGCACCGGCAATGGATTGGGGCATTTCCAACCCAGTCATGCCAAAGGTTGAAATCGAAGAGAAGATTGCACAGGAGCTGTATCCGCTCGGTACTTTAGTGAACCTGCAGAGTTAGCGCCGGCTAAAAAGAGCAAGAGGGGGAAGAAACAATCAGTCGCAAGTCAAATCCCGCTGGCAGAGGAGGCACCCTCCGCTGGATGAGCTTTCGCAGAGCGGCTACCTTCAACTATTTCAAGAAACTTGTTGGATATTCCCAACGTGCAAAATGTAAAGAACACTGTCTATAATCCTCCTCCTCCTCCTCCCATTTGGAGGCCCAGCATCATCGCTCTTCTTTGATATTCAACGGTCACAAGCTTGAAACCAACCCAACCCAACCCAGATCCCGCCATCACTTGCAATGTCCCACCTTACCTTTATTCAACGGTGCCTCCGTCATCAGAGCGTCCCAGACACTTCTGACAAGCTCCCTCCTCCCAAGTCTCGGACAGCCTCATCAGCTCCCACGCGATCGCAGACTCGCGGGCCAGTCCCAGGACCGACCGACCGAGGCAGTCCGGCAGAAACCAACACCCAGAATCGGCGACGATGACCGCTTTCCCCGAACGTGACCCCGGAGTTAGTCAAGCAGCTTTCATCCTGCCGTGCCCTGCCCTGCCTTGCCCAGGGACCAAGATGGGGTAAGCTTCACACCACAGCGGCTAATAGTAATAACTAAGAAGACTTCCTTTTCATGCATCTCATCTTCGGCAGTGTGGACTATCTCGCGATACGATTCCACGCGAGTCCGTCGACCCGAGCCGTTCCTACGAACCCTACCTACTCCTGCAAATGGACCCGTCAGAACACACCTCTGATTCCAACGTGGATTCGTGCTCGTCCATACATACACTGTTTTACGAATACTCGCTTCCTACGTCGCTGACTGAGGCCCGTTTTCCACTTTTCTTTTTCACGGCTATTCGACAGACGGTCTGGTGGATATGTTAAATCCACACCTCTGATGGGCGACAGGCTACAGGCTACAGGCCTTCCGCGCTGGATAGATAAGGGTGATGGGTGGACTATAATGAGTACGGTGCAGAGGAGATGTGCAGGGGGGCGCAGCTAGAGGCCGGGGTAGTAGCGAGCAGTCACGATGAGGGTGTTGTGTTTTTGTTGAGCAGGGCCCGGGGGGGCCCAAATGTTACGGTTTTGGCGTGGCGCCCACTGTCATATCGCGAAGTCGACCACTGTGGCTCTCATGGCGCTGGCTAAGCATGGTGTACGAATATAGACTGCCGAAACGGCCTTGGTAGCGATAGGTACAGGCATGATCAACTCCCATCGTATCCTACCACCACCGAACATCAAAGGGAATATCTCATTTGCCAGATCCGAACTCCCACTACTTCACCTGCCGATCACACCTTGTCGTACCGTCCACCTTTTGTTTCGTCAATGTGTTGCCCGCTCAATGTCTCTCGGCCTATTTCTGGTTGCTGCCGCTGTCACCTTGGTCTCTCCTCGAGCATGATGGTCTCGGTCAAAGGCCGATGGAGGCTGTCAATCTCAACGTCTCTCTGATGGTGAGGAGGCCAACCGTCGAAGTCGAGCAGGCAGAAGATGTCGTCAAGGGACCTATTTGTGACTTGTCAGAGGGGGGATTTCACAGTAGACTTGTGCGGGTCAAGGGTCTATCGTACTGGTTTGAGTGAGCGTGCTGGTCGAAGTCTCCCCGATGAAGATTGACAACGTCAGTGTCTCCGTGAAGATCAGAACGGTTACGGTCGGGCAAGCTGAAGATTTCGGCAAGGAATCTATTTGCGACTTGTCAGAGGGGGCGTTTTCATAGTAGACTTGTGCGCTTCAAGGGTTTATCGTACTGGTATGGGTGCTGCTGATTGTCGAGGTCGACATGGTGCTCCTCTTGGTCGTTGGGGTCGTAGTGCCGCTCGTCACTGTGGTGGATGTAGTGCCGGTTCTTGTTGGCGTGGTCGAGGCTGTGCTCAAGGTGGTGCTCAGGGTGCCGGTTGAAGTCGATGACTTTGTCGTGGACGACGACGTCCCAGGCGCACAGGTATTCTGTGCTGTGACGTTGTTGTCGAGGAGAGTTACGGCGCCATTCAAAGCATAAAGTCCGCCTTGGACCGACACGGCGGTGTTGAGGGAGACGGAAGTGAAGGCCAAGATATTCCCGGCGAATATTGTGCCGCCTCCAAGTGTAGCCGAGGAACCGACCTGGAAAAAGACGTTGCAAGCCTGGGCGCCATTGGTAAGGACGACTTGGGCAGCCGCGCCGGTCATGAACGTGGTGCCGATCTGGAAGACAAAGACGCTTGAGGAATTCCCTCCGCCATCGAGAGTCAGAATGCCGTTGAGCGTTGCCGTGGTATCGAAGTGATAGACACCTGCGGTGAGAGTCTTACCCCCGAGGTCGGAGCCCGACAAGTCCGTCGTGAACGCGAGTGCAACGGCCTGGTTATAAGCATTATGCGCATCGGCCTGAGCTGCCACCGCCTCGGCATCATTGATATGGATCGTGCCGGATAGACCAGGAGGAAATCCAGTAATCGAAGACCCAGGAGACAACCCGAGTTCACCGTTGACGATCGTTTGGCCTGAGTTTGTTATCGTGGTAGCCGCAACCGCGCCGAAGTTAACTGCTGAGCCAAGACTCACTGCCTGTGCGTTGGCGGTCGCCGCGAGTAGAAGGCCACACGCGAAAGAGAGTAACTGAAGCATGTTTGCTTAATGGGTGAGGTGTTGAATGCTGTAGGATCAACAAAGGTTGATGAGGTGAAAAGAGCTGTCGAATCTGGGATCAACTGCGATTGTCAAGTTGATAGAACTGGAGAAGACTGTACTGAAAGGATGTAGAGACAGCAGAGTTGCCTCTTTAAGTAGTCTATGCCAGATACTCGCAGTACACTGTGAGAAGGCAAAGGAACACATGTTGCAAGATTGGTGTCGATCTACAAATCAAAATGACGCTTTCTTCGATCAGAGGCGCTCTCAAGATGGACGCGGAACTATGCATCACAAAGGGGCGGGCTTTGTGTGACATGTAGTCAAGACATCTTCAGCTCTCAAAATGCTGCCAGTCCGCTTAATGCGGTCAACAGACCACCAAGAAGAGGAATACGAGCAGAGAACGGAGGAAAAGAAATATGTGACATGGAAGGGCATTGATCCATTACAGATTAGTGAGGGCTCTGATTGAGGAGAAGCTGCGTGAAGCTGATGACAACCTATCGATCAGACGGGAGGCTGTCGAATAGCAGCTGCCCTCGACATCGACGTCAACCGATCCATCGAAATTGAGCCGTTCTTGTGATAGTAAAGGCATTTTCAAACGACTGTATGCTGCCGATCTGCCTCTACGCAGTCAACAGCACCCGGAGGACGGGTACTAGCAAACGGGATGAATTTCGCAATATTGACGTGCAGCTCATCATCCATCACAAACGGCTGCTTCCGGTAGACTAACGCCAGCGGAGAGATATTAAGGTTTTTGGTTTCTTACCCGTTGACGCGATATTGGGGTCTCTTATCTCACATCGGCGAAGGGAATGAACCAATCGGTCATGGCCGCACCCCTTGTCATCACTTGAGATCCTGCTGTGAGTCTCGCCCATAACTATTGCATATCGTCTTGACCAATTGTGGAAGCTTCTCTAGCTTATCATTCACCGATTGCGCTCATGTGTGATGTCAGTAAGGCGTGATTCCTAGTAACTAGTGTGGTGGCTAGCTAAGTGGCACATGGCAGCTGTCAAACCTTAACCTTAACCCTTGTTGTGGGAAATATGGTAGGCTTTAGCGTAATATCCATAACAATTGCCCACGAAAAAAGGAAAGGCGACGCCCTCATCGCGTACGCTGACTAGACAGACTAGCTACTAGCAAGGGGATATGTAGTGCTGCCGTCAGGTCAGGGCTGGGCCCGAGTTTTTCTTCCCGACTCGGACCAAAGCGGAAAGGTTAACGCTTATATGACTAAGGTAAGCTGCCAAATCAAGTCCTACATAGCTGTTGAATTGAGTTAACATGGACGTCAAATCGGGTCCTATATACCCGTCGGATTGAGTCCTACATTGAGCTTTTTCGACGCCGAGAAATCATATACGGGCCTAACCCTTGCGGTTTCACGCGCTCAGCGCAGCGATATCGACCATCAGCCTGCACCGGCTTCTTATAACATTTTACATTGACAAGATGTGCTACGCTACACAATTAACTATAATGAGAAACAAGTCCAGAGCAGGACAAACCGCTGTTACTGGGTGGGGTTAGTCAGCAACACACTTAAGCAAGGGATTCCAAGTTTCACATCAGCACTTATACGTGGCCGGAAGTTCTGTACCACCGACAAGAGATATATGGGTTTAGTACTCTCTGAGACACAACGCGGAAATTTAAGCTGTCTTCCGAGACATAGCAGTACTCTTTAGTCTCCGCCCTATCAGCCGCACTGATGGTGCTTCAGGCAACGTCTTAGTAATCTTCTCGTCGGTGAGTGTCACGTTCGTCGCATTGTGAACGGAGACGCTCTGGAGTGACAAGCAGGATCTCACCGTCACCATAGAATCAGCTAAGTGATATTATTACGTACCTATTATGGACACAAGCCGACTATATACTGGCAGAAACCGCTCTATCTATCAAACCAAGGTCCTATCTACTAATCTCATAAAGCTAGGATCACGCTAAAAGCACCAATGACCACCGATGCCAAGCTTATCTGGATTACCGCCGCTCCCCCTGTGGACTGGGCGACGCCAGGTTTAGTTGTCGTGGCATTTCCCGTCATGTTGCTGACCAGAAAGTAGTTCGCCGCAACCGCATTCCCCAGCTTAGCCTCGGACGCAAACCTTGTGATATTGAATTTGGTGCGATTCGAAGCGCTGAAATTCACAAAGTCCGCAGGGACGGAGAAGTTCGCCGGCTGCGCGTACAGGAGGGCGATGTAGCGATGCGCTGCGGATGTTGGAGGAGGTTGTGGGCGAGTGAAGGGGACGGTGGCTGCGGCGTTGATGGTGGCAGTGTAGGGGGTGAAGGCGTTGGCGGTGGTGTTGCGAGTGGTGGAGAAGCGCAGGCCTGGTTGGAGCCAGTGGAGATATTGCGAGATACTGTTGTTGGAAGGAGTGGGCGCGTCAGGGTCGACGATGGCGAGGAGGTAGGTGCCGGTCAAAGCGCTTTCGGCGCCGACCCTTGGTTGCATTGCTGGGACTGTGAAGCGGTAAGTCAGAATTTGTAGGCTGAGAGTCATGATTGGTGGAACACGGGCCATTGATTCCGATCTGTTGTCCCGGCGTGATTGTCGTGTTGCCGAACTGCAGGTCGAGCTTTGCAGATGCCGCTGGGCTGAAGTTTGGGGGACTTTGAGCAACGACGGCGGTAGCCAGAAGACTGGCCGTTGCGGCAATGGTGGTGTAGCAACGCATTGTTGCTCAAGATTGTATATTGTATGTGTGAATTTTCATAATGTATTCCTACACTACAAAGCAAGCTATATAAGGTACTTTTTCCAGGTACTGCTAGGACGGTCCGCGGCGAGCATCATAGACTACATTACCCCATGTGTACATTCGTCAAGTCTCGGGCTTCCGGAGAAATTTTTCGGAAGAAACGTGCATATGTGACAGGTGTCATTGGTTCCAACCCCTGAATGATCTGCATGAGCTCTCTTTTTTGGTAGATTAGCTCTGAACTCTAGCTGCTCAAATAATCCGAGGAGAACGAAGACGATACCTTATTGTGATGTCATCGGCTGGAAGCCGCCTGCCGCTCTAACTTACTTACACGTACTCTATACTGTTGTCTCCAACAACAGATTCCAGATTGAAAATAAGTCACTAACGTAACACGTGTTGCTCTCCTCCGCCAAAACCTCTTCGATCACGGTATACAATAACGCCAATTGCCTGTTCAGGCTGGCGAGCACCGACCACGTGGTCCCGAATCACGGTGCGGTTCGATCGCAACATGTTGGCGTTCCTCTATCAATAAGCCCTCCTTGCACCATGGATCTCCTCACTTCTCTGAACGGTCCAAACTGCACAGATCGTTGCGAATGGGCTCTAGCCATATCTCATATCCGACCATCTTTACATCATCACCGCAGATGTTCTACTTTACAATCTCCACTGGCTCTAGACCTACCCACGTGTCTGAGTCTGCTAGCCCTGAACCGCTTCTCCGTCAACCCCATCCCTCGTCGTCTCCATATGCGTGGCGCCACCATGGGCCTCATACAACCCCTTCGCGAGTTGAGGATACCGATCTCCTCGATGGACGTGTGGTGATGCCTGTCTTGCTGAACTGGCGTGGGAGTCGATGTCAGAGTGTAGAGCCCCCGTCACCACCCATGTATATCTCATGAAGGTCTTGAGAAGCAGACCATCGGTAAGCACGTTATAAGGGCTTGGCTTTGCACTGTTATATCCAGTCATATATCCTTGCCTCTGGCGTCTGGCGTCTCGCGCTTTGTATATGGCAAAGTCAGCAAACGGTGCTGATTAGGTCGAGATGATCCCGATGTTCAGCATCTTTTCGCAGGCCTCTTCGCCCTTGCGCTCCTTGATTGTCGAGATTCGGCCTGTCGTCTTGCGGATTGCAGTGCAGTACTGTGAGGATGCCGTAAGACCTCATCCACAATCCCCTGGTCCAACCTTGTTCTTCGGCCCTGTTGCGCCCACCCTTGTCGGGATTCCGCTCGCTGTTGGTGGGATATCTCTTCGCCGTATTCAAAACAATTATTATTTCCGGGCCGTCCTCGTATTCAATTTACAAGCCCTGGGAATGAATGTTCAGCTGGCCGTACCAAAAACAAATTCGCAGTCCGCGCCCATCGATGTTCTCGCACCGTACGAACCAGCTCTTCCTTGCACAGCCGCAGTGATATATGGCACCAACTATCTCCGCGACATCAAGGGCAATACCCCTCAAGCAACAAAACGAGAAAAAGGGCAAAACATACAACAGCGGGTATTCGCTGGTCGTCACCGACCCAACTACTAATCCGCCGATCTGTGGTTTATGTATGGCAGAGCGGACGGGATGCCCAGTTCTCCACAGTCTGTGGTCGTATGTGAAGGATAATGCGACTGTTTTGGTATATGTCGGGAGATTTTCATGCTGGTGCCAAGTCGCATAGGCTAAGCAGCAGCACTGAAGTGGTCAAATCTATGTGAATGAAGTATATCAATGTGAGATTGAATGATGAATGTGTTAGTTAGTATGTTATGCTGTAGACACTGTAAAGATCAGTAATAAAAGATACTGATGTTCTTTTAATTGTCAATTATAGACTAATCATCAGTTCAGATTAAATCAGAGTAAGGTACATAGAACTTACACAATATGAGGTTTCAGTTTAAGGTGAGTATTCTAAACGCAATTCAACTCACTATTGTAAGAGCACCGTGAACCTCACCGCGGAGACTTACACTAGGCAGCATGTTAGTAAGCTCACAAGGGCAAGAAGCCCTTCACGAGGATTACTAAGCTAGCCTTTGCAAGGAGGATATAGTCCGCACAACTTCCTCACAAAGGGGTTAGCGACAATTCTATCAACTGAACCCGCATACTTGATCCATCATCACGTAACTGCCAAACCCATCCTTACAACTACCAATGTGAACCAATTTCTATAATGTAACTCAGCAGAGATCTTCATCACAGTAACACTTTGTTCAAATTAATAATCTTCTTACTGAAGAAGAAATTCTGTCACTAAGATATAAGAAACAAGTTAGTAAACAGTAAAAGGAATAAAAGTAAGTAAAAGATAAATGAAGGTTAATGAGAAAGAAATTTCAGTATTGTTAATGGTTTAACTAGTTAACCAAATCAGGTAGACAGATTTAGTGACTTCATTTCTACTAGAGGATCAGATACCACTAACGGCCAAGCCTCAGCATAAGTGCAAGAAAGGCACAATTCTTTCAAGTCCCTTCTCATGCGCTCTATCATTTTCTTCACATTCCAGTCCATTCAGTCCACGGACTGCCGCGCTGGAGCCCTTGGGCTCTTTTCTGGTACAATGGCGCTCAGATCGCCAACAGGCAGAGTGAGGGGGAAATTGACCGCTTCCAGCATTTGCACGAATAGCAGATACCAGATACACACACACAAAGCAAACGTGAATCCGCCGCCAACCTGAGGCACATAAATGTGTTAGTAAGGCGATGGAGGAGACTAAAAACATCGAAGATAGTACTTACAATCTGTAGCCTTCCCGCAAGAGCCACATTCCCGAGTGCAAGATGAAAGTATGTGCCGCACAAAGTACTGAAGGCGATCACTAGGAAAAGAAGGCCGCTGAAGAGGACGACGTTTGTGCGAAGGGAGCAGATGAGGAAGATGAAGGTCAACATCGCCAAAAAGAGGAGGTAGAATCCTATGCGAGATGGGTGGTCAGCCACACAATAAGATGTAACAGGGGTCTGCAAAGGTATGCGCACCTGTAGTTGCGTAGAATCCGGGCGTTGTTGCGCCTTCTGCGCTGTTGCCGGTTGGGGAATAGTTGGCGCCGACGGCGAAAAAAGGTTGGAGGGTGGCACCTTGGGCTAACCAGAATGCGCCTACGATGGGAAAGTGAATGTCAGTGTGCTTATTGTGTTTTCCGAATGGCAACCTCGTGTCCATGTCTGTTTTGAAGCACTCATGTGCTGGTAGGTGTACTTACCGTAAGTAAAAAACAGAACGGACGAAAAGGTATTGCCGAGAATCCACTCTCCTATACCGTCAAAGAGTTGCAGGAGGCCACCGAAAAAGATGAATACAGGTCTAACGAATATATCATTAGCCAACCCAATCATCCAGGACTGTCAACACATCAGCAACATTCAAAACTTACAGAATTGCGCCCCCACCGCCCCCAGCGCCTCTCCAACCCATGAGGGCACATGCGTTAGGTGTGGAGGCCAACAAGAAGCCAACCAATGCCACAGGGGTAGGATTGCCGAACGTTTTGCGGAGGTTGCCAGCGGCGGGCTGTTGAGGACTAAGATAGAGCTTCTCGAAGACATCTCGAGGAATGGCAATGCTCTCTGCGGTTTGTATCTTGCGGATGGTTTCCTCGCGAGAGTCGTCGGAGTGAAAGTTGACGTTGTTAGCCATGGGTGTCTGACGTGGGGTGTTTTCTTGGTGGTGAGCGTAGTCAATTTTGGATTCGGATACGGATTTCGTTCATGGACACTAGAGCGGATTGACTTAAAACGGTGGGGATTGAGAGCTGCTTGTAAGGATACAGAGAGAAGACCGAGGCAATGAGCAGACGTCCAACATTTTATACTCCACGTCTATGGAGACATCTCCGTTGGCCGGAGGTTGGCCGTGCACGCGAGTATGGTTCATGGGTCCAGCATGACCTCCGAGCATGGGTTCGAAATTCTGGATTCCGGGGGATACCATAAAAATGGACCCTGGAATCTGGACATTGTGGAGCAGCGAGCATCACACTGCTATACTCTGAGCTTAACAGATATTTTCTAGCAGTCAGAGACTGTCGTTAAGAGATCACTTACATAATTGTTGCACGCACTAGCAACTTATTCCAAACAGTGTACGGAAGATCTGAGCCAAGATGCTATTTCCCGCGAGGCAAACTTGGTCGGCTCTAGTGGTGGACTTGCCACAACCAACATCCACCAAATTGATCCAGATTCACAAAAGTTTGCAAGATCACCTTGATAGAGGTCATGGGAAGCAACAGCTTTTCCCCAATGCCGAGCTTGAACTTGCTGAAATCCGTCTCAAGTACCTCTGCTTCAAGAGGTTTGCATCAGGTTGCTGTCGTACCAAAGACGAGCTAGAGACTCGACTGCGGGAGAATTGGCTGCTGGAATACGCTGCACAGAATTGGGGCTGGCACGTGAGATGACTTTCTTCTCAACGATGGCAGCCTTGCTAGTGGGGAAAGAACCCAAAGGGTATCCGAAGTTGGCTGCGCTACATGTTGCGGCATTCGAAGCGACGACGCTGGCATTACTTGATCGGGGTGCGGGAATCAACGTTCATTCTCTCGTGACTCATGACGGGAAGACATGTCTGATCTGGACCGCAACTGGAGGTCACGATTCAGTGTGTCAAGGCCCTGCTACAGCACGATGCGACCGCCCTTGATCGACGCCGAAGTAGTCATCAGACACCGCTGGTTGAGGTCGCCGACTCACGTGGACGCGGTGCCATGCATTTCGCTGCCAGTTGTAACGACGTGTCAAGCACACGGTTACTTGTGGCGGAGGGAGGGAAAAGAATGCTGGATCATTCGAAAAAAACCTGGTTCGAGGATAAACCTCTCCATACTGCTACCTTCCACGCACAACTTGACGCCATCAAGGAACTCGTGAGACTCGGGGCAGACATTGAAGGTCGACAGAGAACTGGGCAGACACCTCTACACCTTGCCTGCGTGCACCGCGGTTTGCAGAAACCAGCGAAATTACTCCTTGAACTCGGTGCAAAACCCACAGCGCGTGATGAAAATGCTTGGACGCCTCTACATGGGGCTGCGCGAGGTGAGCTCGATATCGTGCAAAATTTGCTGCACAAAAATAATACTTCCGCCTTCATTGAAAGCCGCAGCGTCCACGGAGATACTGCTCTCCACGTAGCCGCCCGCGACCAAATGTCGCATAACTTCGCCATGCTTCTCAGAGCTGGTGCGAACGTCAGAGCTGTGAACGGAAGAGGCTATAACGTTCTGCACTATGCATCGGAAACAGGCAACGCCAGTACAGTTGGTCAAATCCTCGATCATCCCGGCGGGTCAATTCTCATCAATCTAGCAGGTCCCTGGGGCCACAAACCCTTACACCGAGCGGCAGAGAAAGGGCACGCGCACATTGCCCTGACTCTGATCGGTCATGGCGCGGATGTTAGAAGCGAGGATGCTTGTGGGAAAGGAGATACACCACTGCATCTAGCAGCCGAGCATGGTCACGAGAAAGCTATAATGGTTCTTGTTGAAAGCGCGGACGGTCAGGATCTTGTCTTCTCATGACGGCTTGACGGTAGATTGCCACGTGATCTGGCTGTCTTCAACGGACACCACGGCGTTGCTACATACTCGGATGATCTTGAGCGGAAGTTTGCAAGGCGACAAACAGTTGTCAGTGTTGCATAAAGGTGAGTCAGACTTGGCGCGAAAAAGGTTGGAGATAAACTTGAAGCGTTCAGAGCCGAGAAAGACACCAGAATCAATGTCTCTCATGCTCGAAGCTTACCACTGACTCCTCCCGAGAGAGTGTTCTTCATTGGACAACTTCCGCTCGTGTGCAGTTCACTCTATGAGTCAATCGCACGCGGACACTGGCGAAGTTCCTTCTCTAGAATCAGTGCCGCTAAGAAGCAACCAGCTCATTAAACACGGTGCCAACAGACTGGCACACGCAAGCTGGCAAAAGTGTCCCTTACCATCGTGCATGCTAAGACTGCAAAGATGTTCAAATCTCACTGAACTTCGCCTGTGGTCACACCAGCGACTGGGAAACACTTGGTTTGGTCCTCCATCTCCGTGCTGTTCCGTCATCCGTGTCTATTCCAAGAGGTCCAGGATGGCGTCGTCTTGCATATCTAAAATACCTGGCCTGAGGAAGCCTCCCGCTACTCCTAACAGTTCCAAGCCGGATTGGCACACCTGTTTCAAGACAATATAATTGTATGAGAAAGAGTTGAATTGTTGCCCTGACAGCTTTGTGATACCCTCACCTAAAAGGGGCCGTGCTGAATAGACCAGTAAATTACCTTGAACGGATGAGGGACGGATCGGGCAGCAGTTGTGATCAGCTCTCTGCAACTCCGGTGAGGATGAACTCGATCAGGATCAAGGGGCCTCGACGGAAGCTAGGGCTGAAGAACGAAGTGTTGCGATGCGGGACGACATGATTTAATGAAAAGTTGGAGGCTGTACGCCAGTGTAATAACACACATCATTGATCAGACAGAAGAATACATGGAGGAATGAGAAACTTGGGAGAGAATCAAGAGAGCCCGGTGACCTCAGGCAGCGCAGATTCCTCTCACTTGTTCTCTCTGTGTATCGATTAGAAATACCACATATTCATATAGTCTGTACCATAGCCTCATTGCCAAGGTGATCTCAATGAATTCAAAATGACTGTGGTGTTGTTGCCTATGGGGCCTAGTTCGACTGCGTCGCCCCCACGTAGAGTACCCCACCACAATCAAGCGCATGACCTTCACTCATGATATACTCGTAGCAAATCGAGTACCTTCTCGAGTTTCTCTATTCATCTTCAATAATCTGTGATCCTCAGAGGCAGCTATGGCAGCGAACAAGCTTCCACTAGCGTTGCTGGATATCTGCGATGAGCTGCTTCTGCACATATTTGCCTTCCTCGAGGTCCCCGAATTGCTTGCGTGTTCACGGGTAAGACCACGCTCTACATAGAGCTTACTATTCTGAACGTGCGCGCGCTTCGTTCGTGCGTTGGCCGAATAGCTGACATTACGACACAGACCTGTCACCATCTCCGTTCTCTAGCCCTTGACCCCGTGCTCCATGCCCACAGGCTCCAAACCGCCTCGCACCGTCTGTCTCTATCCCTACCTAATCGTCCCCCTCTCTCGTCGCTACGCCCACCAACATCGACCATTTACCTCTCCACCACGCACGTTGCGGCGCGCAAAATTTCTCGGTCGTTGATATGTATCAAACTGAGTCGCAGTCTCTCGCATCGTCCGAGTGCGAGCTCCTTAGTATGCAGCAACATCCTACCGGAGGAATGCTGTACAAGAGATCGTTGGAGTGGAAAAGTCATTTGGGGTGGCGGCGTGGCGCCCTCCATTATCAGCGTGAAGCGGAAAGTGGAGCGTGAGAGACTCAAGGATGGACTGCGCTCGTGGATTGCGAGGAGAGCGGAAGTGGTTCAGAAGAAAGGGGCGCAGGAGCGAGAGAAGCCTAGTGTAAGAAACCTGGTCCAGAGGTTTGCCAGAAGGGCAGGCGGTGTTAAGGAAGGGAAAGATGGGAGGTGGGAAAAGGCCGCAGGAGAGAAGAGGAAGAGAGGAGAACCGACGAGAGCCCATGTACTGGGATTAAGAAGATTCTGGGAGGGTATAGGAAGGGAGGGACAAGCCGCCTGATCAGACTACAGTAACAGTTTGCTATTTCAGGCTGGTCGCATGATGCAACATCGTATTGTGCGTTTTCGAAGAACCATCTGGGGAGGGAAAGCGACGAAATTCTCTATACCTCATGAAGGTGACAGTGAATTCTTTGCAGGTTAGTTCTAGCACCTTCATCTAGCCTGGGTGCAGGCAGACAGCGTCATTGTTGCCTTGCATCTTGCTTATAAATCTGCGTATTTTCTAAGAAGCTTCAGCAACGATAAACAACCAGAGCTGTCGATCTCCGATATGGTCAAGTTGAAAAAGGCCAAGTCTAAAGGTGTTACAGTCAAGGCATTCCCCTTCTTCCGCCTTCCCGCCGAGCTTCGCGACAACATATACCGCCGCATCCTCGTCAGACGCAATCAGCCAGTCATCATAGTTGGAATCCGCGGAAGTAATTCCATTAAGTACAGAGCCCTGATTTCTGCCAAGCTCAGGCTTCTTAGGTGTAACAAGCAGATGTATGCCGAAGCATACCATATCTTCTACCGGTACAACGACTTCAGATTGATGAGGCCGAGAGAGATGTATGCCTTCCTGAAAGGCATAGGGCCCTTACGCCGAAGCGAGCTTCCCAATCTTACGATTCGTCTGGAGCCGTGCGTCTACTCGGGAGAGAGCGTCAAATTGATTGCTCAGTGTGGTAGAATACAGCACCTTGAGATCGAGACGTGGCACAGGGCACTTGAGGCTTTGGAAGCCGTCGGAGCTTTGGATGGCATTCATGGATTCGCAGATGTGAGATTTGTCGATAAGGAGACTTGGAGTTGTCCCAAGGGTTAGCGCTACCAGAACCATCCGGAGCCTTTTCACGGGTGACTGTCCGGAGAACTGTCCACATTTGAAGGATGTATTCAGACCTGAGAGTGGCTGGCAGATCACCGTTAATTTGAACGTACGGTGGTAAACCGTGCTTGCGGCTCCATAGGTGCCTAGTCGTGCTACTAGAGCAAACACCTGTACGGATGACGCAGTTCAGCTGATGGAGGTTGCAATGATTGTCTTTTTCTCAACGTGCAATCCATGCGATACTGATGTTATCAAATGAATCTCCGATAACGTTGGGGTTCAGAGATCTATCAGAAATTTCCAACGCCATGCGCCCACTGTATCTGGGTATCCAAAGCGAAAATCACAATTAAGCCTGGCAAACCCATCACCCCTTCGAGCCAATGATCGACCTAATATCCTGTGATAAGCCCCCAAACGAGGTATACAGCTTGCCAACACCTTCCCTCTTCACACTCCTCCACCCGGAATCCCCGTCCTCCTCAACCCCATCAATGGCCTTACCCGGCAATGCCTGACCATTCGACAACGGCCGCGACCGCTGAACCTCCTGCAAGACCCGCTGATAATACCTTGCCTTCGCCGCCCTATCCCCCGTATCCCCCGGCTGCGGTAGCAAAGCGAAAATATCAATCACATTCCTACACCCCACTTGATCAGCACTCATCCAGCCCGTCGGACCGACCGAGCCCAGACTAGACTAAACCAGGCCAACTCACTCGGACGTCTTCTGACAGATAGCTTCCAGCGCCTCCCTCTCGCGCTTGAGTTCGGTCGGATCGGGCTGGAAGTTTGTGCTCGGCGCGCCGGTCTGGTCGAGACCGCCGTAGTGCGAGTGGTAGGGGTCGTCGAAGAGGAGGCGCGATGTTTCGGATGACTGTAAGGGGTTGTGGGGGTTAGTCCTTGCATGTGTAGAGATATGGTGGGGGTGTACCTCGGGGTCTGAGTCTCCCAGCCCAAGGCAGGAGACGCAGATGCCCATGGAATGTGTATTGGTTGTGGAGCCTGTTTGAGGGGGGGAATGGATCTTCAGGACCGTGTGGAGATTAGGTAGAGCACAGGGCGATATGTGGAGGGAGCGCATTCACATGGTTGTGCATTTAGGAAGGTTGGTAAGGTGTTGCACATCTAGTTTAGTTATGCCCGTCTGTTCACTAGCTCGGAAACTTCAACGGCGCGGATGAGTTTATTCCAACCTCTTCGCAACGTGAAGTATCAACACACCTCAAATTAACTATGTTTCGCAGAGTGCTGATGAAATGAGCATTAATACACGTTATACGAGTACAGGGTCTATCAACATGATCCTTGACGATGGCTTACCGCAATTGCTCTTCTCGGATTTTTTTCAATTAATGCAGATGGCTTATTGCAGCGTCGAATATTTCCACAAACGCGAGTTGGCATTGAGCAGATGGGCATGTTAAACTGTGGTCAAAAAGAATATTTTGCCGATCGCATGAACCTGTTTGAAACATGAGCTGGTATTAATATTATTGCTAGGTCTGGATTGTTGCCCTTGCCTTGATTTATCGCCGAGAGAGGAATGCTACCCCTTTCGCTTGTATCCAAAGACGACCACGGATTTAGTCCTCTTTTTGACCAAGAAACATTCCGGAGAGAGTCGGACACGTCGTCCATTCCAAATACGGTGCATTAATGGTTGGACGCAGGGACGCCTCGAGAAACGCGAGGGAATGGAGGCCTGAATTCCTGGGTACTCTCGTTACGTTATCATTATAAAGCGTTGCTCAGTCTCTCTCATACACGGACAGCACCAGTTCGACCATCACTCATTTTGAATTCGTTCTTTCCTAATAACAGCTATATCATCATCCCCATCGTGCGATCATGCACTTCACCTTCTCTTCGTTGGGCTCAGCCCTTGTTCTTTCATCTCTTTGCGGCACTACGTTTGCTAGGGTTGCTTGGCCGAGAATGTTTGCCGCAGATCCTGAATTCTCTGTCGAGAAGCGGGAAATCTGCTATTTGGACGACATCCTACAGGCGCTTGAAGATTTCCTGTTCGACGCCATTCCGTTTTGCAGCTCTTATATCTCGATTCCTCTGATCACAGAGACGGGCCATAGCACGACAGTCGTTAGGTACGTCTATTGCAGTATCATAGAATCTTACCTTTGAGCACTGGGAGCTAACGCTGGCGAAGTACCACGACGACGACCGAGCCAATCTCGGAACTCACCTATTCGACCAAAACCACGGTTGCTTCGGCGACTGTGACCCTGACCACGACCGTTGCTGATGCTGTCAATAAGATCAAGCGTGCACCCGGCCCAACACCAGCTGCTCATTTGAAGGCGGCTGCGCGGTTTTCGAAAGTCACTCGTGATGCAAGTGCTGATAGTTCTATCGCGTCTGGACTTGCCAGAGCTTGCTCTTGCTTACATGTTGAACCAGCTACAACCTGGGTCAAACCGACAGTATATTCGGTATGACTGACAAGCTCTGGAAGACGTCCTCAACAGACTAATATTTTGTCTTGTAGACTAGAACTCTCGAAGCTGAAGATTTCGAAAGTTCGACAATCGTCTACACCAGGACGTGGGGCACTACAACCACAACCGCAACGGTAACAGCAACACCATCCCCCAGCGGACCCATTAGCGGCGGCTATGAGAGTGGGAATATAACTTCGATACCTCCATTACCCGCAATTCCAGCCAATGTGACATCCTCCAGCTCCTTCTCGTATGCGTCGCCAAGCGGTAGCCCGGTGCAGTCGTACAACTCCTCTGCTCCGTCGGTAACGCCATACTCAAGCTTATCCGTGAGCATCCCAAGCTTCACCCCACTACCATCATTCAATTCGTCGGTTGTGTCAGTAACACCTTCGCCTTCATCAAACTTCTCGTCTTCGACCGCGTCTTCGACCTCGCCATCCCTACCAAGCGACACTCCGTTCGTTCCAGATGGCTGCCCGGAGATCAACGGCACAACCCTTGTTACCCAAGATGGAGAACAATATATAGTCATATGTGATGTCGATTATCCAGGGCGCGACGCGATCGGTCTTACTGAGCCGGACCTGCAGTCATGCGTCGAGGAGTGTGCGCAAGCAAACGATGGATTCTCCTACAACCGATGCCTGGGAGTCTCTTACAGACCTCAATTAACCAGGAACTGCTACCTGAAAAACCGGATACGTGATCCAACAACCGGCACGCCGTATGAAGTTGTTAGTGCTCTCTTGATTGGACCTGCAAACACCACAAATACAACAACAACAAGCTCTGCCAGCCTTCCCGGCTTCAACACCACCGCTGCACCGATTGGTCCAACTGCTATAAGCTCGCCCAACATCACCAGCATAGTCTTGAGCGCACTCAGCAATTACACCACAAGCCCACTTTCGACACCGTCAGTCTACCCGACTCTATCCCTCAACTCGTCAATTGCCGAACCCACTGCGACAGAAAACTATAGCAGTTTGGCCAGTATCACCCCATCCCCTTCGCTCGATTTCACCGGGTTACCCTCAACTACACCAAGCGTCTCCTTGAATGCCACTATTGGGAATTTGACTGCTTCTTTATTTCGGTCCGAGGCTGCACCGACTTGTGCAAGTTGCAGCACCACTTTCACCTATTACACTACGTCCGTTCTATACGTAACATCATCCATACCCTCACCTCTTTAGTAGGCAGGGATGGAAGTGGCTTTTCCGACCATGATGCAAGCTTGAACTCGGTAGTTTTGAGAAGGCCATAGCGCATCGGTCAAGGACGAGATGGGTTGGATCGGAGAAAAGAGCGTCGAGGAATTTCTTTGCCGTTCTCAAGACCAACATCATCACGAAGTATTGCGATTATCTTTCCACAGCACTTAAAATCTTCTTGCGGGTACTGCCCTTTTTGATTGTCTGCAACCTCAAGCTCAAAACACCATAGATGTTAGCAAAGTAAAACAATACGATTCTCATTGCACTGTTGGACCTTCAACAACGAACTTGATGACAAGCTCCAACCGCGTCGCCGTGGGTCGAGCACACGCAAGAGTGACTAATGATCCTCCGGCGCTAAACATGCCTTTGGTACGACGAGACCGGAACTCCCACCTTGCAGTCATTACTGCGCTTCGATTTTACTCCTCCATCGTAAGAGCATCCTCTCTCCTTTCTTGATAACCATCAACTCCATCGTATCTCCTTCCCTCCTTTCCCTCTTCCCTCCAATCCCAATCCCAATCCCAACTCCACCCCAGCCCTCACCTCTCCTCACCTCTCCTCCCTTCTTTCATCACACTCCCCTCCCCTCCTCCCTTCTTTCATCACACTCCTCTGCTCTCCTCTCCTCCCCTCTCCCTTCTCAGCCCTTTTCCCTTTCCTCCCTTTCCTTCCTCCGTCCTCCTCTCAGTCACCCCTCCTCA
>JAABUP010001256.1_pt1 | contig 53401 bp, 96 predicted proteins | sample 5559201 | NCBI WGS metagenome assembly JAABUP01 (sample SAMN10711887, study PRJNA513373) | rock metagenome | isolation source: Antarctica rocks | place: Antarctica | reverse complement strand
GCATCTCTGTACAGGCTATGTGAAAGTATCATGGTGTTGCATGAGCATCTCTGTACAGGCTATATGAAAGCATCAACAAATGCGCCGCCTTCAGAAATGGAAAGTATAAACTGGGAGATAAACTGGGGTTGCATGTTGCGCAACATATGAGCACAGGAGCGAGTGCAAACACCCATTACCTGCAAAGCCATCTCCCGGCTGTGAAGCTCAGCTACAGTGTGCACCTTCATGCCTGCAAGGATCTGCTGCAGAATCTTCTTGCCATCTTGCATCTACATACAGGTATCAACAGTTGTGATTTGCAAGGCAAGCAGCAACATGTGTGGTTGGGCACCAGGCAGTCTGACTGTGGGATTGTCAAGGTAAAAAATTGCTACAGTGCTTTTGAACATTGAGACATGCTGCTTTCTCCCCATCAGACCCTGACGCGCAGTGGGCAAAAGTTGATGACGATGGAGCTTGTCAGCTCCTAACCCATTTGCAGAACAAAGATGTGTTATATACATAGGTAGTAACAGTCACAATGTACCCCTACAAGCTGTCATGCATGCTGAGCAAGTAACAAGTCACGACTACCACTTATGCACCCAAGCAATGAGGAGGTAGCAGCTGCTGGTAGCCTGGTAGCTGAAAACAACACAAGCACCGCAGCATCAGGGTTTTGCTCAAGCAATGAGCATGCCTGGAGACTACACAGCAAGGTGTGTGCAGGCCCTGCTTCAGAACAGGCACTGAACAATATTGTGCCCAGCATGATGGTGCAGGCATGAGCTCATACCAGTTTGGCAATGCCTTTACTTGTATCCTGTATCTTCTTATGCAACTCTGGGGCCTTAGCACGAGGATCTGGCGCATCCTTCAGTCTGTCCAGGGCCTTTCTCTTTCCAGTCAGCCGTGTGGTCAGACTCAACCGCCTGCATTGCATGTAAGACTCAATGCCTTTGTATGGGCCTGTAGTAGCCAAAAAGCAGAACCACCGGTGGCTGATTGAATATGGCACACAGGTAATGTCTCATACAGGCATTTGTGCCCACTCTGTGACAACATGTGAGCAATGGTTGAAGCACCATGGTACGTACAGTTGATCAACAAATCTCATGAGCATGAATGCAGATGACCTCAGGGGTTTGACCCGGACAGCCACTCACTGCTGCTGTGACTGCACAGCACGTGCCACCAATCAAGATGACAGGAAACAGCCTGCCTACCTGGCATTCAGAGTCCTGACCTCACGATCCATGGCTGACATCTCACTCCGCATGGCAGTCATCCTTTCAGTGTTGCTGTGCACAGTTGCCCGGTGTTGCTCAATCTGCTGGTGTATGCCATTGTAAACCTGGGGACAGAAACACTGACAATTTGTATCCTTGACAATGTGTATTGCATGCGCATGTAAAGCAGAAGCTTCAGTGGCCACTAGCCGTTGGCAACGACACACTATCATCTCACACATCACTGCCATCAACATACATGTGTTGGGGGCAGCTCTTGAACCCCAAATGTCCTCAGGAGCACATGCCTCAAGAGCAGATGCATTCTACCAGGGGATGCAGGCTGGGTGCTGACTTGGCAATTTTTGAGCCAAGCACGTGTTTATGTACACAGCAGTGTCAAAGATCTCAATGTACCGACAGCAATGTTGGTCATTTCAGAAAGCACATAATGCTGTCACCCTTTTGCCAGCCCATACATTGGTGCCACTGCCATGCACATGCACTAGGTCATCCTGATATCTATGTATCTGCTGAGTGTATCTATGGCATGGTGCAAATACCTGCAGAACCTCCTGATATTGTGACTGCAATGTGTCTCGCTCCTGAGAACTGGCACTGCCGCTGATCAGGTTCTTGTTGCCATTGACTTGAGAGACGCTCTGGGACCGGGCGTCCTTGTTGTACATGGAAGTACGCACAGAATAATGGGACTCTGGGGTCCAGAGGTTGGCCAGCTGGGGGTTGTCCCTCAAGCAATCCTCAGGCTGGGTTTCGCTGCAAAACAACAAATGTACACCTTTGCAGGCTGGCCCATACAAGTGACATTGAGTTCTGAAGCTCGGCTTAGGCAAAGGCAAAGGAAGGAGATGCAAGCAACAAGCATGAGTGCAAATGTGGTCTTTGCAAGCTGTGCAGAAAGAGCACCAACACACCATTTTGTGACTCAATCAGCAGAGGAGTTGTTGCACCGTTGCCTTGAACACTACATGAGGCATGTACTGTCGAGTGTTATCAATCACAGTTCATTCTTAGCTGCACCTTACCGTGTGCCCACATAAGCTTCATTCAGGTTGGCCTCATCTGTCATGACATGTTTGACCACAGGCGGAGCCTCAAAGACCTGGTCCAGAGTATGTGTGATGCCATACCTGCACCATGCACTGTCCTGTGTCAGTGAACTGCAGAATGGAAGAAATGCAGTGCTGCGCAAGCACAACAGCCGAGATCTGTCTGTGTGAAGGATACATGCAAGATGATGGCAAGAATCAGAGCTACAGCAGGAAGGTGCCTGACAGCACACAATGAAGACATGTGTTGAGGTGACTTGGGTCACCTGGCATACTGTTGGGCTTCTCCCTTGGGGTGGGTGATGACTGCTTGGGGGTTACCCTGGTAGTTGGACACAATGGGGCGGAAGTTATACCCCTTGTTTTTGTCAGCAAACTCCTTTACCAGCAGGTCTTGGTCCTCCCTAAAAGTTGTGACAAAGCGCTGCCACAAGGTCACTGCATCATCAGCAAAGCTATTATCAGTTAGAACTGTGACGCATAGCCACCATCAGCCGGTGCTGTGGTACACACAAAATCCCTGCTCACAGTTGACATCAAACCTTTTCACAATGGCTGCACATGAAACATGTGGGCTCTGGCACACCCAGACATGCATTTGGTGTCAAGAAGTCACCTCTTAGTGTCCATTGCATGCACAAATTTGTCACCACTATTGATTTTTTGAACAGGTGTAACTGGTAGTGACTGACTGCAACTTGAGCAAAAGTCACAAAGCTTTGACAGTCCTAGCCAGTTCCTTAGGACGGCATGAGTTTGTCTTACATGGGCAGTTCTCCTCCAAGTAGATACCATGCTGCTTGTTCTGGACTTGAACCTCCAGCAGGATGGGTCCATACACCGTGCCTCGAAATAGCCCAGTGCGATTGCCATTCACCACCCATTCATAGGCCTTCTTGATGCCATCGCTCTTCAGGATTCTACTCAGTGTCTGTAGTCGCTGCGCTTTGATGTTGTCCATGTCGCTCAGCTGACCTGCAATAAATTAGAGACAAGGATGTGCTAGACATTCACCAAATATTGATAATAAACCTGATCTCGACATGACAGTTGGCTCATACTCTGGCAAATGCAAAACAAGTTTTGCCATATAGCTGTGTAGCACTGCAGTGCATTGCATGAAAGTACGGCCTGTCTGTCTTGCAGTGAGCCACTCTATGTGAGATGAGTCTTCCAGCGCACGCTGCCGCTGAAAGAGCCAGATGTTGCTTTGTTCAGACCTTTGATTCTGTCAAGCTGGATCTTGTGCTGCCTCTGGTCATCCTCCAGCTCCCTGCTGCTGGTGTCAGCACTCCTTGTCTGCACACAAACCAGCTTGATCACACCACAGGTGTTTGCTTACTGGTGCATGCAGATGCATGAACAACACATAGCATTCAGCTCACCAGTGTTTGAAACACAGCAGGCATGTATACAGACAGAGCTTCAAGTTTGCATTGCTGCATGATGAAACTGTACAAATTGATCATCCACAAGCAGTAAAGATAGCACCAACAAAGCTGCGCCAGATGTGTGCAACAAACTACAGATCTTGCAAAAATATGACCAAATCTTACCTGCATGTCAAGCTCTCGCACTTGCCTCTGCAGGTCAGCTTTCTTGTCATTCACCCCTTCTGGTGGGGGTGGCAAACTCTCCAAGTCTGCTGTTGTTTTTGCAACCTCTTCTTCAGCTCTTTTCACTTTGGCTGCTTGTTCTTGAACCTTTCTGTCAAGGCCTCCCAAATCTTTCTGTGCTTCGTCCAGTCTGTCAGTCTGCAGCATCATATTTATCCACATTGAAGACATACAGGGCTGCCAATCTGATGTTGTTTGCTCTGTACATTGCAAATGCTGAAGCACATATGCTCACCAGGTTGCAAGCATACCACGAGGAAGCAGACATTCAAGTTCAACGCAGGCATGCATGTTTAGAGCTGACAGCATCACTGTGAGTTGCATCTCCGTTGACACATGATTTACATGCTGGGGTATGCAGTTTTTCGCTAAGGGCGCAGAGACTGTGCAAAGCTTCAGACCCTCAGTCATCTGTGACACTTTGTACTGACAAGCGCAGCATTCAGCCATGTGTGACTGCGCAGATAACTTGATGACAAGAAACATTGGTGTGATTGCCGTGCACCAGATGTTCCCTATGTTGCATGGCTTGCCCAGGTTGCACACAATCTCAGCATTCCAACCCCTGGCATGGTGTTGTGCACCCTTTTTTGCATATCAGCAAACCAGCTACAAGGACAGGGTTCTAGTACTTCAACAGAGACACGCATGCATTTTGCAACTTTCTCCTTTCTGTCGTTGGTATAGGGAAAACAAAAAATTACAGTGTCAAGTCTGGGGACATACCAAGGCGCCTGCCTTCGGTATCAAATCATCCTGCTGAGCATCCAACCTTTTGACCTTTGCCACCAAAGCCTGGATAGCACCCTTTGCAGCCTCCAACTCCTCGGCTTTGGCCCTGTGCAAGAAAAGTGCTGTTTACAGCCCAGCAGTGCAATGAGTAGACAGCATTGCACATGCTGCTGCCATCAGCGCAAAAGCACCGTCCATGCCCACTTCATTACTTAATGCAAAGTTGCTGAACAATGCATTGCAATTGAGCTTTCTGTGCTACGTGCTGCAAACCTTCAGGCAGGTGCTGCTTAAGCTAAAGAGACACATATTGTTGACCTCATGTGACAACCATTGCATCATGCAGCATCCCGCGAGCAGTCTGTCAGTGCGGAGATGCACGAGAGTTGTGTGAACTGGTCACAGAGCTCCAAAACACCATGTAAATACAGTGTAAGACCTGTGGCTGGCACACGGCCTGAGCATGCTGGTTGTAGCTGCTGACTGACCAGCTACAACCAACATCAAGCTTGGGTGCTTTTTGTGAGTCTACACTGAATTTACACCATGAAAGGCTGGTTTGCACTGTGAGGCAAAGGGCCAGCAAGCCACAGCAGCAGCAACGCTGCTTGCATCAGAAAATAGAAGCAGCTTGCAGATGCAGGACTTGACACAACAGAGCCACAACTGGTCAGCAGGGATGGCATGTACCCCAAGGGTTGCTGAGACTCCTCAAAGTCCCTTCTCCTAGCTTCAAGACACTCGTCAGCTTGTCTACGTCGGTCCTTGACCTCTGTAAACTCTTTCATCGCATCATTGTATTCAATCCAGGGCATCTTGGACTCTATAAGCTTCACCTGCAGTGGATTGCAGGGCATGCTCACAAGCTAGGAACCAACTGCATTGGTCTCTGCATGGTTTATAGGGCATGGCACAAGAGGATTCCTTGCCGGCACAGCAAGGAAGCTAAGGCCAGTCTGCTGCCTGTCCTTGCTGATGGCTGTACCAATACCAAGCAAAGTCAGCTGACAAGATGCTGTGCACAAACCCAACACGAACAGAGTTTGTGAGAATCAGTGGGCAGGTGAAACAGACAAGATGGGTACCTTGGCAAGCAACTGCTCCCTGTTTTTGAAGCGCTCCACATCACGCTGCAGGCGGCCATTCAGCTCCTGCTGCTGATGCAGCTCAGTTGCCACTGAGTTGCGCTCCTGAGACAACAATGAAGCATCTTGAACCAGAGAAGTTACCAAATGCTTCACGGAGCAAGTGCAGCAAATCAAAAGTCTTCAAGCAAGGCTGCAAGCAGCTAATAAAGTGCCACCTTTCAATTGAGCCTGATTAGCTGTGTGATCCCACCCTGCTGAATCAAGTTGTATGAACAAGCAGAGTCATAATCACCATGCCTTGCATAGGCTGTGTACCTGACAATGCACATGTAGCTCCGCATAGACAGATGTGTAGACAGAGAATTTCTACTACAAGCATTCAGGCACAGGTTCAGCCAAGCAAAGCTCACTCTGTTACTTGTGTTGGAGAGCTTGTTCTCTTCTATCAGCTCTTTGTGTAGATCAGCCAGGCGAGAGTCTCCAATGGCCTTCTGAGTCTCACGCAACAACTCAACTGGACTGAGCTTTGCGAACTCCACCACCTTGTCCTGGGGAAGAAACTGCAGGTGGCAGAAAACATGCTCAAATACATTGATATGCTTGTCTTGTTGGTTTGCAACTGGCATAGCTATAGGACGCAGGTGAGTCAACACACTAGACTGCATGCTCTGATGGTTCTTGAACTGAATTGCAGGCAGCATCTGATAAGATCAGCAAGAGTTGTACCTGGCACAGGTTGTCAAGCTGGACATTGAGATCCTTCATCTTCTGCTTGACATCTTTCATGGCACATGTTGCCCCTGGGTTGCAAAGCATAAAGTTCAAGCCATGCTATTAGCTACCATAGGCAGGAAGCATTGGGGAGGAACTCAGATTTGATGCAGCAGCATACCGTTCAGCTTCCAGTCAGAGATTCCTCCAGACTGTGCATCAGTGCGAATGCGGCGATAAACCACCAGGGGCCGAGCTTCGCCACTCGCAAGAGTGATGGTCACAGAACCTTCATCTTCACCTCTACGAATGAAATCTTTGACATTATCGGCTCTGGCTAGCAACTGCAGCAGCAGTATTGAATGATTTGCTGTCAGATGCATTTGTCCAACAAGCCAAGACCATTACTCACAGTTGTGCCTCCTGCCAAGCCAAGACACAGGGCACACACAAACGAGCTCTTCCCAGTACCTGCAAGAGGCAAAGTGGGCATATCAAAAAGAAAATTTTGGCTTTCGTCAAACATCGTGTGTCGCATGTACCGGATACAGCAGGCGCAACAGCTCACCGTTGGGACCAAGCACAAGGTTCAATCTTGGGCCAGGCTCCAGTATTGCATCTTTGTATGTCTGCGTGCCATGAAGTGCTTGCAATAGAAGCCTGGTCTGTTTGGCTGTGCGTTCACGCATGACTGCAAGCGTACCATAAAGTTGTGCAGCTCGACTCTGATCACCGATCCTTTGCCATAATCTCTGCATGCGATCGGCTCTTCTCAGAAAACACGTAAGGCAACTCGGACACAGCTCGAACGACAGTCAAGGCATACGAGTATTGATGCCGGCCTCCTCCACCAAAACGTAGGGCACTGCTGGACATGCTTGCCGGATTTCGCGAGCAAAACAAAATTGTACAGATGTCAGCCGCCTGCCAGCGAGGTCTAAGACATGCTCAAGGAGACACCATCGAGTCCCGTGGCTACGTGAATGGCGACCTTCGAACAGCTGTGCAGGTCGAGTGCATGCTGCGTATGGTGCTTTGCTCCAGGGCGTTGAGGAAAAATATCGAGGGATTTCATGATGGGCCAGCTACAAACCTGCAAATAAGTGTGCAGTTGCTGTAAATTCGATCACGGCCTGGGATGTGCAATGGCAAGGTATGATGCACATGCTAACAATGGTCAACACGAACTTGAACTTCAGCATCAACTTGAAGCTTCTTAAGACTCTTGAAGACTGATCAGCAGCTGGCCGTGGACAGCAAGCCCTTGCTGAATTTCACAAGTTCTTTCCTTACTTCACAAGTTCTTTGACTTCAAAGATGCTGATTGCATCCTGTTCACGTGCAATGCGAGGGATAGGCTGATGATGCGCTGAGGACAGCTACTGAAACACAATATCATGATCTTGTTGCCTCCCGTGAGGACCTGACAGCTTATGCGGACTATGGTCTGGACAGCTAGCTAACAAGGTATACCTAAATGTCATCTGGTTGGTCTGTCAGAAATGGGTCATGCAAAACTTCTGCTGCAGTGAGAGCAGACTCCCCAGGCCATTTCCACACCTTGAACCTGCGTGGCATGAGGATGCGCTCAGATGCAGTTTGTTTCCGCTGATTAGTAACACAGAGATGGTTACTAATCACAAAAAATGTTACTAATCACAGAAGTGAATGGAATGTAGCATTATGTGCACAGGTAGTCAGAGCTATCCAAGCTGTGAAAGTTTGGCTGGGTTGTTTGCCCAGGATGCCCGGTCCTAGCGTCCACATTTTTGGCTATGCAGTGTGATATCAGCATCAAGCCTCATGTACATGCAGCTACTTGCAGCACAACCAGTGCTGCATGCGTACACAGGCTGGCAGATTGGATAGGATAGCCATTGATGAAGCCCACTGCTGCAGTCAATGGGGCAATGACTTCAGGTAACAACACAAAGCATTGCAATGCATGCATGTTGTGCGACCAGGGACGCAACTCAGATCTGCTCATGTGCTAAATGTGCATACCTTTTTGTCCCTAAGGCAGGCGCAGCCTGTAACCACAACTGGCGATGAAGTGACTTAGCTGCTTGCCATGCATTGCCTGCCAGAAAAGCACAATGATGACAGCATAAACACCGACAATGTTATGAAGTAGGGTAATGATCACAAACATGAAAGCAACAGTGCCAATGATACACACATGTATGCCTGCAGGCCTGACTACAAGAAGCTTGGCGTTTTGAAGCAGCAGTTTCCTGATGTGCCCATCATGGCTTTGACTGCTACTGCTACACAGCGTGTGTGTGACGATCTGAAGGCCATGCTGCGCATCGAAGCCTGTGAAACCTTCTCTGCCAGTGTCAATCGCCCAAACCTTATCTACGAGGTTTGTCACCAGTCCTGACACCTTTTTGTTGTGTGATGCAAGAGCTGTATGCAGGGTTGCTCAGGCCAGCCGTCAACAACTGTAAGCATACAAATTATACAATGAATGAATTGCAAGCTGGCTGCCCATGTAAGTTGCAACAAGATTTGCAGTGTAGTGGTCTGTATGCCTGATGTCCAAATCCAAATTTAGCATAGAGTGCAATAAGTTGTCCCTACCCCCCCCTCCTTCCCTCCTGCCCTTTTTGTGTCCTCCCGCAGCTTTCAAAAGGCTGAAGCAGTCATCACAGAGTGCGGCATGTACCGGCAAATGCCATGTTCCTGCCACCGTCATTCTTTCATCCCCTCCTCCTCTGTCCAGAACCCCTGTCCATCAGCCCTCAAGGTCACCGCAACTGCAGCCAGGCTTTCTGCTCAACCCCTTGGTCGACCTTGCAGGTACATGCAAAGCCCAAGGCAGCTCCTGATCAGATGCAGTATATGGTAGACTGGATCACTGCCAACTATCCTCACGGCGACTCCGGCATTGTGTATTGCCTGACCAGGAAGGATACAGAACAGGTTGCTGGGGAGCTGTCACAGCGTGGCTTGGCCTGTGGCTGTTACCATGCTGACATGGACGCCCAAGACAGGCAGACCTGTCACATGCAGTGGAGCACAGGTATCTATGCATGACAAGGCCTGCCTTTCCCTGGCATACTGCTTTCAGGTCTAGTAGAAGCGGCGCTTCGCTTGAGCAGTATGTGATGATTGGTTGAAGAATGCTGCCTTGGTGTGCTCACCTGCAAGTTTGTTGCTTTTGGATTGCGTGGATGCTGTGTGAAGAGAGCCTGTCACATAGCCTGTCCCTATGCCGGGCGCAGCCCTGCATAATCTGTCTGCATGCCAGCTGATGCTGATTTGCTTGCGTCTGTGTCAGCCATGCTTGGTTTCAGGCCATGTGCAATCCACAAGACATGTTATTATTTAAAACGCATCAATCAGTCAGAAGCAATGCTCCAAATGAGTTTGTACAACAGGCCCATGCCTCACAGGTTGATCTGATTCTGAAATGTTGTGTGTCGTATGTGCCTGCAGGCCGACTGCAGCTGATTGTAGCCACCATTGCCTTTGGGATGGGGATCAACAAGCCAGATGTGCGCTTTGTCATCCACCACTCCCTCTCCAAATCCCTGGAAAACTACTATCAAGAGTCAGGTGCACCCTTGCCCTATTTCACTCCAACCACATCGCAATCAACACGCAGCGCAAGTCAGCGTGCATCAGCCCATGCGCACATAGTGTACAGCCTTGAGTGCTGACATGGACCCGGGCCAAGCTTGCCTTGGTGAAGAAACTTGTGTGCTCAGAAGATCATCGGTTCATGCCTTATTACTGCATGATGCAGCTGACCTGACAACCTATACTGCGGACACGACAATCTTCACATCGTACATGGCAGAGCACCTTGGGTACATCATGCTGCATGCTGCAGTAGCGCCGCTATTGCATGTCTAAGTGACCACAAACTCAGGCCAGACTGACTCTTTGGATGGCTTGATACAACTGAATGTGTAGCAGAGCTGAAGCTGAGATAATCAGGAGCTGCGGTGTCATCTCTGACCATGTGTGTACGAACCCTCAATGCTCTCTTTTCAGAGGACCGTCCAAACAACTATGTGTGGAGGACTGGCATATGACAGGACGGGTGCATGTGTGTGCAGGGCGGGCAGGGCGAGATGGGCAGCCCGCGCGCTGCATGCTCATGTACCGCTTCAGCGATGCTCTGCGCCAGGCGGCCATTGTCTGCTCTGAGCCCACATGGCAGCCCAACCTCTTTGCCATGATGCAGTACGCCTCCGTCCTGTCAACATGCAGACGCGCAGTCATCTGCAGGTGCTCCCTGCTCCCGACCTTCTGTTCATGTTCATTTTATGCCTTACAGTCTGGGGTGTGGAGCCAGTTGTGACTCACCAGACATCCTGGCTTGAAAGCACATTTTGTCTGTTCAGTATGCTGTTTCTGGCCCGCAGCTCTGAGTCTGGCTAGACAAACAGCAGTGTCTGCGTTGCCCTTGGCATGATGTTGGCGTAGCCTGTCATTGAGGTGCGCAAGTAACATGGACAGGTTGGAAGCAGGCCTGAGCATGTGTATAAGTCTTCACACTGAGTGGTGTTCACTGCCTGTCTTTCAGACAAGCTTGGTCAAAAAAAGCACTGCCGATGCATGCACATATGCTACCATTTGTGGACCTTACATGTGGACCCAACTTTCATGGCCATGCGAGTGACACCTGCAGCCTTCATCTTCAACATATCTTCAAAATATCAGTGCCAGTGGGCCAATACAACATATTTCTGAGTAGCAAAGACAAAATTTCCATGTGCTGGGTAACAGGTACTTTGCAGAGGCACCAGCAATGTGCAGCGGCAGGTGTGACAACTGCCGCCGCCAGCTGAAAGTGAGACAGCAAGACATGTCAGTGGCAGCAGCTGCTGTTGTGGACACCCTGCAGACACTGCCTGCAGCCGATAAGCGCTTGCCCTTGACGCAGCTGGTGGATGCTTGGCGCAAAAGCAAGGTGAGCATCAGCGTTGCAAGCTGGCAGCTGTGAGCCTACTGAAGGGAACATGTACTCTGCATATCATGGATTAGGTGTGAGCAGACTGATAATGATAAGCAGCTTGCTAGCTTTGAACCATAGCTGGCCTGTGTAGCTCACAACATTGCTGTTACAGACATTAGCTGGCATTGGCCGACAACAAATGTATTAGTGCTGAGTATATGAGGAGTCTGCTATGCGTGCTCAGCACAGATACACCCGTAGAGTCTACTGACTGCATGTCACCAAAGCAGCTGCTTCTGTAGCTGATTGTGTCATTAGACTGGAGGGTTTGCCTGTGAAAAACATGCTGCTATAGTACTATAATACAATAATTGTACATGCTGTTGAGCTGACATGCACCTGAAGGCAAAGTCAGTACTACAGACAATGTCAGTAGCTTGCAGGTGGTGCACAAAGGTGCCTAACATTGTCTGCTGGTGATAGATAGTGCATGAATGCAAGTCTGTATTTCAGAAAGGTAGATTGGCTCAATCAGCGCAGATGTGTTTGGATGTAGAGTATCATCTATCTTTGTACTAAATCCTTTGGTCCAGGAACTTTCCTGTGACTCAGGTAGTTGGTGCTGCTGAAACAGCCAAAGCAATGAGCAAAGAAGACAGTGAACAGCTGTTGGCTCAGTTGGTGCAGACCGGCATCCTGTGCATCGAGTTTGGCTATACTGCCTATGCCACAAACGCCTATCTCAAGTGCTCTTCCAGAGCTGCACAGATCCTGGCAGGTCAGTAGCAGCAAATTGTGCGCATTCTCCTGTAGCAAAGCATGTCAGGATGAACTGTACTTGACAGGAGAAAACAGAGTGCTGTGAGACCTGCTGAGCTGCTAAGCCTACATGTGCTGTGGTGAAAATCATGCATGCATCTTGTGGGACATGCTGTGTCATTTCTACCATCACTTCGCTGGCTGAATTTGCATGGCATGCATGTTGCAGGCAAAGCAGTTGTGCTGGAAAGTCTGCCGGATGGCTCAGAGGTGGCCGAGTCAAGCATAAGAGTTGGCACATCAAAGTCAGCTCAGGTGTCTAATTCAGATTCTGCAGCTGGCAGCAAACGCAGGCGGGCTGCCAAACCAAGGCCACCTCCTCCAGCAATGTCAAGCAAAACACATGTGGCGACAGAGGTGGTGGAGATCTCTGATGATGATGATAATGATTTTGAGCCTGTGGTCAAGGTCTTGCGGCCATGACATGCTTGCAGGTTCCGCAGACAAAGGCAGGTCTGCTGCAGCTTCAGATTTCACCAGGCCTGTTGACATCATGGGGTTTAGTCACCTTCTCAAGGTTTTATATGTATATACCCATAACACAAATTTCACAGTCAGACCAAGTCACTTGTCATTCTGTACCAGACACAATTTATCTGCGTTGCTGGCTGCAGCTGCAGTGTAACTATATTGACGTTTGCAGCACTGTATGCCACAAGCCTGGTTGGTGATAACCAGCAGAAACTACATATGCGTGCGGGCAAAGCGTGGCCTGCATCTTGTTCTTGCACCACACCAAGGTGTGCATAACTGTAATCACATATCAACATGCATGATGGCCACAAAATGTTCATCAACCTCGTGGTGCTGAGCACTTTCAAGATGCTTTGGCGGTTGCATGCTGCAGCGCAGCTCAAGTCCTACATGACAACAAGCTGGTCCATCGTGACCTGCGTCTGCCCAATGAGGTTCAGCTTGGACATCAACAATACATGGTGATTGACCTAGAGAGCGTGGCAAGTTCTGCAGCAAAAACCTTTACCTAAGGTCTTTCACAATGTCCTCAAAACTTGCACTGCAGAGGCACTTGACAATGAGGGTCGCTTCATCGCCCTGTCCAACATGTTCTGCATTGGAGTCCTATTGAAGGAGATTGTGGACTTACGTGCAACTCCCTATTCTGTTCAAGCCAATCGTTTCATACACAAGCTTTTGGATAAAGACTTGACAGCAATGGCAGCCCTGATGTGGTTACAGCGTGAGTGGTGTCCATAGTGGCAGCAGGTTTTTGGCAGAAGTGAACCAAATGAGCAATACGTTACATAACTTGAGATTCATACACCTGTCAGTGTAGGGCAGTCGCAGCAAATGCAGCATGTCATGTACATTGTGTTTTTTGCTACGCAGCAATTGCACTGCTGCATATACAGTGATGAGTCAGCTTGCTGTTATACAAGAAGTCCCTTCTGTCCCAGCTTATGCTTTTCAGTAACAGCCGTCCCATCTTTATTTGTGTCTGTGTTGCATATACAGTAACCCCTCGCTGTAATGACTGCACTGGCCACCACAAAAAATGTCCTTACACTGAAGTGTTGCTGATTCAAAACGGCGACATTTTGTTCATCGTTGTCAATATGCACAAATGCAGTCACAAGTCAAGCAATACCGACTCAGTTATTTGAAAGAGGGTATGATATTTGTAAGCATGGAAATGCAAACTGAATGAAGCACCTTTGTTGAATGGTTGCAAGCATTGTTCAACACTGAGTGTCTTGGTACATGCGCACATGGGCATGCCAGTGACATTCAGCTGATCTGTGCTTGTTTTCACAGTAGGGTGTATTTATCCTCAAGGCAAAATGCGCCAAAGATGTCAGTAGTAAATCTAGGTATCATAGTCTATGCTCATACATTTGATCTGTATTGGAAGAAAGCTGAGTCATACTCACTGCATAATACAACACACAACACAGACACATGCACACATTGGCACTACACAACACTACAAGCTACAGTTCGGCTGGCAGCAGTCAGAATTTCTATCTATTAGTTCACACCAGAGTCTGTTTGAGCCAGGAATGGCATAGCCAATGCCTGTGCTGCTGTGCAGCGCTCAGCTGGATCGTAGTGCAATACTTCAGCCAGCAGGTCTACTGCATCTCTGCCCCACACCTGTGTGACATGCTGCAGGAGAGCATCCTGCTGGCACAGTCCCCTCTTGTGCCTCTGCAGCAGCAGCAGCAATGCTGGTGTCAGTGACCAGCAGTTGCAAACAGTACGCAGCACGCAAGGTCTGTCCATTGACAGGCCTAGTCATGATGCACATCACAGTTGGCATCCAGTGTGACGCTCAACAGCAATGAGGGTGAAATGCCAAACCTGGCAAGCACAGCAAACATTCCTGGGCTGGACTAACATTATGCTGTGCAGCTGGCATGACCACTACGTCACATCTGTCCATAACAAGTTGTGAAAGGGCAGCAAAGCATGCAGAGCATTGAAAGCCTTGGTGCATTAGAGACCTGCAGGGCTGTGGTCATCTGCTGGGCATCCCGCTCCAAGTAGAAGTTGGAGGGGCTGCAGGTGGGCAAGGTGTAGGCCCTTCCCAGCAACAGCCTGAAGGCAGTGATCCCCCCTGCCCACACATCCCCAGCAAACACCTCCTGTGCCGTGTACTTCCTTCCCTTCTGGGGCAGGCACATCTCAGGGCACCAGACAGCTAGTCGCTCAGGGGGCATATATTCCTCAGTGCCCTCTGGTGACACCTCAAACTGAGCGCCAGGCAATCCTGCATGGGAAGATGTTTGTCAGTGTTACAGCTGAGACAGCGCAGAGGACCTCAAAGCTGCTAAAGCAGCAAACTGCATTCACTGCTGTTCATTTCAGCGACGACATGCCAAGCTGATGTTGCTGTGAGCAGCCAGACAATGAGTGCAAACTGACATGCATCCTGTGTGACCTTAGGTCGGAGGCAAACTGGTCTACAACCATGGCAGTCATATCAGGTAGGGAGTGAAGTACATACCTGTCTGGAGCTGCATGCTGTTGGCCAGATCTGCCAGCTTCAAGAAGTTGTGCTTGTGCTTCAGCAGGCAGTTCTGGGGCTTCACATCGTTATGCACGATGTTCAAGTCATGCAGCTGCTGTAGTCCCTGCGCCATATTTAGTTTGCTTGTGAGTGACATATGACTCATCAACAGGCTATGCTGGCATGCTTGGTGCAAGCAACACACAATCAGCAAGAACAGTCATGCATCGGCAGCTGAGCCAAGTGGAAAGTGCTTTTCTCAAGTGAGCAAGACCAGATTGGAATGCTGCACCTGCAGCAAGCTGATGTCAGCAAGTCACATGGGGGAGGGAGCGTTGCATACCTGGAAGAGTTCCGTGATCATGCTCACCACCTGGGCCTGCTGGGGAGGAGTGTAGGGGATGCACTCATGTGCACGCGATGGGAAATCGATCCTTGCACTCTCCCTTATGTTGACAAGCCAGCCTTCCAGGTCCCCTCCCTGGGCAAACCTGCACCAAATGTGGAAGCCAACCTCAGCAAACAATACGCGCTGCTGGAGGTTGCTGTGCAGGCTCAAGGAACAATGTAAGCATGCATACGTATGCTCCTGGAAAGGCTGTGGAGCCATAGTGAATAATGTTAGCATGCATACATGTGCATTTGGCAATCTGATGTCACCAAGCTCAACATGAAGAAGCATGAAAAAGTGTGAAAGGCTTCAAATGTCTGTAGGATTGACAGCACATTGGACATACACTGCAAGAATACTTCAGCAAGAGCAGTGCCTTGATGCAGTCTGCAGATGCACTCATCAGCTTGGCAATGCAAAGCTACTGTATAACTGATCAAAGCAATGAACGCAATGCGCAGAGTGCTGCACGAGCACAACAATGCAAGCACCACGAGGCACAGAAACCACAACTGGACTGTATCAACACATACAGGCTGACATCATAAGAGAAGCGCTTACTCCAGGAACATGTAGCCGCGCTGAGTGCTACTGTCCCACAAGGGATGGGTGTCAGAGATCAGTTTGACCACATTCTTGCAAGCCAGAGCTGTGAGTAGATGGCTTGACTCCTTGTCAAACAATGACTTCCCAGTGTTCTGGTACATTTTGATGGCCATGGAAGTGGTTTGGCTCTTCATCCTCCTGCCAGGAAAGACCACGCCCTGGGCCCCATATCCCACTGCTTCACCATATAGGATTCTGGGCTGGACGCCAGCCACCTTAGGGAAGCGCAACCACTCGTTTTTGTTGGCAGGCATCTGCAGACCCTCACCCACAGACTCCACCTCTGATTGGTGTGGAAGCCACCAATCCCATGCATTGATGGGATCCCAGCGGTTGGCAGAGCACTGGCGGGTTAGCTCCTGTGCACAACAAATCAGGGAATGAATGTCAGGCCTCATGGACACCACAGACAGACAAACAGACGGGCAGGCAGGTAATCAGGCAGGCAGACAGACAGAAAGACAGACTGACTTAGACAGCTATATTGAGACGGCTAGAGCAATGATTTGACTGTTGACAATGAGTGACAGGCTTGACCATGCCTTGCAGGCCAACAGCACCTGAAACATTTGACTGTGCTGATGCTCTTCACTTGCAAGAAGCATGAGCTGCAGGTTTTGACAAAGAGTTCAAGTGCAGCAAGTCAGATGCATACTATGTAATGCTCTTGCTCGTCTGATGGCACCTCCTCTCCCATTTCATACATGGGGTTCTGCAGTGGATATTCCTCATCTGGATCAGGTGCAGCACACACAGAAAGCTGCTTTGGAGTCAGGCCACAACAGTCTCGATAGTAGACAGCCATGTGCTGCAGCGAGGCCACCTGCAGGCCAAGCAACACAGGTCTCAGTGCACCCAGACTATTGCATCTGTCCAGTTAAAATTGCTGCGTTTCAGTGGCGTCAGGGGTTGGGAAATGTTTTGGAGTGCACCTCACATGCTAATGTGCATCAGCAGAAGGGCTGGAATGCTGTGTTACTAAACACTGTGCCACTACACTGCACATATTCAATTCATTTGAGTCCACTGTTGTCAGATTTGAGTGACGTTGTTTCAAGTCAAGTGTCAAGACAACTGATGAGCGAGCAGGCATGGGGCATTGATGAGGGTGTCAAGGACGTAAGCTCACATAGTCGTCCTTCTTGTCCATCACTGACCCAAGCTTGAGAATGCGGTCAGCTTGTCTCACCTACATACAACAGCAGTTTGAGTGTCCTGCAGCGTGACCAAGAAGGTGACACAACTGAAGTAGCGTCTTTACATCTGTTCAGTACACCAGCATGCAAAGAACACAAGGAAATCACCTGGTCATTGGATCTAGCGTAGCATTCCGCAAGCAAATTGGCCTCGGCTGTCTGCGTGGCTTTCTGTGCTTCTGCCAATGCTGCCTGCAAAATAACCAAAAGAGTGCAGCCACTCTGTGTTGACGCCATGAGCAAGTCATTGGGCATGTGCATGCTGTGAGAGCTTTACCTGCAGAGATCCCACAGCAATGCCCTTGTCCTGCTTCACCTTTTCTTCACGAGCCAATGCTTGCTGCAGCAAAAATAGATCATTGAACACGATGACCAACGTCGCTAGGGGTGAGCACAACTGAGGGAGAGATGATGGTCGCTGAAAGCACCCAATGGCTACTGCTCACCTGAGCCATGCGCTTCACTTCCTGCTCAAGTGTAGAGTTGGCTGCTGACAACCTTTTGGCACCTTGCTGAGCAGTTTCAAGGCTTGACTGCAGGATAAAAGAAAAATTCAGGTGCTCAGCAGAAAGACAGACAGCAGGGCATCAGCGCCACACCGCAAGTACTGATCCATAGAGCCCATGACCTGCAACACGCACATTTTCAAGCAAGCAGAGCAGACAGCAGATTGCCGGCTCACCTGCACCAATTTGATGCCTTCTTGCTCATTAGCAAGCGCTGCTCGGCTGGCCTTGCGCTCTGACTCAAGCTGAGCCTGCATTGGACAAATGCATGTCAGTAAAGCTGCTTGCTTCTCCTCCTGTGAAGCTGTGAGAGCTTGTCAGTATTCAAGTCTGCAGCAGAAGTGACGGGACTAAGCAGAGCCTGACACTTACCACAACTGCCTGCTTGTCGCTCTGTACAGCTGTGAGAGCAGCTTGCAGTTTCTGGTTGGCAAGGCCCTGCTCTGCCAATGCAGCCTGCAGCAAAGTAGGCAGGTCAGCATTGCACAAGCTGTATAATTGCAGATAGAAGCATTTGTTGGCAATGTTGCAGCAGCTTACGCAAAAAAGCACAATTTTGAGCAAGCAGAATGGACAGCAGGGGGCCAGCTCACCTCTGCCTCATTCTTGCACTTCTGCTGCACTTCAGCAAGCACTGCCTCATTGGCCTTGCACTCTGACTCAAGTCGAGCCTGCAATGCACAGCTGCATGTCAGCATCCAAGACTGCAGGGAGACTAAAGGATTGAGAAGTGCCTGACACTCACCACAGCTGCTTGCCTCTTGTCCTGTGAAGCTGAGAGAGCTGTCTGCAGACTTTGGTTGGCGAGGATCTGCTGGGCCAATACAGCCTGCAGCAAACTAGGCATGTCAGCATTGTACGAGTTGTATTGCAGACAGAAGCGTTTGTTAGCAATGTTGCAGCAGCTTGCGCAAAAAGCACAATATTGAGCAAACAGAATGGACAGCAGGGGGCCAGCTCACCTGTGCCTCTCTGTTGCCCTTCAGCTCATCAGCAAGCACTGCCTCATTGGCCTTGCACTCTGACTCAAGTCGAGCCTGCAATGCACAGCTGCATGTTAGCATCCATGTCTCCAGCAAAAGTGAAGGGACTGAAAAATGCCTGATACTTACCACAGCTGCTTGCTTCTCCTCCTGTGAAGCTGTGAAAGCTGCTTGCAGCCTCCAGTTGGCATCGCTTACCTCTGCCAATGCCGCCTGCAACGAGACATGCATGTCAATACTGGATTAGCTGTATTGCAAAAGGAAGCAGTTGTTGGCAACGTCGGCAGGGGATGCCAAGCAAACATTGGAATGCCTACCTTGTGCCGGGCAGCAGCCTCTTCAGCGGCAGCCAAAGCAATGTATGCCTCCTCCTTGGCCTTGCGCTCAGAACCAACAGCAGCCTGCAACAAAAAGCAGCCTTGCTTGCATGAATAGAGGATGTCCACAACACAGACTGTGACAAATAAGATGCACACACCTGATCAGCTTTGTTGGCATGTTGCTGCTGGTCCAGTGAAGCCAAAGCAGCCTGCTTGGCTGCTGTCTCATCGCGCAACAAAGCCTGTGGACACCAATAAAGTGTTGATTGCAGGTGTCCCGCAACAAGGGTGAACAGTATTTGAAAACTGCATTGTGCTTGCTACACTGTGTTGTGCTAAGGGGTCATCTAGTGTAAGCTATACCTGTGTCGCAGTATGGGCTTCAGTCAGGTCCTGCAACTTTTGAGCAAAGTTGTGCTTCACATCCTGCAGCAAATCTTGGTTCAAAGGTGTAAATATGTCCTGGCAGCAGCATTGACAGGCTGCCCTGCAGGCACCTCAGGCAGGGGAAGGAAGCCAAGGAAAGCGTGCTAGTGGCTTGCAAGCTGGCAACGCTATCCTGACCAACAGACAGGAATCACGCCCTGTGCCACCTTGTTGCTGTCAGTGTAATGGACAAGCTACCCTACCTGCAGAGCTGCAAGTTGCGCAGTCAGCTTGCTCTCCCCATCAGCCTTCCATGCTTCAAACTTTTGCTGCAGCTGAATCAGCTGCTGCTTCACTGCATTCTTCTCTGACTCTGCAATGCATGTGACTGCTTTAGATAGACCAATATTGTAACCCACTCTTGTCTTGGTGAGGCAACCCTCCTGTGAGATGGCCTGGAACTACTCTCAGCAGACTGAAAAGGAGGGGAGCAGGCCTGAAACTGACTGCGTGACCGACCTGCAGTATCCAGAGCATCTCGATGTGCCTCTGACTGCTGCTCAGACTGTCTAGCGTCAGCTTCCAGCTTTTCCAGTCTTTTCACTACAAAGTCGAGGGCTGCTTCTGCCCCAGCAAGATCCTGAACGTCGAGGGATACACTCCGCAGCAGTCGCAACCAAGGTGCGTCAAACTCCTGGTGCAGCCGTTGCTGCTTTGTCAGCATCGGCTTCCGACATCCGCTCACCAAACCCAAGGTTGTCCCGGTGGCTCCCCCTGCAGGCCACGAAATCATGTTGCTTCGTAGAAGTACTTCTAACGTTAAATGACATCTGTGATCGGCCTAGTTGCTTCAAAGCAAGAACCCTGGCAGTTCCGTGCTTTGCTGAAAGACAAGCTTCAGCATCTTGCCTGCCATCTTGTACAGTGTCCCGAGCGTATGATTAAAAGAAGACGCATGGTGTCTGTCCATGGTGGTACCCTGGATCTTTATCTTGCTGCCAGCCGTTTTGAAGATTCTGCGCAACTTGTGGCTTGCTATCGAACTGGCCAACTGTGTCCAGGGTCGATGGCACCTAGCTAGTACTATAGCCTCGAATAGTCAGAAAGTTCGAGGTCGCGTCATTGTGTAGTGTGAAGGCCTATCTGATTGCCCTGCAGTAAACAATGCGAGCTGTATTTGTTATGTGAAAGCGTTTGACTTGCTGACCTGAGATGCTTTTGGGGTACGCAATTTGCTTCTCACGACAAGCTTGTCCCCAGCTTCAGCAAAACCCTACATATGTCTTTGCCTAGTGTGCTTCCGTTCTCCTGATGTGGCAAGGGCCTTACAGGTCACCAGCCTTTGATGCGCTGAAATGGACATTGACAGTCACAACGGTTTGTGAGCAACATCTAGTCTGTGACAGCACTCAGCGTATACCAACAGTTGAAGCTCGAATGCATAGGTCAGCATGCACAGCATGTAAGAGCCTAGCAAACAGACTTGTTGGATCCATGTTTGTAAAACTATATTTTACAGCACCCAGTGCAGTCTGCTTCTTTAGCACCTTTGAGGGCGTCTATGCTGTCGCAGCTTGACACTGACAAGCGTATTCCCATGCAGGGAATGCATTCATGCTGTACGTTCTTCACCAATATGGATTTGCTCAGAAAATATGCATATGGCATGTGAACTATGCAATCAAGTGAGCACTGTAAGGGGCAGACGATCACCTTGTGAACCAGCTGCAGCTTCATGCAACAAGCGTTTTGTCACAAGCCCACGCCAAACATGACTGCAGCAAACAAAACTTTGTGTCTCAAGGCAATGCCAACATCAACAGCATATAGGTATGGAATACATGCTCGCCTGCCTGAGGCAATTGCCGCATACTCTAGCGCAACTATCAGTTCAGGCTTATCAGGTCCTACGACTGTTTGTTACACTACTCTTTCAAGAACCTGCAAGCTCTTGTCTCAAGGTACATGAAACAGGTCAAACAAAATAAATGAAATGGAGTTAGTGACTTTCGACATCAGTCAAAGTCTCTCGTAAAGCAGCATCACCACCACACAATATTGCCAGAGTAAGGTGTAAAAGAATGATCAGGCTACAGTGCCAGCACAAATTTGTTCGTCTTTAGGTTTAAGTTGGTCTTTAAAGAGACCTATTGTCTCTAAGGTTGCCGTTCAAGCGCAGATTCTTCTCCCTCAGAGGTTTCAACAAAATGCGACTGTTCCTTCAATGGGCTTCCTGAACAGTGCTGATCAGCAAAAGGCATCTTTTGACTATCTAAGCCGAGGCCAATAAGGTCTAGATGGTCTGCATACACATCCACCCAGCCATAACAGTCTTTGCCTGGCTCTGTCTCCAACACAGCATTTAGAACCCTGTGGTGGACCCCATGCTCATCAACTGCATACCCATCCTGCATTCACACACAGCGCTCCTCTACAAGAGCTGATCTTGACTGAGCACAGCTGCAAAAAGGCGCCAAGCAGAAATTGGCCAGACCTCACATGTACAGCCTCGCAGAATACTGCAAAAGGTTTGACACAGGAAATAGCAGGTTGACAACACCATCTGATGAAGCAATGTGTCAGCCCAGTTACATACACAATCAGCATATTTGCATGAGCAGCCTGTACAGAATGCATTGCAGTGGCTTGTCTCACACAGGGAAGATAATGCATTGGTGTGCGCAAGCTTACATTATGAGCATGCCCACTGATGGTTGCAACAACATTGCCAGCGTCCCAAATGGCCTGCAACACCTCCTCATAATTCCACAGCAAACAGGTGCCAATGCATGTGCCTGGGTGCAGTGGCAAGTGCCCGCACACAATGACTCTTTGCTGTGCGGCTCTGGCATCAGCCAGCTGCTGCACAAACCAGCCCAGCTGCTCTGCACTGATGCCACCACCAAACTGCACAAATCTGCGTGCAGGACCCTTGTGACCTTCCGGATTGTTCTTGTTCTGCATGCGACCAAAAGGCATCACCCATCTTGGGTTGAGGTGTCCATGTGCATGCAAAGATGTGTGGGCTGCATGCACAATTCGGCTGTGTAGCATGTTGTACATTTGAGCCCGGTGTAGGTCGTGACAATGTATTTGCATGCATGAAGTTGATGCACTGACCAAAAGCACATGCATGCATGCAAGCTGCCCAGACACATGCCTATGATCAAAAGCTGCATGTAGGACAGTCACCTCATTGATGTTTTTCTCATCCAGTATGGCTTTGGCTTGCTGATGCAAGGGATGACTCTCTGGCCAGCCAAGCATGGACACATCATACGCATCAATCACAACAAAACGCCAAGCCTGATGAGGACTAAAAGAGTAATAACTTGAAGTTCCATCAATTCCCAAGGCTTCATTCAGCCTGTTCCGCGGCAGATTATATAGGCAGTGATTGCCTATCATATGATACACAGGCTTGTACAACAAGGCAAACTCGTCCAGCACTGATTGTAGAGCTATCTCAGACTTGTCTTTTGGATTGAAGCCATCTATGAGGTCCCCAAACTGAATGCCAAACTCTACTTGCTGCTTTTTCCAGCCCAGCACTGCTCTTTTCAAACCATCAAGGCTGGCTCTGTAGTACCTTGGAGTGCCCAGAAAGGAATGGCCATCTTTGATATCAGCATACTGCACGTCGCTGACAATACCAAATCTAAATTGGAGTCCCTGCTGTGGTCCTACACAGGAATAAGCAGAGCGAATTCTTGGCAGGGCTTGACAACAGTTCTGCTGCAAGTTTGCAAGCCAAGAGAACGAAGAAACCTGAAGTATGGACTGTATTGCCTGTAGGAGGCATGATCTCGCCGCTGCTACGGGCCAGGACAAGCCCTGATTGCAGCCCTGACAGACGATAGCTTCGATGGCTTGGCCTCAGAGGTGACCGTTGGCAGCTGCAATACGTTCGGGCGATTTGTGCACGCATCAAAGGTGCAGCGGGTCAACGAGCCCTCAGAAAGCGCTAGTCTTATGATCTGCACATGCATATGCGGCATGCACATTGCCAACAGCAAAACGATTTTGAATCCTTTGTTGTGTGTTTGGGTGTTTGACCTAGTTTGAGATAGCCTGCTGTTTGCATCGGAGTATCAATACAGGAGCCGATGCCCCCTCACGGGGTAGGGCCTTAGCCTCAGCAGGAGTCGCAGGCAACCATCGGGGTAGCCTTGTACAATAGGCCTATCAAGACAAAATCAAATCGGAGTATCAATCAGTCAGGACTTGCTCCTGGCCGCACCTTAGCTCAGACATCGCAATGCCTCGTATGCCAGAGGTCCGAAATCGTCAACAGAGCAAATCGACTTGCCCCGGTTCAGATGCGAAGATACTACTCAACGCGGTACTCTCCGCCCAGCTGAACCTGGTCTGGCGGTAAGAAGCTGCTTCTCACAGTGACACTCCATTTTGTACTCGCAGGTTGCCCTTCAAGACCATTTCGCTAGAATGTTGCAGATACCTGGAGCGAAGCTCAAGCCAGCTTCACTGAAACCTGTAAGAGATGCCTCTCGTTGACACTTACATACCATAGCAGGGCTGCAAAGACGCTGCAAGTCAATGCAATACATCTGTTATGCTCTGCAGGGTGCCAGTCCGACATTGGCACAAAGGCATGGTCTGGTCAAAGCACCTCCGCCTTTGTTAAGTGAGCAGCAATGGTCATCGATGCATGCCAAGTCCACTGCTCGACAGGATTCACAACATGAGTGCTCCATATGTTGTGAGCACTTTGGAATGGAAGAGCAAGTGCTGCTCAGCTGCAGCCATGTCTTCCATAAACAATGCATCACCAGCTTTGAACGGTCAGCGCCCTAAACTCTGTTGCAACCCATCCAGAGTCTATCAATCTGTGGGACCTGAACATAAAGCCTTCTAGTCACTCTGATGACTGTGTAACAGCTCACATGTTTGCCTTGCTGAATGCACAGGCACAGCTTTTGCACCAAAACACAGTCTGAATATTGCCATGCAAAATTGAGAAAGCTGCTGCTGCATACTTCAGGTTTGCAAGGTCACGCTGCTGCCCTTTGTGCCGCACAGAAGCATATCAGAAGCGTCAGGTTCATGATGGCAAAGCAGCGCACAAGCACAGATGCGCTGCCCAGATTCAGGCTGCAGTCCGGGGCTTTCTTGCCAGGAAGTGGTATAGGCATCTGCGGCGGCATCTGCCTCCATCCAACCCATGCCTCACCCGCAAATGGGCTGCAGAGCAGCTGCAGGTAAGAGTGCATGGCCATACGAGCATGTGCAAAGGTGTCATTGCAGTGAACGCTTGCGCAAGCATGGCAAGATGTGTGGGTAAGCATCCAAGCTCTAATTCAACAGTGGTTGTGTGACAGCTCTGAATTGCTCAGCACTCACCTGTCAGATCCTGGCTTAGTCATCATGCTGAGTCATTGTGACAATCAGAAAGCCTCACCTGCACAGTCTTGGTTGTGCCTGTATCTTGGGCAGCCTGTGCCAAGTCTTGTGGGTCCTGATGAAGAAGACTCAACACAAAGCATAACCACGTGCCTGCAGGACAACACTGGCCGATTGTTCAAGGAGATGGCAGCAGCACAGGATAATTTGGACAGCCTCTTTGCTGAGCTAGATGTGAGCCTAGCTCAGAGCAGACAAGTCTTCAGCCAAGTAGCAGTCAGCAATAGTACAGCACATGTACTGGCACAGTATGACAGCAATGCAGCAATGTTAGCCCTGTCCAGCTCTGCAGTTGGTAGACAGACAATAGCAGCCGGTGGACAGATGGCTGCAGAGGAAGCCACTCCTGAACTGCAAGTGCCAGCCTATGTTCATGTTGGTGACCCTCTGGTGGCAAACGAGCCAGAGAGTGCATCCCAGCTGTGCAATCATGGCATCCAATGGTAAGTAGGACAAAGCTCTGTAACAATTCTGCCATGATCTTGCTCTCAACAGTTGTCTCATTCTCATTCAACAATGCTTGGCATGCACAGGAGGTTGGCCAACAAATGCTGTTCTACATGCAGGGACGCAGTGATTGCATTAGCCTTGGAGCGTGGGAGCACAGAATGTGCAATTTGTCTTGGTGCACTGGATAGGCATGGCTCACAGGGTGTAGCTTGGCTGAGTTGTACGCATGTATACCATGTTGACTGTATTAGCTTGTTTGAAGCCTTCGAGATGAGCAGAGGCAGTCAGCCATCGTGTCCATGTTGCAGAGCCAAATACAGCTGGAAAACACTGTAGGCACAGCTTCTGACATAGCTACATCCGTGACTAACACACCCTGCACTTCTGCGGTGAATCACCAGCAGGCGCGCTTTGCTCAACTGACACATGCATTAGCACAGCTTTCGATGATACATGATATCCTTCAGTCAATTTGTCACCTGCAAGCCGATATCACGAAGCGCAAGACGTTGCGTGCAACTCCGTTACAGAGCTACAACTGATCATAGTACAGTTGGGGACACGCATCCGGTCGAATCATCGCAATCACCGCTGCTAAACCGAGCTTGGCTGTTGAAGACTCCCAACACCGAGGTAGGGTCTTTGCTGAGGCTGCAGCAAAAGTCTGCAACATATCACACACATAGGCTTGCACTCAAAGTGCAGATGCGAAAGGTTGCCCTGGAAACAGGACAATTGTTGGTCCTACAAGATGACTTGCTGCATCCTATACTTGGTGGCAACAAATTGCGCAAGTTGGATGCCTTGCTGCCGGAGGTCAAAGCTTCTGGTTGTACTGACTTGGTAAGGCAAGCAGGCCAAAGCACCTCACACGTCGTCAGGCAGTGCACCATGGTGTGAGGTTTACTTGCAGCTGACATGCGGCGGATTACAGAGTGCTCACACAGCGGCAGTGGCTGCTGCATGTGCAGAGCAAGGCATCAGAGCACACCTGCTGGTACGGGGAGAAAGGCCTGCCGTGCCAACAGGCTTTCACTTGCTAGCTCGCATGTATGGACAGGTCACGTACGTCAAGCGCAGTGAGTATGCAGACCGCAAGGCCATGATGGCTAAGCATGCCGACATCATCTCAGAAAATGCCCCTCCTGACAGCAAGGTGAGCTGGTCGCTATCTGTTACACATCACATACAATGTGCCACAAAACAGGCCAGGACAGGACTTCATCAGCCCACTGTAGCTGCACAGGTCTCACATCTGGCACATGCACATGATGCTTCTGCAGCTTGCTGACTGCTGTTTGAAGGTGCAAAGCTACAAAGCTTCAAGCATTACCAGTGTATGCATGTGTTGTGCAGCTGCATGTGTTGCCTGAAGGAGGCTGTGAGCCGGCAGCTCTGCTGGGCTGCATTCGCCTGGTTCACTGGCTGGCTGAGCCAGAGGTGATAGGGCCCCACCCCCTCACCCTTATTGTGGACTGCGGCACTGGCACTACTGCAATAGGTATTCATGCATCATATGCTTTCTAGTAGGGTTGCAAGGCCTGCTTAGACACGTATCCACACTGTATTGCAGATAATCTATCATTGTAATCAGCCATACTTATGGCAGACAAAACCCTGCTGCTTGCATGACATGCTGTGTTTATCCTCATTGTCACTTGGCATGCGTGGATCTTTGCATCTTGAGTGCTGCTTGCAGCCATGTTTTGCCTGAGATCATCCCAGGATTCTGAGGACAATGCATGTTTCAAACACAACTTGTTCAAGCAGAACTTGTGATGTTGCCTCGTTCAACAGGTCTGGCCTTGGGAATGCATCTGGCAGGGCTGCAGTGGCGAGTAAGGGGCGTCATGCTGGCAGGGGCCCTGTCCTACTACCATGAGCAACAGACAATGTTGACCAGCGCTTTTGCAGCCAAATACATGTCAGGTTTGCAATGCCTGCACCCTCAAAGTTGCATCAGTCAAAGTCAACACTGAAATTTTCTTGCTTGCACTGTCTGCGCACCTCATGTACATCATGCTCAGGATGGCCCAAGTTGCAAGAGGCTGTAGACGTCATCTGCCTGACATCTGAGTTGCATGTGTGATGCTTACAGTACTCATGCCATTGGCTGGCTGATGTGTTCATTGTCAATTGCAACTTGCAGGCACAGAAGTCTTAGGAAAGATGCTGCCCTTGGACTGGGCTGAACGGCCAAGGCCCAGGCGATTTGGCAAGGTATTTCGTGAGGATGTGGTTGCCTGTCAGCAGGTGAGTGGCAAGTCAGACCCAAGCAGGCAATACAGTACTGTATCAATGGCTGACAAACTTGTGCATTGCGATGTACTATCTGGATTGAAAGCATGCATGCCACAACCCAAAGCTATAGTGTACAGATCCTCAAGCCTTTGTGACCAAAACCAACACTGTTCCTGAGCCTAGACTGCAACAACTGTAGCTGCCAATACATGAAAGCTCCAGCATCTGATGGCATGATGGTAAGGATGAAAGTCTGAAGGCAAGGATCAAAGTCTATGCAGTGTATGTCGGTGGGCGCGAGCTTGCCCCTCAAAGCCAGCTGGCTTCTCCATAGAGGGTTGCCCTCTATGAGCATGCTTGTTATGTTTGGCATCAACACAAAAAGTGCTGTATGTTGCAGGTTGCACAAGAGCATGGCATCCTTGTGGATCCCATATATAGCTTGGCTGCTTGGGAGGCGGCAACCCAAGCCCTCCAGATACAGCAGAGCAGAAACTCCAGAGTTGTCATGCTGCATACTGGTGGTGCTTTAGGACTTCAAGCAGTTGCTCAGCGTTATCCTGACTGGTTTTGAGCTTGCAGTAAGCTCAAAGTACTACAACAGCTGTGGAAGCAGATGCCATGCAATATCGAACGTCTACAGCCTATGGCAAAAGAGCCAGCTGCAAAAGTCGTGGCATACACATTCCTGACCATGCAGTTCATTGGTTGAACCCTCTCATGACAATGTACAATTGGACTTCCACACATAGCTGAACAGCATGACGCTTGTCACTATGCTTCAAGCAGAGTTGTTCGTTGGTCTCAAGATTAATAAATTGAGTGCTTGCAGATTGTTCTAGAAGTTTAGCAGTATGTGCTCTTTTGCAACTCCTTTGCTCTCCAAAACCTTAGTCACTGCCTCACACATCTCTTTGTGACCAACCATGACCGCACATGCCTTGCTGCCATCAAAATCTGCTCCTCCCTACATCAACAACTTCAAATTCATGCATTGCTGCAACTCATCAAAAACATTGGTTTTGCAAAAAAGGCCTTCGACTGCGACTCCAAGGAAATAGAAGTTTTGAAGGGGCTGGTGTCTGGACTGTGCTCAGTGTACAGGCAGACATTGAAACTGCGTCTTACCTTGGTGAACACATCCTGCACATAGCCCTTGTTGTCATCACTGTATACATGTACAATATCAACACCAGCTGCTTTCCAGCTATCATCCAGATCGCTGTATGCTGTTGCTTCAGTGTTTCGGGTGCCATAGTATAGTCGCACGTCCTTCCTGTCATGTGCCTGAATTGCATCAGATGGAATGGAGATAAGGGTTGTACGCAAGCTGCTCATTGTAAGTGCTGTACTGCTCACAATAGCATGCATCCAATCAATATGTCACTGGCAGAGATCCTGTCACAATTTAGCACAGACCACAGATCACACAATCAATCATCAGCAATGCCAGAAGCTGCAACAACATGAAGGTTCAATTTCAATTTACTGTCAGCTGCAAACCTGCAACTCCTCTGACTCTATGAGAGCCTTGATTGGACTGATGCCAGAGCCTGTTGCAAACAGCAGGCATGTGGGGTGATCTGACGCCGGTGCGCGCTCCATCCGGAAGCCCTTGCCCATTACTGGCGACACCGACACCTCAGCCCCTATCACATTGCATACAGGTTAAGACATGCATGCATAGGGCTTACAAACAGCTCAAATCCTGCAGCAGCTATGCAGCCCTGGCAATGCATGCAGTCGCGGTTGACATTCATAGCATCATTTGCAGCTGCTGGAACGCTTGTTATCTATAAGTAAGCAGACGCTGTCTTGGGCATTTCATATAGCCAAGTTTGCTCATTCTTGCTTGAATGTATCAAGCAGCAAAACGCCTGCAGGTATGGCCTTCAGAACTGCGGTAAGGCATATCTGACATCTATCTGGCTGATGCGAGAGCAAAAATTGGCACAGGTTCAAATCAATCAATCAAGGAATCAATACCTGCAGAGATGTTACATAATAAATTTGCTGTGCTGTCTGGTGGCCCATCTTTAATCAGCACCTCAACAAGTCCTTGATTGTTGCTGTCAGGGGGTGATGCAATAGCAAAGAATCCTGCTTTGCTGTCACCCACTTTGATTTGCACAAACTGCCCTGCCGTTTTGTACCCCTCTGCTAGGCTGCCCAGATCAATGACCAACTTCTTCAGCTGCATATAGAGACAGCGATAACAATTACTCAATGGTTTGTAATTGGCACCACAAGACAGCAGAGCACTCTTTTGTGCATGAGAACAGGATTCACGAAACAATCTCACTAAATCAATTGTGTCAATGACACACTAGCATACAGCTGCTTTGGCTGGAGAGCTTACAACATGCACATAATGCTTCATTTATTTTTTGGGGAAATAGCAAGCGCATACATCTTGTGCAGCTGCCTCGTTGCTTGAGACTTTGACGTTGCTCCACTTAATCTCCTGACCCCATGATGCAAATACGCGACGTGCAGTTGGGAAGGCACTGCAGCACATTAGCGGGTAAGAACAGCCTGATGGCTTGGTTTGGGCATGGTTCAACAGCCGCCTACCGTCTGACCGTAGAGCTGCGAGTTCTGGATGCAAAGCAACCGCACAAGGAAGGCTTGCACGCTCCGGTTTGACTTAGCCTGGCTGAACGATTCTGTGCAGGCTGAGAGTGTGTACTGGTGGGGTGTACACGAGCTGACGACCAGATGCGGCTGCAGCTGATCTTGCTCTGACTAACATGCTGAAAGGTGTGAGAGCACGGCTGGCATTGTCCAGAGTGCGCCCACAAACGAGGAGCCCCCACCATCCGAACTGCACCACAGATCTCGAAAACGGCGCCTAAAGGTCCACCGGGAGCAAACTGCAGATACAGTCGTATAGAAGAACCAATATGGGCTGGCGCTAGGTTGCTTACAGGGCAAAATGATCCTCCTATCGATCTGGTCAACCAGAAGCAACCTTGACCGAACAACCCCGTATGTCAAACTTGGAACTGCATCTGCCGGGGATGGCCAATCTGACAGTCGGGATGACATCTGCTGTATGCTGGTGCTCACTGAGCACTGCTCAGGAGCAAGTGCCTTGTCTGCAATGCAAGTTGCCAGCTGAATTGGTCATGGCATCGACAGCCTGTCTCAAACATCCTCTCCAGAGTTACACTTCATATTTGCTATGCAGCATGATCATATGAGCCATCATGCATGAGCCAGCCGTGATAATCCGCTCACACAGGTCAGACAGGGTATGTGTCACAGCACCAGAGGTGAGCATCTCTATTAGATAGTGTCTGTATCACAACACCAAACTCTGGCATCAATCGAAGCTGCAGTGTCAGTACAAGGACAACAGCGTCTGCAGACTTTAGACAAAACACTTCCTGCTGCAGTAAGCGTGAAAGGAGTGCTTAAAGTACTACTATGGTAGTCTACAGCATGTACTGGATGTACAACAATGTCATTGAGATGCTCGCCACCCAGCATCTTTAGCTTGACGCTCAGTGCAGAACCAGCGCTCTCCTTGAGGAAGATCGATCTGTGTCGAGTCATAGTATCTTCCCCCTGGCACATGATAGATCTTCTCTCCCTTCGAGTTGATATTGCCTTTGATCTTGCAGCCATTGGCTGGGCCATCTTGACTGCTTGACATGGACGTGGATGATGCTACCTGAGGCAATGCTGCATTGCTTGCTGCATCTGCAGCACAACCATTTATGCATTGGTCATCACACACGCATGTCCACAACTGTCGTGCTTGTCATAACATGTGCACATCACAGCAGAAAGCAGTTTGTTTGTATGGCAACACCATGCCTGCACGGTAAATGCTGTAGCAGACAGCATCGAGCAGTGATGGAACAATGTTCAGACAGCATGCCATAAGCTGGGTACTACCTGCAGTCTGACTTGGATACATGCCACACATATGCTGGCCTGACAATGCTTTTGTATATAAACACAGCCATGTTGTATGGACCCATGACTTGGCATCACAGTGATCGGCACTCATGAGCTACATGTAGTATGTATGATTCAAGCCTGACCCATCAGGATGATTATTACAATACATGTCTTACTCTGCAGGTAGAGACAAGCTACTACACGGAATGCACTGCCAAGCATGTCATTCAAGTGCAACAGGAGCCTACACATGCATACTGCAATGCTGACAAGCACATCAGAAGCAAAGCCTTGCTGTATGGAGGCCCCACTATCAGCCCACAAAGGCTCAACAGTACGGTACTCTGACTGCAGGCTTGCATGCATTTGCTAGGATATCTGCAGACTCAGGACAGCTGTATGAGCATAGGGTGTGAAGTTAAATCTGGGCAGGACTGTTGCTGCATCTTGCTGCAGCTGCTGAGCAAGGCTAGCATGTTGTATGTCAACACAAGCATGCTTGTGCTTCTGACAAGTCATGACCATGGGCTGCTAGGCTGTCAACATCCCATCTTCTTGCTACAGACTGCTACAAGTGCCAATTGACGCTTGCAGCAGTGGTTGCCAACAGCCACTGCAGTCACAACAGATCATCAGTGTTGCTGTGTTGATGCACTAGAATGATTATAAACAATATGATGCACAATTCCTGCTACTTTGGCTCGGCCATCTTGCGTGGGTTGCCCGCGTGGGCGCCATTTTCTGAAGGGGGCGCAGCCCCAGAAAAAGATATTGTGGTGATTTAGGAGAACAACCCCTGTCCGGCCTTCGGACTATGGCCTCTGCCCGGGTGGGGGGTAGTTGAACCCTGTGATGGTCATGCTAATCATTATGCCAAAAAAGAACTGACCCTAATCTGCCAATTACGGAATTTAGCTGGGCAGTCGAACCCTGACAATTCAAAAAAAGTTTTGGATTCCTAGACTAGCGACGTTTCAATGCCAGACCAGACTTTGACGCAACAGTCCTGCATCATGTCATACGATGAGTGTGTGGAGTTGAACAGCGGCCAAAAGCTCACCATCAAGGCTGATGAGTGTGGGAAAGCAACTCTTGATACCAGGAGCAGTCGCTGCGTGCAAAACATAGTTGGCTCAACCCCGTACAGAGCGTCCAAGGGTTGGATGAATTTGTGGAAAACTAAGTGGAAGTACAAAGGAGAAGGCAACCCCAAGTGTGCCTTGTATGGCTGCTCTAACGTTTCTGAAGTGGGGGGCCACATGCAGTACAAACGTCAGGTCAACGCTTGTGTATACATCATTCCAATCTGCAGAAGGTGCAACAATCTTTCAAGGAAAGAAAACGAGGAGGGTTTCAGCTTGCATCACGATGGGGTTGCGGGTCGCGCCATAACACAGAGGTGAGCTTGATCCGTGTAAGCTTGCCCATGTCCCAAACTCCAATATCTCAGCTCAACATAACGTGCAGAGCAAACTTAGTGTGCGCAAGCTTGGTGATATAGTTGATTTCACTGATGACCGCAATTGCCTAGCTTGTCACCAGGTCATCACTAAGCCAGGGATGTGTGGCCATGCAGGGGATATCGGATTGAAGCAAATGGTGAGGTGAAGTCCTTGGCGTGTGGAGCATGTGCGCGCCCTACTGCTGCTGACAAGAAAGCCTCAATTGGCAAAGGCGAAAGCTGTACTCTTATGTAATTCCAGTGTTATATCAAGCTGACCACGGCATTAACTGACCTGCAAGCAGGCTCTGACAGGGCTGTTTCCAGGATTTCTACGGTCAGATCTCTAGAGTGTTACATACGATGAAAGCATTGCAACAGCGTATTAATTAAAAATATTTGTATTGGCAAAATGAGCATTGCAGGACCGGCCCACAATACTGCAGGACCGGCCCACAATACAGCAGCACATTGGTGTGCAGTGCAAGTTTTGCAACATTGGTGTGTAGTGCAAGCTTTGCCATGTTGGTGTGTAGTGCAAGCATTGATGTTGGTGTGTAGTGCAAGCAACAATGTTGAGGTGTAGTCCAAAAGTTAATGTTGGTGTGCAGTGCAGGCTTACCATGCATGCCATATGGCTGACAAATGTGCACAGTGTGCAAATAGCGAATTTCACACAACACAGTGTTGGCAATTGCACGTTGAGCGCTTGGCACTGATGCAGCACTGGATGCAGACTGAATGCTAAAGGATATATGGCTGAATGTATTGCACCTGCACAGCTGGCAGAGACATCATACATTTGCACCCAAAGCAGAGCAGACAAAGTGTTAAGGATTGTGGACAAATCACTTCCTGCTGCGGTAAGCATGAAAGGAGTGCATAGAGTACTGCTATGGTAGTCAACAGCATGTACTGGATGTATAACAGTATCATTGAGATGCTCGCCACCCAGCATCTTTAGCTTGACGCTCAGTGCAGAACCAGCGCTCTCCTTGAGGAAGATCAATCTGTGTCGAGTCATAGTATCTTCCCCCTGGCACATGATAGATCTTCTCTCCCTTTGAGTTTATGTTGCCTTTAATCTTGCAGCCATTGGCTGGGCCATCTTGACTGCTTGACATGGACGTGGATGATGCTACCTGAGGCAATGCTGCATTGCTTGCTGCATCTGCAGCACAACCATTTATGCATTGGTCATCACACACGCATGTGACAATTGTCGTGCTTGTCATAACATGTGCACATCACAGCAGAAAGCAGTTTGTTTGTATGGCAACACCATGACTGCACGGTAAATGCTGTAGCAGACAGCATCGAGCAGTGATGGAACTTCACCTTGGGGCTGCAGGGAGCGGCCCCTCTGTGCTAGTAGCTTATCAATCTTCTGATCTTTGCGCCAGTCAGCAGGCATTTCAAAAGAGCCCTGCCACATTCCCTTGTGCGCCTGGTGAGCTGCATCTTCTACCGCTATGTAATCTTTGCCATACTGCCTGAACATGTACACCAAATTGATCATCAATCCACATTGAACAGTCAGTGTCTGGATCAGAATTAATAGCCTTGTGCGATAATGCATTGAACCTCGTCATCTAAGCTCTCGTACCTGTACGCTACAGCATAGCCATTTGAGACCATGAAGTTGCCTATGTCAACAGGTCCCTTGTTTGTGAGCACGCTGCATGATGACACATTACGTCCATACTGATCTTTGTTGCGTACTTCACAGCGCACTGGATTGCTGCCAATCATACTGTGCAGAGCTTCACCAGATTGCAAGCCTGCAAAACACATTGCACTTGCTGGCAGCTGTGCCTGAAATTGTACCTTGGAGTGCAAAGAAATGGCAACTATTTGCTGCAGAATGTGCAGAGTGCCTACCGCATGAATAGTCTGCACCCTGTGCATTCTTGCACAACTGGGCTTTCTCAGGAGCATCAAACCCGAAAAGCCTGATCTTCTTGTCGTCTATCTGCAGGAATGACTTGATTTGCGCATGTGTCTTGGCAGGGCATGCCAGAAGTGATGGCACAGGAGACTATCTTGGCGAAGCTGCTCTGCTGCACAGTGGCTTTCAATGTCGACACACCTGCAGCGTATCACCGTCTGCGACTCGGGGCATCCCTTGAATTATTTCGCCGGCCATGGCACGCACTGGCTGCCCAACAAGCACCACTGCAGCAAGTGCCTCAACCAGTCTGATAGCCAATTGTGGCAGACAACCGAATCGGTTTATGTCGGGCGGACAAACGTTGTCGCAATGTATCAAGCGCACGGAAGCTCGGGATGTATCCCCACTGCTGCTTAGGCTTGTGTCGACTACACTTTGTTGTGCATGCTGTATATGGGTTGCTTGCTTGATCGCTGAAACGTGTTTTGTGCGACTATGCACGGCACAGCAGTTGGATAGGCCATGATGTGGTTGTCGCGCTAAAACACTGTGAGGCCAATTGCGACAAGAAACGGAAGCGGTTACAGTTGCGTTGACCATACTGCCGTCAGACCTTGGCGTGCCTCCAGGCCTGCAGAGCCACAACACAGCTGCAACACAGTAGCAACACAACAGAAATCTTCAGTACGACAAACAGCCTGGGTGCTGCTGCTCACACCTGCCGCAGCGCCCAGCCAATGCCAGCAGGGCTCTGTCAGCAACAGGGAAGCTGACCTACACGCCGTGCGTGGTGTACGCGGCATGCGTGCAACAGAACACATGGACTGGCCTGCATTCCTGTGAGCAGGCAGGGGTGATGTGCTCACGCAAACATTGCTGCTGCTTGTGCTGTCTGTGCGTCTGGGTGTTACTTGTGATACGTTGGCAACACAGCAAGGCTACCCTAAACAAGCTCTTCTGCACTAATGTACACCCCATGCTCTTCCATATATGTCACTAAGCTGGCCAAGAAAGGATCTTTTGACACTGTCTCTGAGTCACAGATGACAGCACAATGACGTCGTGCTCTAGTGAAGGCCACGTTCATGCGCCTTTTGTCTGACAAGAAACCCACTTCTCCCTTGTCATTGGATCGCACCATGCTGATGACAATCGCTTCCTTTTCCCGACCTGAATGTAGTCAGTTTCAATCTCTCAAAAAGAACTGCATGCTCTGGGTACACTTGCAAAAATTATAGTTACTGATGAGGGGGCCTGCTGTGCGGCCATGTTGCATGATGCAGCGATAAGCTCTAATGTGCAGTCAATGCCACACATTGAGCACCATGCAAACATGGCCTACTTGCTCGACAGAACAGGGAATTCAAGCAATGGGTGTACAGTAACAGAGAATCTGCACTAGTCATCAATGCATACGCAGGCCAGCACAATTGAAAGAACCCCATGTGCTGCCAAGTTGTGAGCATATGCAGGGCTTCTGCTTCCCTACCTTGGAACCCATCTACTGAACTGATCTCAACTGCAGACATCTTGTCCCCTCTGAGCTCTCGCAAAGCTGCCACCTGTCCATTGTAAGGAGTGATCACTCCAATGTGCTCAGCCGCCAGGCCAGCATCAAGCAGCCGCTCTATGTGAGCCATCACAGCCTGTGGTGCAGAAACGCAAGCAGTCACAACACCCTCACATGCTCACAGACTAAATGCTGGCTTGCATGCACAGCATTTTACCTTCAGTGCTACTACATCAGCTTTGGGAGAACCACCTCAGGGTATGCAGCAGAATGCTGCGTCACATGGCACATACATGCTTGAAAAATCTGTGCTGGAGTCATGCTACCAGACATGTTGTTTGTGATTGCAGACATGAATCCCACCTTGGCTTCTCCATCATTACGTTTGCTGTCGCCATCTTCTTCTGCTTGCTCTTCCATATCGCAGCCGGCTGTGTCAATCAATAACAACACGGGCACATCATCTATAGAGGCGCTGAAACCCTGCACAGCATGAGGTGCTTGTTGTGACCTTTGAGTTACAGGTGCTGACGTGCGCTTGCTTCAAGCTCAAAGGTATGCCATATGCAAGCTCGCCTGCAAGCCTTGAAGGGTATGGGTTGCAACAGAGGGATGTGCTGTGAGCAGGTCTTGGTATAGCTCATGGGAGGGCCACTGCATGATGGCTGTGTTCATCCTGTATTGCATGGTCAGCGTGGCACTAGCTGTGCTCCCAAACTTGCCTTGCAGCCTTTCAAACAGGGTTCGGCTCAAGCCCTGCATTCATGCAGCAAACATGTTGATACTCCATCTTCCATGATTATCATGTGTTGTAAAGCCGTAGTCTGTATGAGATGCACAATCTACAAGCAGCTGCTGCACAGGAGGCACATATACCAGTGTCGCCATTATTGATGAAATGTAGTGAACTGAAGACTCACGCAAAAGCGCCTGCTCAGGTGAAGCTTTCTTGAGCAGGATGGCACTGGAGGCACTCATAACCATCAGCAGCGACTGCATAGATGAAAGATGCAAGGGGCGGAAACTCACATCCAAAAAGAATGATGTCTGTACAGCTACTCTAGCAAGCTTGATACAATCCAATGCCATGAGGCCCCAAAATCTCATGGCCATTTCAAACAGGCACACACGATTGTCAGATGGACAGACCAGTGAACAGAGCACGAGAATAGAGAATAGAGAATAGAGCACGTGGTCATTGGACAGTAAGAGGGCAGTAAACAGGCAGTGGGCTGACATGTGCCTCACCTTGTGCGCAGCTTCTTCAGATATGACAGTGGGGGGCAGTTGCAGGTGGTCCCCTGCCAGCACTGCCCTGGGAGCCTTCAACAGCCCTGCCCATGTGGCTGCCTCCAATGCCTGTAAGGTGAACAATCATTTTGATTTGTCTAAATGCTGCAAGTCCAACATCAGGATGAGAACAACAGCAATACACAGCTGGGGCTCACTGTATGACACAAACACAAGTGGATTTTGAAAGTTATGGCGGCTACCATTGGGGTGTGCCGTGTACAATAGGCCAATCATGACTAAACATGAGTAAACTTTGTACATTTGCCTTGAGTCAGGCAGTCAGCACCGTGTGCATTGAGACAGTGGGGTAAAGCAGTGGCTGTGAACTAAAGCAGTGGTTGAATGCCACCCTCGCATAATGCAGTGACTGACTGCCAGACGATGACTGCATTGGTTGGTTGGCAGCAGGAGCTGGCAGCAGCACTCGGTACTACAGCTGTTGTTTGTGTACACTCTCAGCTAGCCTGTGAAGCTTTGTGATGGCAACGGTGGCACCTCAAAGATGAGCACTTGCATTTGCAGCAAAAGACCAGGCCAGGCAAACAGACACACTCACTTACAATAAACTGCAACACAGATACTTGACAGCCACAGGCTTGCTCCTGTGTCAGAGCTGCTTGCCTGGGCAGCTTCATCCACGACAGCAACATCAAAGGTGAGGTCTCGCAGGTGGAAGGTGGCAACCCCCGTCAGAGTGGCACAAACCACACTGCCATGCTTCAGCACTTCTTCCACTGCTTTCTGCTGCCGCTGCTTCTCCTCTTTTGAGAGGCTGCGCAGCTCGGACCTGAGAGCCCGCCTCTCAGCATAGTCCTGAACCCACAAAAACAGCATGAAATGCGTGAGCCAAAGCAGACAAAGGACAGAGGGCAAAGACAATAGGACACCGGTGCTTGTGTTGCTATCAGGTCAGGTCCTACAAACCAGACAGTGTCAGAAGCCTTCTTGTGATAGGAAGTTGGCATTCAAAAGGTAGGATCAAATCCAGAAAAGCTCCCTATCTCTACAGATGCAATAGAATGCCATGAGACCATTTGGGCTAACTTAAAAGAACTTGCACACTTTGGCTAGAGCCATGATCTCATGTGGTGCACTAATGCTAGAGCACATCCACTGCAATCTTTGCTGGCAAAACAATGCGCACCGGCTACTGCATCCCCAACAGCTGGTTAACAGCAGCCCAAGCCCTGGTTAACAGCAGCCCCCATAGCAGCAGTAGAGAAAATAGCAACAGCTGGTTAACAGGCACAGCTGGTTCACCTTGCGTCCAAGCTTCATGAGGCGAGCATTGGCCGCCTTGATGTCCTTGCGGCAGTCTTTGGCCAGACTGCTGTTGTCTGACCGCATCACATGCGCCTCAAGGCTGTTGTCCAGCACCTGTGTGAACACGAGAATGCAAGTCAACCATAGTCATGCACAGCTGTCTGTGAGACTGCCAGCTGCAATGTCTGGCATAGAGGTGCAGCAATCTGGTGCCGAGCCTTTGCAACCAAAGCAAGCCATGCCACCAAGCCAAGCAGGAACAGGCAGCACTAGCAAGAAGATATTGAAAACATGGCTGGACAACACCCAGTCTCAATGACAGGCCCTATGGTGTGAAATATGCTCAAGTCGTTGCAATGCTCCGACATGGTGCCTGCCTTCAGCATTCAGCCACCTGAGATGTAGCCATAACTCTTGATGCCAGACACATTTAATCATCTCAGAGAAGTGATGTCTGTCCATGTGTCTGCTAGCCTTACAGACTGAAAGTCGGTTGGGGCTAACCTGAGGCAAGAGGCGAGCAGGGTGACCCATTCTGACAACCAACATTTTGGGATCAGCTCTTGCCAGCCTCTCTACCAAGTTGTCCACTGCTACATTGGAGGCAGCACATGCCAACACCTGTGCACAGCAAAGGCATGGACTTTATTGCTGGTGATGTTCTTGAGCTGGCATGTTCCGCTGTGCTTATCTGAAGCTCGAGCCGCTAGCTTGTTTTATGCTTTGACTCCCAGCATCATGATGCAGAGCAGGCTTTGAGGTTGATGCAAAGTTCATATGCTGGTGTGTCACAGTTTGATCACACTCAAAGCGACTCCTGAAGGGATGTGAAACTCAGGCATGGCCTGTCAGCCAAAGGCAGGGATCATGCAATACAACGCAATTCAAAGCTCCTGCATTGGGCTGTGTGTTGTCAGGCTTCAGGTGTTGCTTTGCATGGCAGTCGTGCCCGTGCTTGCTGCTCACCTTGTTGCCTCGCTTCACCTCTTGCAAGATGATCTCTACAATTGCAGTCGTCTTGCCTGCAACACACAATCAGGTAGTTGAAGAAATTTGCAGCCTTTACAAGACTGTATGTACAACACTCGCCCTGTCAGCGCACAAGGTGTGAGCAATCCAGTGTCCAGCTGGCAGGGGTAACGCCAGACACCATGCAACATAAACGCACATCATTGGGCAATCCTTTGTACACTGAATGCTGACTTGAGGATGCAGATCAGGGGCCTTTGTAGCCTTGGATCACTTGTACAGTTTGTACACTGAATGCTGACTTGAGGATGCAGATCAGTGCCTTGGATCAAACGTACAAACATGCGTACCAGTTCCAGGAGGACCATGCACCAATGCTATATCCTGAGATGACAACGCCAGGCCCACGGCTTTCAGCTGACTTGCATCCAAACCTGTCCAACAGCAGCACACAAAGATCATGGTTGTCCATCTGTGCCATGCTGCTCATGCCATTGCCATGTCCCATGCTCAAAGCAGGAATGTACAGGATGCCTGTAAGCACTGGCACCTTATGGTGTTTGGGCTAGGGCAGAAGTATGTGACTGCTGCATGGCACTGATGCTAGGTACAGCCACTAGCTGACGTAGTATTCCAGCATGCATGTTTCATGCCCATGTATGCATATGTGTGGCCACAAATGTATCAGACTGACTACACGGCAGTTGACGTCATTCTGGACGCAAGTAACTGACAATGCACAGTGGCATGTGACTTTGCACTTCACAACACAGCTTGAACAACTCGCTCTCAACAATGGGTGCTGCATGCGTATAGAGACAGCAGCAGGCGGGGGTGACTACCTGAGTTCATGGGGCTCCAAGGTGGCAGGTTGGCCATGAACCTGGGTGGGCGCTGTCCAAACAGCACGTCCACTAGGCCAGCTGCAGGGCCCTGCTGCCTCATGTTGCCCAGGCTTTGTACTGCTTCCTTCAGCCTTTTATACGTCACCTGGTCATCGGCAAACAAGTTTTCTGGTTGGGGCTAGCATTCCAAACACTTGACTGGATCCAGTCGGGTGCTAAGCAGCAGCACGTTGTCACGGCCAATAAGCAGGCACAGATGATATTGGTAAGCCTGCCCTGCCAGTTTCTGAACACCAGCTTGGCAGAGCATCACTTTCTGTCCGGTCCAGGAGCATCATGCATGACAGTTGCCCATAGGGATAGGTAAATGTCAGGCCCATCAGTGTGACTACCTAGGTCATGTCTTACCTCTTGCAGGCTTATACATCTGCCACATCAAACACGTCTGCTGCAGAATATATACCGAGCCTGAAATCCACATACAGCATGAACATAGCAGATATGTAGCATACAACCTGAGCACATCCATTTTTGCATGAAGGAAATGTCACCATCTCCAGATTCATTTTGTGATCAACAGGCGCCATTCATCTTGTAGCATGGCACAACACCTTGCCTTGTGTTTTCTCAGCAGGCGTAGAGGCTGCTAAATGGGGTATTGCACGCACCCTCCACTCGGCCAGTACGGACATGAACAGTGCAGATAGTATAAGTCATCAACTTGTCACACAGAAAAGAAAAAGAAAAGTTTACGCTGTTCAGCGATCATAACGGGAGCCTCCTAATTCGGCAGCCCGGAGCATCAATTTGTCACATGTGCACACCTCATTGGCCAGTTTCTCAAGGCGTAGAGGCTGATCAAGCCCCTCATCTGGTGCCTCCTCCACAGCCACAGTGATGCAGTCCTCCTTCACCCTGTACACCAGCCCTCCCACTAAGGCTGGCCCACTGCTGTCTGCCTTGTTGGCTCTGATGTCCACCACATCATGAGGTGAGAACTTGTGAGGTGGCAGCGGATGTGATATGGAGTCCCCACTCCCCTGCCAAGTGCATGTCAAGAATCAAGCCTTGCCGCCATGAAGCTTGTCGTGTTCCTTCAGGCACCCTCTGCCTAGAGGAGTGTGCAAACGAGCTGATTGGGCATTCGCTGCATGCTCAAGTTGTAAAGAATTCAAGGGTTGGTGTCAGCTGCCGCAGCTGTTTTCTTGCATTCTGTGTATCATAGCTCTTCACAACAGGTCATGTGACTTCAGCATCAGATAAAATGATATCACTGTCTGTATTGACAAGCATGACGCTTCACCCTGTGCATCAAGGTGCAGCTGAAGCATGTGACTGAACAAGATATGCACCTAACTGCCAAGGCCGTGCCTTGTTCAGCATGAAGGTGAGTAGAGTTCTGCCAAGCAAGCCTCCCTCAGCATCCCGTAGCTTCAGGTTCAGAAGGGCTCTGCCGCGTGCTTGAGCTTTCTCAGGCCTCACACCACTCACAGCTTCTTGTGCCTGTCATTCAGCCACACTTAGTGGGAGTTACTGGTGATAGTCTGTAGTCATCGCCAACTTCTGGTAGGCAACAAGCATGCTGGCTCTGCATGTGGACCAGTCAACTGTCAAGCACTGAAAACAGGATACACAACAGCTCGATGTGTGCACAGTGCTGTCTATATGCAGTGCTTTTCATGTTCCTGTGCTGAGACAAGCAGGTTTTTTACCAACAAATGGCTAAGCTTCATAGCTTCAGAAGGAAAGCAGCATGAGTGACACCTGCGCAACCTCTGCATTCTTCTCCATCTCCAGGAGCGGCAAGGTGCTTGAAATGAAGTCACTGACACTGATGTCGCTGTAAGCATGCTTGTCGCCTGTGCTGCTCCCCTGCCAACAACCATGTCCAGTGAGCAACAGGCTGTTTGCTTGCAAATGCACAGCTGGACTGCTGTCAAGCCAGCATGCATCATGTTCTCAACTGACAGCATGGGATGCAGGGACATTGAACACCCATTTATCACATTTGAACCCACGTACAGTGAGCAAGCATCTTGCCACGGGAGCATCACCTTGTGAGGGTGCGCAGCCTGCTTTGGCTGAATGGGTGCCAGGGCAACAGCAGCTGCAAAACTTGGTCTTGCATCAATGTGCAGGTGAGTGTCCAATAGCTCGCACAATTGCTCATTGCTCAGCTCCTCTGCAGCAGTCTCAACATCCTGCACTTCACTCAAGCTGTATGAGCATGTCTAATTGACTTTTTGAGGAGGAAATATTGATGCTCATGTTGCAGACATCTCAAACCACCTGTAGAGGTTCTTGAGAATTGCCTAGCAGCAGTTGCCGAGCCTGTCCTTCACCAAGGCTATTGTGTGCCAGCCCATGCTGCTCTGCTAAAGCATGAAGTACGGCCCGTTGCTTGGGGTTCAAGCAGGCAGGAAGCCACACATACCCACACATGTGCCCCTGTACAGCAGACGTGAGAGTGATGCACCCAGATGCATGCAGAGAATTGAGATGCACATCAAGAACCGAGCAGGTATGCACATCACCTACATCTTGGTCAGTGTTGCCCAGTGGAACTAGCTGAGGCTTGACGACTTCTGCTGCCTCTGCTGGTTTGTTCTGGTGCTTTGCTTCAGCGGCAGCCTGGGATAACACATAGTTCTAAAGCTGTTCGAAAAGATTGAAGAAACAACCCAGCACGTTACCTTCTTCGCAGTAGCTTTTTTCTTGGCAGCAGCGGAGACCATAAACAGAACACTGTCGCCTGATCTGGCGCAAGCTTTGCGGTCAGGTCTCAACTGCTCGCCTCACGATAGGTAAACTACAAGATCGAGCTAAGTCGTGTGAAATGCTACTTGAATGATGCTTGGGTGGCTTTTGCGCGGCAGAGACACCGTAAGCCCATGCAGTTGAGAGATGCACAAAACTAAAAAAGGCTCCGAAACCACACGGACCGAGTGAATGATGTTTATTTTGCCCAGGGCGGTAGCTGCCATAGAATTCATACCGCCCTAGGCTTCGTGTCGATGCTTGCATTCTGTTGAGTGCCTTCATCGCACACTTCTTGCACGGAAACTTCCTTCTTGCTGTCGTCGAAAGGAAACTAGCAGTCATGGCAGACAAGGTATGGGTGCAAGCTTTGCAGTGTGTTCAGTGACGTCTCTGTTTATTGATCTTGTTGTTGTGTAACAGGTCAAACTGCGCAGTTCCGACCAGCAAATGTTCGAAGTGGAGGAAGAGGTTGCTTTCCAGTCTCTCACAGTGAAAAACATGAGCGAAGGTGCGTGCGGAGCATTCGCCTAGTTCTTGTTTTCCCTTTAGCTTCTAACGTTGGTTGCCTTGTCTAGATACTGGCTTGGACTCTCCAATCCCGCTGCCAAATGTTTCCAGCAAAATTCTAGCGAAGGTCATTGAGTACTGCAAGTACCACGTTGATGCTGAGAAAAAAGCAGACGACAAGCCTTCCAAAACTGAAGAGGAGATCAAGACTTGGGACACTGACTTCGTTAAAGTGGATCAAAGCACCCTCTTTGAGCTCATTCTGGTGTGACTCTATGGTCAATTGCTGGATCAGGCTGCCTGCAGCTGCTCCCCTCATATGCTGTTGCTGACTTGGGTGTTTTGGCTGCAAACAGGCTGCAAACTACCTCAACATTAAGTCCTTGCTGGACTTGACGTGCTTGACAGTGGCCAACATGATCAAAGGCAAGTGCATTGCAGGCTTCTTGCAGCAACAAATTTTGGCCTCACAACCACTTACATGAAACGCTACTTGTTACAGGCAAGACGCCTGAGGAGATAAGGAAAACCTTCAACATTGTGGTGGGTGTGAGGCACATGCATGTGTTGTGGGTGTTTTTATGTCTGAGCACGTAGTCACTTCTACCAATGCTGAGTCCATGCAAATTTGCCTTTTCATTGTATGTGCTTGCTTGCAGAATGACTTCACCCCTGAAGAGGAGGAAGAGGTACGAAAGGAGAACCAGTGGGCCTTTGAGTAAACAGTAGCACATGCAGCAGGCTTGCAGGCAATATCATGCTGCCAGACCCAGGCAAGCTTTGGCTTTGTGAGCTATTTTCCCACCATTCATGACGTGAGCTGTCAAACCCGCCTTGCGTCCCTGACTCAACAGAGGTGCAGATGCACGGAATGGGTTTTTTGTGCAAGCTCTTGCCTTGTCAGCATTCTGGCAAAGCACTATCTCATGTACTCTTGCTCAAGACTTTCTGTATGTGAGCAGCTAGTTGTCACCGTAAATGATTGTGTGTAGTGTCCAGCCCCAAGCAGGATCTTGTCTGTCTAGCTTGTCCCTTACACCCGCTTCTGCAAGCCACTTTATGCATAGGCTTGTAACGTCAATAATCTTGCGACTTCCTCTTTTAGTAACGCCATCTGCACTTGAACTGCAAGACTTGCCCTGTGGGATGCTGAGAGACAGCTTGACAAAACATGTCCACAATATTGTGCATGGCACATTGGTAGAAACACCTGTCATCCTGTAGTTGCATGTCTGCTTGCAAGTATCTGCACACAGGCATCTCGCACAAAATTAGTCTGGACAGTATGTGCCTAATTATGGGCTGCTACAATGAGAGGGCAGGGAAACTGGCTACTGAAGCTTTATTGCAGATTCAAAACTCGACATGTTTGATGTTTGCAGCCCTCAGTCGTCAATGGATGGTTGCCAATCAGACCTCGTTGGCAATCCTGTCTAGCCCATCCCAGAATTGTACCTGCTTTCTGGGCATTGCGTGTAGTCATTGCCCTGCAGGCCAGCAGCCTGGCAGTATCTACACGCTGATTATCATTGCATGGTGGCTCATCATTAGTTTAACAATCACTGGCGACTTTGAATAAATCAAACATCTTCACCACCTTTACATGCCATCCCTCATTGTCCTCTGAGACTTTCGTTGCATTGAGTGGAATCAAGACGTTAGAGGGTGTCTTGCTGGTTGGCATGATTGGAGTGTCCTTCGACAGGAACAAGAGCTACGTGCATGACAAGCATGCACGCTTGGCTGGTTCTATTCCTTGACAGATGTGTAGAAGTTGGTGGACAAACATTGCACTGACATTCCTGTGCGTTCCAATGAGCCTGTACAATGGCCTGTGACCTTGCGTCAAAAACAAAACAGCCTGTGTGCTGTGTGCATTTATTTGTGAACCTACGGACTGTTTTTACGACAATCCTGAACACAAGGCGAGCTTGAACCCCTTTTTCCAACCAGCAGGGCTGCTTGGCCAACTTGTTATCAGCATGCTGCAAAGTCGCAGCGTTTGCGACCCTGGGATATTCAGCAAGCAAAATGAAGACCCCACCATGTCAAAGAATGGTGAATATGTGAGATGAGGAAAAACGTGTCCTCATCTTTTTGCAATGTATGGCATGCCAGAAGCCTTTGCCTGGCAAAGTTTGCCACCGAAATTGGCACGCCAGTTCGCTTGATCAGAGTGATGACTTGCTGACCTAGCGAACGTCCCGATCAGACATCTGAGGTATTCGTTTATGATGCAGACCTTGCTCCTCAAGCCACCGACCTCGCTTATAAAGCCGTGGACGTTGCCGCTGACCTGTTGGACCTGGACACTTCAGGCCATGCCCCATACCTCTGAGTAAAGTGTGATCAGCACCTTCAGCAACTGGTCTGGGGAGCTGACTTGTGAAGCCATGCATACATACGTTCAGCTTGTTACGGAAATGCCAGATGACAATGCTGCCCTGTCTCTGCGTCTGCGAAGCAAGTACAGGCTGTGCAGCTGGGCAAAGATACTCGAGAGGGTATCAAGATAGGGTAAAGCTTGAAACAGGTCTACTCAGCTCTTGCATGCTGGTGTCCAAAAAACGTTGACTGGCTGGCTAGAGAGCATCAAGATTGTGAGGATGACTTCAACGATGTCAAGTGTTGCTGCACGCACAAGTGGCCGCAGCTCCTTGCCCGTTGCTTTGCGGTGCGGATGCCAGATGTCCACGTCCAGGCATTTTGCGTCCGGAACAAAGCTCAAATCAACCAGGTCCCTGTGCAGAATGCGACCTACAACGCAACAACGACAAGTGAGGCCAGACACGCAACTGGAGCGCCACATCACACTCGCTGCTACAGCGTGACTTGTGTCTGGACAGCTCAAAAGTTATTTTTGCAGGTGGTCACAATGGGTATATTTGGCTTGGGAGGCCCAGAAATAGCTGTGATAGCAGGAGTCGCAGTGTTGATATTTGGTGAGCATTTGTGCAGTGCCAAGGCCCCTTAAATTGCTGCGCTGACGCTGTGTTGGCAACTTGCGGTTTTTGTGACTTGCAGGCCCCAGCAAAATTCCAGGCTTGGGAAAAGAGGTTGGCAAGGCAGCCAAGAGCTTTCAGCAAGCAGCCAAGGTATGCGCAGTTGGCACACGGCAAAACAATAAGCCATGTGTGTATCATACGCAGTCTTTTCTTAGTTTCTACCGGTTCTCCTGTCTCTCCTGTTATGTGGTAATGAACAGCTTCTCAAACTTGCGCCAGTAAGCAAGCTTGGTGCAAGTAAGGGATCAAGGTAAGTGGACATGCATTGACAAAACATGCATTTCAACTCTCCTCTGCTTTGGTCTGCAGGAATTTGAAAATGAGCTAAAGAGCGACGCAGCGGATGCCGAGCAAAAGGTGGATGCAAGCCGGAAAGAGAAACAGCAATGATAGATATTCCATGGGTGGCACCAGATGTCAGACTTCCCTGTTTACGCAGCATGCTCTCTTCTGCTTGTAAAGCAGAGCCTGGCAACATGCTGTAGTGCCTAAAATGCACTGCCTCTCCTCTCCCTTTCCCCCCATTTCATGTCTGCCAGGTCTTAGCATGAGAAAAGTTAGAATGTACAGACACATCTACATCTTCCATAGTATCTGCCTGACTCATCGGCACAAAATTGTTACATTGACCTGTGACTACATTGCCATGTACTGACTTACGCGTGCGCAGTGAATAGTATCGTTTTGACTCTGAAGCATGCAAAGACAAGCGCAGTAAAACATAGTAGACGTGCAGCATCAACAAGTGTCGTGTACTGAACCATGGTGCTTTGTCATCAAGCATCTACACTCTGGTCTCTACATGTAAACAAACACACATCAAATAGCAATCCCAAGTTCTTAACTTTCAAAAATCTGCTACTCTCAGTTTCTACCTATGCGCATGGCACATGTGCAGCTTGACTACGACAAACACATCCTTTTCAGCTGACCCCACTTCATGCTCTGAACACTCTAGTACGCAAACTGATTGAAGTCCTGCAGAAAGGACAACTGTGCAAAGAATCACTGCAGCTTGGACAAAGCTGATGGCCACAATTCAACACAAACTCTTGATCGTGCTCCATGCACAATGGACAGACCTTGTAATCCTCAAGTGATTGCTCCATGTGTTTGACCAACTGTGTCAACTTTGTCACTTCGGCTGAACACTTTAACCTGGCCACATTCCGCACATTGCTCAGTGCATGCTCTAGGGTGTCTATGACAGTACGTATCTCTGAGACAGGGTGCATCAAAAGCCCGTCTTGTTCTAAACTCAGGCCAACTACTTGTTCAGCAAGCTGCTGCAATCGCAGCAGTGCATCGTGGCTGTGAGCGTCCTGCTCTTGCAGTTTCTTTACAGCTGTCTGTCCCTCAATCAGTGTGCTGTCAGAACCTAGTCTTGTCTGCTGCATGCCAATCTCCTCAGCATTGTAGCTGTCCAGAATGCTGCTAGCTCGCATGCTGAAAACTCTCGCGCTTTTGGGCTGAGCAAGTTGGCTCTGCTGCAAATGCTCTGCTGTCACTTTCACACTGAGGGCAAGCTGGGCATTTTGCAGTTCCTGCTGTAGCTGCTGACAAGTGCTCTGCAGCAAAGCATGCTGCTGCTGCAAAGTCTGATACTCAGCTTTCTGGTTTGCCAAAACAGCACGCTGGTCTTGCTGCTGCCTGATTTGCTGCTGCAGATCCTGAATCAAGCACATGCATGTTACCACTTGTGTGTATCTTGCCGCTTGTCTTCAGCACACAAGCAGCAATCAAAGCAATGCAAGCAATGTAGGTGATGTCATCTCTTCATGCAGAAATCTGAAAGCCCAATTTACAGTAAATCAGGCACCAGTCATGTCTGAGAAAGAAGGGCTGCACAGTGGAACCTGCTGTTTTCACATGCCGGCCAGGTGCTGAAAGGACAAGCAAGACCACAAGGAGGCAGCATTTTACCACAGTCTCTTTTTTGGACGCCTGCAGGCTGCTAACACATTGCAAATGTGTGCAGCGCAGCTGGGCAAGCTCATCCTTCAGATTCACAATCTGTCTCTGATGTTTAGCATGCTGCTCATCTTGCAGTAGCTGCAGCTGCAACACCTGTACACACAGAAACTTGATGAGACTTGCAACACCGCTGCAAGGATATGGTGAAGTCTCAGATCAGCAGGAGGTGAAAGCAGTGCCCATACCAACTTTGAGTTGTCAGCAGTGTGTGAATCGTATGGGTAAACAGGCATTGAGCACAAATGCCAACTAGATGTCAAAACTTTGCTATTGGCACCTCTGCATTTGCTGCTTGCAGTTTCTTGTGCTCTTCATGGAGCAGGGACGTGGTGTGATTATGCTTGCGCCTCTCCAGTTCAAGTGCTTCAGTAGCGCCTTGCTGCTCAAGCATGTCGTCAAATTGCAGCCTCATGTGGGCAGCTGAAGGGACTTGAGTGCGCCCATTGCTGCCAGCACTCATGCGACCTAATTCAGCAGCCACACTCTCTAGCTCTCTGCAGCAACACAGACAGATGACAAGCAGCCACACTCTCTAGCTCTCTGCAGCAACACAGACAGATGACAAGCAGCATCATAGGCCATCCATCATAGAATGAAGCAGGCTTCACTTACTTACAGGGCAAGATTTTGTCACACTATGTGGTTTTGATTACAACAGATTGAGCCGACATTACATGACATTGGTGCTGAATCAGCAGTGTTTCATGCTGCAATGAATGCTGTTATGCATGCGTGCATGCGTTCAGCAACAAGGCACGCCACAGTAGAAAACACTATGTCGTGTGTGTCATATGTGGCTCTAAAGATTGCCTGCTGTAAAAAGAGGTGCTCACCTTGTCCAGTCACTACTGATGCTGAACAGCAAGTCAAAGGTCCGGGTAGCATTGCTGCCGCCGTAAACCATTGCCTTGCCTTGCAGCATCACCATGGTGTGCCAGTATCGAGGAGCAGGCGGGCTGCCCATCACTCTCAAACAATGCCAAGTGAAAGTAACAGTGTCCAGCACAAAGATGTCATTCATGAAACGTCCAGCAGCTTTAGGGTCACAACCGCCAAAGACCAGCATCAGGTTGGGGCCCCAAAAGACAGCTGCATGATTGGCCCTAGCCCGGGGGATGTCTCCTGTGCATTGAGGGGTGGACCAGCAGCCTGTGCTTAGGGAGAGGACATGCACATCTGCCAGACACTGCGAGTTGCTGTTGATGCCACCAAAGACAATCAGGGAATCTGACGTGTCCCAGACGGCTGTGTGACCGTGACGTGGGCTTGGGGCCACCTGCAAGGACCATGTGATGTTGGCAAAAAAAAGATGCTAGTTGTTAATCACAAAGATCTTGTATGTTCATGCTAATTATTGATCAGAAAGATCATGCATGTTCATGCATTGAAGCATATCTCTGACGAACATGCGCAGATGCTGGCAGTTTGGCACAGAAAGGGAGTCTCATGTGGTGCTGAATGATAGAAAGGCATTTACAGGCAATTGAGCTGGGTAACCAGGAGGGCATCAACTGGTAGATGTGCTGAGCTTTCAACATTCGTAAAGTCTGCAGAAGGAAAGATGGTTCATGTGCTGCGTACCCCAACTGTTTTGAAGGGGGCCCAAAAGCATGTGACAGGATCAAGCTTGTGCACCGTGTTGTACACCTTCTTGCCTTGACCTCCAAAGCACAGGATGCCATGCTGCCCAACTGCAGTCAAGGTGTGTGCTACTAGGGCTGGAGGCATTGTACTGCCCTCCTTGCATCGCTGCCAACTCATGGACTCTGCACAACACGATGCAACATGCATTAGTGATGCACGCACCAGTGCTTATGAGTTATCACGTGACACAGAACAAGCAAGCTCAAGGGTACACAGCTTTAGAGATGCCCAAGGATGCATGAAGGGCAGATCAGGAGCAGCTGGTGATCAGCGCGCACCAGTACACAGCTTGTAAAGGCCATGCAGAACCTTTCGGCCCTGCCTGCCGCCATACACAAACATTTGGCTGCCTGTGCTGCATGCAGCATGTCCATTCATGGCCAGAGGACCATCTAGTGTACACGCTTTCAGAGTATGCCACTGAGTGTTCTCTGCAAAACCAGGTAACAGTTGGCTGGAGTCATGATGACAAACTGAGCGTGAATTTGACACGGCCTCGTTGGACTCGGAAGTGCGAGGTACGAGCCGAATCACCTGGATCGTATACATTCAGATCCCCGAACGCCTGGTCGCCCTCTCCTCCAAAAACATAAAGCCTATCGTTGATAACAGCGGCTGAGTGGCCCCACCTTCCCGGTGGCACGGTGCCTTCAGATTTGTGAAAGTCAACCAGTACGCATTCCGGGATTGTGGCAGGCGACATCACGGTCTCCTATTTAAAGCTGCCGTCGGCGTATCATGGCTGACTGCGTCGTGCTGGTGGTTCGAATAACGGCAGCTTCAGTGACAGGATCCTTAGAAAAGACTGCTTCTGGGGATGAAGCAAGGACGAGTGGACCGGGCTGACATGCGCCTACTCAATGGTGCATGGTTATGGCAGCAAGCAAAAGAAAACAAAGCAACCCGTAACGCTAGCATAGCTCTTCGTTCGTCCCAGACAGATGAGGTGATCAATGCCAGCGTGACACCTGTCCATATAAAGCGCGCCATGCAGATCACATCACATGTCACTGCGTTGCCTGTATCGAAGAGCGCAGGGGTCAGGCCAGCCACATGTCAATTGAGCTAAGTGGTTCACAGCAAGCCTTGAAGAACCATGGCAAGGGATGCCAGAACGCTTAAGCTTGTAGCTCTCATGTATAAGACTTGTGGTAAGGGGTAAAAAGTCAGGTGCTCATTGGACTGAGAAGCAACAGTGACACCTGTACTGTATACGTGCCACAGCTGCAGCATCCGTGCAGTGAATCATGAACCTTATTCATCCTGTCATGTCGTGTCCTGATCAGTGGCTTGACTGAGCTGACATGTGCATATACTTCAATGCACAATCTGTTCAATGTGCTATTCAGTCTCACATATACTCTCTCAGCAATTCATACGCATGGTGGACAGGGGCTTATCGCATTGCACCTGCCTTTAGCACATCAATCATGTTGAATATTCGTTGCTCTGTATTATCATGTACCTGTTTTGCCAGGAACAACGCAGCATCTACAGTTCCCTCAGCATATATTTGTCTCCCACATACATTATGTTGGAACTCGAAAGACACTGACCCATCAGGTGAAGTGAGTGCATATGTGTGGAAGGCGTGACCATCCAAAGCATTCTCTGGCACGTGCATCTGATCCAACTGATCTCCCTTTTCCCTGATCTTCTTTATTTCAGACTGCAAACCAGACACAAGCCTGGTCTTTGCTAATTTCATGTTGTATCACCAGCCATGGAACTGTCACATGAGCCTGGTATGCGCAACTGTGACTTGTGACAGCGTGGCCAAAAGTAAGGTAGCCATGAGGGATGCTCAGCCAAATCTCCAAGCAGCTTGAGAGGCATGGTTCAAGTTGCTAAGCAGAGCAGATCTACCTCAGAGAAGTCTAGACCGAGCCGTTGCAACGAGCCTACAACAGCCTTGGCTGTGCCTGACGTGTCAGCTTTAGTACGCTGATGTGATTCTGTAACTGATAGGTTGTAGCCAGAAAATGCGCCTGGGAACTCTTGTGCCATCATTTCCATCATTGCCTGAAATGCTACCACCTATACACAAGTATTCAAATTCAAATGGCACACACTAAGGTGCATGCATATCTGGAAGATAAATGACACGCCAAATTGAAGCATGCAGCAGCAGTCATGCCTTGAATACTGAACATGTCAAGAGAGCATGATAAATTTCAAACATGTCGTACACAAAGCTTGGCATGCGTCATATGTAGAGTGCAAAATTGGATGCAGCCATGAGTGAGCCGCAAAGCATTATTTAAAACTGCGCAAAGATGTGCAGCTGCTCACTTGCTTTCCCATTTGCGGTGCTATTACAGCATAGACTCCTGCGTGCTTTGTGTCTTGTAGGAGCTTATGCCGGTCCCCGCCAGTAGTCCCCATGACAAAAGGGATCTTGTTCTGGCAGTAAAACACAGCATTATCTGCAAGCATGCCCATGGTGGATTTCACGCTTTGCATGCTTTGAGCCAACAAGCAGTTGCACATGCCTTGCAAGCAGCTGACATTCTGCAAGACGCAGGACGTCATGGCCTACCATTGACAGCCATTGGTAGCGTGAAGTCAATGATGATCATGTTTGGGTATTCATGTTTTGCTTGCTCCATAGCTTGCTGTCTTCTTTCTGGGCCAACCAGCTCCACAGGTATTCCCTCGACGCCAACGTTGCCTACTGCAACTGCTTCGCTGCTGCCGGTGAAGCTGTACGGTACAAGCGAAAGTCCGGCACGCACCACTGCTTCTGCGGTAGCGTGACCCATCTTGCCAGTGCAAGCGTTGACCAT